>Ga0065721_10049888_pt1 | contig 25767 bp, 24 predicted proteins | sample Mesricmetagenome_FD_59108 | JGI IMG/M metagenome (GOLD analysis project Ga0065721, IMG submission 59108) | Mesophilic microbial community from rice straw/compost enrichment Sample: eDNA_1 v2 (version 2) | ecosystem: Engineered > Solid waste > Grass > Composting > Bioreactor | place: USA: Davis... | reverse complement strand
TCCTGCATCCGGTGGTGTGGATGGTGGTGGCTTATTTCTTTGTCACCCGCAGCAGTACCCGACGCTATTCGCGTCTGTATCTGCAGCGCGCCATCGGCGGCCGGGTGAACCTATGGCAACTGTGGCTGCACCATCTGGCCTTTGCCCGGGCACTGCTCGACCGCATAGGCGCCTGGATGGGCAGATTGCGACGCTCACAGGTGATGTTTCAGGGGAGCAGGGAAGCGCTGATGCAGCGAGGGTCCGTGATTCTCGGCTCACATCTGGGCAATCTGGAGATGTGCCGGGCGCTGGTGGAAAAGGAGGGTGCGCTGACGCTCAACGTAATTCTGCATTCAGCCAATACGGAAAAATTCAATCGCCTGCTGTCGGAAGTCAGCGATCAGGTCAATGTGCGCCTGATCCAGGTTGCGGATATATCCCCTCTGACCGCCATACGCCTGCGCGGCATGCTCGACAACGGGGAGTCGTTGATACTGCTGGCGGACAGGCTGCCTCCGGGCAATGAGGCGAGATTTTTCGAGAGTGAATTTTTGGGTGACCCGGCGCGCTTTCCGGCGGGTCCTTTCTGGTTGGCGCTGATGCTGGGTGCACCGGTTTATTTCATGGCCGGATTGCGCACCCCCCAGGGTCTGTGGGCCACATTGGAACCTCTGTACGACGGAGCCCCGGTCCCGCGCAAAGACCGCGATGCGGTCTGCCGCAAACTGGTAGCCGCCTATGCGGAAAAACTCGCCCAGCTGTGCCGGGCACACCCCTACCAGTGGTTCAATTTTTACGATTTTTGGCGGGATGATGATCGCCGAGAGCAAGACGGCCAGCCGACCGCAGTCCCATAGAAGTTCAGGAGCACAAGTACAAAATGACACATCGCGCCCATCCCACCCAGTCGCACACCGTCTCATTCGGCCGGGATTTTGTCACCATCGAAGACGTGGTCGCCATAGCCCGGGGCGGTCGGGTCAGCCTGACGGACGATCCACAAGTGCGGGAGCGGATACTGGCGGGTGCCCGGTTTCTGGAAGACCTGTGGCGTGAGGAAGGCGTTATCTACGGCGTCACCACCGGCTATGGGGATTCCTGTACGGTCACCATACCGCCGCATCTGGTGGAGGAACTGCCGGCGCATCTGATCCGCTTTCACGGCTGTGGATTGGGAGCCCATTTCGACCACATCCAGGGTCGCGCGGTGCTCGCCGCCCGCCTCGCCTCCCTCTCGCTGGGCTACTCGGGCGTACGCCTGGAGCTGCTGCAACAGCTGGTTGAGTTGATCAATCGCGACATAGTGCCGCGCATTCCCCAGGAGGGCTCTGTGGGCGCCAGCGGCGACCTGACCCCGCTTTCCTATGTGGCGGCCGTACTCACGGGGGATAGGGAGGTCTATTACCGCGGACAGGTGATGCAGGCCCGCGATGCCTATCTGGCCGAGGATTTGGCGCCCCTGCCCAACCTGCGCCCCAAGGAGGGTCTGGCGGTAATGAATGGCACCGCGGTAATGACAGCTATCGCCTGCCTGGCCTTCGATCGCGCGCGCTACCTGGCCCAGGCCGCCACCAAGCTCACCTCCATGGTCAGTGTGGCGCTCAAGGGCAACGCCAACCATTTCGACGAAAAGCTTTTCTCGGTGAAGCCGCATCCCGGCCAGAATCAGATTGCCGCCTGGATCCGCTCGGACCTGCAAGCCAATGTGGTGGCGCGCAATTCGGACCGACTCCAGGACCGCTACTCCGTGCGCTGCGCGCCTCACATCATAGGGGTGCTGCAGGACTCCCTGGGCTGGCTGCGCACCTTCATTGAAAACGAACTCAACAGCGCCAACGACAACCCCATCATCGACGGCGAAGGCGAGCACATACTGCACGGCGGCCACTTCTACGGCGGTCATATCGCCTTTGCCATGGACAGTTTGAAAACCGCGGTGGCCAATATCGCCGATCTCATCGACCGGCAGATGGCCCTGCTGATGGATCCCAAATTCAACAATGGATTGCCGGCCAACCTGTCCGGCGCCACACCCGATCGGCGCATGATCAACCACGGCTTCAAGGCGGTGCAGATCGGCGTTTCCGCCTGGACGGCGGAGGCGTTGAAGCACACCATGCCGGCCAGCGTTTTTTCCCGCTCCACGGAATGCCATAACCAGGACAAGGTCAGCATGGGCACAATCGCCGCGCGCGACTGCCTGAGGGTATTGGAACTCACCGAGCAGGTTTTGGCGGCGGGACTGCTGGCCGCCACCCAGGCGCTCTACCTGCGCAAGAGTGACAGCACGTTCAATCAGCAAGCCATCACCCCGGCCCTGGACAAAATCTACGCGCTCCTGCGCGAGCATTTTGCCGTGCTGGATGAAGACCGTCCTTTGGAGGCCGACCTGCGCCAGTTGCTGGTGCTGCTGCGGCAACAGGAGTGGCAGTTCTATGACGAATAAGCGGCCCGCCCCGATCCTCAGCACCAGTGTGGACATATTGGTGCCCTTCTACGACGTGGACTCCATGGAGATCGTCTGGCACGGCAACTATGTGAAGTATTTCGAGGATGCGCGCTGCCAGCTGCTGCAGGAGCTGGATTACACCTACGAAACCATGCGCGCCAGCGGCTATGCCTGGCCGGTGGTGGACCTGCGTATCAAATATGTGAAACCGGCGCTTTTCAACCGCCGCATCCGCGTCATAGCGGATCTGGTGGAATGGGAAATACGCCTGAAAATCGAATACCGCATCCTGGACCTGGATACGGGAGAAGTACTGACCAAAGGTGAGACTGTCCAGGTGGCCCTGGATATGGCCACCCGCGAGATGTGTTTTGCCACCCCGGACATATGGCGCCGCAAACTGGCCGATAAACTGGGCTATCTGCCGGACTCCAGCGCTCAGCTGGGAGATGGTCGATGACGCTGCGTCTGCTGCTGTTGCTGTCCTGGCTGCTGCTGGCGCTGCCGGGCCGGTGCCAGGATGTGTTCCAACACCCTCTGGCCGGCGGCGACCATGGAGCCGCTTTTGCGCAGCTGGCCGCGGCCATGAAAAGCCAGTCCCTGGTGCAGGGCGCTTTCACCCAGACCAAGCATCTGCAGATGCTGGAGCGCCCGCTGGTGACCCGCGGCAGCTTCACCTTGAGTCCCGAGCGCTTCGAGTGGCGCATTGAACACCCCTTCACCCTGGCCTACAGCTTTGCGGACCAGCGTCTGACACGCGAGACGGACGGCGGACGGCAAACGGTTCAGCCTGCTGCGGAGCCTGCGCTCTTCGGCTTTTTCAGCTTTTTCAGCTCCCTGTTCTCCCTGTCGCAGTCCTCCCTGGAAAAACTCTTCGCCGTGTATTTCCTGCCTTCTGAGGAGACTTGGGAGTTGGGGCTGACCCCATTGCAACCCCAGTTGGCGACCAGCATACGACAGCTGCATATCAGTGGTTCCGAAACCCGCATACACCAGGTCAGATTGACCGAGACCAGCGGTGATATCACGGACATCCAGTTCTCCTATCCGCCTCAAACACCAGTCGCCCCGTGAAAATCCTGCGCGCCACCACTTTGCTGTTGTCGTTCGGCGCGATTTTGCTCGCACTCTATACGCTGCCGCGCGTGCAGCTGGAAAACGACATACTCGCCCTGTTCCCCGCAACCGAAAGGCGCGCCGACCTGGCGGCAGCGGCGGACCATATAAGGGCGCGAGTGGATCGCAAGATCCTGCTCCTGCTGGGAGGCCAGGACCGCGCGGCGGTGAGGGAGGCGGTCCCAGAATTTTTGAGTCATCTGCGGGATTGCGGCTGCTTCTCCACCGTGGGCGCCAACCCCGACCGCAGCGCCTGGACGGAGCTGCACAAACTCTATACCCAACACACACCCGCCCTCCTGAGCCGGTCCACACGGGAGAGCTTCTCCCAGAACGGTGCGGATGCGTTGGTGCGCAACAGTCTGCTGCGGCTTATGACCAATCCGGGCCCCGCCCTCGCCAATCAGTTGCAACAAGACCCCCTTGGCACACTGGCGGACTTTCTCGCCCAGACAAACGAGATGCCGGACGGATTCCGGCTGGATGAGGACGGTTCCCTCTGGATCGAAAACGGCGCGGTGCACTATCTGCTGATACAGGCGGAACTGGCGGACTCCCCCTATTCCGTACGCCTTCAGGAAAACGTCAGATCTGCACTGGAGAAAGCCAAAGCGGCGTTCGCCGAAGCAGCCCAGGGTGAGGTTTTGCAGACCGGCGCCCTCTTCTATGCCATGGCGGGCACCGAACAGGCCCGGTCGGAGATCTCCACCGTCGGCCTGGGTTCTGCCCTCGGCATAGTGGCGCTATTACTGATCGTGTTCCGCGCCTTCAATGTACTGGTCCTGGCGCTGTTTCCCATAGCCGTCGGCGTGCTACTGGGATTGTCGGTGTGCCACTGGCTGTTCGGGCGTATCCATATAGTGGCCCTGGTTTTTGGCGCCAGTCTGGTGGGCGTCGCCATAGACTATGCCCTGCACTTTTTTACGCTGCGCCAGACCTCCGGCACCGCTTGGCAGGTGGACAAGGGGCTGCGCGAGCTCCTGCCGGCCCTGACATTGGGCCTGGCATCCAGCGTGGCCGCCTATTTGAGTTTTTCCCTGGCCGGTTTTCCCGGGCTGACCCAGATGGCGGTGTTCTCCGCCACAGGTCTGTGCGGGTCCTATGCGGTGGTGGTGGGCTGCTATCCGCTGCTGCTCAGGAAGCCCGCCCGAAGCCCTGCACCTGCGTACCTACTGACACTGTCGACCCACTATCACGACGGGTTTAGCAAATACCGCCACCATCTCAGATCCTGGAAAGTGGCACTGATGGGATTGGTGGTGGCAGCGGGTTTAGTGCAATTGCATGCGAATGACGACCTGCGCAGCATGCAGACCCCGAATGAGGACGTGATTGCCATGGACCTACAGGTGCGCGCCCTCATAGGGCATCAAGCCGCCCTGCAATACTTTGTAGTGGCAGCGGATAGCGAAGAGGCACTGCTGCAGTCTCTGGAAGCCCTGGAACCGCAGCTGCAATCCCTGCGCGAACAGGGACACATCAGCCAATACCAGTCTCTGTCCCAGTGGCTGCCATCCGCCGGCACCCAGACTGCCAACCGCGCGCTCTGGCAAACCCAGGTGATGGAATCCGGTGCTCTCAACGGACTGTTCGAACATCTGGGCGTGCGCGCGGATATACGCAGCCGGTTGTTGCAGCATCACAGCGAGCCGGTCTCCCCCCTGACACTGGAGCAGCTGGCCCCCCTGTTGAAGCAATTGCCGGAAGCCCCCGTCTGGTATCACCACGACGGCCGCAGCTATGGGGTAATACTGCTGCAGGGGCTGACGAATATAGACGCGGTTCGCGCCTTGGCCGAAACCAGGGATGACCTGTTCTGGATGGACCCTGTCAGCCAGATCCAACAGCTGCTGCGCGACTACAGGCTCAGCGCCACCCTTCTGCTGCCGCCGGCTTACCTGTTGATTCTTCTGGCACTTCTCTGGCGCTATAGCTGGCGAGATTCTCTTGCTATAGTGGCGCCGCCCTTAATGGCGACCCTGCTGACCCTGAGCGTCCTGGGTTGGCTCGGGCAGCCGCTGAGTATCTTCAATCTTATGGCGCTGGCGCTGGTGCTCGGCTTGGGTCTGGATGCCGCCCTGTTTATGCGCGAGTGCGACGGCAGACACAGGCAAACTCTGGTGGCCATAGGTTTGTCCAGTATCACTACATTGCTGTCATTCGGGCTGTTGGCGTTCAGCGCTACTGCGGCCATTCGCAGCTTTGGTCTCACAGCACTCCTGGGCATCTCCGGCTGTTTATTTCTGGCGCCTCTGGCGCTTCCACGGGCATTGGATGCCGATGCCCCAACACAAAACCAATGAGGTGGATACACATGCGCAGTAATCCCATCACAACCGATGTGCTGGTCATAGGTGCGGGGCCGTCTGGGGCCATAGCCGCCGCCAATCTTCACCGGCTCGGTCACAGGGTGCTGGTGCTGGAGCGCGAGACTTTCCCCCGTTTCTCCATCGGAGAGAGCCTGTTGCCGCACTGTATGAGCTTTGTCGAAGAGGCGGGCATGCTCGATGCCGTCAACGGGTATGGTTTCCAATTCAAAAACGGCGCAGCTTTCCGCCATAAGGACCGCTACGCCTGGTACGACTTCGAAGACAAATTCTCCCCCGGCCCCGGCACCACTTTTCAGGTGGACCGGGCCCAGTTCGACAAACTGCTGGCGGATCAGGCGGCGCTGCAGGGCGTCGAAATCCGCTATAGACACACCATCACCCAGGTGAATATGGAGGGGCCTCTGGCCCGGGCAGATTTCACCGACGCCGATGGCAACACAGGCACAGTCGAATGCCGTTTCATACTCGACGCCAGCGGTTTCGGACGGGTGTTGCCGCGCCTGTTGGAACTGGAAGCCCCCTCCAACTTCCCCGTGCGTCAGGCGGTGTTCACTCATGTGGACGATCACATAGAGAAAGGTGAGTTCGACCGCAACAAGATACTGGTGACCGTCCACCCCGAAGAGCGGGACATCTGGTACTGGCTGATTCCCTTCAGCGACGGCCGCTGCTCCCTGGGTGTTGTAGCGACCAGGGAGAAGATCGCCTTGCGCAAGGAGGAAACCCTGGTGGCACAACTGCAGCGCTTCGTCGCCGAGGCTCCGGAGCTGCACCACCTGTTGCGCAATGCGCAGTACAACTACCCCTCCCGCGAAATAGTGGGTTACGCCGCCAAGGTCAAAACCCTGGCAGGGGACAAATTCGCCCTGCTGGGCAATGCCGGGGAGTTTCTGGACCCGGTGTTCTCCTCCGGCGTGACCATCGCCATGCGCTCGGCCAGCACGGCAACCAAAGTGCTGGACCGCCAGCTGCGCGGCGAAACCGTGGACTGGCAGGGGGAATACGCCGAGCCATTGCGCCGCGGCATAGAAACCTTCCGCGTCTTTGTCGAGGCCTGGTACGACGGCCGCTTCCAGGACATCATTTTCTATCCGAATCAGACACCCCAGGTGCGGCGCATGATCAGCTCGATCCTGGCCGGTTATGCCTGGGACGAAGACAATCCTTTCGTGGACGCACCCCTGCGGCGGATGAATGCCCTGGCGGATTTCTGCCGCCAGCAGATGGCTTGAGGTCCTAGGCACAGTGCGATCTTTCTCCCGCCTCTTGGTCGTCAGACTGGCCCCAGGTTTAAAACTGCCGACGCTGTTGGCTATCACCCTGCTCGCCGGCTGTGCGAGTACGCGAACGGTGGAACCTGGGTGTGCGCCGGATTCCCGCGCGGGCGACCACCTGGTAGCCCTGACCCAGGGGCAGTCTACGACCCATTTGCTATTGCATGGCCGCAGCGGCCCAACCGCGGCCTGGGTGGCGCTCAATCCCGTGGGCGCGCGCTTGTTCGACGGCGAATTCGCGGAGGGTACAGTGCGGGTCACAGCCGCCCCCCTTTACCGGGGTCCGGATCCCGCCACAGTGCTCTGGGCCTTTGCCCTGTGGCATTCGCGCGAGCGGGCGGAAATCTGTTGGCCGACCGCCCGGCAGAAGGTGTCCCGTTCCGCGGATGGCGTCTTCACCCTGGAAGGACGGCGCACACCGGCGGCCCGCTGGACGCCCAAGTCTCCACAGGTGTTGGAACTGCCCACAGCCGGACTGCAATTGGAATTCAGGGAGATGGAATAGACCATGAGCTGTTACCTGCATGATTTGGGTGTGGTCAACGCCCTGGGCGGCGATGCTGACAGTGTGCTGGCCGCACTGCTCGACGGCCGCTGCCCGCTGACGATCAACCACTGGGTGCCCGGCAAAACCACTTACGTGGCGCCCGTAACCATTCCCCTGCCCCAGGTTCCAGAGACCCTCTATCCCTGGCGCAGCCGCAATCTGCAGCTGGCCCTGGCAGCGGTCCGGCAATTGGAGAGCGCCCTGACCAGCGCCGTGGCGCGCTATGGCGCCGACCGGGTGGCGGTCATTGCCGGCACCAGCACCTCCGGCATAGACGCGGGTGAACAGGCTCTCGCCCAGTGGGTGCAGAGCGGCGAAAGGCCTGCGGATTTTCACTACCGGCAGCAGGAAATCGGCAATCTTGCCGGGCTGCTGGCTCGCCATCTGGGACTCTCAGGTCCTGCTTACACATTGTCCACCGCCTGTTCTTCCAGCGCCCATGCATTGGGCGCCGCGCGCCGCCTGCTGCGCCACAATCTCGCCGATGCGGTGATCACCGGAGGCGCAGACAGTCTCTGCCGTCTCACACTCAACGGTTTTGCGGCTCTGGAGTCCACTTCCGACAGCCCGGTGGTTCCCTTCAGCCGCAACCGCAAGGGCATCAACATAGGGGAAGGCGCGGCGTTCTTTATGATTTCCCGCGACCGGGAGGACAGCTCTGCTCCCATAGAGCTTCTGGGTGTAGGCGCCTCTTCCGATGCGCACCACATCTCGGCGCCGGATCCGGAAGGCAAGGGAGCGGAAGCGGCCATACGCGAAGCGCTCCATCAGGCCGGGGTATCACCCGCAGAGGTGAGCTACGTCAATCTGCACGGCACGGGCACGCCGCTCAACGACGCCATGGAAGCCGCAGTGATCCACAGGCTGTTTCCCCATCAGCCTCCCTGCAGCAGCAGCAAAGGACAAATAGGCCATACCCTGGGCGCGGCCGGTGCCAATGAAGCGGCCATCTGCTGGCTGCTGCTGACCCGCGGAGACGGCCGCCTTGCGCCTCACCTTTGGGACGGAACCGCCGACGAACGCCTGGCCCCCATACATCTGGTGCAACCCGGGGACCACCTGCCCCAGGGGCGGCGCAGGATTCTGCTGAGCAATTCATTCGCGTTCGGCGGCAACAACGCTGCGGTGCTGCTGGGGGACTCGAGTCCATGAGAGACGTCTGCCGCTATATCCCCCATCGCCCGCCGATGGTGTTGATCGACACAATCCATGACTTCGCGGATGACCGGGTCACCACCACCACTCACATAACTCCCCAGGCACCCTTTTTCCGCCAGGAGGAGAACGGCGTACCCGCCTGGGTAGGCTTGGAATACATGGCGCAGACCGCCGCTGTCTGGATAGGACTGGACGATGAGCGCTGCGGCCGCGAGGTGGAGCCCGCTTTTCTGGTCAGCTCCCGCCAGTTCACGGCATCCGTCCCGGTATTTCCCGCCGGTGAAACCCTGTATACCCAGGTGCAGGTACATCTGGTCGAGCAATTTATCGTCGTCTTCAATGGACGCATCACCAACGCCGAAGGAGAGCTGCGCGCAGAAGCCTTGTTCACCGCCTATCGCCCAGAAGATGTGCGCGCCTATCTCAGCAAAATGACAGACACTCAACCCACAGGAGAAACCGAATGAACCAGAGTGTTCTGGTAACTGGTGCCAGCCGCGGCATAGGCCGGGCCATAGCTCTGCGTCTGGCAGAAGCCGGATTTGACATAGGCGTGCACTACCGCAGCCGCCGGGAAGAAGCGGAGGAAGTGGCGCAAGCGGTGCAGCAACTGGGTCGCACTGCGTACCTGTTGTGTTTCGACGTAGGCGACCGCACCGCTGCCGCTGAGGCTCTGAATCGCCATGTAAATGATCACGGAGCGTTCTACGGTGTGGTGTGCAACGCCGGCATCACCCGCGACAATGCCTTCCCCGCCATGTCTGACGATGACTGGGACAGCGTCATCCACACCAACCTCGACGGTTTCTACAACATCCTCAAACCTCTGGTCATGCCCATGGTGCAGGCGCGCAAGGGCGGCCGGATAGTGACGCTTTCCTCCGTCGCCGGTCTGGTGGGCAATCGCGGACAGGTGAACTACAGTGCTACCAAGGCTGGCCTGATTGGCGCCACCAAAGCCCTGGCACTGGAACTGGCCAAACGCAAAATCACGGTCAACTGTGTCGCACCCGGCATAATCGCCACAGACATGATCCAGGAGGTCTTCACCGAGGAAGCACTGAAACTGATTCCCATGCAGCGATTTGGCACTGCCGACGAAGTGGCCGCCGTTGTGAATTTTTTGATGAGTCCCGAAGCGGCCTATATCACCCGGCAGGTGATATCGGTCAACGGCGGCATGTTTTAGCAACCCGAGTAACGATCGATGAAACGAGTGGTTATCACCGGCACAGGTGCAATTTCAGCCCTGGGCAATGACTGGGATACGGCCAGTCGGGCGCTGGCAGAGGGCAGGAACAAAGTCCAGGTCTTCCCGGAATGGCAATCCATCCATGGTTTGCGGACGCGCCTGGGCGCACCGGTCACCGACTTCACCATCCCTCCCACCTATCCACGCAAACAGCTGCGCAGTATGGGCCGCGGATCTGTGATGGCGGTACGCGCAACGGAAATGGCCCTGGAACAGGCCGGCCTGTTGAACTCGCCCCTGCTGAAAAGCGGTCGCACAGGTGTGTCCTACGGGTCCTGCATAGGCTCGCCGGGCGATGTCCCCTCCCTCGCCAAGGTACTCACAGAACACACCACTGTGGAAATCAACGCCTCCACCTACGTCAAAACCATGTCCCACACGGCGGCGGTAAACATAGGTGTATTTTTCAGCCTCACCGGACGCATCATCCCCACAGCCTCCGCCTGCACCTCGGGCAGTCAGGGGATAGGCTACGCCTATGAAGCCATCAAATACGGGCTCCAGGACATAATGGTCGCAGGTGGCGCCGAAGAGTTTTCCGTCACCCAGGTGGCGGTGTTCGACACCCTCTTCGCCACCAGCCTGTGCAATGACCGCCCCCACTTGGCGCCCCGGCCTTTTGACAAGGACCGGGACGGCTTGGTCATAGGCGAAGGCGCCTGCACCCTGATACTGGAGGAGTACGAACACGCGCGCGCCCGCGGCGCCACCATCCTCGGCGAGGTGGTCGGCTTTGCCACCAATTCCGACGGCACCCATATCACCGATCCGCGTTCAGAAACCATGGCGGAAGCCATGGGTCAGGCCCTGGCAGACGCCAGACTGGGGCCGGAGCAGATCACCTATGTCAATGCCCACGGCACAGCCACCACCAAAGGGGATATAGCGGAAAGCCAGGCGACTGCGCGGATTCTCGGGCGCAAACCCATCAGTTCCCTCAAGAGCTATGTCGGCCATACGCTAGGGGCCTGTGGCGCATTGGAAGCCTGGTTGGCACTGGAAATGTTGCGTCACGACTGGTATGCGCCCACACTGAACCTGATCAACCCGGACCCCGAGTGCGGAGATCTCGACTACATCATGGGCGAGGGCCGGCGGATACAGGGAGAATACGTCATGAGCAATAACTTTGCCTTTGGCGGTATCAACACCTCTCTGATTCTCAAACGCCACTGATTTGATGCTGACTGACGGTAGCAAAAGCGTATTGGAATAAAAATAGATGATGACATCCGAACACCCTCATAACCCGGGAGGGCTGCCCAAGGGACCGGATTGGAGCAAGTTGACTCTGGACGAGACATGGCCGGACCGCCTCGACTTTTCGCGCTGGTCAGGCTGGCGCGAACTCTTTCGCGCATTCACCACCCGCCGGCGACAGCGGGTGCAGGTGCCAGGCTCCCTTTTGGGGCGCGACATAATTCCCAAGTACGTGCTCCAGGAATTCCATAATCTACCCAACGGCAACTATTCGCGACGTTTTTCGCGCGGCTATATCACAGGTTTTGACGTGATGATGATGGGACGCATGGATAGGGCGCGTCAGTGGATCGCCACGCGTCTGCAAAACGCCCGTGCAGTTGCCGATGTGGGCACCGCCGGCGGCCGTACTGCGGCTGCAATAAAAAAGGCCGGCGTGCCCTATGTCTGCGGTGTGGATCCCTGCCCTTATCTGCTGCAGCATGCGGCAGCTGATAATCCGGGAGTCGAATTTGTGCAGGGCGTTGCCGAGCAATTGCCCTTCAGCAACGGTCAATTGGACGGGCTGTCATTGTGCTTTGTGCTGCATGAAATGCCGCCCCTCTATATCGAGCGCGCTTTGAAGGAATTTTTCCGGGTATTACAGCCGGGTGGAAGAGTAGTTCTGGTGGAACCCTCAGCTGCGCAAATGCAAATGCCCCCATTGAAAAAACTGACCGGCAAACAGGGTTGGCTCCATCTTTATTTCGCCGCTCTGGCGCGAATGGTCCATGAGCCCTTTATTCCCACCTGGCACAAGCTCGACAAAAGAGCCCTCTTTACCGGAGCGGGATTTATCGTATTGGAAGAATACGAAGCCATGCCGTTTCACTGCTGGGTGGCTCAAAAGCCGGCCAAATAACCCGAATGAATAATGGAAGAAAAATAAAAGTAACCCCTCGCCATTTGCAGGAAATCCGCTACTCCGGTAGCGGATTGCTGTACCGCTCGCGCCTTGAGCGGTCCTAGGCTTCAATGTACACTGGGGCGCCACCTCTCCCACCAAGTAAGCACTTATTAAGGATATATAGGTATGCGCAAGACTTCTTTTTATTGTTCCACTCTACTTTTTACACTTTTTGCCAGCCAGTCCGTTTTTGCGTTGGATGCCTCTGGAGCCAGATACACGCAGATGTTTGCCACCGAAGGACCAGGCACGATCACCCGAGCCGCCCAGGATATCTACAACACCGGCACGCGGGACCAGGAAGTACTCGATGTAGCCGCGCAGACTTTGGCAAACATCTACCAGAAAGCCCCCAACGCCCGTGATTATGTGGATGCCACCGCCTGGCTGTGCAAGGCCCTGGGAAATTCCGGCAACGGTCGCTACAAGCAGTTGATCAAAGACGTGAGCGAATCCGACATCCACCGCAATGCAAAAAAGCACTGTAAGAAAGCGCAAGAGTCTCTGCCCGATGGCGTTGCCCCTTTTAAAGTCGGCAGCGTGGATGTCTCCAAATACCGTCAGGCTACAGCCACCTCCACCCCTGCTCCTGCCAAGAAAGCCGCTCCGACCAATACAGATGGGAAAAAGGTGGATCTGTCAGTGATCAAAGAGGGCATGAGCCTGGAAGAGGTCACAGATCTGCTCGGCCCACCCACCAGCCAGACCACCTACAGCACAGGCAAGGCATGGGTGCCTTTCAATTACGGTAAAAAAGACTTGCAGCGAATCAAATATTTGTACAAAGGACATGGACAGGTGGTGTTTTCACTGCAGAGTGCCTATAACGGCGTCTATCGAGTCATCGAAATTGTGGTTGACCCGAACGAGAGTGGCTATCCCTGATAGCAGGAATACTCGGACAAAAACAATGCTTTGCGTCTCAGAGGCGCAAAGCATTGGTTAAACTTCAATGACAAGGGAGAATATCTGTGAACAACAAACTTCTGACCTCAATTTTTACCTTGGTGTTCTGCTTCACAGCAGCAACCCATGCTCATGCGGAATTCAGAAAGGGCGACAAGCTGGAAACACTGGTCAACCTGCACCCGGACATGGCCAAACGTTTCATTTACACCACCAATTATCAACAGGTCGGTGGGCTCATCCCCGTCTGCACTGAAGTCACAGTACAAAAATTCAGTAGAAAGGCGCTGGTATTCCTGGCCAATGGCATTCAATACACCATGGCATACGACAAGCACACCAAAAATGCCGGTGTCAGCTTTGAGAACGCAGTGAAAGATTTCTTTGGTCCCCGCTGTGACTCGAAAAAAATTGCCGGCCTGGGCGCCAAAGACAAAGAAGGCATTAAAAGCGGAACACCCGTCGTGGGCATGACCAAGCAGGGAGTGATTTTCGCCATGGGGCGCCCGCCATATCACGTCAATCCGAGTCTGGAATCCAACAACTGGATGTATTGGCAGAACCGATTCAACAGAGTGGCGATAGAATTCAACGATAAAGGCGTAGTCACCGCCGTACGCAACTGATCCCAGTATTTATCCAAATACGCCATTGGACTCGCGCTCAGGCGCGGGTCCAATTCTGCAGAAATCGCCAGACCGCCGCTTCCTTCTCCGCGCACACCAACAGCTTTTCCGCAAGGGCCGCCTTACCAACCGAACCACTTTGCTTGCACTCCTGCACCAGCGCCAGCGCAAATGCGCGCCATTCGTCCCCTGCCGAAGTCATTTGTTCAGAAGCCTTTAACAGGGCATCACTTTGCAATAGCTCTGCGGATTCCTGCAGAAACGATGCGTAAAGAAAACGAAATCCCGCCCCGCCCGTGCCTATTTCTTCCTGCATTCGCACTATATGGCCGAAGAACAGGCGTTGCTGTTTGGGATCATCTGTCATGCGCGCGATCTTGCGGCTGAGAAATCGCATACCACGCACGCCGATAATGGGCAGAGGTGCTCCCATCATCACCTTGAAGTTTTTGCTGATAGCCTGCGGAATCACCTTCGCGTAATCAATTTTGTCCGGCAGAGATTCAACCTGATACATCAGACCCTTGGGTGCCAAAGGGCCGCGGGCGAAACGCGCCTTGTTCAAATGGCGCGACGCCACCACCACAGGCTCTTCAAACACCGGATCACTGATGGCGTAGTTGTCGCCATCGCGGCCGTAGACCACCAGATTGTGCGCATTGAAATGGAAGCGCATTTCCTCGGGAAAATACGGCAGATAATAAACTGAAGTCTGCAACCCCACCGGCCGGCCGGTGGCGATGGCATTATTGAGCGCTTCCGCACCTGCCATAGGATTGGAAAATTTGCGGAAGGCGACTTTCACCCCCAAGCGTTTGCACAGACCTTTGATAATGAATTTCGGCGGCAATCGATAGGCAATCAAAGGCTGCCCAGCCAATTTCACCAGGGGGATATAGGCAAATGCCAAAGCATTGGCCAGACCGAATGCCATAGGTTCCGACAGAGGCAGACCTGCATGCGAGACCAGGGATGAAATTACACCGCTTTCACAGTGCGCAGATTGACTGTGTTGGAAAGTCATGGATCGAGTCCGGGAACGGTTTTGAGTTCGGCAACAGAGATATCGAATACATCCGCGTAACGCTGCAACTGCCGTTGCGTCAGGCGGGCAAAGTGCCGGGGATTGAAATGGCGGCGAATGCGCCAGCGCCACACACCGGACACCTGAGCCAACAGCGGCAGATCCATCCGGCAGCGGTACATATGGTAGGCCAAGGGAGACTGTGTACCCGCCAGCACCTGAAGGCGCGCTTCCTCTGCGCGCGCTTCATATTCCGCAACAGCGTCGCAGGTAGCGGTCTCTTCCACCACCCAGCCCGAAGACTGCACCGTCATATAGTGCCCAGATGCATCCTGTGCATAGAGCACTTTTTTGTGCCCGGCATAGGTAATACTGTTGTCCTGCGGAACTTCGTCAACGCGCATGACGCCTCCATCAAACAACGGTCAACATCAGGTAGGCAACCGAAAATCGACCGCTTTCAGGAATGTAACATAGGATTTTTTCACCGGGCTGCAGACGTCCGGATTTGAAAAGTTCGTCAACCATGATGAACATGGACGCCGAACCTGTGTTGCCCTTCTCCGCGAGATTGGTGAACCAGCGCTCCTGGGGAATGGCAAAATCCACTGCGCACATACCGTCATAAAGGCGGTCGCGAAAATAGGCCGAGGAATAGTGGGGTAAAAAATAATCTATAGCGGACGGATGCAATCCATATTTCTCGCGCAATGCCTGCAACGGGCGCTCGGCGGTGTAATGGATAATGTGCTCATTGAGCTGCTTTACATCCTGTTTCACCGACATAAAACTCTCGCGCTCGCACTCCTCGCGGCTGACCTGCTGCCAACCGATGAGACTACCGTCGGCATTTTTGCGTGCGCCGGCATACATGCATGCACTCATTTCATTGGCGTAGGAAAAAATATCCAGCCACTCGATTTTCAGGGCTCTCTGCCCCTCCGGAACCGCCGACTCCAGCAAAAAGGCGCCCGCACCATCGGACAACATCCAGCGCAAAAAATCTTTTTCAAAGGCGATCTCGGGATTCTGCTCCAATTGCGCCAGCTGGTGTTCTATTTCAGGGGTAAAATTCCGCGCTTGCATCGTATAAGAAGCGGCTTCAGATGCGCAGGCGACGGCGGAGCGGTGAAACCCGCTCAGTACATTCATATAAGCGTACTTGAGCGCGGTCATGCCAGATGCACACACCCCGGTGGTGCCCGCTACTTCGCAGGGCGGAGCGCCCAACTCACCGTGCACCATGGACGCGTGGCTAGGCATCAACTGATCGGCAATGGTGGTTGACGCCGCCAAACAACTGATGGACTCCAGAGAAAAACGCCCGTCAAGCAATCCGCGCACCGCCTCAGCGGCGAGCTGAGCATTGGTGTAGTTATGTCGGCCAGTGACTTTATCTATAGCGTAATAACGGGTGTGAATCTGATTGCTGCGCAATACCAGTCGACGCGCCCGTGATGTCCGCCCTCCCACTTGGCCGAGAATTTCTTCCATCTCTTCATTGCCCACAGGAGCATTGGGCAAAAAACTGCTGGTTTTAGTGATGTAAACCGATGTCGCCATAAAAACTCAAAACTTCTGTTCAGCCATTTCGTACTACTCGCCAGAAGGCTCGGCAAAATAATCCTTTTGTCGGCGGATTCTCTCCGCTAGCAGGGGTGCCAGCAGTCGCTTCAGCAGCGCTGTGACGGGTACCACTGTCAATATCAATGTAAGCAGAAAAATCGCATACAGAATTGTCAGTGGTTTGCGCAGGAATGCATCCGGTCCCCCCAACGCCAAAAACAATTTTCCCCACAGATAAAAACTGCGGGTTGCCACTTTTTCACTGGCGATCAGCCGCTCGTTGACACGCACTGCGCCCAGACCCCGCCATATACCGGCATCCAATGCTCTCTCTCCCAGCAGTCCATCCCGCAGGGCCACACCAAAGCGCGCGGCGTCCTTGATATCTTTCTCCGCCACACCGGCGGCCGGGATACCCAGAGGGAAAGGTCCTTTTTTTCCAGTGAGCAACCACAGAGGTGTGGCAATAAAACTGGCTGCAGTCCCCGCAGCATCGACCAAGGCCACATTGCCTATCAGCCTAGCTTCCAAATCCTGTAGGTGCTGTTTCATTTTTTCCTGAGCCATCAGCCACATGTTGCGACAGGCGATGACTGTGACCACCGGTGTGCCGCGCAACAGCGCGCGCGCCTGGGCACTCTTCAAGAATCCGACGATGGGAATGGACGGAGCCAAAAACCAAACCTGGTAGGCCAGGATCACAAGGTCATAGCGCTCGTTAGGATCCAGATCCAGCGGCTTGATCTCGCAGCCGACCCCGTGGGCTGCCTCCGGAAAGGTATTGATGAAACGAATGAATGGCCACGGAAATGGGTATGGTGTAACCGGTTCAACCCGCAAATCCTTCACATGGATGGCATCAGTTGCGATCAATGGTTGGATAATTGACTCCACAACGCGGTCCAACTGACCGGTTTGGGAATAATGGACCACCAGAACCCGCTTGGGTCTATCTGCTCCAGTCAAAATACTGCCCTCGAAATTATTGTCGTCTCATTAATGGGGGGATCAGCTATAGTGACCGCGCCGCCGGAACGTCATCCTAAACCTGCGGAGGTTCCTTTTATCCAACCACGCGAGATGGCGCAGTCTACCACAACTCAATATATGTGTAAGTACCTGTCAATACTCATGATTTTTTTGGTGTCCCACGCTTTCGCAGACAGCGAAGGCGCAGTACTGCTGATCGACAATATCAAACCCCCTGGGGGCACGCTTTATATCGCCATTTATGCAGCTCAAACGCCCGACCGTTCAACCGGAGCCCTTGGCGGCTGGCAGGACGAACCTCTGATACAACTGCAAAATGCCGTCCACAACAGTAGAGAGAGCATCGAAATAGCGCTGTCCGATGGACATTATGCGGCCCGCGCCTATCTGGATCGCAACCAGAACGGTCAGCTGGACCTGGACAAATCCGGCAAACCCGCTGAGCCTTTTGCCATATCTCGGGGCAGAGGGAGAAAAAAAACCTCCATCCGCTTTAACGACGCCGTATTTACCATAGCACCCGGACAGCGCCAGGTGCCGCTGACATTGCACTATCCCGACAAAACCGACAAACAACGCCTGCCGGCAACCACCGGTAAAGAGGAACCAAGTAAAGCGCCCTAGGTTTTGTGAATCAGGGCCGAAGCGGTCAGCAATAGCTCTTCACCGCGCGTCATACGCACCTGGATTTTAGTCCCGACAGCCGGGTCGAGATGCAAATGCGCCTCCTCTCCCGGCCGCAGCGGCGCAAGAAACTTGACCTTGCCAAAGCCAGTCAACTCGCAGTCCGGAAAATGTTCCCGCAACGCCGCATCTATTTGGGCGAGCAGATAAGCGCCCGGAACCACAGGTGCACCCGGAAAGTGCCCTTGTACGCAGGGTGCCTGCGAGGCGACTGTAAAATCAATTACCATTGTTCACCGATCAACTGCATTGCGTATTCCTGTCATGAATGCTCATCTGTCCACTCCGCTCGCCGATCTGCTGCCCCATAAACCTCCCATGGTTCTGCTGGATGGCATCCAGCGATACGACTCTGACTCCATTGCGTGCAACAGCCGCTCTCATCTGGACCCGCACAATCCGCTGCGACAAAACGCCCTGCTGTCGGTGTTTGCCGGCGTGGAGTACGCGGCCCAGGCCATGGCGTTGCATGCGCGGCTGACAGCCGATAGTGCAAGCAGCGTCGCTCCTCCACGCAAGGGTTTTCTCGCGGTTGCCAACAAACTCCAGGCGCACGTTCGCACTCTGGACGAGGCTCAATTCCCGCTCACCGTAACAGCGACCCGCATCAACGGTGATCAGAACAGTTCTCTTTATGGCTTCACTATTACGGCTGACGACAGAGTGCTGTTGGAAGGTCAGCTGATCGCGGTGATGGCGGAGTCCGAAACGGACCCCGCCTGAGGATCCGCCTAACCTAAATAGACAAGACCTTTTCCCCTCGCCCGATTCCCGAGACACCCGAACGCACCACCTCCAGAATGGAGGCTTCGCCCACCGCCTGGAAGAATGCGTCGAGTTTTTCGCTGGTACCGGTGATCTGGATGGTGTACACCGTAGCCGTCACATCGATGATCTGTCCGCGGAAGATATCGACGCAGCGTTTGACTTCCGCCCGCTGGGCACCCGTGGCCCGGACCTTGATCAGCATGAGTTCGCGCTCTATGTGAGCACCCTCAGTCAGATCCACGAGTTTCACCACGTCTATCAGGCGGTTGAGGTGCTTGGTGATCTGTTCGATCTTGTGATCATCCCCTATGGTGGTCAGCGTCAAGCGGGACAGGGTTCGGTCCTCGGTGGGTGCCACCGTGAGGGACTCGATGTTGTAGCCGCGCTGAGAGAACAGCCCCACCACGCGTGACAGAGCACCAGGTTCGTTTTCCATGAGAATTGAAATGATGCGTCTCATCAGGTGCGCTCCGTCTTGTTCAACCACATATCGCGCATGGAGCCGTTGGGCGCTACCAACATGGGATAGACGTGCTCGGTCGGGTCCACGTAGATATCCATGAACACCACCCGATCCTTCAGGGCAAAACATTCTTCCATCTTCGCTTTGAGCTCTTCGCGCTTGGTCACGCGTATGCCCACGTGGCCATAGGCCTCCACCAGTTTGATGAAGTCCGGCAGGGAGTCTTGATACAGGCTTTCGGAATAGCGGCTGGCGTACTGCATATCCTGCCACTGCTTCACCATCCCCAAAGCCTGGTTGTTCAAGCAGATGATCTTGACCGGCAAATGGTACTGCTTGCAGGTGGACAGTTCCTGGATACACATCTGGATACTGCCCTCACCTGTGACACAGGCGACGGTCGCATCGCGGTGCGCATACTGCACCCCCATAGCTGCGGGAAGACCGAAGCCCATGGTGCCCAGTCCGCCGGAATTGATCCAGCGGCGCGGCTTGTCGAATGGATAATACTGAGCCGCGAACATCTGATGCTGTCCCACATCGGATGTCACATAAGCATCGCCTTTGGTGACTTCAAACAGTGTCTGGATCACCTCTTCCGGCATGATCATGTCACCGTCGGTCTTGTATCGCGGCTTGAAAAGTATGCCGTAGCGCTCGCGCCACTCGTTGATCTGCTTCCACCAGGCTTCAATAGCTTTGGCGTCCTGCTTTTCCTCGGTGCTGGCGAGAATTTCCAGCATCTCGTTCAATACGCTGTCCACCGGCCCCACGATCGGCACATCCGCCGCAACGGTCTTGGAAATGGCCGCAGGGTCTATGTCCACATGGATGATCTTGGCATTGGGGCAGAATTTGGCCGGGGTGTTGGTCACCCGGTCATCAAAGCGCGCGCCCACCGCCAAAATCACATCCGCATGATGCATGGCGAAATTGGCTTCGACGAAGCCATGCATACCCAGCATACCGACGAACTGGCGATCGGTTCCGGGAAATGCACCCAGCCCCATCAGGGTATTGGTGACCGGCGCATCGAGGCGGCGCGCCAGATCGGTCAGCTGGCGGCTGGCATTGCCCTGCACCACGCCGCCACCGGCGTAAATGATCGGGCGCTTGGCGGCCAGCAACAGCTGAACCGCCTTCTTGATTTGGCCAGAATGTCCCCGTGTCACAGGGGTGTAGGAGCGCAGCTTGATCTTGTCCGGGTAGGCGTATTCAAACTGGGTCGCCGGGCTGGTGACATCCTTGGGAATATCGATCACCACAGGTCCCGGTCGCCCGGTGGAGGCTATGTAATAGGCCTTTTTCACCACCGAGGGGATGTCCCGCGCGTCCTTCACCAAAAAACTGTGCTTCACGATGGGGCGCGAGATGCCCACCATATCGGTTTCCTGGAAAGCGTCTTCGCCGATCTTGTCGGATTGCACCTGACCGGAGATCACCACCATGGGAATAGAATCCATATAGGCGGTGGCTATGCCGGTAATGGCATTGGTGGCGCCGGGACCGGAAGTCACCAGCACTGTGCCCACCTTGCCGGTGGAGCGGGTATAACCGTCCGCAGCATGGGTTGCCGCCTGTTCGTGTCGCACCAGTATGTGCCGCACCTTGTCCTGGCGAAACAAGGCATCGTAGATATGCAGTGCCGCTCCACCCGGATAACCGAAGATGCACTCGACACCTTCATCGGCCAGGGCTCGAAGCAGCATGTCACCGCCGGAGAGCAATTCCACTGTCTGTTCCTCTTGATTGATCTGTCGGGTTCGATCCGCTACGGAAATAGCATATCTCCAGGTTCGGGAAACCCGGAGTCAGGATCGAAACATTGCACTTAAGATTGAAGTCCGCCTGTGGCCGCCGCTCGGGTGAGCTTTATCGCCGCCCCTGACGGGCAGCACTGGCCGCAAGCCGGGCAACCTGGGTATGGTGCCCCCGCACTTCAGGATGGTCGGGCAAAGGGTTGATTTGCCGGTGCGTAGCTTTGGCGAGCCGAGGTCTATCGGTCGCACTCTACCAGCCATCTGGCGAATCACTCATTGTGCCCACAGAGTGACCAAAGTCAAGTTTTGTACAGCAACAAGCCCCCCAAATCCAACGGATAAACCACAAGGTGTCGCAGAATCCGCCACACTTTTGACGAAAGAATGCTGGATCAGTGGTCAAACGCGCCAACCGGCGGCTGACAGCCTTGCAATAAAGGACGCTATACTTGCGCAAAGGTCGCGGTTTGAGCCTGAAACCCCTTGTCAAACGAAGGTAGACACATGAGTCCTGCTCCAAACTCCTCCTCACGCACTTTTCACCATTTGAGCCGGTTGTCTCTGGCAGTCCTGCTGACTTGCGCGCTGGGAGCCAAGGCGGCGGATTTTTACCGCTGGACCGATGACAAGGGGATCACCCACTACTCCGACAAGCCCCCCAAGGGCGTCAATGCGGAAAAGGTCAGAGCCAAGAGAAGTCCCACGATAGGCACGGAAGAATCCCTGGTGGAAGAAACCCAGGCCAGCAATCCGGATGCGGAGCGCTGTAAAGCGGAACGCGATCGCCTGGCGCTCTTACGTAGCAATCGCAGGATTCAAATGGAAGGCCGCGACGGCCAATTGCGGGATCTGACGCAGAAGGAAATCGAAGAAGAGATCGCTTTCTCTATGCGGGCTGTGGAGCGCTTCTGCGGTCCTAACCCTTGATACCAAGACCCCGCCTGAGGGCGGGGTCAATCTTCCCATCAACGCTCCCTGCGAAACACCACTTTTTCTCTCTCGAGTACCGCTCTGATGGTATCGCCCGGAGCGAATTTTCCTGCCAGCACCTCCTGAGCCAGGGGATTCTCCAGCATCTGGGTAATGGCGCGTTTCAAAGGCCGCGCACCATAGACCGGATCGAACCCCGCCTCCGCCAGCCGATCCATCACATCGTCTCCCAGCTCCAGTTTCAGGTCGCGCTCCGCCAAGCGTTTGCGCAGCAGACTGAGCTGGATCTCGGCTATGCCTTTGATCTGAGATGCCGCCAGAGGATGGAATACCACCACCTCGTCTATGCGGTTGATGAATTCCGGACGGAAATGCCGGGCTACCACCTCCATGACCGCAGACTTCATGGCGTAGTAGCGATGCTCATTCTGGCTCTCGTCATCATCCGTCGAGCCATCGAAGCGGATACTGTCGAAGGAGCGGTTATTGGCCAGCTCCTGTATGCGGTCAGACCCCAGGTTGGAAGTCATCACCACCACAGTATTGCGGAAATCCACTGTGCGGCCCTGACCATCCGTCAAGCGTCCGTCCTCCAGTACCTGCAGCAATATATTGAACACATCCGGGTGCGCCTTTTCGACCTCGTCCAGCAACACCACCGAGTAGGGTTTGCGTCTGACAGCCTCGGTCAAATATCCCCCTTCCTCGTAGCCGACGTATCCGGGCGGTGCGCCTATCAAACGGGCGACGCTGTGTTTCTCCATGAATTCGGACATGTCTATGCGCACCATGGCGTCCTGGGTATCAAACAGGAATTCCGCCAGGGATTTGCACAACTCGGTTTTACCCACACCTGTGGGGCCGAGGAATAAAAACGAACCGTTGGGACGATTGGGATCCGACAAGCCGGCGCGCGAGCGGCGCACAGCGTTGGCCACGGCCTGAACCGCTTCGTTCTGACCGATCACACGTTTATGCAGCGCGTCTTCCATACGCAGTAATTTTTCCCGCTCGCCCTCCAGCATTTTAGAAACAGGAATTCCGGTCCATTTGGAAACCACTTCGGCAATTTCCTCGTCTGTGACGCGGTTGCGCAGCAGTTTCATTTCCTGCATTTCCGCCTGACTGGCCATATCCAACTGCTTTTCCAGGGCGGGAATAATGCCGTATTGCAATTCCGACATGCGCGCCAGATCGCTGGCGCGTCGCGCTGTGTCCAGATCCAAACGCGCCTGTTCGAGTTTGCTCTTGATCTCCTGGGATCCCTGTAGGGCAGCTTTTTCCGAACGCCAGATTTCATCCAGGTCGGCGTACTCGCGCTCCAGGTTTTCTATGTCCTGATTGATTTTATCCAGGCGTTTGCGCGCCGCCTCATCCTCGTCTTTTTTCACGGCCTCGCGTTCGATCTTCAACTGAATCAACTTGCGCTCCAGGCGATCCATCTCCTCCGGCTTGGAATCGATTTCCATACGGATGCGGCTCGCAGCCTCGTCGATCAAGTCTATGGCCTTATCGGGCAACTGCCGGTCGGTGATATAGCGCTGCGACAATTTCGCGGCGGCGATGATGGCGGAATCCGTGATATCCACCCCGTGGTGCACCTCGTAACGCTCTTTCAAACCGCGCAAAATCGCGATTGTGTCCTCTTCATTCGGCTCGTCCACCAATACTTTCTGGAAGCGGCGCTCCAGCGCTGCGTCCTTCTCGATATATTTGCGGTATTCATCCAGAGTGGTGGCGCCCACGCAGTGCAATTCACCGCGGGCCAGCGCAGGTTTGAGCATATTGCCCGCATCCATGGCGCCCTCGGCTTTGCCGGCGCCCACCATGGTATGCAGCTCATCGATAAACAGGATGATGCGACCCTCCTGCTTACCTAACTCGTTCAATACTGCTTTCAGGCGCTCTTCAAAGTCGCCGCGAAATTTTGCCCCGGCAAGCAAGGCCCCCAGGTCCAGTGACAAGAGGCGTTTGTCTTTTAAACCCTCGGGCACTTCACCATTGACTATGCGCTGGGCCAGCCCTTCCACTATCGCGGTTTTACCTACACCCGGCTCACCTATGAGCACAGGGTTGTTTTTGGTACGGCGCTGCAACACTTGGATGGTGCGACGAATTTCATCGTCGCGGCCGATCACCGGGTCGAGCTTGCCGGCCTCGGCGCGGGCGGTTAAATCAATAGTGTATTTGTCCAGCGCCTGGCGCTGACCTTCGGCATCCGGATCATCCACCGTCTCACCGCCGCGCACTTTCTGGATCGACTGTTCCAGGCGCTGCAGATCGCCGAACTGTTTGAGTATTTTTCCCAGGGAATTATTGCCGTCCTGCATGGCAGCCAGCAGCACGGCTTCGCTGGAGATGAATTTATCGCCCTGCTTCTGCGCCTGTTTATCCGCGAGATTCAGTAGCCGGCCCAGCTCCTGGGACATATGTACTTCTCCCGTGGGATTCTGGATACGCGGCAGATCCTCAAGGGCTTTTTTCAATGCATTGCGCAAGCCAGCCACATCAAAGCCCGCACCCGCCAGCAGCGGTCGTACTGTACCTCCCTGTTGCTCGAGCATGGCGTGGGCCAAGTGCACCGGCTCCAGTTGGCTATGGTCGCGCCCCACGGCCAGGGACTGGGCGTCGGATAGCGCAAGCTGCAATGGATTGGTAAATCGGTCGATTCTCATGAGATAACCTCTGGTGGCCCCTATGGCCCGTCAAATTACTTGCCGGGTTAAATTTGGGCCTGGGGCCGCAAAATCAAGCGAGCCCCAGGGAGGTTCCCACTAAAAGAGTGGGTATTTGATCTGGCGCAAACTCTGGAAGGGGTGTGTCTGATGCGTGAGCCCTAGGGACCGTCGTTGCGCCTGATGATGCGGGGCTCAGTCACTGGAATCCATTCGCCGTTGCGGTTGCGACTTATGGCCTGGGTCCCGCCAAATGAACCCAGGTCGCGCAGTTGATGGCCTTTTTCCTCCAGCGCCGCGCGCACAGACGCCGCCAGATCCGGCTCCACGAACAGTAAATCCGGCTGCCACTGCTGGTGAACGCGCAAGCCTGCCACCGCCTGTTCGAGTGGTTCCCCCAAAGCTAGGTGGCGCAACAACACCTGGGTCACCTGGGAAATAATGGTGGGTCCCCCGGCCGCCCCCAGGGTTAACACCGGCTGGCCGTCGCGCACCACCAAAGTCGGGCTCATGCTGGACAGGGGGCGCTTGTAGGGCGCCACACTATTCGCCTGTTCACCCACCAGACCAAAGGCATTGGGTTGTCCCGGCTCGAATGAAAAATCGTCCATCTGATTGTTGAGCAGTACGCCTGTGCCGGGCACCACCACCTTGCTGCCGAAACTGGTGTTGAGCGTGGTGGTGATGGCCACCCAGTTGCCGGCGGCGTCGGCCGTGGCTATGTGGGTGGTGTGTCGGTCGAATCCCGGGTCGGCATCCGGTGGCAAACCGTGATCCACCTGCGGCAGACGGCGATGGAGATCGATTCCGCTGGCGCGCTCCGCCAGATAGGTGGGATCCAACAATCCCTTGGGCACTTTGACGAAATCCGGATCGCCGAGCCAATAGGCCCTATCGGCAAAAGCCAGACGCATGGCCTCAGCCACCAGATGGTAATAATCGGCCTCATCTATGGACTTCAGGTCGCGGGATTCCAGGAAGGTCAGTATTTGCGCCACATGGGTGCCGCCGGAACTGGGCGCCGGAAAGCCGTAGATGTCGTAGCCGAGGAAGCGCGTATGCAGAGGCTCGCGCACCTTCACCTGATAGCGCCGGAAGTCCTCCGCCCGCACCACCCCGCC
>Ga0065721_10049887_pt1 | contig 25776 bp, 21 predicted proteins | sample Mesricmetagenome_FD_59108 | JGI IMG/M metagenome (GOLD analysis project Ga0065721, IMG submission 59108) | Mesophilic microbial community from rice straw/compost enrichment Sample: eDNA_1 v2 (version 2) | ecosystem: Engineered > Solid waste > Grass > Composting > Bioreactor | place: USA: Davis... | reverse complement strand
CGCGCCGGCACAGCCGGCCTCGCGTCCGCCGTTGCGCGCCGTACCCGGCCAACAGCGTCCGCCCGCCGCCCAGGCCGAGGCCAGGCCTGCCGCGTCCTCCGGCCCGGCGGCCGGCAGGGTCGGGTTCGGAGGCATGAGGACGGTCCGGAACGACGCGCCTTCCGAGGCCGAGCCGGAGGCGCAGGCCCAGCAGCCGGCCTCGACGCAGCAGCCCACCCAACAGCAACCCGTGCGCCAGTCGTTCGGCCAGCGAGGAGGGGCATCCTTCCAGAACCGGCAACCCGCACGCGAAGGCAAGGTGGACTCGGACGACGACGTGCCGTTCTAGAGTATGGCAACTGCGGAGTGTGAAGATAATCCGCGCAACCCATTGAATCGAAATGCGTTAAGGCGCGTTAACACCGGGCCTTTTTGCAATTAGACATCACAACGAACGTATGGGAATCTCATCTGGTAATTTTCAGATGAGCAATCCCTTGGTGCCGCAACAGAAACCGTTTCGCCATCGTGTAAAGAAGGTCGTTTTTCCGTCCAACGGAGCGCGCGTTGCCTTGGTTATTGGCCGCGAGAAGATCGCGCGAGAGGATCATCCGACGGACTACACGATGGTCTACCAGCGTGCTGCCGGGTTGTCGCCCAACACCATGTATCTGCAGATGCAGGCCATTGCGCTGATGCTCGATTGGGGAGCGCTCGCGTGATCGACCCAAACGCTGATCTACACCGCCGTCACCAAGGCGACGGAGCAGGTGGTATCGGGGGCAAATGTGCTCCGGCGAGCCGTGGAGGCGGCGCCCTCAGCGTTGAGGCGTCAGACCGGGCTGCCGACTAAGCTCGCATCATTGCGACCTAGCGCCTTCGAATAGTTCCATCAGGGCGCAACAGATGGCTGCTGCGTGCAACAAGGTTATCCAGCGACTGGATGGCCTCAACGATAATGCCGGCCAGCTGAAAGTACAGGATATGGCCCGGTGTCTCGAAGAGACCGATCATCGGGCCACCGCTTATGCCACCAAGATTTGCGTGGGGTTGAAGCTCCGGCAGTCCGGCGACGTGAGTATCGAGATCCGGGTCGCGGACCCAAGTGATCTGCGTGTCGCTGACTCTTCTGGAAATCCCGATACCGCGAAGTCCGCGGAACTCAGCCTCCCGCGGCGCCAGTTCTCGCCTCCAGGCTCCAGGGAAACCTCCGAAGAGAATGCCGCGACCTTCCTGAACGCCGGGGGAATCTCCCAATGTAACCGGCTCTTTTCTAAGAGCGGTAACTTCGGCCTCGGTGATCTCTATCGTGCACAGGTCATGTCGACCGTCGTTGTCATCTGTGTCGTCCCTGTAGCCCGATCGGTCGATTATCCGTGACATTAGCTGATCAAATGGAAGATTTCCGATTTGGCATATCGTTCGCGGGTCGGCATCTCTTGCGGCGAAGTATCCATCGACGACGTGGTAGGCCGTCACTGCGAACAGACGCTGTCTGGATCTAGCAATGGTTAGCGTACCATTGCCGACAATGCCTCGTTCGCCTGATGTGGTTGGTGCATGCCAGTAGATCGGCGCCATCGCGCTCATAAGGATGTGCCCGAGTACATCGGCGCCGTCGCCTTCTATAAAGGCTCTAGCCTGCTCTGGAGTGATTGGATGGTCAGGAGGCGACGCCCATGCACCGGTTTCCTGCATGTCGTTAGCTCCAGAAATTGCAGCTGTGGTTGTTGATGCGGCCCGAATGCGTATCTGGCTTCGCCTTGAAGGTCTCGGGCACGTTTATCGTCTCGCGGTTGTCCCGGAGGTAGTCCCTCATCGTGTAGAGGGCAATGTTCCGGAAGTGCTCCCACGCCCTAAACAGCTCCTCCTGTAGCGCCCACTCTTGCTTCGCCTTGCTCGGCTTCCGTTTGGGCGTGTGCTGCAAATAAGGAGCCATGTAAACGGGCTTCGGGTCGTGGTGGTGCGTGAAGGTTATAGATCCGCGCACCCAATCGGCATTGATGGCTGGGCGCCACTGGTAGTGGATGGTGACGTCGAGATCGCGGGTGAAGTGCCGCGGTTCCCAGATATGGTCATCGACACTGAACAGCAGCGCATCTCGCTCCTCCTCTTCAAGCCGATGCTGCATGCCGCGGAAAGCGTAAACTAGGTCGTCGCCGGCCTTCTGCACATCTCGATGAGTGGATGCGCGCTTTGCCGGCGATTTCGCCGCGGAGTAGGCGGCGAGGTATTTCTGGAAGTATCTAAGCTCGTTTGAGACGTATGGTCCACAAGAAGATAAAGGCAGGCGATGAAGGTCCCCCATCTGCTGTTGCTCAATCGCCTTGGCGACGAGCTTGGCCAGTTCCTCATCGTCGATCGCCCTTATCGCTTGTTTTTCTCTGGCGTCTAGGTTGAGTTCGCCCATGGCACATGCTCCTTACCCGGCTCTCACCAGTCGAGACATCAGTCTTTAGCAGAAGCAGAGCGTCGGTACCGGATGCCGGCCTCGGCAATGTCTTCGATTAGAAATGTGGTCATCGTTGCGAGCGACCATTCGCGGACACCAACGAAGCTCTGACCCAATTTGCGGAAGTATACTCCGGCTTCAGGCCACGCGTGACAAACAGATGCTAGGCAATTGCCTCTATGCCTTCTTCAGAGTAGCCCTTGCGTGAAGCGATCTGGCTGCCGAGGAGTGCCATCATCATCTGCTGCTGAGCTTCGAGGTTTCGTTTGTAACGCTCCTCAGATGTTTCCGTTTGAGGATATCCAGGCATCGTTCACTCCGCTGCGTGCCGCCCTTCCGCTGAAATGGGAGTATCCTTACATGTGTGCAATAGGGAGAGGTGATGTTTGTAGAGACATCAGAGAACTAACACGCAGTGACATGCGTTCCTGCATGTAACCGTTCTGACGGCTTGCGAATCCTCGTGCGAGGTGGTCTTTTCCGGCTCCGGGGCGCGATTCGCGGCACCGCGGAAACGGGGTTGTCCCTCGCCAGCGGGCGCGCCATCATCCGGCCCGCGACACCAATTCGGAACATCTAAGGCGGTCCCGCCCATGGGTCCCGCCTTTTTCTACGTACCCACTACGGGTGGTGTGAATTTTCCGCTGAACAACATCATTTAGTGTTTCTGCATTTCGTCAGGATAGGGCAGTCTATCCTTCAGCAGCGATTCTCCCCGGGCTCGGGACGCGGGATCGCGGTGGATTTCACGAGCCTTGGCAGCCCAGCGGGCGCCCGACCAAACAGAGGACGAAGAGATGAAGATCACGCGCCGTTTCACCCGTGCCGGCCAGGACCGCTACGCGGACGTGCCGTTCCGCAAGGCGACGAGCGAGATCCGCAACACGGACGGATCGGTGGTGTTCATGGCTGCCGACATCGACGTCCCGGCCCAGTTCAGCCAGGTGGCGACCGACATCATCGCGCAGAAGTACTTCCGCAAGGCCGGCGTGGCCAAGGTGCTGAAGAAGGTCGAGGAGAACAGCGTCCCGTCCTGGCTGTGGCGTTCGGTCCCGGACGAGGAGGCCCTCGCCGCGTTGCCCGAAGACCAGCGCTTCGGCCCCGAGAACGATTCGCGCCAGGTGTTCGACCGCCTTGCCGGCACCTGGACCTACTGGGGCTGGAAGGGCGGCTACTTCGATTCCGAGGAAGACGCCCTCGCCTTCCGTGACGAGCTCTGCTTCATGCTGGCGACGCAGCGCGTGGCGCCGAACTCCCCGCAGTGGTTCAACACCGGCCTGCACTGGGCCTACGGCATCGACGGCCCGAGCCAGGGCCACTACTACGTCGACCCCTTCACCAAGGAACTCGTGCAGTCGGTCTCGTCCTACGAGCACCCGCAGCCGCACGCCTGCTTCATCCAGTCCGTCGCCGACGACCTCGTCAATGACGGTGGCATCATGGACCTGTGGGTCCGCGAGGCGCGCCTGTTCAAGTACGGCTCCGGCACCGGGTCCAACTTCTCGCACCTGCGTTCCGCCGGCGAGAAGCTGGCCGGCGGCGGCAAGTCTTCGGGCCTGATGAGCTTCCTCAAGATCGGCGACCGGGCCGCCGGCGCCATCAAGTCGGGCGGCACCACCCGCCGGGCCGCCAAGATGGTGGTGGTGGACATCGACCACCCCGACGTCGAGGAATTCATCGACTGGAAGGTGCGCGAGGAGCGCAAGGTGGCGGCCCTGGTCACCGGCTCCAAGGTGGTCAAGAAGCACCTGACCGCCGTCATGGCGGCGCTTAACTCCACCAAGGACGGCGACCGCTTCGACCCGAAGGCCAACCGCGAGCTGCGCGCCGCGATCAAGGCCGCCAAGAAGGACATGGTCCCGGAAAACTACGTGAACCGCGTCATCCAGTACGCGCGCCAGGGTTACACCGAGATCGAGTTCGAGACCTACGACACCGACTGGGACAGCGAGGCCTACCTGACCGTCGCCGGCCAGAACTCCAACAACACCGTGTCGATCACCAATGACTTCCTGCGGGCGGTCGAGACCGGCGCCGACTGGAACCTGACCTCGCGCACCACCGGAAAGACGGTGAAGACCACCCCGGCCGTCGAGCTGTTCGAGAAGATCAGCGTGGCCGCATGGGAATCCGCCGACCCCGGCGTGCACTTCAACGACACCATGAACGAGTGGCACACCTCCCCCAAGGGCGGGCGCATCACGGCGTCCAACCCGTGTTCGGAGTACATGTTCCTCGACGACACCGCCTGCAACCTCGCCTCGGTGAACCTGTTGCCGTACCGCACGGACGACAACGGCTTCGACGTCGAGGCCTACGAGTACACGCTGCGCCTGTGGACGCTGGTGCTCGAGATCTCGGTCATGATGGCGCAGTTCCCGTCCCGGGCGATCGCCGAGCGCTCCTTCGAGTACCGCACCCTGGGCATCGGCTACGCCAACATCGGCGGCCTGCTGATGTCCTCGGGCATCCCCTATGACAGCCCCCAGGCCCGCGCCATCTGCGGCGCCCTCACGGCCATCATGACAGGTATCGCCTACGAGACCTCGGCGGAGATCGCCGGCGAGCTCGGCGCGTTCGCCCGCTACGAGGAAAACGCCCAGGACATGCTGCGCGTGATCCGCAACCACAAGCGCGCCGCGGACGGCCAGACCTCCGGATACGAGGGCCTGTCCATCAACCCGGTGCCGCTGGACGGCGACAACTGCCCGCTGCCGGTACTCGTGGACCGCGCCCGCGCCGCCTGGGACCGTGCCCTCTCCCTCGGCGAGAAGAACGGCTACCGCAACGCCCAGGTCTCGGTGATCGCGCCCACCGGCACGATCGGCCTCGTCATGGACTGCGACACCACCGGCATCGAGCCCGACTTCGCCCTGGTGAAGTTCAAGAAGCTCGCCGGCGGCGGCTACCTCAAGATCATCAACCGCGCCGTCCCCGAAGCCCTGCGCACGCTGGGCTACGCCGAGCACGAGATCCAGGAGATCGAGGTCTACGCGACCGGCCACGGCAACATCAACCAGGCCCCCGGCATCAACCCCTCGTCGCTGAAGGCAAAGGGCTTCACCGACGACAAGGTCGAGGCCCTCAACAAGGCGCTGGCGTCGGCGTTCGACATCAAGTTCGCCTTCAACCAGTGGACCCTCGGCACCGACTTCCTCAAGTCGCTCGGCGTGACCGACGCGCAACTGGCGGACTTCTCGTTCGACCTGCTGTCGTTCCTCGGCTTCTCGAAGTCCGAGATCGAGGCCGCCAACCTGCACGTCACCGGAGCCATGACCCTCGAGGGCGCGCCGTTCCTCAAGCAGGAACACTACCCGGTCTTCGACTGCGCCAACCCGTGCGGCAAGATCGGCAAGCGCTTCCTCAGCGCCAAGAGCCACATCCACATGATGGCCGCGGCGCAGCCGTTCCTGTCGGGCGCGATCTCCAAGACGATCAACATGCCCAAGGACGCGACGGTCGAGGACTGCAAGGAAGCCTACATGCTGTCGTGGAAGCTCGGCCTGAAGGCCAACGCGCTCTACCGCGACGGCTCCAAGCTGTCCCAGCCGCTGAACGCCTCCCTGGTGGATGACGACGACGAGGACGAGGCCGACGCCGCCGAGCAGGCGCCGCAGTCCCAGCAGGTCGTCGAGGTCGCCGAACGCATCGTCGAGCGCATCGTCAGCCAGGTCTCCCGCGAACGCGAGAAGATGCCTGACCGCCGCAAGGGCTACACCCAGAAGGCCTCCATCGGCGGCCACAAGGTGTACCTGCGCACCGGCGAGTACGACGACGGTCGCCTCGGCGAGATCTTCATCGACATGCACAAGGAAGGCGCCGCCTTCAAGGCGTTGATGAGCAACTTCGCCATCGCCGTCTCGGTGGGCCTGCAGTACGGCGTACCGCTGGACGAATACGTGGACGCCTTCACGTTCACCAAGTTCGAGCCGGCCGGCATGGTGCAGGGCAACGCCACGATCAAGAACGCGTCGTCGATCCTCGACTACATCTTCCGTGAGCTGGCGGTTTCCTACCTGGGCCGCAACGACCTGGCCCACAACAAGCCTAGCGACGCCGCCCCGACCGACCTGTCGACCGACGAGGAGAAGGCGCTGCCGTTCTCCCGCGGCCTGCACTACGGAAAGCCGCCGGTCGTGCGTCCGTTGTCCCTGGTGTCCTCGGACCGCCAGCAGCCGGCACCGCAGGCGGCGTCCTCCGTCGTCGCCCTGGCATCGGCGGCACAGCCGTCCGCCGGCCTCGCGACGGCAGGCGCACTGGCCCTGGCTCCCGCCCCGGCGGAAGACAAGGTCGGTGGCACCGACTTCACCCGTTCCCAGTTGGTGGAGATCGCCCGCGGCAAGGGCTACACCGGCGAGACCTGCGAAGGATGCGGAAGCCTCAGCATGGTGAAGGCAGGGAAGTGCAGCGTCTGTCTCGAGTGCTCGGCCAGCTCTGGGTGTAGCTGACCATACAACGAAAAAACATCCAACGATTTCAACGAGTTAAGCGGGAAATCTAAGGTTTTGGTTTAAGGTTGCTCCCTTGTTGTGGAGCTGACCGAAAAGCCAGAAGAGACCCCGGGAGATGGTCCCGGGGTCTCTTCTTTTGCAGGCAACGGTGTGGCAAAGGGGAGGCGCGCCGACCGGGGGGGGCGCCGTTTCCGTGCCGGGAAGGTCCGGGTGGATCTGTCTCGCCATTCGTCGCCGCTTGGAACCGGTCTAGCTCCGTACGGATGTCCGCCACGCGGCCAGCAGGGCCAACGCCTGGCGGGCCACGTCCAGCCGGTGGGAGGGGGATGTCTCCGCGCCGATGGTGTCGCGTTCGGTTCGCTCGAGGTAGCCGGCGATCACGTCGGCGTCCGCGCCCGACGACACGAGCCGCCAGAAGTCCGGCAGGTAAGACCGGTATTCGTCCTCCGGACCGTCCATCGCGGAGACGCCGATCGGGTCCCACTCGCGGAACAAGGAGCCGGTCGAGGGACTCGTACGCGCTGGCCTCGATCGGATCGGATCTCTTGCCCATGTGGCCGGTCCGGTCAGAACCCGTGGGCGACCGCTTCGCTGTCCGGGGGCGGCAGGCGAAGGGTGCGGTCCTCCGCCTCGTCGGCGGCGATCCGGGCGAGAGACTGCTCCGGGTCCATGGTCCTGGGGCGCCGGATGGTCAGCCCCGACATCAGGAAGTCCTCCAGCAGGCCGAGATCCGGTTGCGGCGCGCTTCCGTCGACCGGGCGGTAGTCGCCCACGGGAATCATCGCGGTGGACAGTTCGGGCGTGCCCAGTGGATCCGGGGAGGCCTGTTCGGCGGGTTCCCCGGCGGTCTCCGGGCCGACGTCCGGCTGCATCACCGGTGCCGGCAACATCAGGTATGGCTCGGCCCCGCGCAACGAGGTCATCACCTTCTCGGTGAACGCGGCCAGCCGGGCGCGGGCGCGTTCTTCCGTGAGGAACACCTCCGCCTGTCCCGGCGGTCCGTCCAGGCGGTCCCCGTCCGTGCCGGCGCGGTCATAGGAGAACACGCCGCCGGTCTCGGCGATGGTGTAGCGGGCCACGAGGTCGAACACGCCGTCGTCGTGCTTGTGGAAGGTGATCCCCGCGACGATGTCCTTGCGGATGTTGACGGGCCGTTCCGGGAACCCCCTGGCGTCGAACACCCAGACGTCCGTCCCGACCTCGAGGATGGCGGGCATCCGCATCACGTCGGGCATGCGCTCGAAGCGGACTTGCGGCCCCTGGTCCAGGATGCGCTGGGCGGTGTCGCGCCGGTTGGCCAGGATGGCGTGGGTGGTGAGGTCGCCGAGGGTGTGGCGGCGGACCAGGGCCCAGTTCCTGGCCAGCCAGAGGCGCAGCATCAGCTTCCGGTCGGAGAGCATGGTGTCCGCCTCGGCCAGCTCGCGTTCGGCCTCGGCGAGCGCCAGGTTCCGGACGTGCTCCAGGGCTTCCTGCTCGGTGTCGAAATAGGTCTTGCGGCTGAACGGGTCCGGGTCGCGGTGCCGGAAGCCGAGGATCTCCTGGATCGGGGACTTCCAGCTCCCCTCATGGGCGTAGGTGACCCCGAACACCTCGATCGCGTCGAGGCGCAGGATGACGTCCGCGGGGGTCTCGGTCTGGGGGGAGGTATCGGATGGTTCAGTCATGTCTCGCCGAATCGGTGTTCTGGCCAGAGCATATCCGAGCCATGCGGCGGTGTCCCGGCGGAGGCCGCCGGGACGGGTGCGCGGTCTTCCTACGGGCGGGTGCCCAGGCCGTTCGCCTTGGCGAGTTTGGAGCGGGTCGCGGAGTAGTTCGGCGCGACCATTGGGTAGGTCGCCGGCAGGCCCCACTTCTCGCGGTATTCTTCCGGGGACAGGTTGAAATGGGTGCGGAGGTGGCGCTTGAGCGACTTGAACTTCTTGCCGTCCTCGAGACAGACGATGTAGTCCGGGGTGACCGACTTGCGGACCGGCACGCTGGGCTTCGGCGCTTCGGCCTGTGCCGGTTCCGACTCCGGCACCGCCAGTCCGTTGAGGGCGGCATGGACCTTGGTGATCAGTGACGGCAGGTCGGAAACGGGGACCTGGTTGTTGGCCACGTAGGCAGAGACGATTTCGGCGACGAGAGGGATGTTGCCGTCTGCCTGCGGTACTTCTGTCATTGGTATGTTCTTCCTGTCTTGGGATGTATTCCGGGAACCGGGTTCCGCGGCGTGGTGGTCCACCCCTAGCACCCGCTAGACTGGAAGGTCAAATAACAGCACGCATGAATACACGCGACTTTACTTCGGTGGTAAACGGTTGCCCGCGTCTTCAGCGTGGCGGGAGGCCGAACTCGGCTTCGATGCCGGTCAGCGCGGGGTCGTCCGGCAGGAGGATGCCGGCCTCGTCGGCAGGGCCGACAGGGCTGCCCACATGGGCGTCGAAGACGTCCTCGAGGCCCAGCGGCGCGGTGTAGAGGCCGAAGCGGGACATGCGGTCGATGGCCCTGGCGTCGCCCCCGAGGCGGTCGACGGTCTCGGCGAGGTCGTCGGCATAGGCGAGACGCATCGAGGAAACGACGGAACGGTCCGCCTTCTCGAGGTCGATGAAGATGCCGTCGGCGATCGAGGAGCCGCGCAGGCGCTCGAGCTTGGCGGCGGTGGACGGGGCGTGGGCGCGCGCCACGCTGGCGGCGACGTGGAAGATGCTGTCGGCGCTGCCGTCGTGGTCGGCGTGGGCGCCCATGGACAGGGCCGCGGCCAGGGCGCCGCCGGTGGCCGGCGGGCAACGGCCCTCGCCGTCCCAGCGGGCCAGGGCGGCCTCGCGGAGGCGCTGGAACTTCATGGCGGCGACGGTGCCGCCCTCGGTGGTGCGCATGATGGCCAGGGCGGCGGCCACGTCGGCGAAGGCGTTCTCGACGTGGCTCTCGTGGCCCGCCTCGGCCCTGACCTTGCCCAGGTATCGCGGGGCGAAGGCGAGGGCCAGCTCGCGGAAGGTGGAGACGCGGCGGGCCTCGCTGCCCGAGAGCGACATGCCGACGATCTCGTTGCGGTATGCCCGGGCGATGTCGCCGCACCAGGAAAACCCGGTGGCGAAGGGCGAGTAGGGCAGCACGAAATCGACGGACGGGATGGCGGCGCCGCGCCCGATGCGCTCGACGGTGCGACGGCAGGCCGGGGTCAGGCCGGAATGGAGCAGGCGGCGCAGGTCGGCCAGGGCGCTGGTCTCGCCCGCGGTGTCGGCCGGCAGGATCTCCTCCTTCAGGCGGTTGTCGTCCCAGGACGACGACGCCATGGCGATGGGGTCGATCACGTTGAGGGCGATGCCGGCGCGCACGGCTTCCGGCTCGAGCATGGAGAGGGCCCAGACGACGTCCGGGTCGTCGAAGGACGGCGTGCGCTCGATCATGCCGCCGGTACCGGGGCGGATCGAGGCCGGGCCCATGCCGGACAGCAGCTTGGCGAGCATGCGCGCCGTCAGGTCGGGACGCCCGGACGGGATGATGCGGGCACGGCCCTTGAGCAGCATGCGGGTCACGTCGGGGACGAGGCGCATCAGCGGCCCGTCAGGTCCGTCAGCCAGCACGCCGATGACGTCGACGCCGATGCGCGGGGTGTCGATGCCCTCGAAGGACACGAGGTGGTGCTCGCCGGACGGCCCGACGACGAGGTAGCGGTTTCCCTGCCGCCCCCGCACTGTGCCGGTGACGAGCTTCTGGGTCATGGCCGGGGACCGGGAGCGGTTTCGGGGCAGTCGATCGCGAGGCCGTATTGCGGGATGGTGTCGGCCTGGGTGTCGACGTCGATCTCGTGCAGGACGATGGCGCCGAGGCCCGCCGCGAAGGTGGCGTCGGCCAGGCTGAGGCCGGCGAGCGCATGCTCGTTGCCGTCCCGGTCGACCAGGAAGACGTCGTCCTCCGTCACCCTGAAGGTCTCGAAGCGGGAGCGTCCCTCCTGCGCCGGGACGACGATCGAGGCGCCGCTGTAGTCCTCGTTCAGGACGAGCAGCGAGCCTTCGATGGTGTGGCGGTGGTTGGCCATGGTGCGGTTCCGGTTTCTTTCCGGGACAGCATGGCCAATCCGCAAGCAAGAATCGAGGGCTACGGGCCCCGTCGTCGAGGTTTTCCGCTATTCGGCGGCGATGGCGTGGTCGTCCGGGTCGGCGAAGATCGGGTACATGGCCTCCTGCACGGCGCTGACCCAGGACAGGAACGAGCGGACATGGCTGTGGCGCTCGACGCGTCCCCACTTGGCCTCGGCGGCGATCTTGTCCATCACCTCCGATGCGGGCTCGAGGATCTGCATGATGGTCAGGCCCCAGGCGCGGCCCCATTCCATGATGGCGGAGTTGCAGTACGGCAGGTGGACCAGCCGGGCGCCGTGGGTGGTCTGCAGGGCGATCATGCGCCGCCATGCCTCCGTGTTCTCGTACGGGGCGAAGCCGGTGGTGCCGGCGGTGTCGTTGAGCACGATGAACAGGTCGGCGTCGACGCCGAGCGTCCGGCGGGCCTGCTCGATGGCCGTGGTCACGGAGCGGATGGCCTGGTCGTCCGGGGTGGCGATCGCGATAAAGCGGAAGCGGATGCCGTCCTCGGCCGCGATGGTGGTGACGTCGCAGTGCTGGATCCAAGACAGCAGCGAGGTGGTCACGTTGGCGCCCAGGTCGGTGACGCTGTCGCACGATGCCCACATCTCGTAGGCGCCGTTGTAGAAGGTCTCCGCCGCGCGGCGGTCCTTCAGCGCCTCGGCGATGCCGACACCGGCGTCGAGGCTGAGGTCGACCCGGTCCTTGAAGATCGAGGTGAGCTTGCGCTGGTGGTCGATCTCGATGACCTTGAGCGGCTGCTGGGCCTGCTCGTGGGCGATGACCATGATCTGTGCGATCAGGCTCTTTCCGACGCCGCCCTTGTCGGACCCGATCAGGGTGCATGTCTTGGTGTTTGCCATTGCTCTCGCTCCGGTCGCGCGAATCGACCATTCTTCAATCAGGACTTTTCCTCCCGTGGCCGGTGGGGTCAAGAGGAAGCTGGCGATCCGCCAGGATTCGGTGCAGAATCCTTGCGCACGTGTTCCGGAGGCTAAGGTGTCGCTCCACGACCTGGGAACGGTCAGGCTCTATGAGATGGCCGGCACGCTGGAATTGTTCTTCCCGCGCGGGGACACCATCACCCGCGGGGTGGTGAAGTCGCTCAAGGGCCGCTGGGACCCCAACCGCAAGGCCTGGAAGATCGACCCCAGCCGCGTCCGCTCGGACGTGCCGGGCGTGATCGAGACCATCCGCTCCGAGATCCTGAAGGCCGCGCCCCCCAACTGGCAGGCGGCGTTGCCGAAGATCTGCGAGATCGTGTCCACCACCAAGCGGTTCGGGATCAACATCGGTCCCGGCGGGGTGCGGATCGAGCTGCCGCGCGGGCACAAGCACGAGTACACGCTGAAGTCCGACGTCCCCGGCGCCGAGCGTGACGGGCACATGTGGCTGCTGCCGGCCGACATATGCAACGGACCTGTCGCCAAGGGCGTGATCCAGGACGTCATCAACGACGACCGCGCGGCCCTGTCCGGGAGCCTCGACTACCTCGAAGGTTACGTGATTTCCGGCGAGATGGCGCTCGGGCCGGGCGAGGACGAAGACCTAGGCCTCGTGCCGGAGGCGGTGGTTTTCGCCGACCCGTCCTTTGTTCGCGCCGCGGACGCGGGCATCCCGCAGGAGCCGCTGAAGCTCTATCCGTTGCGGGTGCTGTCGACGGAGCAGGGGGAGACAGGCCCCAAGGTACGCCTCGCCTTTCTCACCGGCGTCGACGCGTACCGCTACCTCCGCCACCGCCTGCGGCCCAGCGCGCCGCAGGCGCCCGTGCTCGACCTGCGGCACGTGAAGGGGAAGTGGTCCCGCAGGCGCTCGGTCTAGGACGACCCGTCGTTGTCGTAGGTGCCGTCGCCCAGGTGCTCGTATGACGGGCCCACCGGCAGCACCGGCGAGCTGACCTTGCTGTTGTGGCCCTCGCGCACCCGCCCCCACATGAGGTTGGTGCCGGCCATGGCCGCCATCTCGTAGATGTTGAACGGCATCTTGGCCACGCCGTCGATGCTGGCGTTCACCGAGATCGGCAGCCGCTGCACGTTGGCGATGCCCGTGAAGGTCTGGGGCGGGGACGCCTTGACCAGTTCGATCGACGCGTCGGCTAGGAGCCGGGCCTCGTCGCGCTTGCGGGCGTTGATGTCGCCCAGGTCCTTGGAGACCCAGTCTTCCTCGCGCTGCTGGCCAGCCTCGCGCGGGCGGACGGGGTTGCCGACCTCGACGACCTCGACGTCCTCCTCGAGGAACTCGGAAAAGGCGCGCCGCACGGCGTGGGACGGGTCGCGGATCTCGGAACGGACGAAGCAGAAGGTCTCCTTGCCGTCCTGGCGCCGCACCTTGACCGGGGTGAACCCCCAGGTCAGGCGGCGGTCGAGACCGCAGCCGCCGTCACGCTCGTCGAGCCCGAGGCGGCGGACCTCGGCGGTCCAGCCGTCGACGCCGGAGAAGGCGAACGGCACGGCGGCGAAGGCCAGGTCGGGATGGAGGACGCCGTCGGTGACCCGCAGGGCCTCCCAGGCCCACCAGTAGTTCTGCTTGTTGCCGCGCTTGATCAGGTCGTTCAGCGTCACCAGCTCGTCGACCACGATGCCGTCTGGGATCACGCGGGAGACGGCGATCCAGACCGGGGCCTCGCCCTCGCGGTACACGGGGCGGAGGCGTCCGACGAACTGGCGGAGCTCCTCCTCGCGGTACTGCTGCTGGACGATCCGGGCCCACTTGCCCGGATACATGGGGACGAGGACATGGGCGTCCTGCCCGCTGCGCAGGGGGATGGCCTGGGTGCTCGAGGGCAGCAGCAAAGCGCCGCCGTCGAGGCCGACGCCGTCGCCGTTGCGGTCGAAGGGCTGCTCCGGCTCCTCGTCGTCATAGGTGAGGGCGGCGACGATGCCGTCGATGGTGCGGGTCGGCACCTCCATGCGCCCGAAGGATATGGCGGCGGAGTGGCGCTTGGCGAAGTCGAGGCCGCGCATGGCGCCGAAATGGCACCAGTCGACGTTGGAGGGGTTGGTCCATCCGGTGTTGATGGCACGGCGGACGGCGACGCTGCCGCCGCACACGACGCGACCGAACCCGAACACCCCGGAGGTCATGGACAGGGCCTTCTGCAGCTTGTCCTTGAGCTTGGCGGCGCCCATGCGCTCCTTGTGGCCGCCGATCTTGGCCACGATCGCGTTGTTGGAATAGGTCTTGTCGACCACAAGGACGGTGCGGACGTTCAGGTCGGCGGGGATGTCGTGGACCTTAACCGGGCGCGATCCGAACAGCTTGGAGGTGATCTCGGGCGAGGCGCTGGCGTCAAGGAGCAGCAACGGCGCCTCCTGCCAGTTCGGTTCGGACCGCCAGGAGATGCGGATCATCTCGGTCAGGTGGCCCTTGGCGTCCTCCTCGATGATGCGCTGGATGCGGGCCTCGCGGTCGCCGCGGGCCTTGCGGGCGATCCGCAGCTTGCCTTCCGGGTCGAGGCTACCGTTCACCAAGTCGGGGATGAGGCTCTCGATCCGCTCCTCGATGATCTTCCAGAAACGGAATTCCTCGCGCACCTCGACGCCGGTCGGCTTGGAACAGATCTCGTTGAGCTCCGCCGGCGACATGTCCGGGGTGATGACGGCGTCGGAGGAGATGGCGTTGCCGCACACGCGCGCCGCCGCCTTGACCAGGTCGAGGCCGTGCACCGTGCGCTTGGGGCGCTTGTCGCGGTATTCGGCCAGCGCCTGGGCCGGGCAGTAGCCGGACTTCAGCGCCTCGACGGCGATCTGGGCCGCCAGCTCGCGGTCCTCCAGCAGGTCGGTCGGCGACTTGCCTTCCTCGCGCTCGCGCTTGGTCAGGCGGGGCTCCCGGCGCTGGCGAGACAGCGAGAGCATGTGGAAGGTCGTCGTGTGCACGAACAGGGTGAAGATGCGCTCGTCCGCGATCACCGCCCGGACCTGCTTGAGTTCCTCGGGGATGTTGAGGGTCAGGAAGGCGTGCGGCAGGAACACCACGTGCGATTCGGCGATCTGCTTGCGCTGCTGGATGGCGGGGCAGACATGGTAGTGGGGACAGTACTTGTCCTCGGGTTCCTCGCCCTTCTTGACCACGCGGGCCTTGCACAGGCCCGAGGTGCCGATGCCGGCGTCCATCAGCATCTGCACCTTGTCCGCCATCATGCAGCCGGCGGCGATCTTGCCCTTGTAGATCATGGTACGCAGGCCCGCGCCCATGGCGTCGCGCCTCAGGTCGGCCAGTGTCGCCTCGAGGTCGTGTTCGGCAACGAGGCCGCGCTCCATGGCCTGGGCGCCCAGGTCCTCATCAGACAGCGAGCCGTCGAGGTTCAGCACCTCGGCGCGCAGGCGGAGTTCGGAGATGTTGTTGTAGGTGGGCAGGAGGAAGACGATCGGACCAGGGGTCTTCTCGCCGCGCTGGACGGCCTCGTCGTACTTCTTGGTGCGCGGGTCCTGGGCGATGTAGTGGATCGTGCGCGTGGTCTTGCCGGCGCCGGTCGGTGCCTTCAGCACATGGATCGGACGCAGCTCGGAAGGGGTGTCGTCGTAGATCTCGTCGAACACCTCGTTGAGGGCCTTGAGCAGGCGGGCCTGCACGGCGTTGGCCGTCTCGGTGCGGTCGGGGCGCAACCGGCGCCGTTCGCGTTCCGCGGGATCGACAGGGCCGACATAGGCCCAGGTGCTGGTGTCGTCGCGGCGTTCCCTGGCGGTGCCGAACTTGGGGATGAAGTCGAGGTTGTCGGCCACCGGCGGCGGCGCGGAAGGCTTGTCCTTGTCCTTGCCCTTTGGCTTGGCCGGCTCCGCAGCGGGCGTCGCGGGAGTCGCGGGAACACGCTCGACCTGCTGCGACCTGGTGCCGGCAGGCGTGGGGACCTTGCCGGAGGACTTGCGGGGGTCATAGGGCTTGGTCCGCCCTTCCACGATGTTCTGGCAGGCGCGGCTGACCTTCTCCTCGACTTCGCGGGTGAGGTAGGAGTCGGACCATTTCCCGTCCGTGCGGGCCTTGGCCTTGAACTCGTCGAACACGGCCTTCTTCAGCTTGGCGCGCCCCTCGTCGGTGGTGCAGGCACCCGGGTTGGTCTTTGCCGCCTGGGTGGACAGCACCCAGAGGAAATGCTCGCGCCCGTCGACCACGAACCCGTCCGCGTCCTCGCGCCAGCCGCTCTCGCCCGGGAATTCGCGCAAGCGCGGCACGTTGATGCCGTCTGTCTCGGAATATTCCCAGGTGGCGGTGGCTTCGCCGATGAAGGCGTTGCGGTGGAACGGCAGCACCGCGTGCACGGCGTCGAGGAAGACGTTGATCTGTTCCTCGGTCACCAGCGGCGCGTGTTCAGGCCCGTAGATCACCGGCGGCTTCCCGCCGAACCAGCGGAAATAGGCGCCGGTCTTGTGGTGCTGGCCGTATGCCGTGATCGACTTGCCGCGCGAGAGCAGTTCGATCTGGTCGCCGCCCTTGGATTCGCCGTCGTCGGCCAGGAAGAAATAGCTGCGGTTGCGCGGCATCTCCTCGGGGACGGTCCGGTAGAAGAGCGCGATCTTGGGCTCGGTGCCCACGCGCTGGAACGGCGTCTCGCCGAGGATCTCGGCGGCCAGGTCGCGCACGGTCCTGGCCTTGTCCTCGTCGCTGATGTCGCAGTCGAGGCAGAACGTGTACCCGGACGAGGGGCCGAGGAGGATCGCCGCGTTCGCGGAAGCCCCCTGCAGGGACCAGCGCCGGGTCTCGCGGATGCTGGGCGCCTTGTCGAAGTACTTGCTGATCTTGATGGCGCGCCGGTCGATCATCGACGGCATGCGGCGTTCGTCGCGCTCCTGCGGGTACACCGCCCAGCCCAGGGCGCGCATGTCCTCGGCGACGGCGCCGAACAGGGCCTCGCCCGGCATGTAGAGCTGTTCGGTGCCCTCGGGGGTTCCGGTGTCCGGCTTGCCGGTGAGGACCGCGATGTCGCTCGGATCGAAGAGGCCCACGGGTCAACCTTGGAACGTGGCGGAAGAAGGCCGCAAGGGAACGAATCCCCGGCAAGGACTCGACTCGTAGTCCTTGCCGGATGGACCCGTCAATGGCGCGGGGCGATATCCACAGGCCCTGGGGAAAACCCCGGGTCGGCCTCCGCGGCGAGGTTCAGCAGGCGCGACAGGCCGGGACGGTCCCGCAGGAGCGCGGCGCAACGGTCGCGGGCGTCGCCTACCGCCAGGCGCGTGCGGAAGGACAGGGAACGCATCTCAGCGCGGACCTCGTGAGCGAGGAGCGGCGCGCACTCGCCGAGCAGGCGGAGGGTCCGGACGGCGCCGGAAAGGCGCTCGGACAGCGGGACGCGGGGGGTGTCCTGAACCTCTTCCGCCACAGGGTCCGGGCTGGACGCGGCAGGCGCGGCGGCTTCCGGGGCCGCCGCCTTCCTTGCGATACGGTCCGCCCGCGCCACGGCGCGCGTGACAGCCGGGTCGGACGAGACCCTGTACACCGCGTCGAACATGAGCTCGTCGAGGCCGGGAAACATGTCGCTGTCCCGGCGGAGCCGCGCGGCCAGGATTTCCTCGGCGATCGCCCGCTCCGTCTCCGCCTTCATGCGGCGGAGGCTGCGTCCGAGGGCGAGGCCCTTGGGGCCGAACGAGGCCATGCGCCCGGACGCGAACTTGCCGGTCGCCTCGTAGGCGGGGGATACCGCGGACGCGAGGGCCCTGACGGGTGAGGTGTCCTTGTTCAATCCAGTGGTCCTTCCCTGTTCTCGACGGTCGTGTTCCCGTTCACCACATAGTGCTCGCCCGGGGTCCCGGGGTCGCCGACCGATATGACGCTGACGGAGCGGGCCCGGCGGACCATCGAGACCGTCTCCGGCCCGATGCCGTCGATTTCGGCCACCGTCTCTCCCGCCTGCGATATGGACAGCCTGTCGCCGTCGAAGCGGACCGACACCGGCGCCACGGGGTCGAAGCCCGGGCACTCGACCAGGATCGCCACGTCGCCGTCGTCGGCAGCCATGACGGCGCAGGAAACCGCTGGTTTACGATCCGCTGTCATCATGGGGGTATCCTTGTTCCATCCGGTAGCAAGGCACCATAGAAAGGTGCCCGAGGAGTACACCGATTCGGCAGGCCATGAGCGAGACTGACACCCAGCATGCGGGGACGGCACAGGAGGTGGCGCCTCCCCAACCGGCCCACCCCAAGGCCTTCGACCCGGAGCAGTGGGCGAGGATCCCCGAGGACCTGCGCGAGGAGGTGCTCGAGCGGGCTTCCTGGCTTGCCTTCCGCGGGGTGCAGGCCGATGCCGTCCTGGCCACGGCGCTGGACGGCATGCGGGAAGACCTGGCGAAAGTGGACCCGGAGCCGTCCTGGTGGTCGGTGCGGGCCATCGCCGGGCACTGGCCGGGGTTGCGCCGGCTGCCGTCCGGGCATTACCGCCAAGCCATCCTGGCCTTGGCCTCCGCCGTCGAGGGCGCGGCCTGGGCCGAGGCCTGCGAGCGCGGCAGCGTGCTCGACCCCTACGCGTTCTTCGCGGCGCTGTTGCCGGACCCCGAGTTCGGCGAGGTCGCGGTCGCCGTGTTCGAGAGCCGGGTCAATGCCTATCTGGTCCCGCCGCAGGAGGAGGTCGTCCCGGAGGAGGCCGATGCCGCCGCGCCGGACGGATATGCCGAGGAACAGGACGCCTATCCTTCCGACGATGACGACCTCTACGTGGATTAGTTCTCGACACCGGGGGCGGCATCTGACGTAATGCGGTCGGTTCCAATCGGAGATTCGACCAAATGCGCCTTACCCTGCTCGCCTCCTTGGTGCTGGTGGGTGTCGCCCTGTCCGGCTGCGGCAGGGATCCCGGCATGCACGGCCCCTACCTGATCGGCGCCACCGGCCCCGAGAGGGCCCCCGTGCCAGCCGGCTGCTGCCGCCCCGGCGACGTCCGGTCGCAGGACCTGAACTCCGGCTGGATCGACAATTGCTACGAGATCGACCAGGACTGCCCGACCCTGTCCCCGGGCCCGGACACCTGGGCCGAGGTACCTGCCGTCGCCCCCGCCCGCCCGCCGGTCTCGCGTTCCGCCTGGAACTGACCGCCCCTCCCGCCCGCGCCGGTGTTGCCCATTTGACACATCGGCGGGGGCGGCCAGAAACGTGCCGAAAACGGATTTGCCTACCAATCCATTCGCGGTTACGTCTTGTGAACCTTCCCTAGGAGTACCCCATGAAGAAGATCCTTGGTCTCGGCGTCGCCGTCGCCCTGCTCACCTCCACCTCGGCCATCGCTGCTGACCTGTACACCCCGGCTCCGGTCTACGCGCCGGCTCCCGCCGTCGTGGAAGCCGCCCCCGTGGCCGCTCCTGCCCGCGCCTATGACTGGTCCGGCGTCTATGCCGGTATCGTCGGCGGCTACGGCTGGGGTGACTCGAACCACACCACCAACGGTTCGGGCCTGTTCAGCGCCGAGGGCTACCTGCTCGGCGGCACCATCGGCTACAACCTCCAGGCCGGCAACATCGTGTACGGTGTCGAGGCCGACGTCGTGTGGTCCGACTTCGCCGGCACCAGCGCCGGTTTCGCCACCGACTACGACTACGAGGCCACCCTGCGCGGTCGCGTCGGTTACGCCTTCGACGCAATCCTGCCCTACGTCACCGGCGGTCTCGCCCTGGTTGACGTGAACGGCAGCGGCCCGGGCTACGCCGTCTCCGAGACCCAGGTCGGCCTCGCTGCCGGCGCCGGTGTCGAGGTCGGTGTGACCGAGAACGTGTCGGTCAAGGCCGAGTACCTGTGGACCGGCTTCAACGGCGACCACGTGATCGGCAACGACAGCGCCGTCCGCCTCGAGTCCGGCTCGCACGCCGTCCGCACCGGCGTGATGTTCAGCTTCTGACCGGGGCGCCGGTCCGCCGGCATCCTGTCCTGACTGGACAAGGGGCCCGGAACGCCAGAAGATCCCTCGGGGTCGGGCGTTCCGGGCCCCTTCCATTTTGGAGGCACCCGTCATGGCCATGGTCACGATCTCGCCCGTGGAGGAAGCCGAGGCGGCGCGCCTGGTGGCGTCCGGGTACTTCCCGATCTCGAACCGGCACCGGATTCTCGCCCGGATCGACCGCGCCGACTGGCAAGTCCGCATGGCCGCCAGGCACGCGCCGTGGAGCCGGGCCGAAGGCGAGGGCTGGGTCGGGGCACTGGGGCACGGGGCCGGGGACCAGTACCGGCGTGTGTACTCGACCGACCGGGTGACGGTGTCGGCGGGCGTGTTCGCCGCGGTGAAGGCGCTGTCCCGGCGGGCGGGGCCCGGAACGGCTGAGGAGTACATCGCGGGCGTTGGCGAGGACGGGCCGTCCGCGCCGGCGCCGTGAGCCGTCACTTGGTGTAGACGGTCACCGTCAGGCTCTGGATCTCGGACTCGATAATGGCGGCGATCGTGTCCCAGTCACCTCCCGCGAAGCCGGCCCCGATCCGGGGGAAGGCGATCTCCCTGTGCTCGTGCAAGGCGCCGGCGCCGTTGGCCTGGTGCCGCTTGGCCGCCTTCTCGATCCGCCGCATGCAGTCCCGGATCGCGGTGTAGTCGGCGTAGACGGTCCCCGGCGTGTTGCCGTAGGTCTCCTGGGTGATGCAGTTGAGGACCACCCGGTTCGGTCCGGTCCAGGGGATGACCTCGCCCAGCACCAGCCCGTCGCGCTCGAACTTGTCGCGGTAGGCCTGGTAGGCGCCCGGGTACACCTCGCGGATCTTCTTGGCGACCCCCGCCCCCATCACCCCCAGCGCGTTGCAGCCGTGGCCGATCACGGTCTCGGGGGCCTTCAGCAGGTCGCCGTCGCGGTAGCGGATCGCGTTCATGCCGCCATCACCGCGCTGGCGCCGCCGACCATGATGTCCTCGGGCTTGACGATGGCGGTCTCCACCCCGAGCCAAGCCGAGGTCTCGACTGTCCCGAGGATGTCCACCCGCCGGCCTTCGGAGGCGACGAGGGCCTCCCCCATGGGGGTGTCGACGCTGTTGAAGCACAGGACCTCGGTACGCCCGGAGGGCCCCTCGAGGAAGGCCTTCACGTGCAGGCCCTTCAGTATCATCGTCCTGGCGACGGTCCCGCCGGTGAGCGCGATCCTCGGTTTCGGGTTACCCTGGCCGAACGGCGCCATGCGCGAGAGTCCGTGCACCAGTTCCGGGTGCAGGGTGCCGCATTCGACCACGAGGTCGACCGGCGTCGGGGGGTGCTCGAAACCCGCCATCCTGGCTTCCAGCAGGCCGCGCAACTCGGCGACCTTGTCCGCCTCGATGGTGAGGCCGGCCGCCGCCTGGTGGCCGCCGCCGCGGGTGGCGATGCCGAGCCGCACCGCCTCGATCACCACCGAGCCGATGTCGAAGCCGTCGACGGTGCGGGCGGATCCCTTGCCGCCGCTGCCGATGATGATGGTGGGGCGGTCGAAGGCCTCCCGGACCTTTCCGGCGACGAGGCCGACGATGCCGGGGTGCCAGCTTTCGTCGTGGAGCACGATGCCGGGGCCCAGGCGGGGGTCCGCGATCAGCCTCTCCTTGGCGCTCTCGACGGCGGCGACCTGGATCTTGCGGCGTTCCTGGTTGATGGCGTGCAGGCGGGCGGCGAGCTCGGCAGCGCGGCCCGCGTCCTCGGTCACCAGCAGCTCCACGCCGATGTCCATGTCTTCGAGTCTTCCCGCCGCGTTGATGCACGGGCCGAACACGAAGCCGCAGGCATAGGCGCTGTACTGCTGCTCCCCCGTGACCTCGCGCAGGGCCTGCAGGCCGAGGATGGCGGCCATCCGGGGCAGCCCGAGGTGGACATAGGCCCGGTTCAGGCCCACCAGCGGCACGACGTCGGCGACGGTGCCGAGGGCCACGAGGCCGAGCAGGGTCCGCAGGTCCGGCTCCGGGCGCTCCGCGAAGCGGTCGCGTGCCCGCATGGCGCGGACGAGGCCGGCGGCGAACAGGAACACCAAGCCCGCCGAGCACAGGTGCTCCAGGGGGCGGTCGCCGTCCTCGCGCTTGGGGTTCACCAGGATGGCGTCCGGCAGCTCGCCCTGGGGCTCGTGGTGGTCGATGATGACGACGTCGATCCCCTTGGCGCGCGCATGGGCCACCGGCTCCACCGAGGCCGTCCCGTTGTCGAGCAGGACCAGTACGGAGAGCGGTGATCCGGCGGACATCTCGTCCACCAGCTGGACGCTGGCGCCGTATCCGTCGAGAACCCGGTGGGGGATACGCCACGATACGTTGTCGTGTCCGATCCAGGCCAGCGTGCGCAGCAGGATCGCGGTCGAGGTGGCGCCGTCGACGTCGTAGTCGCCGATGATGCCGATCCGTTCCCCGGACACCACGGCGTCGGCGATCCGGGCGACAGCCTCGGGCATGCCCGCCAGGGTGTCCGGGTCGGGCATGGTGGCCTTGAAGTTGGGGGTGAAATAGGTGGCGAGGTCGGTGACCCCGCGCGCCGCGGCGACCTCGGCGGCAAGGGGGTGGACGTCCTCCGGGGCGTCCGGCGACGGCATGCGGTCGCGCAGGCGCCAGATCCTGTTCTTGAGGGAGGTGTCGGAGCAGAAGGTCATGGGCGGTCCCGATGGCCGTCCCCGCGGTGCGGGGACGGGTTTGCGTCGATTCGGCCTAGCCTATCACGCCGGGGCGCAAGGCGGCATCCGCACCATGCATCAGGACTGTTTAAGGATCTCTTCCATGAGCTCGGCAATGATGCCTTCCTCGGCGCCCTCGTCGGAGTACCCGCTCTCCATGCGGATATGGAGCCGGCGTTCGATCTCCCGTCTCGCCGAACCGCTGGGGAAGCGCTTGGCAAGCCGCCGCCGCGCTTCCACGGCGTCGAGCACCTCGTAGAGGCGGTTGCGCAGGCTGGCGTCTTCGGCGGTCGTCGAGAAGGCCCACACCTCGGTGGGCCCGAGGGTGTTGTAGAGCAGGTGCTCGTGCCGCCCGTCCTTGAGGTAGAGCACGGCCAGGAAGGGCGCGCCCCTCTCGGTGGGTCCCGTCAGCCGGCGGCGGACGATCTCCTTGGCCGTGTCGGACAGGCTGAAGATCCGCGCCGCTTCCGCCACGGCACTCTCCGGGCCGGCGCCCATGATCCAGATGCCGCTGGCCATCTCGATCATGGCGTCGCTGAAGTCGCTGAGGAGCTGGCTGGCGAGGGCGATGTGCACGCCCCACTTCCGGCCCTCGCGGATGTCGACAAGCACCTGCTCGCGGACGGCGGGCGAGCCGGAGGTCCTGTGGAACTCGTCGTACACGAGGCGCTTCGGCGTCTCCCGGATGCGCCGGATGCGGCGGGCGTGGTATTCCTTGTAGAGGTCCGGGATCAGCGGCTCGCCGTTCTCGCGGACGTCCAGGAGCTCGAGGTTGAGGTAGAAGTCCTTGGCCAGGATGAAGCGCGCCAGCATGTACATGAGGGCGGTCTGCTTCTCGGCGGGACCGGAGCCGCGCGGGGCGACCTCGTCGAGGTCGAGGGCGACGACGCGGCTCTGGCCGATGTCGAACTTCGTGGTGGTCGTCAGGATCGGGTATTCCTTGAGCGCGGAGATGTACATGCGCTCGAACACCTGCAGGGTGGGCTCGCCGTTCTCCGCCAGGGCGCTGCCGAACACGTCGCGGATGCGGTCCATGTTCAGCACCGTGCCGAGGTCCTCGATCATGGGGACGGCGTGGCGCTGCGCGAGCGAGGCGGCGTGCAGGTCGCCGCGCTCGAACAGCGCGTCGACGACCTCCCACCAGATGGTCTGCGGGGAGGTGCGGATGTCGTGCTTGCGCAGGGCGTCGTCCACGATCGGGTCCACGCCCTCGAGGTAGGGCTTGGGTTGCGACTTCGGGTGCTTGTCGGAGAAGTGGTTGTAGAGCTCGTCGATACAGAAGCCGGCGATCTCGGACAACGCCGCCGGCGGGTTCTTGGCGCCGGGCTGGGTTCCGAGGGCCGACAGGAAGTTGATCAGGAAGGCCCGTTCCACGGGGAAGGCCTTGCGGGCGCCGAGCTGGGTGTCGAAGGGGTTGATGGCGTGGTTCTTGTCCATCTTCATGCGCCGGTACTCGGCCTCGTGCCGGCGGTTCGGGGGCAAGGCCTCCTTGAGCAGGGAGATGAGCCCGGACGAGGACGGTCCGATGTCGATGATGGCGATCTGCGGCAGCTTGGCGCCGCCCAGTCCCTGGACCGAGATCGGCGACAGCGACAGGGCGAGATTGGCCGTGTTCAGGTAAACCGACTTGCCCTTGCCGGGCGGGGCGAAGATCAGGTCGATGAAGGTGTCCTGCTGGGTGGACCCGGGCGAGTACGGCCAGATCCTCCCGTCCGGCGTGCGGAACATGATCGAGCCGGTCGGCCAGGGGCTGGCGTCGCGGTCGAGAGGGAGCATGTTGACCACCACGTCGAGCGGCACGGCGCCGGCGGGCGCCGTGGAGGCGGTGTTGAGGCCGAGCGCGGAGGACAGCGTCCCCGCCAGCGGGTCGCCGGCGGTGGCCGAGACGTTGCAATAGCCCCAGCTCTCCACCGCGCGCTGCAGGCGGCTCGAGCGCTGTTCGATCAGCATCAGGTCGTCTGCCGGCGCCCAGGTGGCGAAGGAGACGCGCATGCGGGTGATGACCTGGCTGTGGAGCGTGCTCTGCTCCTGCAGGTACTTGACGGCGTCGCGGATGGCGCGGTTCTCGCCGTTGGTCATGGTGAAGATGGCGGCGAGGAAGCTCTTGATCCCCATGCTGTGCAGGCCGCCGCCCTCGATCAGGAAGCTCGCCCGCCAGGGGAACTCGCCGATGTCGATCATGCGCTTGAGGAGCGTGGAGAAGGGGAAGACTTCCATCGGCCCTACGGTCATGTCGATGCCGGCGAAATAGCGCGACCCAACCCGCACGATGCGCGGGTTTATGCGTTCGGCCTCCTGGCCAAAGATCTGGTCGTCGACGCGGGGCCACATCAGGTGGGACATGTCGCCGGCGGTGCTCTCGGCCTCGCGGACCGGGATCGGGTCGCCGGGCAGGGTCGGCTTCCAGTCGGCGCCGATCAGGTCGGGGTAGATCGACCACTTGACCGCCTTGACGGCCTCGTGGGCGCTCATCACGTGGGCGCGGATGTCCACCTCGCCCAGGTCGGTGAGGAAGTTCTTCACGAAGCTGCGGTGGCGGTCCTGCAGCGGCTTGGCGGCGCGGAAGATGTCCTGCGCGTCCGACATCTTCGGCCACGCCTTGGGCGGCCTCGAATCGATCTTGGCCCGCTCGCGTTCCGGCTTGGTCATCACCGTCAGCCGCGTCCACAGGGCGATGTGGTAGCTCTCGTAGACCACGAACTTGGGCAGGTGCCGCTCGCGCTCGCGGAACAGGTCCTCGAGGTCGAGGTTCAGCGACCGCGCGGTGGTGCGCGCCGACATCAGCTGGTTCTTGATCATCTGCTCGGACAGGTCGGGGTCGCGCGTGAACCAGACCTGCATGGCGTAGCCGTCACGACCCAGGTAGGTCGCCAGCTTGCCCGACAGGATGTCGATGACCTTCTCGAGCTCCTCGTCGCCCATGACCTGCTTGACCCCGTCGATGCGGATCATGGTCATCAGCGAGCCGTCCTTGGCCACCACGGTATGCTCGTCGTCGGTGGTCTCGAGGAACGAGAAGCTGGAGATGGGCTTCTTCGTCGTCATCATCGACGCGTCGAGCAGGGTGGCGAAGAGATTGGCTAGTCCCATGGAAGGCGGTTCCCCTGGCCCAAGGAATCGATTTGTTATCCTTGGGAGATGTTCAGGGACACGTTCGCCCGTAGAGGGGGTGCCGTCAAGTGCGCGCGGCGTCAGCGGACGCCCATCGACGGGCCCGCCTCGGGCTCCTCGACGGGAGGCGCCGCGACCGCCCGGGTGGGCGGACGGCGCAGGAGCGGGCGCGGGCCCGGGGCGCGTGGCCTGGGGGCCTCC
>Ga0065721_10005108_pt1 | contig 25777 bp, 22 predicted proteins | sample Mesricmetagenome_FD_59108 | JGI IMG/M metagenome (GOLD analysis project Ga0065721, IMG submission 59108) | Mesophilic microbial community from rice straw/compost enrichment Sample: eDNA_1 v2 (version 2) | ecosystem: Engineered > Solid waste > Grass > Composting > Bioreactor | place: USA: Davis... | reverse complement strand
CGTTCCACAGTCTATAGCGATAAAAGGTTTGTGACTTCTCTTACTGCGCCTGTGAATCTCCTGTGCAATAACTTCCTTACCACTACCACTTTCTCCATAAATGATGATGCTGTAGTTGGTTGGCGCGACAAGATCAATTTGATTCAGTATGTTCTTGAAGTCAGGGCTATCTCCAAAGATGTGGGCATTTGGTTCGGCCGAGTATCTGCGAGCCGCAGACTTTTCTTCGCGAATCGTTTCATCCTCGGTCACATCGGAAGTTGATGTTGCTTTGTCTTCTACAGACTTGCTAAGTGCCTTTCGGATGGTTAGCAAGATCTCGTCTGGAAGCAGAGGTTTCGTCACGTAATCAATAGCGCCGAGCTTCATAACCTCCACGGCGGTCTTGATGTTGCTGTAGCCTGTGATGATGATTACAGGAACGGAGGGATTCATTTCCTTAATTTTCTTAAGGATTGAACTTCCGCTCATGTCCTCCAGACGAAAATCACATAGGATGAGATCCGGTTCAAGGCTTTCCAGGATTTCAAGGGCAGCCCTGCCGGAGGTCGCTTCAATTACTTCGAATCCATGTTTGGAAAGAAATCTTTTCAAAACAAAGCATAAATCCTTATCATCATCAATGATCAGTATTTTTTCCATGCGCGTGTGTATTGCTGTCAGTATAAGTTACAGTACTTCGGCAGATGTCAGGCAAGAAATGCCCGCATCTGCGCTGCCGGGATATGCAATTGCTCGCGGTACTTGGTAACCGTTCTGCGGGCAATCTCAAAACCCCGTTTTGCAAGGACTTTCACCAGCTGCTGATCTGAATAAGGGCACTTCTTGTCTTCAGCCTGGATAACCTCCTGGATCGTTTTCTGAATGACCTTATTGCTGACTACTTCTCCTTTGTGATTTGCAATACCTTCTGTAAACAACGACTTCAACAACACATTCCCAAAATGCGTTTGTACATACTTATTGCAGGTGATCCGCGATACGGTTGATATGTCAACTCCTACCATATCGGCAACGTTCTTAAGAATCATGGGTTTCAACTTGGTGATGTCACCTTCCTGAAAATAGTCGTGCTGCAAACGCACGATAGCTTCCATCACCTTGAGCATAGTTGTTTCTCTCTGGCGAATGGCATTGACAAACCATTCGGCCGCATTGAGCTTGCTCTTCAAATATTGTTTGGAACGATTGTCCGTCTGACTCTTCTCAGTATCATAAACCATCTTCTTCCATGATGAGCTGATGCTTAACTTGGAAGAGCGCTCGCGAGCCAAGCTCACATGCATAACATCATCTTCCTGGGTCAGAATAAAGTCGGGCAAAATCGTTTCCGTCTGAGGAGTCACACTTGCCGCTGTGACTGGTTTGAGCTTGAGCGTGCTGAGAAGTTGGAAGATTTCCTTCAGGTCTTGCTCTTCAATTTTGAGGTCGCTGATAATCTTCTCAAAATTTCTATGCATCAGCTCGTGATAATAATTTTCAAGAATAGAAAGTGCAAGTTTAACATCCGGTGTCTGCGTCTGCATCCTCAACTGCAACATCAGGCATTCCTTGATGTTTGCAGTTCCGACACCGACGGGATCCAATTGTTGAATAACCGACACAACGCGTTCCACGGTTTCGGGTTCGATCCACTTGCTAAACTTCATTGAAAAATCATCTGCGAGATTCTCGCAACTGAATTCAAGGAATCCTTCGTCCGTCAAACTGTCGATCACGAAGTTTCCAACTTCTGTTTCAATCTCAGTGAGTCGTTGCAATGCGAGCTGGTTCTTTAGCTCCTGCCTGTAGTCTTCAACCTCGACGAGAGGTTTTTCTATCGGTGCCTGAGACTGAAAGTGCTGAGCATTTTCTGTCTTGTAATCAGGAATATCGTCATAACAATATTCCTCCCAGTCCTTGTAATCCTGCGCCTGGTCCTGTACGGTCGTGTCAAACGCACCGTCATCGTCACTCTTCTCCTCGATCAGTGGGTTCTCCTCGAGCTCATTCTGGATACGTTGCTCCAATTCCACCGTGTTGAGATGCAAAAGCTGTAGCATCTGCAGGTGCTGAGGATGAATCTTCAACTGTTGCTTTTGAGTCAGGTTCTGGTAAAGCATAAGTAAATAGGGTCGGTTACTACTCCTAACCCTTTTGCAAGCTTGAAACCACTTTTTAAAAGCCAGCAATATTTTTTCCACACGTTTGATAATCAAACTCTTACGAATTCGGAAATCATTATTGCTGCCGCCCCTGACTGCAGTGGTGTAGAATGATTTCCCATCTTGCATAAACTAAATGTAAGTCATTGTGGATGAAATTCCACACCATTTTCGGAGAAATGCACGATTTGTGCGGAAAAAGCGATTTGGATTTGATTAGCGCATTCAACAGTTACATGTTGCTTGACTTGGTCATGTCAACCACAAAACCTCATCTCCCTTAGGAAAAAATACACTCCGATTGGATTTTTCAGTGGGCACACTATTAGTCTCAGGTAGTTATTGTTAACCAAAACTGTAATTATATGCTACGCTGGACATTAACATTCTTAGTGATAGCGCTGATCGCTGCTGTCTTTGGATTTACAGGGATAGCCGCAGGCGCTGCGTCAATTGCGAAGATCATCTTCTACATCTTTTTGGTCTTCTTCGTTATTTCGCTCATCACGGGAGCATTCAGAAGATCTGATTGATGTCAATAGGCTCCGTGGCGCTCTGCGCCACGGAGTGTCTATTTCGATTCCTTCTGCTTCTCCTCCATCATTGCCACTTCATCTCGCGTCGGTGCGAGTTCAGTGACTTCTTGTTTGATTATAAACACGGCAGTTTTCTCAGGCACAATTCCGCCTCCAAAATTCATTGCATACACTTTTGTGAATTCGGCTCCGAAGTATAAAATGATTGAGCTGTAGTAGACCCAAACGAGTATTATCACAACGGAGGCAGCAGCTCCAAACGTGATGTCCACATCTGACTTCGTTAGATATAAACTAATAAGCGACTTGCCAATCAGAAACAATACTGCGGTGAACATCGCACCAACGAGCGCGTCCCTCCACCGGATTTTTGCGTCGGGTAATATCCTGAAAATTACAGTAAACATCGCGCTGATCACGATGAATAGGATCACGTAGTTGACTACCTGAAACACAACTACAGCTACTTCAGAAAATGATCCTCGCAATTTGTCATACAGCAAATCGACCAGGGCGTGGACCGCAAGGGAAACCATTAACACAAAACCAAATCCGATGATGAGAGAAAAGGAGAGTAAACGATCAAGTGCTATCTTGACCAACCCCCTTCTTGGTTTGGCGCGGACTGACCAGATAAAGTTGATCGAATCCTGCATTTCGGTGAAGACACCCGTCGCGCCAAAGAACAAGATGACAATTCCAAGGACTGCACCGCGGCGACCAACTTGTGATTCTTCGATATTTCCTATGATGTCCTGAACTTGAAGGGCAACTGTGCTTCCCACGAAGCCTTGTATCTGACCATAGATTTTTCCCTCGACAGCATCCTTTCCGAAGAAGATGCCGGCGAGGGAAATAACAATCAATAGCATCGGTCCCAGCGAGAAAATCGTGTAGTAAGACAACGATGCACTGAACTTCATTGCGTGATCGCTGAGAAATTCTGTGAAAGCCTGGCGAAGTACAAGCCAAAACTTACGCATGCAGGTCGGTAACTTTTACCTTCTGTATTCTTTCGACTTCAACAATAAATTTTGCCACGTTTTCATCCGCGTACGCACCATACCCATCAACGAGTGTCCCCTTGGTACCATCATTGGTTTCAATGACATATAATATAGTGTTGTCGCCTGGATCGGATACTCCTTCAAAGCGGTAGAAACTAACGATACTTACTTCGTCCGGTGTGAAAGACTTCTCGCTGTCGAACGTCGTCATTAAGATTTTGTCGTTGACCTGGAAGTCCTCCTTGTAGCCTTCGCTCTTCATTTGATTGGTGCAAGACGCGAGATCTTTCATCCATGGTATCTCGTCTGGCTTGTCCTTCGTTACTCGTGATTGCATATTGATTTGGATTTGGTCCTGTTTGTTTTTTGGAACTTACTCTTCAATTAGAACTACTCTTAAGAGACAGCCTCATGCATGTCGCGATACCTCTTGACTGTGTCATGTGACTTTTGAATCGAACTGCGTTGTTCGGCGATAATTTGTCGGATCTGGTCCGGCATAGGCGCGTCCGATTCCATCGCAATGTTGTAAGCCTTGAGCGCGGAGTCTTCGCCAAACTCGCACAATGCCAATACTGACTTACGGTCGCGGGCACTAATGCTTGACTTAATGTCCATCCAGACACGGTAAAGCTTCCCAGACTGCGTCGAGTCGGATGCTGGTGTTCCACCCAGATTCCGCACTTCGGTTGAAAGCGCGTTCGCATATTGAACACTGGTGTTCGCCATATTGGTGAACATAGTCTTCAAATCAATGTCAGTTGGCTTCAGTTCTTCCACTGCTTTGTGGTACCCCTCCGTCCTGTCGTGGTTGATTCTGATCAGATCATTCAACACTTCAATCAAATCCCTGTTAGCATCCATACTTATTTAATGTTTGTTACGGCCAAGCAGAATAGAAAACTGTGCCGAGGGGGTTCAGAAGCGCCGGCATTTCAAGGCTTCGAACCGGCTATTTCGCTGAAGTTCAGCCACAACCTGTGGAAATATAGCTACAGCAAAATGCGGCTTGCGACGAGAAAATGCCGTTTTAGCTGCGAAACAGACGCCGACGGATCGTCTGGCACGGAATTTACTTCTATAGGGGTATAGTCATTGAAATTGAAGGAGTTAGTGGTGTAAATGATAATTCAATGAGAACCTTATTTAGAATTTTTGCAATGATCCTCCTGACGGGAGTTATGCTCTCCCTCTCGAGGTGTTCGAACGAGCGTGATCGCGCCAACGACACTGAAATAGTAGTGTCTGAGGAAGATTTCCAGCGCGAGAAAACCGAGTTGAGAAAAGACTTGCGCGAACTACGCGATGACATTGATCGCGAGCTGAAGAAGATCGACAGAAAGATTGACCGGGCTGCGAACAATAAGGATGTGGACAGGGATCGCGCGGAGCTTGACAAAGCCAACCGCGAGTTAACAGAGGTCAGGTCGAAGCTTGACAAAGCACTGGAGGATATTGAAGGCGCCAGCAAGGAAACCTGGAGTGATGTGAGGGTTGCCGCGCGCAATACATCACACGACGTCAAATCAGCGTTCCGGGATATGGGTAATAAGTTGGAAGCGCTGTTCGACGATGATGATACTCAGGAACAATAGTTTACTATAAAGGTTTAGCTAGTGGGGTTTAAAAGTCGTTACCGTTCCGGTAGCGGCTTTTTTTTTGTGCCCATCCCAGCCGTCAAAACAAAAAAAGCCGGGTTAAACCCGGCCTTTTTCTTTGTCCACAACACACGTTCAGCCTTCCTGACTTGCTGATTGATTGATACTGGTTTCCGCCAGCTCAGTCAACAACTCGTCAGTTTCTTTCTCTTCATCAAGAGTTTGACCAAGAAGGTCCTTGATCTCCGTGTCGCCCATCGTCTTTGCAAGTGTAGCAAGTCCGCCATAGGCAGCAATCTCATAATGCTCAACTTTTTGGGCCGCGATAATCAGCGCGACATCACGTGTAGAACTACCTTCTTCGGTGTCCTCGATCACGGATTCGGCTTCTTTCACAAGACCTTCCATTGCCTCGCACTTCTTGCCCCGCGCCTTCTCACCGAGGAGGTCGAAGATTTGCTCGAGCCTGCTTACCTGTTCCTGAGTCACCGCGAGGTGTTCAGCAAATGCGTTGGCAAGTTCTTCAGATGAACTAGCCTTCTCCATCTTCGGCAGTGCTTTCACCAGATGCTTTTCAGCCCAGTAAATGTCTCGAAGTTCGTCAATGAACAGTTCCCGAAGCATCGAGCTGTTCTCTCCTTGTGATGAGGCGGATTGTTTCTTTGTGGCCGTACTCTTTTTTCCAGTCTTTTCCATAGGCGAGTGATTTAAGATCATGACAAGCAAAAATCCTATGCCACTGAGATTTGGCGCTCATTTTCCTCAGCACACTCCCTTTTGAAAGGATGATTTTATTGGAGAAGGATATTCGCCGAATTCTCCTAATTTTGTGCAACCACCGACTGAATGAAGATCGTAGGGATCATACCCGCGCGTTACGCCTCCACCCGATTCCCGGGAAAACCATTGGCAGATATCGGAGGGATCACCATGATCGAGAGGGTTTATAATCAGGCCCGAAACGCGAAGTCATTGTCTGACGTCATCGTTGCTACAGATCACCAGGCCATTGTGGATGAAGTACGGCGCTTTGGCGGGCAAGTCTGCCTGACCTCGGAAAGCCATCCAAGCGGAACTGACCGATGCGCCGAAGTTGTCGAAAAGCTTGGGCTGGAGTGCGACGCAATCGTCAACATCCAGGGTGACGAACCCTTTATCGAGCCCGGTCAGATCGAACTTGTCTGCGCTTGTTTCAAAGACGAGAGAACGGAGTTAGCTACGCTCGTAAAGAAAATTGCGGATCAGGAAACCCTATTTAGTCCCAATTCTCCCAAAGTGGTTGTAGACGAACGTGGATTCGCGATTTACTTCAGTCGACATCCGATTCCATACCTGCGAGGCGTTGATGAAGACCAATGGCTGACCCACTACACCTTCCTCCAGCACATCGGCATTTATGGATACACGAAACGAGTGTTGAAGGAGATAACATCCCTCCCTCCGTCTGTCCTTGAGAAGGCTGAAGCCCTTGAACAATTGAGATGGCTGGAACACGGCTACAAGATCAAGACGGCGCTGACAACGTTCGATACGATTGCCATAGACACTCCGGAAGACCTGCGACGAATTGTGGCTTCCATGAAACTCGGAAAAGTCACCGGATAGTCATTTTCCCCCGGCCACGGCAACCGGATCAATTACCCGTTTTTGCATGTGGAGTTTTTGCAAGGCAAATTCCTCGATGGCCGCATAGACACCTTCCAGGTCGCGCGAAGTTATCGATGATCCCAACACGTGTGCGCCAGCTGATGGAATCGGTTGTGCAACTTTCAATGAGTCGGGCGTGGCGAGCTTCGCGTGCATCTCTAGCATGGCGCTGACTTTCACTTCGGGATCCTGCTCCTCCTCGTTCTTGTAGTAGTACAGCGTCAGCGATGGCTGGCGGATCGAATGAAAGGTATTATCCGTCATGCCGGTTTCAATCAATTCCTGGAGTTGTACGAGCGCTTCAATGCGGTAACTAGTGTACCAGTATTTCGCACTCTCCTCATCACCGCCTGTTTCCCGATTCTTTCCGCCGAGTACCGCTCGCGCAATCTGCAACCCCCACGGGCCATTCAGCAGGAACGCTGCCGGATCGTTAATTGCGATGTTGGGTGACAGATTGATCAATGCGTGTACCTTCTCGGGATACCTTGCGGCAAGCATCAGGGCCAGCGTACCTCCGGTCGATGTACTCATGATAACGACTCTGTCACCAAGTTTCTCGCTGAGGGCGAGCGCAGTCTTGGCACTTTCCCAGGCGCGGTCTGCGGAAAAGTAGTATAGCGCATCCGTGGTGTCGACACCGTGGTCGGAAAGCCTTGCGAGCAGCAGGTTGCATCCGAAATCCTTTGCGAACCTGCGGTGTATGGGATCACCCTCCTTCTGGCTCGCGGAAAAACCGTGCAGATAAACAATTGAATACTGAGTCCTTGTACGCGAAGAATCATTCCAAACGATCCTCGCTTCATTTTCAGGTTTGAGTTTATGCTGTGCTTCAATATCCCGGAGAAACGACTCAACTCCATCGGGGGAATCAGGAACTGCAGGAAAACGCTCGTCGTAATGAGGACTTGATGGCGCCGGCCCCAGCATGTAGACCAAGCCAATAATTGCTAGCGGGACTAAGACAAAGGTTAGACGACGGATTCTCATATAGCGACGCCGCCTAAGATAGACAAAGTTCGGGATTTGCGTCCGAAAACCTCCACAAAGGTCTTCGGACGCATTTTATCATTTACGTGTCGCCTTGAAGACTGTCTTTATTCCAGCCACCCCACAGCACGTGTTGCCTGCATACTCGATTGCGAAGGTAATCACACCAGCATCCTCGTCAACCGCCGTGCCGGCGTTGAACTTGATGAAGATCAGTGTAGGAAAATCGATGGACGATGCATCCGGTATCAAAGTCCCGCAGATGTCGCGGAAACGATATTTGATTGGGAAGTCAGGACCAAACAAATCCATCGTTATGTCAGATATTTCGTAGTAGCCCGGAGTTATCTGGCGAATCGTCTGATTGCCAAGGGACTCCACCTCTCCATTGTCTCCGGAAATCAATTCGAAATCATATGTACCAGCAAGGTCTGACTCACATGCGACATTGTACGTAAGAAAGACCGGAAACTTTGCGACAATGGATGGGCTAAATCCTGACACATATCGACCATCCTTCATGAGGAGTTGACCCCAAACTACAAACGAATCACCGAGGCTTAGCGTATCCCGCGTGACAACGTTGGTTGGAAAGAGTCCGATCAATTGATCAATATCAAACGTAAATGTTTGTGGAAAAGAGGACACCTGGCTGTAGGAAATTGTTTCTGAAGTCCCCGTCGCAGTATTATTGTAAGTAACGAACACATCGATTCGCGTCACTTCCTCCTTACCATCGTGGGTAACATCGAATGATACCATCGTTTCATCAAGGTTGAGGAAGTTTACAAATCCCGTGTCTCCCTCCCTGGCATTAAACAGTGGTATTGAACTGCGCGTAACCTCCGGGTATGGGTCCTTGGAATCATCGCGGCATGATACCACCACTAATGTCAGCAGCGCGCATAAGAAATATCGGGTAATGTTTGTCATGATGTTTCGGTGTTTGAGTCAATCAATTGGGATCCCAAAAGATTCGATCGGTAGTTACATTCTTGGGTGTCTTTGGTGCGTTCCTATTAAGGTTGACGGACTGCCCGTTATACGAGAGCGACACAGGATAACCTCGGCTTGTCAGGGTGTAGGGCAGCGGATCGCTGTTCGGATCAAACATGATCGGGAATCCTGTGCGCCGGTAGTCAGTGTATGCATCCAACGAGAACCCGAAACTCGCGATCCATTTTTGAGTCATGATCAATTCGAGTTTCCCTGTATCATCCGCGGCGTCATACTTTGCAAGGACTGCGTCGATATAGTTTGTAATCTCTGTATCGGAAATTGTTGGCGCTTCCGCCTCCTGAGCGATGGCATTGACCTTTTCGAACGACTCATACATGGCTTCCTCAAACAACGCGCGCGGATCGCCGTCGACGCCAGGTACTGTGAGCATCAGTTCAGCCTGAATGTACAGTGAAGCAAAATATGGCAGCAGACGTTGTGCTACGGTTCCAGGACCGGACACTTCTCCCTGTAAATCAACTTCACCACCTTGCCTGTCGTCATATCGCCCACCTATCGGGTAAAGACCAAGCACGGTCTGCGACCTGTCTTGTTGCCATCCCTGGTTGATTCCCTGGGACGCGAACCATATCGAGATAAATCCAGTATCACCATCGGCGTACTCCGTTGGGTTCTGCGCTTCGGCAGGGTCAGTGAGCTGATTGAACCAATAGTACGGTACACGCGGATCGGTAATACCACTCAGCACGTCATTGAGAGCACTCTTGTCCATCATGATCTCATAGAAATACGGGCTGATATAAGTCAACCTGTTACCAGGAGCGTATTCAATTACAAAAGCCGGGTTTCGGTTATCAGGTGATACCGAGGTACCATACTGCAGCTCGAAGTCGTCGCCGCTGCCCATCAAATCTCCCTCGTCGATCAAGGCGTTCACCTCATCTGCCACATCTGCCACCAACCTGATTTGGTTATACAGTTTGAGCTTCAGCGTCTTTCCGAATCTTATCCATTTACCCATGTCACCGGCATATATGACATCATCGGAAGCGGGCTCAAGTCCTTCGCCAGTTTCAATGTCGGCAATACCCTCGTCGATCATGTCAAACAGTTGAGGATAGATCGCCGCATCGTCATCGAAGTTAGGGAATTGCGCGTCAATGCCATTCAGCGCTTCGGAGAATGGAATATCTCCCCACATGTCGACCATTTGACTGTACGAATAAGCGGCCAGCAGTTTCGCGATGCCCACGTACATCATGTTTCCCTCCTCAGTACCTTGTTCGATGATGACATCGAAATCCTCTAGCGCTGCCGAGTAGAGATTTTGCCACGCTGTCTGAATCTGAAAATCTTCCGGCGTTACATTATACGCGTCTACACCTCCGCGCTGTACAGTCTGGTGCACAAGAATTGAAGTCGTTGTTGACAATCCGTTGGTTCCAATACCAAACGAGTTGACCATCGCGATCTCTCCGGCTGTGAGTAGCAGTCCGACCTGAACGGTTGCCGGGTTATTCGGGTCGACATTGATATCAAGGAAATCCTCACAACTCACCGCCGTGAAGAGAAGTGTCCCGAAAATTCCTGATAATATGACTTTGCGAAATTGCATAGTATCCACTGTTAAGAATTTAAAAAGTTACTGACAGGTTAACTCCATATCGCTTCACGGAAGGAGCGCTGTTAAACTCAAGTCCGGTGTAATTCTGAGATCCGAACGAGTTCGTCTCAGGATCGAAATTGGTGTACTTCGGAAAGTTTGGCGCTTTATACCAGAGGTTGCGTCCAGTAAAAGCTATACTAACATTTCCAAATGGAGTTTTCTGCAGAAGAGTTTTGGGAAGTGTATATGCAAGTGAAACTTCACTCAGGCGAATGACCGTAGCATCCCAGATACTCATCTCGTCGGAAGAGTTGACCGCAAACGATCCGCCTGAAGTTTGGAAGTATACGTCATTCAGCAATACAGCCGTTGTATTCGGTATCTTCGCTCCGCCGTCATCGAGAATAGGCAGTCTGGTATTCGTATCACCATACACTCCCGGCACTATGAAATATCCTTCGCGATCTTCCGTATCCCTGGTCACTCCCCGACCAATGTAAAACTGCGTCGTTTGTGAGTATAGGTCACCACCATGTCTGTAGTTCCACAGACATGATAGCGTAATACCCTTATAGCTAAATCCTGTACCGAGGCTGGCCAAGAAATCAGGATTGGGATCACCAAGAAACTTGTAGTCACCTGAAATAATGGCGAGACCGGTTGCAGGGTCTATGAGCAAATTGCCTTCGTCATCACGGAGGTTGTACGTTCCTTTCAAAACACCGTACGGTTGCCCCACAGCAATCACGGGAACCACTTGTCCTCCATAAAGAGGGCGAAGAACTATCTCGTCTACGCCGGGAATAAGCGCTTCTATGTAGTTCCGATTTTTAGTGAACGTTGCAAATATGTTCCAGGAGAAACCGTTCGGAAGCGTGATCGGTGTCGCGTCGATTCCAATCTCGATACCCTTGTTCGAAGTTTCGCCAAAGTTTGTAACGAGCTGATTGTATCCGGTTTCATCAGGAAGAGAGATCGGCGCTATCTGATCCGTGGTCCGGATGTCGTATGCGGTGACTTTCAGGTTGACTTTATCCTGAAAGAGCGCAAGGTCAAGGCCGAGTTCAATACTCTTGGTGAACTCGGGCGTCAGGTTCGGATCGTAGATGGTAGGGTCAGCCGTTGCCCCTGGCTGTCCGTCGAACGGCAGGTCGTTGCTCGGCAGGGCTCCCACCAGTCCACTGCTATATGAAAAGTTTAGTCTGTATACCGGGTAGAGCGAATACACAGGGGCGTCATTACCAACTTTCGACCACGATGCACGGAACTTACCGCTGGTCAAGACATTAGAGGAGATATCAAACGCATCTGTAAAGACAAATGAGGCGCTCACTGAAGGATAGAAGAAACTCCATTTCCCTTTCGGAAGCGTCGAGGACCAGTCATTGCGCCCGGTAAGGTTAATAAATGCGAAATCCTTGTAACCGAGTGAGACATCACCAAACACACCGATCAGGCGCGAGCGATAGTATCCCGGAATGGCGGTCGAGCCGCTACCGTAAGGTGTGACGTCGTTAAAGTTGTCGATGTCGTCGATATCAAACGCGATCGCTCCCACACCTCTTACGCGCTGGTTGTCGCCAGTTCGCTGGTTGACATTGGTCCCGAGAATTGCCTTCAGGCTGAAATCTTCAGAGAAGCTTTTCTCACCAGTGAGCATCAGGGTCGACTCGATCTCCTGGAAGTAGATGTCATTCAGAATGATTTGTCCGATGCCTGCAGCGCCCACCGAACCTTTACGGGTCACTTCCTTGCGTCGGTCTGTATAGGTGTTGATACCTATCCTGTAATCAGCGCTTAGCCATGACGTGATATCATACCCTGCGGTGACATTGGCTGCAACACGGTTGACCTCACTGCGCAAGCCGTTGTACTTCGCAGAGTAATAAGGGTTATCTGCAGCATCTCCCAGGAAGAAGACTTGCGCTTTCGTGTTCGGATCTTCGTAAGGTTGCCCAGTGATATCCCAGTTTCTGCCTGGAAAGAGAATACGCGACAAAATAGACGCGCTTACCTGCTCTGCCGATCCGTAACCCGTGAGCGGACCCTTCTGCAGGGCATTGATAAACGACATGGTTCCGCCAACTCTGAAACCGTTTTCCAGTTCAGTGTTGCCACCAATGCTTATGTTCGTGCGATTATATTCAGAGTAAGGGATGTATCCGTCTTGTTTCGTTCTTGATACCACCGCAGTAAAGACCGACTTTTCATTTCCACCGCGCACAGTAATCGAGTTGTCATACACCTTTCCGCTCCGGAAGAAATCTTTCACGTTATTGGGATAGGCGCGATACGGCACCATCTTAGGATGATCGGTGAAGATGGCAGCATACGAAGTCCAATATGGAATTGAATCGACTTCGCCTCCATTGGGAACAAACGTTCCGTCAATCTTGTAGTTAACGCCTGGACCCGGACGGTCAAATGCCGGACCCCAGCTTCCGTTCGCCTCGGCGTAATCAAAATAGGAACCTGTTCCATATTTATTCTGATACTCCGGAAGGTTTGCGATTTGTTCAATAGCAAATCCTGATGAGTAAGAGATTTCTAAACCCTTGCGGGATGCTCGGCTGCTGCCCGCTTTTGTCGTGATGACGATCACACCGTTTGCAGCGCGAACACCATAGAGAGCGGCGGCTGCGCCACTGGGAAGAATGTTGATGGATTCAATGTTGTTCGGATCGAGATCGCCCGCGCGGCTTCCGTACGGAGCACCATCGGTAACTTCGTTGGACGAAGTGTAGTAAGTATTGTCGAAGGGAATTCCGTCAACAATAAATAGTGGCTGGTTATTACCGAAGAATGATTTGGCGCCCCTGATCGTAATACGTGTAGCGCTGCCGGGCGCACCACTCGTGCTAAGGATATTAACGCCGGGTATTTTACCCTGAAGGCTTCTCAATGCGTCGGGCTCAGCCTTCATTGCAATCTTCTCCCCGTCAATAGAAGACACCGTATAACCCAGCGAACGCGTCTCGCGCTTAATGTTCGCAGCGGTAACGACCACTTCACCGAGCTGCTGCACATCCTGCTCCATCTTAACATCGATGATTGAACGTGAGCCAACAACAACCTCAACAGTCGTCAAGCCGATAAATGAAAATACGAGTGTTGATTCAGGTGCAACAGAAAGTGAATATTCCCCGTTCAAATCAGTCACTGTCCCGATGGCTGACCCCTTGATCACTACGTTCACGCCAGGCAAGGGGGAACCATCCTCCGCCGATGTCACCTTTCCGGTGACAGTTCTGTCTTGTGCGAATACACCACCGAACGTGATGCAAATACACAATAATGTCAGGAGTAGAGATTCCTTCATACGCTTTGGTTAATGGTTATTTGCAGCGACAGTCCCAGCGCATCCGCGCGAAGAGACTACTGCAAACCAAAGCTCCCAAAAGTGCGGTTGATTTAAATGACGGAAAAAAGGGGATATTGGATGGCAACGAATAACCCTTTTTGGAGGAGAGTCGAATTACGAAGTTAGAATTCGGAATTCAGAATGAAATGGAGAATGACGAATTTAGGTACGAATGACGAATGTGGAATTAGTGCCGAATGAATGATGAATGCCGGAATGCCGGAATCAAGAATGCCTGAGTCGGTAGGCCATTTATTCAGGCATTCATTCCCATTCGTCAATCATTCGTCATTCGTCACTAATTCCACATTCGCCATTCTTCATTAAATTCGCCATTCTCCATTTCATTCGTAATTCGTAATTCGTAAATCTAAATTAGCTTTTCAAGGTTGGCCTTTGCGATGGCTTCTGATTTACTATTGACCTGAAGCTTCGAGTAGATATTCTTGATATGCGTCTTCGCTGTTTCTTTGGAGATGAAAAGTTCCTCGGAGATCTGCGTGTAGGTCTTGCCCTCGGCGATTAATTGCAGTATTTCAGTTTCACGACGCGTCAGCGGTGAGTTCGGATTGACGTGGAAGTTGTCGATGACCATGCGCGCAATACGACTGCTCATCGGGGCTCCACCTTTGACGATCTCTTCGAGTGCCGTCAATAACTCCATATAGTTCGCACTCTTAGTAATATATCCTGAAGCTCCTGCTTTCAACGCTTCAAAAACGAGCTCGCTATCCTCGTAGACCGTCACCATAATAATGTCGCTGTGAGGACTTTTCTCTTTGATCAACTTCGTACCCTGAATACCGTTCATGCCCGGCAGTTCAATATCCATTAGGATGATCTCAGGTTTATCGCGTTGAAGATTGTCGATAGCCGATTCGCAGTTATTGTAAGCATTGATCACCATAAACTTTTGCGAACTGTTTACGATGAGGCTAAAGCTATTTCTGATCTCCTGATCGTCTTCCACGATCAGGACGCGCTTTTTAAATGGTAAGGCCATACTTTAAGGTTTTGTTTAATTTAAAGTTGAGAACAATCCGGGCTCCCTTTCCTTCTTCACTATGTATACGTAATAGTGCATTGATCCTGTCAGCTCTTTCGCGAATATTTTTCAGTCCATTGCATTTTTCCAGGTCCACATCGTTGAATCCGACGCCGTCGTCCTCAAACGACATCTCGAATGAGTCCCCCGTCCGGACGAGGGTTAGCGACACATTCTTTGCGCATGCGTACTTGAACGCATTGGTCATCGCTTCTTTAAAGATAAGATTTGCTTCGCGACTGAAGCCGTATGGCAGCTTACACAGTTCCTTCACCTCATTGTAGGCGCGAAAACAAATATTTTTTTCCTCGAACAACTTCTCTCCAAAATCACGAATGTGCAGGAATAGCTTGGACAATTCGTCATTGCCCGGATCAATTGACCAGATGAAGTCCCTGGTTCCTGTGTAAAGGTACTTGGCGGAGTCTTCCACCTTCGCGTAGAGGTCGGCTTGTTTTCCGTTCTTCAGTGGGCTATCCAGTTTCAACAGACTGACGTAATTGATAATACGGGTCAACTGATTACCCATCTCGTCGTGGAAGTCTCGCGCAATCTCTTTCCGAAGTGTTTCCTGTTCACGCGCCCGAATCCTTTCCATCATTACAATCTTGTTCACACGGCTCTTCACTCTCAGGTAGAGGATAAGCGTCACGGCGCCGGCAACGAGGATGAAAACTCCTACGAGGAAAGATGCCGTCATATAGAACGGTCTCCGCACCTTGAAGGGGTACACGAGGGAAGTCGGCGACCAACTGCCCTGGTTGTCGGTAGCCATTACCCGAAACGTGTAGTCTCCCGGTGGGAGGTTACTGTATGTGACTTCATTGTTTGACGAGGGCTGTGACCACGTCTTGTCGAAGTTCTCCATGAAGTACCGGAACTTGACAGACTTTGGGTAGCGCTTGTCAACACGATTGTATTGAAAGGTGATGTGATTAATCTCCGGAGGAAGAGACGGCTGGTAAGGCAACTTGAAGAATCCGTACACGCTGTCCGCATACTGCCGCACCTCATACTGACCGTAGAAAAGTTCAACCGATGTGAGATGAAGGTCGAACGCCTTCCGGCCATGTCGTTCGAGGTCATTGAATCGATACAAACCATCGATAAGGCCAAACAACTTCAGATCATCTGAGATGTAAAATGCATTTTGATTTGTTTCGACACCTTCGAGGCCGTTGTCATAATCATAATGCAGGTTCTCGAGCAACTCTAACCTCTTGTTTAGCCTCAGCCGAGTAATACCTTTTTCAGTACCGATCCACAAGTATTCATCCGGATCCTGTGCAACGAAGTAAACGAAATCAGAAGGAAGTCCCTGGTGAGTGGTGATTATCTTCTTGAACTGAGAATGAGGGTTGTAGATTGCAACACCACCTCCGCCTGATCCAATCAAGAGAAGCGAATCGCGAAATGATTGAATCGAGAGTATTCCGGCATTGTCGATCTCAGGAATCGATACCTGCTCCACCGNTCCATCTTTCAGCACGCTGAGGCCGAATTCATTTCCAATAAAGAGTTGTCGGTAGTACTTCGAGTAATGGAGAGCACTGACATTATTGGAACTCATGCCATGCTCAACAGTGACATGTCGAAAATTCACTCCATCGAAGTAGTTCAATCCTCCATTAAAGGTCCCGACATACATACCACCCTTCTCATCGAATTGAATACTCATGATAGTGCTACTGGACATACCCTCGTCCCGGGTGTACCAATGGAATGCATCGCGCTGCCGGTCGTATCTTCCAAGACCATAACTTGAGCCAACCCACAATGTATTGTCCGGCCCTTCCGCGATAGAATGTATTTCGTTTCGATAGCGCTCTCTGCGGTCGAAGTAGTACTTTTCCTTTCCATCCCTAATCCTCCACAGACCGCGCGTACCAGAACCTACCCAAATATCACCACGGCTATCGCGATGAATTGCCATCACGACATGGGCATCTTTGGGACCTGTTCGGTTGAAGTCCTGGATGAAATATTTATAGAGCCCCATCCCATACGTAGCGAACCATGTGTTTCCTTCCGAATCGACCAATACCTGGTTGATTTCCACATCCGTTAATACGGTGTCAACCACGACGCCATTCGGAGTGATCCTCTCCTTCATGAACGCATTGCCATATCGGGTCCAAAAGACGTTGTTGATCGTATCCGGATAAACAATGTGATTCTGTATGGGAAGAAATGCCGGCTCAAAGGTGCGATTCTCAACATCTATAGTGAATCTACCTTTATCGGTACTTAACCACACCTTGCCATCATAATTAAACACTCCGAAGAGACGGTTGAAGGCAGATTTGTGACTCATCGAAAATTCGCCCCCCGTCGATTTGATCTGAAAGGAACTGTCGCTGGTATACAACAGGACATTCCGGTCAGGCATTAGATGACAATATCCGATCAGTGCCCTTGACTTCAACTGCTTTGAACCGGTCGGCTTCGACCAATAATAAATGGAGTCGCGATAGATCTTTCCAAGTGTACCCGGCGAAGAGATGAAGAACAGCGTATCGTTGAGTTCGAATACCCGACGAAGTCGTTTGGCGTTTACGGGGGAGCCAGGTGGAACGAAGTGTTTGAATGTTACGCCATCGAATTTCGACATACCCCTGGGATGAACGATCCACAGATTTTGTTGTGAATCGAGCTTGAGATATGTGATAATGTTGCTTAATAGCCCATCAAGGGTGGTGTAAACCTTAAAGTGTCTGCCGTCAAAGCGTGCCAGTCCCCCTCCGTGGGTCCCGATCCAGAGGTATCCATTGCGATCCTCCAGCATGATATTTACCTGCGACTGCGGAAGGCCGTCGATCGCTTTATAATTTCTGATGGAGTAGACATGATCTTGGGCACGGCCAGGCAATACCGACCATAGGATCAACGCAATAACAGGACATAGTCGCATAACCACCTCTTTGCAAAGTACGAGATATCGCCCAAATAGGATATCCCCCCCTATGTGGTATTACCCCCCGAATGGGTATTTTTCGGCCGGATTTGCCGTTGTGCCGGGGTCCAAACCCCGGATTCGTAAATGTTTTATACCTAAATATTTATTTACTTGTAAAATGTGGTCAAACTTTCATACGCATGCCGGCTACTGTGATGGGAAAGGCACCATCGTAGAGTACCTCGAAACCTGCCGCAGGGTCGGCGTCCGCCATATCGGATTCACCTCCCACGCTCCGATTCCGTTTCCGTGTAAGTGGTGCATGAAGCAAGAATCGTTTCCAGTCTATCTGGATGACATTCGGGAAGCAAAAAAAGCCTTCCCCGACATCGAGGTATACCGCGGCCTCGAAGTCGATTTTATCCCCGGAGTTATAACGATGTCGGACTTTGCCTCAAAGCTCGACTTCACCGTGGGATCCATACACTTTGTCGACAGTTTTGAGGGCAAGTATTGGGAAGTGGATAATACTCGCGACATCTTCGAAGAGGGTCTTGAAAAGATTTTCAACAACGACATCCGGAAAGCAATTGGAGCTTACTACGCGAGGACACGGGAGATGGTCCTCACCGATCCTCCTGACATTGTGGGACACATGGACAAGATCAAGATTAATTCCCTCGGAACTCTCTTCGAAGAGGATGAGCCGTGGTACATTGCTGAGATTGATGAAACACTGAAGGCCATCTCCGAATCAAAAGCGATTGTCGAAGTTAACACGCGGGGCCTGTACAAGAAAAGATCGGAAACCACCTATCCCAGCCCATGGATTCTTGATCGCATTCGCGAGATGCGCATACCCATAACATTGAACAGTGATTCACACCATCCTGACGAACTCATCAAAGAATTTGACTCAGCATACCCCATCCTCTCCGACATAGGATTTAAAGCGATTTCCGTTCTGAAGAACGGCACCTGGACTAGCGTGCCACTGACTGAGTATGGCAAATAGGTCCGTATCACCCCTCACACGAAGGTTGGAAACAACCAATGCCTTCGTGTTTACCCTCTATGCGGCGATCACGGGATTCTGTCTTTACACGAGCATCTACGCATTCCGAAAGACATTCACGGCAGCGACGTTTGATGATCTCGAATATTGGGGCGTCAGCTACAAAGTCTGGTTAATAACATTCCAGGTAGTTGGATACGGACTCGCGAAGTTCGCGGGGATAAAAATCATTTCAGAGCTTCAGCCAAACGCCCGGGCACGTGGAATTTTGTTGATGGTCGGTATAGCAGCAGCGTCGTGGCTCTTGTTCGCGATAGTACCACCGCCTTACAACTTGATCTTTCTGTTCACGAACGGCTTCCCACTCGGGATGGTGTGGGGCATGGTCTTCCAGTACATGGAAGGAAGGCGCATGACGGAAGTACTCGGAGCTGCCCTCGCAGTAAGTTTCATATTTTCCGGTGGACTATGCCGGACGGTTGGTGCATTCCTGATGCGAGACTGGGGAGTGTCCCCTTTCTGGATGCCCTTCACTGCGGCTTGTATTTTCACCATTCCCTTCCTTGTATTCCTTTGGCTTGTCGATAGGATTCCGGCACCCTCTGCACTGGACGAAGCACTTCGAACAAGACGACAGCCAATGGATCGAAAGAGCCGGGCCGATTTTGTCGCGACGTTCCTGCCCGGAATCGTCTTGTTTGTGATTGTTTACGTGTTACTCACAGCATTCCGCGATTTCCGCGAAAACTTTTCTTCCGATGTCTGGGTCTCGCTTGGCTACGGAAATTCGCCGGAGATCTTTACCAAAACGGAAACACCTGTGTCTCTTGCCGTACTAACAATCATGGCCAGCATCATGTTGATCAAGAACAATAAGGTGGCCTTGATGGCAAACCATCTCATCATCATGGGCGGTATGGTACTCATTGGCGTGAGCACCTTGCTTTATGAACGAGAGGCAATCAACGCACCTGTCTGGATGGTGCTCATCGGCACGGGACTCTATATGGGATATGTTCCGTTCAACAGCATCTTCTTCGATCGTCTGATTGCGACGTTCCGCTATGTAGGAACTGTTGGCTTTATCATGTACGTTGCAGATGCCTTTGGATATCTCGGAAGTGTCGGTGTGCTATTCTACAAAGAATTCACTGCGCCGGATATGAGCTACATTGATGTCTTTATTACAGGTGGATACGCATTGTCCATTGTTGGTTCTCTTTTAATTCTGGCGTCGATGTGGTACTTTCATTGGAAACACCGGAAGTGGCGTGATCCTTCCTGAAACCAATGAATATGAGACTGACCCTAATACTCCTCCTCTTCATTCAGCTGAATTCCTATGCGCAGGTAAAACCATTACGCGTAGGCGTCGCCGGACTGACGCATGGTCATGTACACTGGATACTACAAGCCGTCCGTGACAAGAAGGTCGAACTAACGGGAATCGCCGAGTCAAACAAGGATCTTGCGCAACGGCTGATGAAGCAGTACGGCATTGATCCCTCATATCTATATCCTGATCTTTCATCAATGGTCGAGCAAACCAAACCTGAAGCGGTGACAGCGTTCGGTTCAATCTACGATCACCTTGGCGTCGTGAAAATTTGCGCCCCGAGAGGTATTCACGTCATGGTTGAAAAACCGCTTGCCGTGAATCTCGAACATGCGAAAGAAATGGAAGCTTTGGCGAAAAAGCACAAGATCCATCTCCTGACAAATTTTGAGACAACGTGGTATCAAAGCCATCAGGAAGCGTATGAGACAATTCGCAAGGATCCTCAAGCTGGCGACATCGTGAAACTTGTCATACACGACGGCCACCAGGGACCGAAGGAAATCGGAGTGAACAAAGAATTTCTGGAATGGCTCACGGATCCAAAACTCAACGGCGGTGGAGCGATCACAGACTTCGGATGTTACGGCGCTAATCTCGCCACGTGGTTTATGGATGGAGCGCGCCCCATTTCGGTTTTTGCTGTCACACAACAAATCAAACCTGATATCTACCCAAGGGTCGACGACGAAGCAACGATCATCGTCACTTATCCGAAGGCCCAGGCAATAATACAGGCATCCTGGAATTGGCCTTATGGTAGGAAAGACATTGAGATATACACGAAGAACCGCGCGATCATAGCCGATCGCGAAAAAATGCGAATGTACTGGGACGCGTCAGGAAAGGAACTCGTAAGAAAAACACCGCAGCGCGAACCACCTTATAACGATCCATTCCTCTTCCTGACAGCCGTGGTCAAAGGCCAGATAACTTTGGGTGAAAACGATCTCTCAGGGTTGCATGTGAATATGATCGCGATGGAGATATTGGATGCGGCGGTTAGGTCAGCGCGTGAAGGTAAAATTGTGAAGATCAGTAACCCGTAATTGGTAATTAGTGACTAGTCGGGCGTGCAACTTTGATGCGACATCACATCGATCTAGTGTGGCAATCGATTAACTCAAGTCATGCGCTCTAGTACAAATAAGAATTCTTGGACGCAAGACACCACCAGGTTCTAGGAATGTGGTTAGAGTCTTACGCCCAAGATCTTCAGTCGACCCCTATGATGCTTTCTGCAACATATACTTCTTCCGATAAGCAACCGGTGTAAGTCCTTTGAGTTGCTTGAACTGGCGAGCGATATTTTTGCTATCGCTTAAGCCAAGGTCGAGAGCAATTTCAAAGATCGTCATATCGGTCTCGAGGAGTTTCTCGGTGAATTTCTCAATCCGCTTATTGTAGATGTACTCGTATACAGGGTATCCGGTGATCATGGCGAAACGTTTTTCGAGAGAACGTCTCGACATTGGAACTTCCTTGAGGACTTGCGAAACCTTGAGGTTCTTGTCAAGATTTTCATGAATATACTTAAGTGCCTCAACGATATACTTGTCAGCGGTAGCGAAGATATCCGTAGAAACGCGCGACACAACCTGGGTAGGTTGAACGATGATATCTTCGAATTTTGTCTTGGTCCCTTTCTTCTGAATCATCTGATGCATGAGTCGGGCAGCTTCATAGCCACTCTTCTCCGTATCGAGCTTGATACTTGACAATGGCGGATCTGACAGCTCGCAGAGCATTTCGTCGTTATCCACACCAAGTACAGCAATTTCATCCGGTATCTTGATCTTCGTGTGCCTGCTGGCCTCTGTAATGTGGTTTCCAAGATTGTCATCACAAGTCATGATCGCCACGGGCTTTGGCAACGACTTCAGCCAGCGCGTCAGTGTCGAAGGCTTGTAATGCCACAGATCGACGGCTCTTGAGTCAGTGCGCTCGTGCAAATGCACCTGGTATCCGGCTTCCTGTACACGCTGCTGAAATCCTTCTGCACGTTCGCGTGACCACACGATATTCCTGAAACCGTAGAAGGCAAAGTTCCTGAATCCTTTCTTCAGGAAATATTCCGCCCCCATCCGTCCGGTCTCGCGATATGCACCGGTGATATTCGGAATCTCCGTAAATCTTTCTTTGTAGTCCTGCGCGATGACAGGTATGCCCGCGCGCGTGAATCTTGAGATTTCTTCGCTGTTGTAGAACTGGCCGATAATTCCGTCAGCTTTCCATTCCTTAGCCCAGGCAAGGATTCCATCTATACCGATAGTATCTCGGTAGTACGCAGGCATGCGGCAAAACGTCCATGGTCCGTGATCTTTGGAATACCGCGCAATCCCCCGAAGAAGATTCTTCCCATACTCTTCGGCAAAGTCACTGAGTAAAATAATTTTGCACATATCCAATGGGTTAAGTAAATACTCTATTGCAGGGCCTTTTAATCCGTTGTGTAAATTTCTATCCTACTATTCATCCTCACGTGCTTCCAACGTTAAGGCTTCGTTATATCTTCACATTGCTCTTCGCAAGTGCAACGTCGAAAAACGATGTCTTCTGCAACCGCTCTTGAAGCGCAGCGATATCCGATGCCTTCAAGGGACTTAGAGGTTTTCTCACTGGACCGCAGTCCACGCCGATAAGACGCATGACCTCCTTCCCCGCAATGAGAGAATTGTAGTCATTCAGAATTTTGTATATGGCCGTCGCCTCTGCCTCCAGTGTTGTCAATCTTTCGAAGTTTCCAGAGTGATAAGCTTCCAGCATCTTGAAATAGATATCGCCCATGTAGTTATATGTACTACCGACATAGTGTCGGTTTCCGCCAGCATACACCATCATGAAGACCTCGTCGGAACCCCAGTATAACGCGTACTCATCTTTCGCCATGTGAATGCATTGCTGATAATCCACAAGGTCATTGAAACTGTTCTTCAATCCTGCGAAAGTCGGGATCTCCTTTATCGCCAGCTCAAGAAACGCCGTCAGTGAAAAATTCACGCCCGTCATCGACGGAATGTTATAATAATAGAAAGGTACTTCCGGTGCCGCCGATGCAACATACTTGCACTGAGCAATCAAATCGGCAAGATTCTTCGGTCTGAAATAGAACGTAGGCACCATCGCAATTCCGTCGACACCTTGTGACTGCGCATGTTCAGCCATCTCGGATGCCTCCATGAGGTTACTGCTCCCGACGTGTGCAAAAATTTTGAAACTATCGTTGTTGTTCTTCTTTTTTGTCTGCACCCAGGTTTCAAGGATCTTCTTTCTTTCCGTCATTGAAAGGGACATACATTCCCCGGTTGTTCCATTCAGAAATATTCCTTTGAAACCGGATTCGATACAACGCTGATACAATGCATCGACCCGCGCATAGTGAACTGAGCCATCATCAAACATCGGAGTAAAAACAGCGGGCAGTATTTGAACGTTATATCGCAACATAATAATGTAAAATTGTTTTTTTCTGTTCTGTTAAATTCGCAAAGGTGCTTTCGGCGATCAATGTAGGGGCTTACTAAAAAGATGTATAAAATTCTGATGCCTTTTCGACTGTTTTTTGTATTTTGCACAGTCGAGAAGAGTTATGAACGAGCAAGAAAAGACAACACTGAGTCGTTATTGCGTGATTCCGCAAAGCGTTCAGAAAAGGATGAGCGAGCATCCGTTGTGCAAAAACTTATTTGTTACCGAGATTGGATTTGAAGCGGATACGGGCTTTCGACCGTTCAAAAAACACACTGTTGGCAATCACTATTTGTTGGTGTATGTAGCAAAAGGCGAGGGATGGTATTCGGCTAAGGGAAAGACACATCGCGTTGTTGAAAACGACTTTTTTGTATTGGCCCCGGACATTCCTGTCCGATTGCGATCGTCCGATCAAAACCCATGGAGTATCTACTGGGCTTTCTTTTCAGGAGCGCAGGCAACAAGTATGCTGCATCACTTGATGGGGAAGAACAATTTCGCACCCCGAAAGGCAAAACCTCTTGTAGGTCGGATAGCTCAATTTAATGATATTCTCCACCACCTCGAGCTCATGGAAAATGTCGAGAACCTTGTTTACGCCAACAGTCGTTTTTACACGTTCCTATGTTCGTTCCGCTTGACAGTGCTATCTTCTAAACGCCACGCCAAGAAGGATGGCGTGATTCAAAGCATCGAGTATATGCGGGAGAACATTCATGGGAATGTCACTCTCAAAGATCTCGCAAAAGCCGCGGGCTTGTCAGTTTCGCATTATTGCGCCCTCTTCAAGAAAAAAACCATGCAGTCTCCATTGAGTTTGTACACGTCTATGAAGGTACAGAGGGCCTGCCAAATGCTCCAGGACAAGGACCAAACAATCAAGTCAATTGCATACAGCCTCGGCTTTTTTGACCAGTATCATTTCTCTAAGGTCTTTAAACAAATCATGGGAGCTTCTCCGAAGCATTTCAAGAGCCAACGTCAGGAATGATTACGACGGATTTACGCTTTTTGGGAATTCGTTGTCGTTAAATGCGAAGGTCCGTTTGTAAAATTAATTTAACCTTATGTTGATTTTGACTATATAGCAATTTGTCGCGAAGCATCGTCTCGTCTACGTGTACGGTGATTTGACAGAATGCAGACGCAAGCCATCGCGCATAAACCAAATTGAAATGAAAAGAAACAACCTGATTGTAGCTCTCATCTTCCTGATATTCTTCGTCATTTCGTTCTTGACGAATATCCTTGGGCCGCTCATCCCGGATATCATTGACAGTTTCGATCTCAGTATCGGGCTTGCCGGCTTTCTCCCGTTCTCATTCTTCGTCGCATATGGAGTCATGTCAATCCCATCCGGGTTGTTGATTGAGAAGTACTCGGAGAAAACAGTGACGGTACTTGGATTTGGGATGGCGTTTGGCGCCGCATTGTTGTTTGCGCTGTTCCCTCGCTTTGAAGTTGCATTGATTTCACTCTTTTCAATCGGGATTGGAATGGCAATGCTCCAGGTGGTTATCAACCCATTACTTCGTGTCGCCGGAGGTGAAGAACATTTCGCGTTCAACTCCGTACTGGCGCAACTTTTCTTCGGATCCGCATCATTCCTTAGCCCACTGCTCTACAGTTACCTCGTAAGCAACATTCACACGACTAATGACAGTGCACTGATTGGAATTCTTAACGGCCTTGTTTCGCCAGACATCAAATGGGCATCACTGTATTGGGTATTTGCCGTGGTCGCGCTCGCAATGGTTCTCATAATCATGTCGGTTAAATTCCCAAAGGTAGAACTGAAGGAGGATGAACGAATCGATACCGGGCAGGGGTTAAGTTCCCTGTTAGGCAATCGAATGGTCTGGCTGTTCTTCCTCGGAATATTCTGCTATGTGGGGACTGAGCAAGGTGTCGGCAATTGGACGTCGAAGTTCCTCCAGGATTATCATAACGTTGATCCCGCGACGACTGGCGCAGAAGTTCTTTCAAGATTTTGGGGGTTGATGACTATCGGATGCCTCCTTGGTCTTCTCGTGCTGAAGTTATTTGACAGCCGGAAAGTATTGATCGGTGCAGCACTCTGCACGATGGTCACACTCGGACTGGGGTTGTTTGGACCAGTAAGTGTTGCGTTGATTTGTTTTCCGATGATTGGCTTTTTCCTTAGC
>Ga0065721_10004603_pt1 | contig 25777 bp, 27 predicted proteins | sample Mesricmetagenome_FD_59108 | JGI IMG/M metagenome (GOLD analysis project Ga0065721, IMG submission 59108) | Mesophilic microbial community from rice straw/compost enrichment Sample: eDNA_1 v2 (version 2) | ecosystem: Engineered > Solid waste > Grass > Composting > Bioreactor | place: USA: Davis... | reverse complement strand
ACCTTACAAAGGTATCCCCCGATTTCCAGGGCAGGAGCACCTCATAATATTGCTTGGCCAATATGGGTTGCGGGCCCTGCCGAAAATCAGGCTCAGGCTCAACCTCAACCGCCAACCTCATCCATCACAACAACTTATCCCGGTCCCGGAATCCCAGCAGATAAAGAATGGCATCCAGCCCCAGGGTGGAGATAGCATGTTGCGCGGAGGCTTTTACCAGCGGCTTGGCGCGGAAGGCGATACCTAAACCGGCGACGCTCAACATCGGCAGGTCATTAGCTCCATCACCGACAGCGATCACCTGCTCCAGCGCAATACCTTCTTTCTGCGCAAGCATCGCCAGCAATTCAGCTTTGCGCTGTCCGTCGACCACCGTACCCACTACCTCGCCGGTGACTTTGCCATCCACGATATCCAGTTCATTCGCGTAGACGTAATCGATCCCCAGACGCTGCTGTAGATAGCGACCAAAATAATTAAAACCACCGGACAGGATCGCCGTCTTGTAGCCCAGTTTTTTCAGCGAAGAGATAAGCTTTTCAGCCCCCTCCGTCAGGCGAAGGTTAGCGGCGATTCCTTCCAGCACTGACTCGTCCAGCCCTTTGAGCAGCGCCAGCCGCCGGGCAAAACTCTGCTTGAAATCCAGCTCACCGCGCATGGCTGCCTCGGTAATCGCAATTACCTGCTCACCCACACCGGCAGCGATGGCCAGTTCATCAATGACTTCCGCCTCAATCAAAGTAGAGTCCATATCGAAACACACCAGCCGGCGGTTACGGCGGTAGACAGTGTCGCGCTGGAAGGCGATGTCCACATCCAGACGCGCAGAAAGATCCATGAAATCCGCACGCAGTGCAGAGAGATCTTCCGGTGTACCGCGCACAGAAAATTCGACACAGGCGTTGCTATGATTTTCCAGTGCGTCGAGCGGAATACGGCCCGACAGGCGATTGATGCTGTCGATGTTCAGACCGTGCTTGAAGGTAATTGCGGTGAGTTCCGCAATCTGCGCTGCATTAATCTGACGTGCGAGCAGCGTGACGATGTGGCGGGGCTTACCCTGCTGATCAACCCAGTGCTGATAACTTTCCAGTGATACCGGCTGAAATCTTGCCTGGATACCCAGCGGCTGGGTACGGGCCTGGATCTCATCCATGATCGCCGCCTTGGTTTCGGCATTCACGTCCAGCGCGACAAGGATGCCCAGCGCCAGGGTATCGTGGATGACTGCCTGGCCGACATCGAGGATGGTGGTCTGATGACGGGCCAGCACAGCGGTGATTGCCGAGGTCACACCGGGTTGGTCATCGCCGGAGACGTTAATCAACAGGATTTCTTTCACGTTCGCTCACTTTTATCAGCCAGTTCTCATCAAGGGGCGGCATTCTAGCCTAAATGAGAACGCTACAGTAGCCAGCCGCTTTAGGCTAGAATGCGGCTCACTTTTGACAATCAGCTGAATGCACGGGGAGTCGCCCCGGCCGCTTGAGATCTCCATGCCGTTACTCACAACTTACCGATCCTACCCGCAACTCTTCCTGTGCAGCATTCTGCTGTTGATCCTCGGATTTCTCGGCGCGGGACTTTATCTGCACAACACCTATTACAACCAGCAGGAACAGATCAATAACTACGGCAAGACTCTGGCCCGCAGCGCGGCGCGTCAGGCAGTAGATGCCACACTTACCCAGGACCTTATCAGCCTGCAGGCCGTATTGATGGATGTAGGACAATCTCCTGCCGTGGTAGGAGCCTCAATTCATAACGTGGAAAACAAGCTGCTGGTACAGACCGGCTATAGTCCTAACCAGCCGGTGGAAGGCGCGCGCTACAGCTTTTCTGCCCCTATCGCCCTGCACAACAACATTGCCGGTTATCTGCAGGTAACCCTGGAAGTGCCACGCTACTCACGCTACGACTATTACTTTCTGATGTGCTGGGCGGCGGCCGTGTTCCTTTCCCTGTGGAGCATCTGGTGGTCGATCCAGCGGCAGTGGTGGTCCCGCCTGCGGGACAAGTTGCCTTCCCCCGGCAAGCTCGTGAACACCGTGGTCGAGAAGATCCCCACCATCCCCGAAGTACCACTGGAACCGCTTAAACCCCTCGCACCGGAACCACCGCCACCGCCGGAAGTGGCGGTGCGCCTGCAGCTTCGTATCATCAACCTCACCCGGCTGTACCAGCAGCTCAACAGCGAAGGCTTCGCCAACGTGCTGCGCCGCTTTGAAAAGCAGCTGCAGGGGGTGCTGTCCCTCTACAACGGCCAGCGCCAGCTGCTGGACAACGACACCCTGATGGTGGAGTTTGTGGGCGAAGCCCTGTACGACTGCAGCTTCCGTGCTCTCTGCTGCGCCCAGCTGCTGAACAACCTCTGCGCTCGCGCCAGCAGTCCACGCCTGCAATTGTCTGCGGCGATTCAGGAGGTGGCACGCCCGGCAAGTCACGCCGGATGCGTGCTGCTTAAAGACTTCGTTGCCCAGCAGCAGGACCCGATCCAGCCAGGCCGTGGCGACATCCTCATCAGCCGTCACCTGCTGGACAACACCCTGCTGGGCCATATTGAGGTCGACGAACACAGTGGCAAGCTGGCAGCCATCAAAGCCCCGTACAGCGAGCTGCTCGCACGACAGGAAGAACAGTTGCTGAAAGTGTAGCCGACCCAGGCCCTCTGCAGGCCAGACTAATCATGTATCAATCCGCCCTGCTACTCCACAGGCCAGGCCAGCTGCATGCAACCCTTCCCTTGCTCACATTAGCCTGCGGTAGATCTTCTCTTGCTCACCCGTAGGTCGGATTAGCCGAAGGCGTAATCCGACACCCCTCACCGCGCGCATCCGAAACATTCCCGCAACATTTTCATCACACAACCGTCATCTGCCGGTCATAACCTTTAGGCGTCCAGGTCAACAGGTTTGTCGTCATGCTCAATATCGAAGAATCTTTAGCCCACAAATTTCCCGGCTTTGCTGCCCAGGCACCGCTGATCCGCAAATCAACGCTGAACCTGTTGCGCAAACTCACGCGCGAACAGGAGATCAACCAATTTCTGCGCGATAACCAGAGTAATCGTGGCCTGGACTTTGTTGACAGGATCTTTGATTACTTTAATTTCAGCTACAGCGTTGCTCACCGCGAGCGGGACAATATTCCGGCTCAGGGCCGTGTCGTGATCATCGCTAATCATCCCATCGGCTCACTGGATGGTTTAGCGTTGTTAAAACTGGTGAGCGAAGTGCGACGCGATGTGAAGATCGTCGCCAACGATATGCTGATGGCCTTTGCCCCACTGCGCGAATTGCTGCTGCCACTGGATAATATGACGCGCTCTGCCTATCGCCAGAGTTATAAAAATATACTGCGAGCGTTAAATAACGACGAAGCGGTTATTGTGTTTCCCGCCGGCGAAGTTTCGCGTGCGGGCGCCAAAGGAATTCGTGACGGTCAGTGGCAGGGAGGCTTTCTGCACTTTGCCCGTAAAGCAAAAGCACCAGTGTTGCCCATATTTGTATCCGCCAAAAATTCCCTGCTATTTTACAGCGCCTCCTTTATTTTCAAACCTTTGGCTACCGCTCTGCTCGCCCATGAGATGTTTAACAAACATTCAAGTGAGATTAAGTTCCGCGTCGGCGAAGTGATTCCCCATCATGCACTGAAATCCGATCAGCTGGCAGATAAGGCGCTCATAAAACGTTTAAAAAAGCATTTATACAAAATCGGCAAGGGTAAGCAGGCTATCTTTGTTACGGAAAAAACCATCGCCCACCCGGAAGATCGCACGGCATTAAAAAAAGAGTTCAGGACGGCGCTACTGATCGGCAGCACGCGCGACAACCATCGCATTTATCTGTGCGATTACACATCTCATCCCACCGTATTACGTGAAATTGGTCGGCTGCGTGAACAGACGTTTCGTTTGGTAGGCGAAGGCACCGGCAGCCGGCGCGATCTGGATAAATACGATCATTACTATCGCCACCTGGTACTGTGGGACGAAGACAAACTCACCATTGCCGGTGCTTACCGGCTGGGCGACTGCGCCAGTATTCTGCGGGACCTTGGGCTGAGCGGTTTGTATACGGCTGACTTATTCCACTATCACTCCGATGCGATAGTTCATCTGGAACAGGCTATTGAACTCGGCCGCAGTTTCGTCAACCCGGAATACTGGGGAAAGGCGAGCCTCGATTATTTGTGGCAGGGTTTAGGCGCGTATCTGCACCATCATCCTGAAATTCGCTATGTGCTCGGACCGGTAAGTATGAGCGCCACGTATCCAAAAGTTCTGCGGGATCTGCTGGTGTTCTATTATCAGCGCTATTACCACTCGCCGGCTTCGCTGGCCGACGGCCACCATCCGCCGGTTATTGAATCCGATTCTCATCAATCCCTCTGCGAAATATTTTCGACCATGGATCGCACACAGGGGTTTGAATACCTGCAGCAGAAATTTACGGAACAGGGCTTCAAATTGCCGGTGCTATTTAAACAATACGCGGCACTTTATGAGGACGGTGGCTATCAATTGCTGGCCTTCAGCGTGGACTCGGAGTTCGGCAATTGTGTCGATGGGCTATTTATGGGCGACCTGAATTTGATGAAAGCCAACAAACGTCAGCGTTATCTGATGATCTAATGGCTTATCGAATCAAATTTACAGTTCTTCACACTGCGGTGACTTGCCGCCGACCGGCTGCGTTACCGTTGCAGGAATAGCCTGCTCGGTACCAAAGCTCGCGCTAAAGCACTACAATAGCCCCCGCTTGCCTTCCAATAAAGCAGAGCCCACGAGCCTGCTGCCGATTTCCGTTTTAACCAGAGAGAGAATCAACCATGAAAATAGCATTAATGAACGAATTCAGTCAGGCCGCGAAAAATGCCGTGGTATTGCAACAACTGAAAGACGTAGCCGCTGAGCAGAACCACACGGTGTATAACGTCGGCATGAGCGACGACAACGACCATTACCTCACCTATATCCACCTGGGCATCATGGCCAGCCTGCTGCTGAACTCCAAAGCGGTGGACTTCGTGGTGAGCGGTTGCGGTACCGGTCAAGGCGCTCTGATGTCCCTCAATGCCCACCCCGGCGTGGTCTGCGGCTACTGCATCGATCCTTCCGACGCTTATCTGTTTGCCCAGATCAACAACGGCAATGCGCTGGCACTGCCCTTCGCCAAAGGTTTTGGCTGGGGTGCCGAGCTGAATATTCGTTACATCTTCGAGAAAGCCTTCACCGGCGTGCGCGGTCAGGGCTACCCGGCTGAGCGTAAAGAGTCCCAGGTACGCAATGCCGGCATTCTGAGCAGCGTGAAAGCCGCGCTGACTAAGGACTATCTGGAAGGCCTGAAGTCCCTCGACCCGGAACTGGTGAAGACTGCTGTGACCGGTGAGCGCTTCCAGGCATGTTTCTTCGAGAACTGCCAGGACAAAGCCATTCTTGAATTTGTGAATGGTGTTTTAGGTCGTTAATCGTCCTGGGGCGGGAACGGGTATAAACCTTTCCTTGGGACTCACTGGCGACAGCCATGTCGGTGAGTCCCACCCCCAACACCTCACACCGAGACACGTTGCTCCCTAATCCGCAGAACCACCTGCCCCCCTCCTTTTTGCTCCACCAGATGATAAGCTCGCACCCATTACGGGTTAAGAGCGACTGACATGCATATCCATATTCTCGGCGTGTGCGGCACCTTTATGGGCAGCCTCGCACAACTGGCCAAAGCCCTCGGGCATCGTGTCACCGGCAGTGATGCCAATGTTTATCCACCCATGAGCACGCAACTGGAACAGGCTGGCATTGAGCTGATGCAGGGCTTTGATCCCGCGCACCTGCAGCCGGCACCGGACCTGGTGGTTATCGGCAACGCCATGAGCCGGGGCAATCCGGCTGTGGAATACGTGCTGGCTCAGGGGATTCCTTATACCTCAGGTCCGCAATGGCTGCGCGATTACGTCCTGCCGGGCAAGTGGGTGCTGGCGGTGGCCGGTACCCACGGTAAGACCACCACCAGCAGCATGCTGGCCTGGATTCTGGATTACGCGGGCATGGCACCGGGTTACCTGATTGGCGGTGTGACCAAAAACTTTCCCACCTCGGCGCGCCTGGGTGAGACGCCCTTCTTTGTTGTAGAGGCGGATGAATATGACAGCGCCTTTTTCGACAAGCGCTCCAAGTTCGTCCACTACAATGCGCGCACCGTCATTCTGAACAATCTCGAGTTTGATCATGCCGATATCTTTCCGGACCTAGCGGCCATCCAGCGACAGTTTCACCATCTGGTACGCACCATCCCCAATAACGGGCTGGTCATCTCTCCCCAAGGCGATGCCGCGCTGGAGGAAGTCCTTGCACAGGGCTGCTGGACGCCGCAGCAAAAGTTCGCCATCGGTGATAAGGCGGCGGAATGGAGCGCTGAATTACTGGCCGCTGATGGCTCCGCCTTTGCGGTTATTCACCTGGGACAGGAAGTGGCCCGGGTTAACTGGAGTCAGACGGGACAGCACAACGTAAACAATGGCCTGGCTGCCATGATCGCGGCACGCCACGTCGGAGTAACTCCCGAGGTCAGTGCCCAGGCACTGGGACAGTTCGCCGGTGTGAAGCGGCGCATGGAGTGCCTGGCGGATGTCCACAGCATCAAGGTCTATGACGACTTTGCCCACCACCCCACCGCCATCAAAACCACTCTGGCCGGCTTACGCGCAAAAGTGGGCGATCAGAAGATCATTGCCGTTATCGAACCGCGCTCCAACACCATGCGCATGGGTGTTCATAAAAATGCCCTGAACCAGGCTTGCACCGACGCTGACGACGTACTCTGGTACCAGCCTCCCGGCGCTGACTGGGCGATGGATGAGGTGGTGAACACCAGCGCGGTGCCGGCCAAGCTGGTACACGATCTGGATGAGCTGATCCATTGCGCCATCTCCCTCAGTGAAGCGGATACCCATATCGTGATCATGAGTAACGGCGGCTTTGGGGGCGTGCACCAGAAGATGATTGAGCAATTAAAAAAGCACGCGCTGTAACCGGCGATTAACCGAGCAGGCGTTTTGCATCAAAGTCTTTGTGGGTCATGAGATCCAGGCCGCAGGGCAAATCGCGGATCCAGTCGAGAAAACGGTTGACCATCGCCTTACCGACGAACGGGCTGCCGTGCTGAGGAACCATCATCTGTACATCGAGCTGGCTCACCATATTGGCCCAGAGCTTACAGGCCTTGTTGCTCGCCATGTAACGCTGATGGAAACCCTTCATGCTCGGGACATGCGCATCAAAATCCTCGACCGGTTTGTGTGCGTCCGTTTCTATCAGCGATGCGCCCATGTCACCACTGAAAAGAATCTTGCTCACCGGGTCGTAGAACTGAAAGTTACCCACGGAATGAAGGAAATGCGCGGGCAGCGCGAGGATATGGTGACGGCCAAACGGAATAGCAGCCCCTTCGTCAGGCAGCGCGGTAATACGCTGACTTAAACTTTCCGCCATCTGCTGGGTAACAAAACTGGATGCCAGATGCGGTAGAAAGCGTGACCACAGGCGCGAGGTAACGACCTGACAGCGGGTGTGCATCATCCAGCGCGGCAGGGACGCGATAATGTCCGGGTCCTGGTGAGACGCAAAGATATATTCGAGATCGTGTACATTGACTCGCTTGCCCAGTTCGATATTCAGCGGGGTAAAGGTCAGGTCACCGCCCGGATCAATCAAGGCTGCCCGCCCTTGATCAATGATTAAAAACTGATTGGCCTGGATGCCCTCGCCCGTGACAAGATCACAGAACTGGATGCATTGGTGGCCGTCGTGCTGAAACAGGATATTCGCTTTATCATTAAGAGCTTTGGGGTGATTCATGATTAATGCGCCATCAAAGAAAACGGCTGACGATAGCGAATTATTCTTTGCGGGTATTGATGCATATCAACTTAATGCGAGCTATTGACGGCGCTCCGCCTTCGGCCAGCGGAACCTGATCTATCAATTTTTTTACCGGCCGCTTTCAGGAGCGATGGAGAATTCAGCCATGACACAACGCACTATCACACTTGCGATCACCGGCGCATCCGGCGCGCAGTACGGACTACGTTTACTGCATTGCCTGCTGGCAGCGGAGTGCAAGGTGTATCTGCTCCTGTCCAGTGCTGCCGAGGTAGTGATCCGAACCGAAACAGATCTGGATCTGCCCGCGACGCTGGAAGAACAGCAGGCCATGCTCAGTTCGCTCTTTGGCGCCGATGAAGATCAGCTGCAGCTGTTCGCCAAAGACGACTGGTTTTCCCCCGTCGCCTCCGGCTCCAGCTCGCCGACGTCCATGGTTATCTGCCCCGCCAGCGGTGGATGCCTCTCCGCCATTGCTCACGGAGCCAGCAACAACCTTATTGAGCGCGCGGCTGATGTCGCACTGAAGGAGCGCCGCCAGCTGATAATCGTCCCCCGCGAAACGCCTTACTCTGCCATTCACCTGGAAAACATGCTCAAACTCACGCAGCTGGGCGCCGTCATACTTCCCGCGAGTCCGGGTTTCTACATGCAGCCGCAATCCATCACCGAACTGATTGATTTTATTGTGGCGCGCATCCTGGACCATCTCGGGATTGAGCAGGATCTGATGCCCCGCTGGGGCGAGGACTGAAGTGATTCCCGGCGGATCGATAGCTGAGATTCCAACACGCCCAACCAAAAGACAGACAAGGCCATGGCATTACCTGAAAAAGTAAAAATTGTTGAAGTCGGGCCCCGCGATGGTCTGCAGAATGAAAAGCAAACCATCGCCACTACCACCAAGATTCAACTGATCAACCAGTTATCGGCGGCGGGATTGTCGTACATTGAAGCCGGCAGTTTTGTGAATCCCAAATGGGTGCCGCAGATGGCTGACAGCGCCGAGGTATTCGCCGGTATTAACCGTCATCCCGGCGTCACCTACGCTGCCCTGACTCCTAACCTGCAGGGCTTTGAGCGCGCGTTGGAAGCGAATGCCAGCGAGATGGCCATCTTTGCAGCGGCTTCAGAAGATTTCAGTCAGAAAAATATCAACTGCTCCATTGCTGAAAGCCTCACCCGTTTCGCCGTTCTGATGGAGGCCGCACAGCGTCAGAATATTCCGGTGCGCGGTTACATCTCCTGTGTGGCCGGCTGCCCCTATAGCGGCTCAGTCGCACCGGAGACTGTGGGCTGGCTCGCGCGCGAATTGCTGGCGATGGGCTGCTATGAAATATCACTGGGCGACACCATCGGTGTCGGCACGGCCGGGCAGATCAAACAGCTTATCGAATACCTGGCGCGCGACATCCCTGTCACCCGACTGGCAGTCCACATGCACGACACCTACGGTCAGGCTGTGGCAAATATTTATGCCGCCCTGGAATGCGGGATCAGCGTGGTAGACAGCTCGGTGGCTGGTCTGGGCGGATGCCCTTACGCGCTGGGTGCATCCGGCAATGTCGCTACGGAAGATGTGGTGTATCTGCTTGACGGTCTCGGCATTGAGCACGGCGTGGACTTTGAACAACTGGTCGCCGCCGGCAATTTCATCTGCTCAGCACTGGGCAGGGTCAACGGATCAAAGGCCGCTCAGGCCATACTGCGGAGATGTCAGGCATGATTGACGAATTTCTTCCCGACGAGCTTGTTCAGGCCAAGATCAATCTGGAAACTGCCCAGATTGCCTGGCGAGAACTGCAACGTTTTTTTGCGGCCGGCACAGCCATTGCCGTTGATCCCGGTCTTGATCTGATTGAGGTCGCACGGGTCATTGCCCGCGATGATGCCGCGCAGTTAAAACAATGGATGGATGCTGCACTGGTGGATAATGTTAGCGATACTCAGGCCAGCCACTGGTATGAACAGGACGCTCTGGTGTGGGCGGTGGTTATCAAGCCGTGGGTTCTGGTACAGGAAGTGTCATTGGCTGACTAGCCGGAAAAAATCAGCAGCATTGTGCTGAGGCGAACAAATCCTCAGTGGGGCATGGAGCAGATAATTACACCCATCGTCATTCATTTAAGGAAATTATTGCATGAAGCCTATCACTGCCGCCGGCGTTGGCCTTCGATTTATCTTCGCGCTGCTGCTGGTCCTCGCCACTTACAATCCCAGCGGCTATTCCTATTACCACTGGCTTTATGCCAACTGGTCCGCGTTGACTCCTTACATCGCGCTGGCTGGCCTGATCCTGTTGATCGGCTGGGTTATCTACCTGCGCGCTACACTTCGCTCATTGGGATTCATCGGTCTGGTATTGGCCGGTGCGTTTCTGGCCTGCCTGGTGTGGCTGCTGGTGTACTGGGGCTGGGTAAAGCTGGATAAGGCAGGACCGATCACCTGGATCAGTGAAGTGCTGGTTGCGGTATTACTGGCGGTGGGCATGTCGTGGTCCCATATTCGCCGCGCCATGTCAGGTCAGGTGGATATGGACGATGTGGATGAGAACTGAGAGCTCAGTCCTCATCCTCTGAACGCCAGCTATTCCGGGGCAATCATCAAGTACTGTTTTATCTCTTCTTTGCGCGGATGACGATATAACCACTGGCGGAACGAGCTCACGTGCATGAAATCCTCGACACCCAGCATCTTTTCGTAGCGGTCTTCCTGCAGTGCCTCCCGGCGGGCTTCACGAATGTTATTCTGCCACGCCTGGGTAAAAATCCGCGGCAGCTTCCCGTGCAGATCCAGTTGCTTTAACAACTGCCACTCACCCTTATCAAGCCAGGCTTCATCGCAGGATTCGCACAGATCTATCTTGTGCGAGCTGTTCAAGCCCATCTGAAACTTCTTCATCACCTGGCGACATTTGGGGCAATCGCGCTCACCGGGCTGTTCACCAGGCACATCCAGTTCTGGCAGCAGCTCCGCCTCTGCCACCCCCTGATGCTGGTCCAGCCAGAAACGATAGTTCATCAACGACACCAGCGCACCGCCGCACTGCGGGCAGGCGGCCACCAACAGACCCGGTTCAATTTCCTTTGGTTCCAGCGAAGTGGTTTTACAGGTTAAGCACTGCATACATTGCCCTCTTTCAGGTTATTTTCTATGGAATTATTCATGTGTGTCGTGTTCGACCACATCAATAACGTAGCAACGAATTTTATTAACGTTTTTTATGGTGCATCTCCCAGTTTTCCAGCTTCTTCCGTTCGCTTTTACGCAACAACACATAAGTTGCTCCGCTCGCGCCATGCTGTTTCTGCGCTGAGTGAAACGCGAGAATTTCCGGAAACTGGGGCAGCCAATGCGCCACGCAGCTTTTTAACAGCGCCGGCTGCTCCCGCCCCTCGCCCTTACCGTGGGTAATGAGCGCGCAACGGATGTCGTTAGCCATACAGTCTCTGATGAACTGAAATACCGCCAGACGAGCCTGCTCAACCCTCATTTGATGCAGATCCAGACGCGCGTCGATCTGGTATTTGCCCAGGCGCAGATTGCGATACACACCGTGCTGCACACCGTCACGCTTGAATTCGAGAATAGCCAGAGGGTCGACCGGCTCGATGTATTCACCGGAAAGAAAGTTTTTGTCGCGCGGATCTTCAGCAAGAGCCGCCTGACGGCGGCGGGCAGCATTGAGCTTGTCGGTGCGGTCAGAAGCCAGGGCGACAGTTTCCGACACTTTAATTGGCTCCACATCACGCATCTGTTGTGTGAACAGATCGTGATCTCTGTCTTTCTCGCTCATCAACCCACCCTCCAGCAGCAAAGCTGCACTTCGAAATCAAAAGCAGCCGCTATAATCGACTGACAATCATCATTAAACTCTCTGATCGCTCGACTTATTATGCCCGAGATGATTCAGCACAGGCCACGCTGAATTCGTCGCCCCATACATGGTGATGTTATGTGGAGTAACTTTTCTATCGCGCTGACCACGTTGCTGCTGGGATTAGTAGCAGTGTTCCTTTGGGCTGTAGCGGTATTTGCCAGTGGTACCGGTATTCCGCTCAGCAGCGTTGATATTCATCTGGCGATTCGCAATCTGTTTTTCTGCATTGCCGTCTTTGTCCTGCTGTGCATCACGGCGCAGCTGCCGATCCGGCGGCCGGTCATCATTAAGCTCATGGTGGGGTTTGGTTTGTTGTTTCTGGGCGCTTGGCAGGAATTGCTGAACACCCTCGTCCACAGTGACTGGCTGCTGGTGCGCTGGCTGGAGATGGTTGGTCTGCCCGGTGGGATTCTGGCCGCCTCGCTCGGCCTGTTTGAATTCGGTAAGGCTTACCGGCTCAACCGTCTGCTGCTAGGCAGCTATCGCAAGATTGAGCACAGTCTCGCCACTGTCGACCAGTTGACCCAGCTGTACAACCGCCGGTATTTCTTCGCAACCTGCCCTGAACTGCTGTACGCCAACCGGCTGCATAACGAGCCAACCGTGCTGGTCACGCTCCGGATCGCCAACCTGCCTGAAACCAACCGCGACCTGGGCTATCAGGCCGGCGATGCTGTGCTGAGACAGGTTGCCCGGCTCCTCCTTCACCATACCCGCAGTCATGACATTGCCGCCCGTCTCAGCGGGCGCCGGTTTGCAATGTTCTTGCCGAAGACCAGCCTTGAAGATGCCGAAGAGATAGTGCGCCGTCTGCTGATGCACGTGGAGCATATCGGCATCGTTAATGACGCTGGAGAGAAAGTCATTCAGCGCATCGACGTTGAGTATGTTGTGTGCCGTGCAGAAGAAGGCGAGTCCTTCGAGCAGTTACTGCAGCGGGGGCGCCAGAACCTGCTCAAACTTGAACATTGAGATGCAAAAAGCCCGGAGCTTGTCCGGGCTTTTATGTGGGCTTGGCTTACTTGTTGGCGCGGTTCTGGATGAGCTCGTCCACCACCGCCGGATCGGCCAGGGTTGAGGTGTCGCCCAAGGTGTCCAGTTCATTGGCCGCAATCTTGCGCAGAATCCGCCGCATGATCTTACCGGAACGGGTTTTGGGTAACCCCGGCGCCCACTGAATAACATCCGGCTTGGCGATTGCGCCGATCTCTTTGACACACAGCGCAATCAGTTCCTTGCGCAGTTCGTCCGATGGCTCCACACCACTCATCAGCGTGACATACGCATAAATGCCCTGGCCTTTGACATCGTGGGGGTATCCCACCACTGCCGCTTCAGCAACCGCATCGTGCAGCACCAACGCGCTTTCTACCTCGGCGGTGCCCATGCGGTGGCCGGACACATTGAGCACGTCATCAACCCGGCCGGTAATCCAGTAATAACCATCCGCATCGCGCCGTGCCCCGTCACCAGTGAAGTAATAACCCGGATAGGTGCTGTAATAGGTATCGATGCAACGCTGGTGGTCACCGTAAACAGTACGGATCTGGCTGGGCCACGCCGCTTTGATTGCCAGGTTGCCTTCACCCACCCCCTCAATCTCCCGGCCTTCGGTGTCCAGCAGCACTGGTTGTACGCCAAAGAAGGGCACTGTGGCTGAGCCAGGCTTGAGATCAATGGCGCCCGGAAGCGGGGTCAGCATGTGAGCACCGGTCTCGGTTTGCCACCAGGTGTCTACGATCGGACAGCGGCTGTCGCCCACCACACGGTAATACCACTCCCAGGCTTCGGGGTTGATCGGTTCTCCCACTGAACCAAGCAGCTTCAAGGAGGTCCGCGAAGTCTTGGTCACCCATTCATCACCGGCACCCATCAATGCACGGATAGCCGTAGGCGCCGTGTAAAAGGTGTTGACCTGATGCTTGTCTATTACCTGCCAGAAGCGCGACGCGTCGGGATAGGTAGGTACCCCTTCGAACATCAGAGTGGTGGCGCCGTTGGTCAACGGGCCATACACGATATAGCTGTGACCAGTCACCCAACCCACATCGGCGGTACACCAGTAGACGTCACCGTCGTGATAGTCGAATACGTATTTATGCGTCATGGCAGCCTGCAGCAGGTAACCGCCGGTGGTATGAAGAACCCCCTTGGGTTTGCCGGTGGACCCGGAGGTGTAGAGGATGAACAACGGGTCTTCCGCATCCACCACTTCCGGTTCACATACATCGCTTTGCTGACCTACCAGATCGTGGTACCAGATATCGCGCTTATCGTGCCACTGGATCTCCCCAGCTGTACGACGCACCACCAGACACGTGTGTACATCCGGGCAGGAAGCCAGCGCTATATCCGTGTTTTTCTTCAGCGGAACCCTTTTGCCCCCGCGCAACCCTTCATCCGCTGTGATGACCACCTTGCAGTCAGCATCGAGGATACGATCTTTCAGAGCCTCGGGCGAGAAACCGCCGAACACCACAGAATGAACAGCCCCTATACGCGCACAGGCCAGCATGGCGTAGCTCGCTTCAGGAATCATCGGCATATAAATACAAACGCGATCACCCTTCTTGACGCCGCGGGCGCGCAGGGCATTGGCGAGACGGCATACCTGGGTATGCAATTCAGCGTAGGTAATTAACTGGTCTTCGGCGGGATCATCCCCCTCCCAGATGATAGCGGTCTGAGAGGCTCGCTGAGGCAGGTGGCGATCGATGCAGTTCACGCTGACATTGAGTTTGCCATCAATAAACCAGGCTACCTCCCCCTTGCGTAGATCGCTTTTCGTGACCTGACTCCACGGCTGCTGCCAGGTCAGAAACTGCTTGGCCTGTTCAGCCCAGAAAGTATCGGGCGAGTTGATGGATTCCGCATACATGGCCCGATAGCGCTCATGGTCAATGGCAGCGCCAGCTTTGAAGTGGTCGGGAACGGGGTAAAGGTGAACTTCGGACACAGTGATATCTCCCTGCCGTTATCTTGTTATTGGACAGACACAGTTAGAAAGCTAGCTTAGCAGCTGAAGATGACAGGGACAATGACAACGTTGTCCCTGTCGTTAAAACAGAGAGGCTTCAGGGGGTCTGCGAACCTTTCGGACCTTCCCGATCCAGTCGCTCAAGCTCCGCCTGATATTCATCCAGATCTTCCCAATCGAACTGCGTACCGGCGTTCAGATTCTGCGGGTGTTTGGCACGCTCTTTGGCTTGCTCCTGAAGGCTGTGGTCTTTGTGCTCTTCCGGCTTTTCGTTAAGGTTCTCGTAACGTTTCAGCGCCAGATCGCTGCGACCCGGCGGCATCTTGGGGTTCTGTTCAGTGCCGCGCTCCTGGTCGCGGGTCGGCTGTGGAACACCGCCAGGATTCTTTCGTTGGTCCGACATAATCAACTCCTTCGTCTTCAGTTGTGAGTCATGGAGTTTCGACAGCACGGAGCGCAAAGATTCACTGAACTGGCAGAGAAAGGCGTAAAACAAAAGGGCCGCATAGCGGCCCTCAGCAGATTTATCAGCGGCACAACGCCAGATCAGGCAACCTGCATGGGAATGGTATTGGAGGTACGCTCAACCCGGTTGTTCTCATCGAGATACACCAGCTTGGGTTTGTAGTTAATCAATTCGCTTTCGCTGTAATGACCATAGGTTGCGATTATCACCCGGTCACCCACCTGTACCTTGCGAGCTGCAGCGCCATTCATGGAGATGGTGCCTGAACCTGGCTCGGCCAGAATGATGTAGGTGTGAAAACGCTCACCATTGTTCACGTTGTAAATATCAATCTGTTCAAATTCCCGTAAGCCGGCCAATGCCACCAGGTCGGCGTCAATCGCGCAGGAACCGTCATACCAGAGCTCTGCCTGGGTGACCTTAGCCATGTGCAACTTACCTTTCAACATTTGTGAGAGCATGACACTCCTCCTGCTTTTGTTACCGGACCTGACGTATGTCAGCCCAACACCACTGAAACATTGTCAATCAAGCGGGCGCCACTTGTGTACATGGCTCCCAGAATAGTGACTTCACGATCATCGTGAGCAGCCGGCTCCAGCGTGTAGCTGTTGCAGATGCTGACGTAATCCACTCGAAACCCGGCGTCCACTATCTGCTTGCGGGCAGCTTCAGCCAGCGCCAGAAAATCTTTCTCACCCGCTATTATCTTGTCCTTGACCCAGTTCAGGCTGCGATTCAGCTGAGCCACACGGGACCGTTCTTCCGGTGTAATGAAGCTGTTGCGCGAACTCATGGCCAGGCCGTCCGGCTCCCGCACTATGTCACCGGCCACTATTTTGATCGGTAGACACAGATCTTCAACCATGCGGCGGATCACCGCCAGCTGCTGGAAGTCCTTGAGACCAAATACGGCTTCATCCGGCTGAACAATATTGAATAACTTGGCCACCACCGTCGTTACGCCTTCAAAGTGGCCTGGACGGCTGGCGCCGCAGAGAACATCGGTCATGGTCGGTACAATGACCCGGGTCTGCTCTGCCATACCGTTGGGGTATATCTCGCGATCCGAAGGGCAGAAAAGGTAATCACAATTTACTGCTTCAAGTCGCGCTGTATCTGCGGCCAGCGTACGCGGATACTTGTCCCAGTCTTCGTTGAGGCCAAACTGCAGGGGGTTGACGAAGATGCTGGTTACCACCACGTCACAGCTGCGTTGCGCCGTTCTGACCAGTTCAATATGGGCATCGTGCAGATTACCCATGGTGGGTACAAAGCCGATTCGCTTGCCCGCCCTGCGCTCCTGCTGGAGGGCATCGCGCAGCGATTGAATGTGGTGGAAGACCTGCATTGCCATTACGGATACACCCATAAATTGTTACTAAATGCCCCACATCCGGGCGCGCGATAATACACCCTTGTGCCGGGTAAGTACATTTTTTACCCGACTTTATCCCTTCATCGTTAGACAGAAAAATTATAGATCGCTCAATTAATAACCATCGTTCTGAAAGTACTCAGGGGCGAGGTTGTCAAAGCGGGTGTACTTGCCGATAAAGGCGGCCCGGCAGGTGCCAATCTCACCGTTACGCTGCTTGCCGATGATCAGTTCGGCAATACCTTTATCGGGACTGTCCTCGTTGTAGTACTCATCGCGATAGATGAACAGGATAACGTCCGCATCCTGCTCAATGGCGCCTGACTCCCGGAGGTCGGAGTTCATAGGGCGCTTATTGGGGCGCTGCTCCACGCCGCGGTTGAGCTGCGAAAGGGCAATCAATGGGCAGTCAAATTCCTTTGCGATGGCCTTGAGCGAGCGGGAGATCTCTGAGATTTCCTGGGTACGCCCTTCGTTGGAACCGGCGATCTGCATCAACTGCAGGTAGTCCACCATGATCATGCCCGGATTGCCGTGCTCCCGGGCGATCCGCCGGACGCGCGCGCGCAATTCCTGGGGACTGAGTCCGGGAGTATCATCGATGAACAGCAGCTTGTCTTTCATCTTGGCTACCGCTGAGGACAGCTTGGGCCAATCCTCCTCAGTGAGCTTACCGTTGCGCATACGACCCTGATCGATACGGCCCACGGAAGACATCATCCGCATGATCATCGCTGCGGACGGCATCTCCATACTGAACACCAGTACCGGGCGATTCTGGCTGAACATCGCGCTTTCCACGAAGTTCAAAGCCAATGCGGTTTTACCCATTGACGGCCGCGCCGCGAGGATGATGAGTTCGCCGGGCTGCCAGCCAGAGGTGCGCTGATCCAGGTCAGCAATACCGGACGGCACGCCAGTGATGTCACTGCCGGACCGGAATAATTCGTCAATACGCTGGACGGTGGCCTTGAGCAGGTCGTTGACCCCTACCAGACCACCCTCTTTGGGCCGGTCTTCGGCAATCTCGGCCACGCGCTTTTCTGCCAGCTGCAACAGATCATCGGAATCGAGGCCCGAGGGGTTATAACTGGATTTGCTGATTTCCTGCGCTGCAGCAATCAACTGACGCAAAGTGGAGCGCTCACGCACGATGCGCGCGTAAGCCACGATGTTGGCAGCGCTCGGCGTGTTGTTGGCCATCTCTACCAGGTAGGCCAGGCCACCGACCCGCTCCAGCTGGTCGTGGCGATGCAGCTCTTCCGATAAGGTAATTACGTCCAGCGGCTGCGCGTTTTCCTGCAGAATCTGCATCATCTTGAAGATCTGACGATGATCTTCACGGTAAAAATCGACCTCAGAAATGACCTCAAGCACAGCATCCAGGCGCTTGTTATCGAGCATCAAGCCGCCCAGAACCGCTTGCTCCGCCTCGATCGAATGGGGCAAAAGGTTTTTTTCGGCAACGACCTCTGCCGATGGCAGTTCAAAGGATGCTTCAGACATAGGCAATAACTACGGGATTATTTTGAGACCAGGAATAAAAAACGGGCACTATAAACAACCCGGAAAGGGAGTCGATAGTGCCCGATTTCGTCACGCTTGTCACACTCTCCGGCCACTAAAGACCTCGGAGTGTCGAGCGATTACTCTGCAACCACCGCCAGCTTGACGGTTTGGATAACTTCCGGGTGCAGTTGAACGTCGATGTCGAACTGACCAACTTCGCGCAGTACACCTTCCGGCAGACGCACTTCTGATTTGGCCACTTCTACGCCGGCAGCGGTGATCGCTTCTGCGATGTCGCGAGTACCGATGGAACCGAAGAGTTTACCTTCGTCACCAGCATTGGCTGCGATAGTTACGTTCAGCTCCGCCAGTTTTGCTGCGCGTGCTTCAGCTTCTGCTTTCTTGGCAGCGGCTGCGGCTTCAAGGCCTGCACGACGCTCTTCAAACTCAGCGATGTTTTTTGGTGTAGCAGAAACTGCTTTACCCTGTGGCAGCAGGTAGTTACGACCAAAACCTGCTTTTACGGAGACTTTGTCACCGATATTGCCTAATTTACCCACTTTATCGAGCAGAATAACTTCCATCTCGTTTACCCTCTCAGTTCATTTATCTAACGGGCAGCTGAGCATTGCTTGTGAGGTTAAGCTACAGCTTCGGCTTAAACCGCCCGCGAAAATTCAGCCATGTATCCAAAAACGCCACGATTACCAGCAACTGTGCAATGACATCCAAGAGGAACACCAGCACATAAAAACCAACCAACCATTGCGTACCCATGCGCTTGACTGCAACCAGGCGATGGACAATTGCCACCCCCATGACCAACAGCGGCAACACAAACAACGTAGCCCAGGTGCGATAGTCCGGTGACTGCGTCAGGCAATAGATGGCTGCTGCCATACAAACAACTGCCTGAACGGTATTCAAACGAAACTGTTGAAACTCCTCAGCGAATCCGCCGGGGTTGTACAGTGACGCCTGCCACCAGCGCCCTACTATCAGGCCAAACAGACTGCCCAGAGCCGTAACATACGCAATCATGCCTACTACAAATGCCTGACCGGGCATTGTCACGGCTGATGGCTCCATCTCGCTGAACAGCTGCTTTACAAACTCCGCCAGGGAGTCCATCAACCGGGCCAGCAGATCGGGCACCAGTATCAGCTGTAACAGCGCTGTCAGGATGCTCAGCGCTACCAACCCCATGAGGGTGTAAGCCCAGGACATGCTGTTGCGCAATATCAGGGCCGAGAGATAGGTCACCACAAATCCACTGATAGCCAGAATTGGCATCAGCGGCTGCATCTGACCCATCGCCAGCGAAATCAGCATGGGCAACAGACCCCAGAGCAGGATCAGGAAACCGTTACTGATTCCTTTGCGCAAAGACACCAGGGCAATGGTTGCCGGTGTCAGCACGGGTACCGCAGTGCCCAGAACGGCCACCACAGCAGCTTGCGTGCGGCCGCGCATGATGAACTCAGCCAGCGCACGCATGGTAAAACTTACTCGTGACTATCGGTGTACGGAATCAAGGCCAGGTAGCGTGCACGCTTGATAGCGGTCGCCAGTTGGCGTTGATATCTGGCTTTAGTACCAGTAATACGGCTTGGAACGATCTTGCCGGTTTCGGTGATGTAAGCTTTCAAGGTTTCGATATCTTTGTAATCGATACGCTTGGTGCCTTCAGCGGTAAAACGGCAGAACTTGCGACGACGGAAAAAACGTGCCATCTGTTAAACCCCCTGCTCTTGTTCTTCGGTTTCATCGGAATCCACGTCGTCGTCCTCAGACTCATCGGCATCCGACTCCTCATCACGACGGTCAGCACGGGGCGGACGGGCTTTACGCTCGCGGCCTTCTTTCTCGGCTTTCATGATGAAAGATTCTTCGGTGATGGCTTCGTCTTCACGAATCACCAGATTGCGCAGGATGGCATCGTTATAACGGAAGTTAGTGGTCAACTCTTCCAGCGCTTCCTCAGTACACTCGATGTTCATCAGAATGTAGTGAGCCTTGTGGATTTTGTTGATTGGGTAAGCCAGTTGGCGGCGGCCCCAGTCTTCCAGACGGTGAACAGTACCGCCGCTGGACTTCACAGTAGAGGTGTAACGCTCCACCATGCCTGGAACTTGCTCGCTCTGGTCCGGATGGACCATGAACACGATTTCGTAATGACGCATTTTAGCTCCTTACGGGTTAAAGTCTCCCGCCGAACGCGGTGAGACAAGGAGAGGCCCGAATAACCCCAGGCCAGATTAGGGCGCGCCATTCTAGAGAGTTTAAGGGCGTGATGCAAGGACAAAAAATAGCCAGCAGGGCGAGTCAGCGCCTGCCGTACTGGCCATCCGGGAGAGGAATTTACAGGACGGTCAAGCCACATCCACCTTGCGTTGCTTCTCGTAGAGGAAGCTCAATACCTGGTGGCGATAATGGTTATAAGTGGGGTCATCAGCCAGGGTGATCCGGTCGCGGGGTCGCGGCAGATCAATCTTTAGAATCTCCCCGATGGTCGCGGAAGGCCCGTTGGTCATCATGACGATCCGATCCGACAGCAATACGGCCTCGTCTACATCATGCGTGATCATCATGACCGTGTTCTTCAGTTCTGACTGGATCCGCATGACCTCGTCCTGCAGGTGCGCGCGGGTCAGGGCGTCCAGAGCACCGAAAGGTTCATCGAGCAACAACACCTTGGGCTCCATGGACAACGCCCGCGCAATACCCACCCGCTGTTTCATCCCGCCGGAAATCTCCGCCGGGCGTTTATTCAGCGCGTGGGTCATGTTCACCATCTCAAGATTCCTGAGCGTCCACTCGTGGCGCTCGGCGGCGGATTTGCTGTGCTTGAAGATCTTGTTAACTGCGAGCGCGACATTCTCATACACCGTCAGCCAGGGCAGCAGTGAATGATTCTGGAAAACCAGACTGCGATCCGGGCCGGGGTCGTTGACCTCCTTGCCATCAAGAATCACCACACCCGAGGTTGCCCGCAGCAGACCTGCCACAATATTTAACACCGTGGATTTTCCGCAGCCGGAGTGGCCAATGATGGAGATGTACTCGCCTTTATCAATCTTTAAATTGATGTTCTGCAGCACGTGGCTGGTGAGGTCACCTCGGGTAAAATCCATTGAGACCTGTTCGATTTGCAGATAACTGGCAGCCATATATTCACTCCTCTACAGTGATCTCAGCATCAACCGGCGGAAGTGCCGCGAGTGACGCGATTACCGATAAATGCCACCATGCGATCCAGGATAAACCCCACAACGCCGACATAAATCAGTGCCAGGATAATGTCGCTGATCAGTGATGAGTTCCATGCATCCCAGATAAAAAATCCGATACCCACACCGCCGATCAGCATCTCCGCAGCCACAATGGCAAGCCAGGATAAACCGACACCGATACGCAGGCCGGAAAAGATATAGGGCGCTGCAGAGGGCAACATTACCTGCCGGAAATATTCGAGACCGTTAAGACGAATCACCCGCGCCACATTGCGATAATCTTCCGGGATATTTCGCACCCCCACGGACGTGTTGATGATGATGGGCCAGATCGCCGTTATAAAGATAACGAAGATGGCCGAGGGATGGCTGTCCTGAAAACCCGCGAGGGAAAGCGGCAGCCAAGCCAGCGGTGGCACTGTGCGCAACACCTGGAAAACCGGATCCAGCCCACGAAGCGCCCAGGTCGACTGGCCGATCAGCACACCCAGACTGACTCCCACCACCACCGCTATGAGATAACCGTAAGCGACACGTTCAAGACTGGCGAGAATCTGCCAGGCCATGCCGACATCGTTGCCCCCATTGTCGTAAAAAGGATTAACAATCAACTCCCAGCTCTGCTCAAGCATGGCGGAAGCCGACGGAAGAGAAGCATCCGGCCGGGAGCAGGTCAGCTCCCAGACACCCACCAGAATCGTCATAACGATCAGTGGCGGCAGAAACCGGGATATCAGAAAGGTTTTCCATTTTTTCAGGATTCCAACTAACGGCTTTTTAAAATCCGCCACCCTCGGTTTGATGACCAGCGGCTCGGCTGGCACACTGGTGATATTAGGCTCTTGAGTTCATAATTCACCTCCACTTGTCGCGGGCAACACTCAGCTCATGTATTTGATGGCGAGACTATCGAGATAAGCCTGGGGATTTTCCGGATCGAATACCTTGCCATCAAAGAATGTCTCCACCCCACGCGAGGTTGAGGTTGGAATTTCACTGGCTGGAATTTTTAACGCGGCCGCTGCGTCACGCCAGAGATCTTCTCGATTTACCTTATCGATAAGCGCCTTCGTATCGGTTGAAGCAGGCATATAACCCCAGCGTATATTTTCTGTCAGGAACCACAGGTCGTGACTGCGGAAAGGGTATCCAGCAAAGTCTTTCCAGTAACGCATCTGGAACGGACTGTTTTCTACCACCTTGCCATTGCCGTAATCGAAGGTGCCTTTCATGCGTTCGATAATGTCGTTGTAGGGAGCGTTGATCCATTTACGGCCAGAGCAGATTTTCGCCATCTCTTCCTTGTTCTCTGTTTTCTCGCACCACATCTGCGCTTCCATCACTGCCATCATCAACGCCTTGGTGGCGTTGGGATTTTTATCAACATAATCCGCACGCATGGCAAAAGCTTTTTCAGGATGGTTGTTCCACAATTCACCGGTAGTGTTGGCGGTGTAGCCAATTTTTTGATTGATCAATTGTTCATTCCACGGCTCACACACACAGAAGGTATCCATACTGCCGACCTTCATGTTGGCAACCATCTGGGCGGGAGGAACCACGATGGTGGAGATATCCTTGACTGGATCAATACCGCCTGCCGCCAGCCAGTAACGAATCCATAAGTCGTGTGTACCGCCGGGAAAAGTCATGGCTGCATTGACAGCCTTGCCGCTGGCTCTTTTCTTTGCCAGCGCTGCTTTGAAAGGCGTGGCATCGGTGCCCAGCTTCAGGTCAGTGTATTCTTTACCGACTGATATGCACTGCCCTCCCAGATTCAGACGCCCGAGGATATACATAGGTGTGGGGACGTTGTTAGGCGTTACCACACCTGCAGTAATCAAATAAGGCATGGGCGAAAGAATATGCGCACCATCAATACCATTGTTCTTCGAACCCAACACCAGGTTATCGCGCGTCGTGCCCCAGGAAGACTGTTTGATGACCTGCACATCGGTCATGCCGTATTTTTTGAAAAAGCCTTTTTCTTCTGCAACAAACAAAGGGGCCGCATCAGTCAATGCAATAAAGCCCAGCTTTGCGGACGTAGTTTCGAGACTGCCACCATCGGCCCAGGCTAACGCACCCAGCCCACCGGGCAGGCCACTCATCACTGCGGCTCCACCAATTGCACCAAGGCTCTGTCTCAAAAACTTGCGACGGGTTTTCAAGTGGTTACCGCTATCTGTTGTGGAAGACTTTTTCTCCATTACGCCTGCCTCTGATACTAAAATTTACGCGAAAAAAAAACGGTGCCACACAAAGTTAATTACCGCGCATGCAATTAACGTATGTGGCACCGTTGCCCGTTGACTCTTAGATAAACCAGCGCTGGATCAACATCGATTCAGCTTGATTCGTTTCACTCTGCTGACTTTCAGAATTTTCCGAATCCTTGCTGTGAATATTGCAGAATGCGTACCAGAATTTTAAAAATCCGAAAAACCATTTAAAAACAAGTTGTTAAACAGCAGCCATGCCTTTTTGCTCACCCGCACATGTGCACCAGCAGCGCGCAAAAACAGCCAAAACTGCACATGTTGTGCGCACATATCCTAGATCTCCGAAAAAAGTTGCTGACGTTTTTCCTGTAACAAATCCGCTGCGTTAAGCACAGCTTCCGCCACTTCGACCATGCGTCGGCTTTGATCCATTGCTGACTGTCGCAACTTCTTGTACGCCTGCTCCTCCGTGAGACCGTGATGGGTCATCANCAAGCCCTTTGCCCGTTCNATCTGCTTGCGCTCATGCAGCGCCCGCTTCGCTGCGGCGAGCTCATCGCTNACTGCCTGCAGGCGTTGCGCCTGGGCCTGTACGAGATCAAACAGCGAATGACTTAAGGACGCATTGATATCCACCACGCGCGGAGTGTCCGACTCTGGCTTAGCAAATCCGGCCATAGATGAATCCAGCAGCATGGCCATGGGAGCTAAGGGTGGCGCTGCTGCCTGATCAAATGCAGAGAGCAAATTTTTATGACTATGAAGATCGGCTCGAGCTTCAACAATCTTGTAAGCNGAAAGCTCCACCAGTGCTGCCGCNAGATGATTCTCAATCAGCTTCATCTCATCGATGCGCTGCGTAGCCAANTCGAACCACAACTCACCCAGCGCTGAAGGCACTGGCTGNNTTTCAGTTGCCTTGCGCCCGATTTGCCGCAATGCAGCAANCTGTGCACTCAGTGGCGATACCGCGAGCTGCTTCCAGGCCAGGCAGATGCTGCTTGGCGAGAACTGTCCAAAGATATCAAAGCAGCGCTCCTGGGCGTCGAGCAGATACCCCATGCGGTGTTGCTCCTCCGCCGTAAAAAATCCGGTCGTGAACCCCATCGCACCGGCCGCACGTTCCTGGCCGGCCAACTCCTTGCCCTGCATAAAATTGAACATGGCCACCAGCAGGCGGGTCAGCTCCGGGTCGACAGCGGTGTCGGCAGCCTCAAAAACAATCGCCAGCAAGCTTGCAATCAACTGGCTGAAGGCGGTGGTTGCTTCCTGCGGGGACAAACCGAGGGTCCGTATCCGTTCACGCAGGGACGCCAGTGATTCAAAACTGTGCAGCACCGAGGCAACCCGGCTGAACAGTCGAACGCTGCCGGCGTGGCGGTCGAGCCGGGCGAACTGGTTACGCAACTGCCCTTCCACCCGGATGGATTCCCCCACCTGCTGTTGCAACACCTGAGCAAATCGCTGGCCGGCAGAACCCAGATAAACGTTAGAGGCCCCGCGTTCACGCTGCAGATGATGAATTAATTCGCTCAGCCCAGTAACCAGTTCGCAGGTTGTACGCAGGTGTTCCAGAGCATCAATTTCGCAATGCTTGGCTGCCAGCAGAAAGTCTTGCGCTGTTTTCATAGCACCCTCCGGATGCAGTTTCAGTAAGCTCGAAGGGTTTGAGGCAAAAGCTGTTCCAAATGGATGGAGGGATGTGTGGACGATCAATCCAGATCGACGGAAATGGAATCTTGTTGGTGAACAAGAGGTGGTTAGGCGGGGGCGAGCGGGGTGTCGGATTACGCTNCGCTAATCCGACCTACGNAGNCCGGTATGTGGGTAGTATCAAGCAACNTCCACCCAAAGACCAAGACAGGACACCGCAAATCGTAATCCGACACATCTACATCCAAAATGGGGATGAAAAGATCAACCGCAGGTCGGATTAGCGAAGCGTATTTCGAGGAACCTCCACACCCATAGCAGCGGGAAGGAAGCGATAAGCCGCAGCCCGGATTAGCAAGGCGCAACCCGTCACACATTTACGAACTAGACAGGCGGAAGGAGAAAGTTGTGAACCGTAGGTCGGATTAGCGCAGCGTAATCCGACAACTCTATTTAAACCAACAGCCAATCAGCGCAAGCGGAGATTATTTAAACAAACAATGGCTGGCGTAGTCCTTGGCCTCATTCATGGTCCATTCGCCATTGGGTTTGGTCTTCATCTTTTTGCACCACTCCGGGC
>Ga0065721_10049886_pt1 | contig 25780 bp, 24 predicted proteins | sample Mesricmetagenome_FD_59108 | JGI IMG/M metagenome (GOLD analysis project Ga0065721, IMG submission 59108) | Mesophilic microbial community from rice straw/compost enrichment Sample: eDNA_1 v2 (version 2) | ecosystem: Engineered > Solid waste > Grass > Composting > Bioreactor | place: USA: Davis... | reverse complement strand
ACGCGAATCCGCTTCTCGCCCTCGGCAAACTCGATCTCGCTCAAGCCCGTCTCACGCAGGAGATCCGCGAGCTTGCGGACCAGATCGCCGTCGATGTCGAAGCTTGCCATGGTGTTCGTGATTCCCGTGTTCCTTAGTCGCGTTCGAGGATATTCGCCATGGCGTCCAGCGCCAGCAGATACCCGTGCGGTCCAAATCCGCAGATCATCCCCTTGGCCACCGCGGAAATGTGCGAGTGGTGGCGGATGGCTTCACGCTTGTAGATGTTGGAGAGATGCACCTCGACGATCGGCAGCTCGGACAGGATCAACGCGTCCATGATGGCGACGGAGGTGTGGCTGTAGGCGCCGGCGTTGATGACGATGCCGTCATGTTCCGTGCGCGCCTGCTGGATCCAGGAAACGAGTTCGCCCTCGTGGTTCGACTGCCGGAAATCGACGACCAGCCCAAGCTGTTCGGCGCGTTCCTGGCAGGCGGCCTCCAGGTCGTCGAGCGTCATCGAGCCGTAGATGTGCGGTTCGCGCACACCCAGCATGTTGAGGTTCGGCCCATTGAGGACCAGAACGGACGCTTCGATGGCCACGGGCCACGCCCCTTTTCCAGATCAAGACGCGCGTTTATAGCACTTTGCGCCGCACAGGCAATGCCGATGGGCCGTCGTTACGACCATTTGCGGCATTGCCCCTCCCGATGCCGGGCGGGCCGCTATGGCCGGACGGCGGAGGCGGCGGACAGATGTCGCGTGACGATGGCCTGCAACGTGCCGGAATCCTTCAGCTTCTTCAAGCCGGTGTTGAAGGCGGCCAGCACCGCCGCCGCTTCGGGGTTCGTCCTCGACACCACCAGATGCTGCCCGACGCGGGCGTAGGGCTGCACGGCGGCGCGGATGTCGTTCTGCACCGCGGCCTTGGCCACGGCGGCCTGCCCGGTGAATTCGTCGATGATGAAGGCGTCGACGCGGCCGGACGCGACCATCCGCACGCAGGCCGGCAGGTCGGCCGGGCTTTCGCGCGTCAGCTCGCCCGTGGCGACGAGGGCGGTCAGCTCCATCGGCAGCGCGTAGCCGACCGGGGCGCAGACCGACCGGCCCTTGAAATCCTGGGGCGAGCGGAACTCCATCGGGCTCCGCTCATACAGATAGACGATCTGCCGCACCTCCAGCATCGGGTCGGAGTACAGAACCTCCGCCTCCCGCTCCGGCGTTCGCACATAGGGGAAGGTGCCCAGGAACTTGCCGGCGACGACTCCGTCATAGCCGCGCTTCCACGGCATGAAGCGCACCTCGTAGCTGAGCCCCACCGCCTTGAAGGCGCGCTGCACCACCTCGGTCAGCAGGCCGCCCTGCGGCAGGTTCTCGCCGGTGAAGGGCGCGAAGTCGTTGCCCGTGACGAGGTCCAGGGACGAGTCGAACGCGTGCGCGCGGCCGATTCCGGCCGTCGCCATCAGCACGAGCATGGCCAGAAGCGTTCGACGGACGAACATCCCCCGGTGTCCCTCCTCCCAAAATTCCGTCCAGAAGTCCATCAGGGCGAGTCCCCGCACCGCCGTCGCGACGTGTAGCGGGACAACCCGGACCTGTAAAGCCGTTTCGACTACCCATCAATCCGGGCCGTCGGCGCTTTCTCCTCCCGCTGGGGGACGGGAGGGAATGGTTGAGCACCTACTCCGCTGCCACCGGCCTTTCCGCCGCCTTGGCGCGCTTTCCCGCGGGGTCGGTGTAGAGGTCGTTGATGCGCTGGACATGCTCGGCCACCGCCTCGCGGATGGCGAAGATCCGCTTCTCCGCGCGGGCGCCCCAGCCGGACGGCCGCTTGCGGAAGATGGAGCGGAAGAAGCGCGTGTTGCGCAGGAAGCCCTGGCGCAGGTTCAGGTCCACGTCGCCGAACCGTTCCGGCAGATCCTTGGCCACGCGGCGTGCGGCGAAGGCGCGCAGCCAGAAATGCCCGGCGGCGAACAGCCCGCCGACCAGCACCGCCGCGACCACGGCGCGCACCGGCAGCCCGCTTCCCGTGGGCGAGGTCTCGCCCAGCCAGCCGAGGAAGGCCGGCACCGTGTCCGACCCGACCAGGGAGGCGATGCCGCCGAACAGCGCCACCAGCAGGGCCACCCACAGCGCGTCGCCGATCAGCACCAGCTTGCGCCAGCGCTTCATGGCCGCGGTCAGCATCGGCACCACCTCGCCCCGCAGTTCCTTCACCAGACTGTCGATCATGCCGACGATGCGGTAGGCGCGGGCGACCTCCACTTCGTTGATGCGGGTGTGGATCTCGGCCAGATCGGCGTCGCGCCGCGCCTCGTAGCGGGCGCGCACCGCCTCGTCCTCGATGGCGACGGCCGACTTGCTGTCGTAGATGGCGTAGAAGCGGCCGGACACGAGCCCGGCCTGGGCGATGGCCCGCTGCCACGCGCCGAACACGGCCTCCAGGTTGTCTTCCTTCGCCGTGGTGTCGACCTGGTTCAGGATGTAGCAAACCTTGCGCGCGTCGGCACGGTCCACGGTCTTGGCCACCAGATGCTTCAGCGTGTCCTGCATCGCCCCCGGTTCCGGGTGGCGGCCGTCGAAGAAGACCAGCACGAGGTCCGACAGCTCGACGATGTGGTCCACCAGCCGCAGGACGGAGCGGCGCTGGTCGTCGGCGTCGAAGCCCGGCGAGTCGATGAACAGCTTGCCGCGCGCCCGGTCGCCGGCCAGCGTCTTCAGTTGCAGGTAGTTGTCGATCCGCTTGCCCTCCCCGGCCGCGACCTTCTCGATCTCGTCGGCGATCCGGTAGAAGGGAAAGCGCGGGTCGGCGTTCAGCGCGGTGCCCGGCAGGGCCTCCCGCCGCGTTTCCGGCCCGTGGCAGATGACCGTGAACTTGTCGTCCACCGCCTGATTGCCGGTGTTCTGCAGCGGCGCGCCCAGGTAGCCGTTCAGGAAGGTCGACTTGCCGGCCGAGAAGGTGCCCAGCACCGCGATCATCGCCCACCAGGGAATGCGCGTGGTCAGCGACTCGTGCGGACCCAGCAGGCCCAGCCGGACCAGCACCCGGTCGAAGTTGCGGAAGGTCGGGATGACCGGAAGCAGGTTCGGGTTTTCCGCGCGGAGGTGCGCGTCCAGGGCCGCGAGGCGCTGCTGGAGGGCTTGCCTGGGGGTCATGGCCGGCGGGGTCCCGTGTGCTGTGAATGGGGTGTCGTGCGTGACGGGGGCACTGTCTAGCACGAGGCATCGCCCCATAGGAGAATGAAATCGCCGTGACGATCCCGGGTTGGACCCGGTGCAGCCCCGGCGAGGCCCCGATGCGGCGATGTGATTAAAAAGGGCCGCGCGGATGGAACCGGGGGCAGCCGTGTTGTACCCCGCATGGTCCGCGACGACGACCCGGAAAGCCCCGCCCCGCCCGACCTCCTGCGCCTGACGGCGGAGGAGCTGGCCTTTCTGCTGGGCGACCCCATGGCGCAGGCCCAGCGGGCGGAGCGCAACGCCCGCGCCAACCGGATGCGCACGGAACGCCGGCACACCGACCCGTCCTACGCCGAGCGTCTGCGCGTCAACGACCGCGAGCGCCAGCGCCGCCGCCGGGCGAAGGCCGCCATCGGCCGGCCGGAACCGGACCACGCGCCGCCCGTCTCCCTGCCCGCCCTGTCGCCGGAAGAGGCGCTGCACCGCCTGAAGGCCCACCTGGAAAGCACCCGCACGCCGCAGGCCGCCCAGCTGCGCCGCAAGGCGGACGCGCTTGACCGCTACGTCCAGGGCTTCCAGGTGTACCGGGCGCTGGCCGCCACGATGGGGGAACGCCCGACCCGCGGGGCCATCGCCGCCGCGTTGAAGACCCGCTTCGGCCTTGCCCTCACGCCGTCGCAAACCCAGAACCTGCGCGACCGGATCGAGGAGTTCGCCCGGCCCGGCGGCCCCTGGCACGATGGCCCTCGGGACGATCGCTGAAGCCCGATACAGCGTGTCACGCATCACCGCCGCCGGCCGACCGTTCGGCACGCGAATCACCGTTAACGCACCCTTAATCTCTTCCTTAACGAACCATTAAAGCCTGACGCGTTCCGATTCGGCGCGATAGCCGGCGCGGCGCGCTGCGTGACGCACCGTATCGCCCTTTCAGGACGCCCGCCGGAATCCGCGAAAGACATGCCCCCGATGCTGCGATCAACGTTCCTCTGCGGCGGCAAAGCCTTTGCGCGCACTCCGCATTCAACGCCGGAACTCCGGGAAAGCTCCGACAAATAGAGGAAAAGGGTGCGCCGCAGAGTTCCATTGCGCCACATCTGCACAACCAATGGGCCATCCCAGGTCAGGCCGTCCCGAAGTCCCGTTTTCCTGGTCCTCTTCTGAATCATATCCCACTATGCGTTGAGATTGGTAGGACACTAATCAGTATTTTCTAAGATTTCCCTTGCCTGATGCCAAAGGCTGTGTGAACAATATCGCCGTCTTTGCAAAGTCGATTGCATTCGTTTGAAAGCATTGGAGTGCCGGTGCGATGAAAGAACCGGGATCACGCAAGAGGGGACGACGCGGATCACCCGAATCATGGTCTGTGGATGCCCATGTCGGACAACGTGTGCGTATGAGACGAACCCTTTTGGGGATGAGCCAGGAAAAGTTGGGAGAGGCCATCGGCCTGACTTTTCAACAGGTTCAAAAGTACGAACGCGGATCGAACCGAATTTCAGCCGGAACGCTTTACCGCCTCGGCCAAGTCCTTGACGTTCCTGTCAGTTTCTTTTTCGATTGCTACGACGACCCGCACGCCCGGCCCAACAAGGCGCGCAACGCAGAGGTCGTGACGACGGGAGACAGCGTCATCAGCCGGCGGGAGGCGCGCCTGCTGCGCCTGTGGCGCGGCGCGCCCGATCACGTGGCCGACGAACTCCTGTCGCTGCTCAGTTCGCTGTCGCCCCACCTGCGCGAGGCGCGCGACGACGAAGGCGATGTGCCGGCGCCGGTGGAAACCGCCCCTCCGCCGCAGAAGCGCGCCTCCGCCCCCCGTGACGGAGCCTCCCGCGTGAAGGTCGAGTCGACCAGTTCCGGCAAGCGGCGGCGCCACGGCGCCGTATGGGACCCCGCGGACATCTACCGCGCGGCGAAGTCGACCAAGGTCACGACCTAGGTCTCCGACGCGCTCCGCCCGAACTCAAACCAATCTGCCATTGGTCTGGAGACGGAGCAGCGCGCCGCCTGATGGATGCACCAACCTGGGCGAACCCCATGAGCGCCACGGTCCGATCCGCCTCGTCCATCCTGTTGAAGCTTGTGGGATACGCCGCTGCCGTGGGTGGGCTGGCGCTGGGTGCTGCCGCGCTGATGGCGGATGCCGGAGAACTCCAGGTTTACGTTGGCGTGATCGCCCTAGGCGGATTTCTCATCGCCCTGGTGGGTGGGGCTGTCATCGCCATAGGCGCCCTCCTTGCCCGCGGCTTGCCGAAATCGGCCGGCCCCTCCCTTAGCCCTGAGGAGCAGCAATTGCGCGACTCCCAGGCATTCCTGGCCCGCCGGTCCAAGGAAGAGCGGCGCTGATGAACGCAGCGGACCTCCAAGACGCCATCCTCGCCCAAAGGCAAAAGACACCGCAAAGGCAAAAGACACCGCAAAGGCACCGCACGGAAAAAGCCCCCCACCGCCGGTGAGGGGCTTTTTCGTCGCCGGACCGGGTGCTGCGCGGTCAGAAGCGCAGGATGGCCACGGTGGATGCGCCGGACGGCAGTTCCGCCTTGTTCACCACATGCACCTCGCCGCCGCGCAGCAAGGTTTCCGTCGTCGCGTGCTCCACAAGGTCGATGGCGCCGTCCGTCTCGTGGTGGAGCGGGAAGGCGCGGTGGTAGTCTTCGCGGTAGTGGCCCCAAACCCGGTCGTTCTCGGCCACCAGCAGCACGCCGACCCGCCCTTCGCGGGCGGCCACCATCACGTCCTCGGCGCGCGTCGTCGTCCGCTCGGCGGTGTTGCGGTCGCCGTGCAGCGCGTTGAAATGCTCCAGCGCGGCGCGGCGCGCCTGCTCGAACATCGGCCGCACAACCTCGTAGGCGCGGCGGTGGATCTCCTCCGGTTCCAGCGCATCGGGGTTGGCGAACACGCCCTTGCCGATCAGCGCGCGCGGGTGCGTGTCCTTGCGGACATGCCCCTGGATTTCGTCCTCCGCGACCAGCACGAGCGGCCCGTGGAAGAGCTTCAGGTGATCCTGCACCTTGGCGCAGACCCGCCCGATGTAGGAGATGAGGTGCGCCTTGCGCAGTTCCTCCGGATCCTCGCCGAAGTTGTGCGTCTTCACCATGGACACGCCGCCCCGGTCCGTGCGGTCGCCATGGCGGGCCGGCGGGGCAGAGTGCAGGTTGTTTTCGTCATAGTCGGTTTCGGCGTGGATCTCCGCCACGCCGTGCGGAAGTTCCACATCCTCCTCCGCGATGCCGTTGCGGGTCGCGGAGAACAGGCGCGCCCGGCCCGCGGTGATCGCCAGGATCATGAAGTTGCCGTCATCGGCCAGCAGCGGCAGCAAGGGCCGCAGCGTGAAGCGCGAATTGACGCACACCTCCTCCTGCAATTCGATGGGCACACGGTGGATCGCCGTGACGCCCTTGGCCAGGAAAACGGCCAGTCCGCGGTCCATGTGGCGCCAGAATTCGCCCTGGTCGAGCAGTGCGGCGACCGGCTGAAGGAAGCTTTCGGCGTCCGGCCGGCGCATGCCGTGCTTCTCGCACAGCTCGTCCTGCGCCTTCGCCATCAGGTTCCTCAGCCGGATCACATCCTGGCGGATTTCGCGCCCGGCGATGTGGGTCGGCATGAAGATGGACACCGCCGGGGCGGTATCGACGGCCAGAAGCCGTTCGAGATCGGTTTTGCAGAACATCGCCTTCACGTCGCTTGTTCGGTGGTGCCTGTCGGCAGCAACCGGCGCGTCGGCGGATGGTTCCTAGGCCCTATCGACAGGGCAGGAGGTGGGGAAGCGCCGCTATAACCTGTCCGAACGCCGCCCCGTTGGGGTCACCAACTCCGCACCGGCCCCACGTCCAGATGGACGAAGCCGCTACGCGGATAATACCCGACTCCGCCGATCTCCAGTTCCATCGCCGCCTCGGCGATGGCGCTCAGTTCCACGTCGGGCAGCATCACGTCGATGGCCATGCCCTTGGTGTGATAGCTCTCCTTCGCGACACCGCGGGAACGGCGGCGGGCCATGGCGTTGGTGCGGCGGGACCGGTAGCCGCAGATGACCCGGAAGGGCTCGTCGCTCTCCACCGTCTGGTGGACGCGGGCCAGCAGGTCGAACAGGCGCGGGTTGAAGCGGCAGACCTGCTTGGCGCGGTGGTCGCGCAGCAGCACATCCAGCTTGCGCAGGGCGTCGGCCTTGTAGGCGCCATCGGCCCAGTAGACGCCGCTGAATTGTTCGTTGGTGTTGGCGTTGTGCAGGGCGATGCGGCGGACGCCGCTCATCAGGGGGGCCGCCTGGGCGGGTGCCGCGGGCAGCAGGGCCGGAACGGCCAGGGCGGTCAGGCTTGCGGCGGCGAAGGTCAGAAACCCGCGGCGGCCGGTCTCGCGTCCGTTCAGCGGCGCGTTACGGTCGTCAGTCCCCAAAAGCATCTCTCCCTTAATGCATTTGGCGGTCGAACCGCGCCGGATCCATCGCCGGCCGGTCTTTGGGAAGAGTCCGGATAGGCCCAAAATATTGTGGTCGTACCGAACGCTTATCCCTATAGGCGAGGGCTTGACCGTGATCAACCCAAAATTCGCCCGAAATGGTCACGAATGGACCGATTCCTATCCCTTCGTACAAGCATGAACTGGGCAGGAAAGCCACACTGTCACTGCGGAATCGCACACCCCCCCTTCGTTGCCTCGCAGCCTGGGCTTGGGCGTACTACATAGATGAAGAAGAACCGGGATGAAGAAGAACCGGCGACAGAACCCGTCCAGCGTAAGGAAGCACCATGCACGCATCCCCGACGATCCCTGCGAAGCGGGCCATGGCCGCGCTGGTGCTGGCGGTTTCGGTCGCGGTGGGCGCGGCCTCGGCGCATGCGGGGTCCTACCGGGAAACACTGACGGGCTGGGCCGACCGGCTGGACGCCGCCGCGGCGGAGCTGGAATCCGTCCCCGCCCAGCCCATCACCCGCATCGGCCGCGGCCCGCTGCTGAAGAAGGGTGTGTCGGGCGAGCGGGTGACCCTGCTGACCCAGCGCCTGGTCGAGTTGGGCTTCCTCACCGAGACCCAGCGCACCGACCAGTTCGACGACACGGTGGACGCCGCCGTGCGCGCCTATCAGGTGGCCCAGGGGCTGCGCTCCGACGGGCTGGTCGGCGGCGGCACGCGTGTGGCGCTCGACCGCTCCACGCCGGAGCAGGCCGCCCAGATGCGGCACAGCGCCGCCGCCATGCGCGACTTCCGCGACACCGCCCCCGACACCATCCTGCTGGTGAACCTGCCCAGCCAGACCACCACGCTGGTCCGACAGGGGCAGGAGGCGTTGACCATGCGCTCCATCGTCGGGCGCCCGTCGCGCGAAACGCCGATGCTCCAGGACCGGATCACCCACGTCATCGTGAACCCGACCTGGACCGTGCCGCCGACGGTGCTGAAGGAAGACAAGCTGCCGCTGCTGCGCGCCAAGGGCTCGCCGGGCATCGAGAACGCGGTCGTCTACCTGGACGGCGACCCGGTGGAGCCCGCGACCGTGGACTGGCGCAGCGTGTCGCCGCGCCGCGTGCGCATCGTGCAGCAGCCGGGTGATCACAACGCGCTGGGCCGTTTCCGCTTCAACCTGACCAACTCCTACAACATCTACCTGCACGGCACGAACGAGCCGAAGCTGTTCGACCGCGAGATCCGCACCGTCAGCTCCGGCTGCGTGCGGTTGGAGGACGCGCGCGGCATGGCCGAGGCGCTGCTGGCGGACGAGCACGTCTCGCCCGAACGCCTGACCCGCATGCTCGACAAGCCCGAACCCCAGTGGGTGAGGCTGACCCGCCCGGTGCCCGTGCGCTTCGTCTACTGGACCGCGACGGTCGAGGACGGCGGCCGCGTGCGCCTGCATCCGGACATCTACGACCTGAACGACGACACGCCGCCCGCTCCACTGGCCGCCCCGCCGGGCACCCTGCCGCCCGCTCCGTCGACCCAGGCACAGCGGGCGTAACCACCAGGATCTCCTTGCCCCGGCGGCGATTCGCCACAAAGGCACAAAGGACACAAAGAACAGCACAAAGACGCCGCCCCACCGGAACGGGGCGGCGCGTGGGCCGACAGCCCTTTGTGCCTTTATGGTGCAAATCCTATCCACAAAAAGCACTTACGACGCGTGCAGTTCCGTGTCGGAGCCGGCAGCGCGCCAGACCTTGGCGGCGGTCGGGCCGGTGTCGCCCGTGGTTTCCACATACTTCACCGGATCGCCGGTCTTCAGCTCATCCAGGTCCACGTTCAGGCAGCTGTTCCGGTGGAAATACAGCTGCGTGCCCGTGTTGGTCATGATGAAGCCGTGGTCCTCGTTGGGGTAGAGCTGGGCGACGCGGCCCGGCTGTTCCGGCTCGTGGGTCTTCACGTCGCGCCGCAGCTTGTCCTTGTACTCCTTCAACTGCCGCTCGGCGGCCTCGAAGGCGTCGCGGATCGAGGTACGGGCGTCCGGGTTTGCGTAGCGTTCCTTCGCCTTGTTCGGCTTCCGGCTGACCACGATGTCCTGTCCCGGCACCATCAGTTCGATGTGCACATCGTAGACGTTGCCGGTCTTGTGCTGGCGGTGCTGGAACTCCACGGCGACGCGCATGCCGACCAGACGGTCGAACAGCTTCTCCATCTTCTCCGCCCGCTCGCGGATGTAGGTTTCCAGCTCCGGCTGGGTGTCCATGTTGTGGAAAGCGATTTCCAGGTTCGTGTCCATGGGATTTCCTTTTTCAGCACGGAGATCGGGGCAGCACCGGCGAGGCTGGGGCGAGGCTGGAAGGCAACCGTGCGTCAGGCGCCCCGGCGGGGGCGGCGCGACGGGCGGGGGCGCGAGACGGCTTCCTCCGCGCCTGTGTCCGGCTGCTCGGGCCACGCATCCCGGTCGCCGGCGCCCGGGATCTGGAAGTCCTCGCCCTGGTCGGTGATGCCGGGCATCTCGCCCTGGTTGGCTATGCTCAGCACCGGCTCGACCGGTTCCGTCCGCTCCGCGGTGTCGTCCGGGCCGTGCGACGGGTTGGGCTGCAACGTGCTGCGGTAATTGTCCTCGATGGCGATCTCTTCCCTGGCCAATTCCCAATGGTCATGGGATCGGCCCTCCGGTCGCCCCTCGCGCTCCCAGATCTGATAGGCGCGCTTTTGGATCCGGCTTTCCAAATCCTCGGCCATCCGGGCTTTCTCCCTGTGGTTCGCCTCGTTCGGTGTGCGGCAACCTTAACCGCAAGGACGGACCGTTGGTTCCCCAGTGGAGTCGCCATGGCGTCACCTGGAAGGCGATGCACGCGCGGCGGGTTTGCGAAATCAAATGTCTTCGATCCGCTTGCAAAGCTTCCGTTGCATGATCCATCCTGAGAACGGTCAGCGCGATCCACCACCGGTGCGCGCAGCGTTGCGGGGGCGTCGATGGCGGAAGGCGGGAACCGGGGGTCGAGGCAGCGCTACACCACACGCGCCCGGCTGTCCCGCAAGACCGCTCCCCGCCCTGCTCCGCTCCCGGCCCCCCCTCTTCCGGAGACCACGGCATCATCCGTCGAGGATGCGCTGGAACAGCGCCTGCGCCGCGTCCAAAAGGCCGCCGTCGTGGCGCTCGCCACCCTGGCCGAGCACAAGGATCCCTACGCGGCCCAGCACATCCTGCGCGTTTCCCGTCTGACGGACGAGATCGCGCGGGTGCTCCAGCAGGCGGGGCCGTACCGCGACCAGATCACGGCCCGCTTCCGGGAGGATCTGCGCACCGCCAGCATGCTGCACGACGTCGGCAAGGTGACGATCCCCGACGGCATCCTGCAAAAGCCCGGCCGCCTCGACCCGCAGGAACGCGCGCTGATGCAGCGTCACAGCGCCAATGGCCGCCGCATCCTGGCCCGCGCCGCCCGCCTGTCGGAGGCCGGGGCCTGCCTCGCCCTGGGGGCGGAGATTGCCGGCTACCACCACGAGAAGTTCGACGGCACCGGCTATCCAGCCGGTCTGGCCGGGACGGCCATCCCGCTGGCCGCCCGCATCGTGTCCGTCGCCGACGTGTTCGACGCGCTGACCCACCGCCGCTCCTACAAGGACGCCTGGCCGGTGGAGGAGGCGGTCGCCTACATCCACGACCGCGCCGGCAGCGAGTTCGATCCCGTCGTCGTGGATGCTTTCCAGGCCGTTCTGAAGGCCCGCGCGGCCGTGACCATCATCCGGTGGACCGACGCGATGAGCGTCGGGATCGACGACCTGGACAACGATCACCGGGTGCTGATCGATCTGATGAACCAGCTGGCCTGCGCCGACATGCGGCACGACCACATCACCCAGGAAGCAGTGCTGGACGAGCTGGTGGACTACACCGTCTTCCACTTCGAGCGTGAAGAACAGCACATGGAGCAGGCCGGCTTCCCCGGCCTCGCCGCGCACCGCCGGGTGCATGCGGAACTGGCCGAGCAGGTCTTCGCCATCCGCCGCAAGCTGGTTTCCTCCGCCCGCAACGAACTGGGGGACGAGGTGCTGGCCTTCCTCAGCAACTGGTTGCAGGAGCACATCCTGAAGACCGACGCGCTTTACGCCCCCTGTCTGGTCCAGGACTCGCCGGCCGATCGCACCTGACGTTCCCCCGCCCGCCTCTTTGATTGGCACCCCTTTTCGGTTGTTACCCCTTTTGATTGGTTGTCGTTTGAATTACCTCCAAAGGGGTGATATTCGAATGTTTGCAAACGATCGGCCCTGCAGCGTCCGGCCGGACCTTCAGTCGGGACAAAGAAGTTGAGCGCACCGCCTCCGCCTGTCCTCGGTCCCGCCGCCAAAGCCGCCGGCCTCCGCCGCCTCCGCAGCGCGATCCTCGCCCTTGCGCTGATCACATCCACCGTCGCACCGGTCCCCGCCGTGCGCGCCGCTGCCTCGGCCGATGGCCGCTCCCTCCTGCAACTCGGCCTGTACCAGAAGGAAGGCGAGGCCTGGTGGGCCTGGGAAAGCCTGCAACGCCGGTCGCCGGAGCTGGCGCAGGGACTGAACCCCAAGGTCGTCCCTCTCGACGCCAAGCGGCATGGCGGCGGCGTGGCCCTGCGCGCCACCGCCCCGGCCGACCTGGACGTGCAGGCGCTGTGCCGTCGCATGGTCGGCGCGGGCTTCGGCTGCCTCGTGCTGGACACGCCGCCGGCCGCGAAGAGCGCCGACCCCGCCCCCGCACCACCGCAGACCTCCACCGCCCCGCCGCCCTCTGCTCCTGTGGCCACCCCTGGGACCGACAGCGCCGTCACCTATTCGCCGGACGATGCCCGGACCATGACCGCCATCGCCAAATCCGTGCACCGCAAGGGCCGGCTGGGCGCCGTGGTCCCCGACACGACGCTGGACGTCACCCCGGCGACGTTGCAGCGGGAGAACTGGAATCTCTGCGCCCTGACCTTCGACGACGGCCCGCACCGCGTGGTGACGCCGAAAATCCTTGAGGTGCTGAACCGCGAGAAGATCCGCGCGACTTATTTCCCGGTCGCCAAGGTCGCCGCTGGCCAGGGCGACATCATCCGCGACTTCGTCGCCGCGGGGCACGAGATCGGCAACCACAGCCTGTCCCATTCCGACCTGCGGGTGATGACGCCGGAAGCCCAACGGTTCGAGATTGCCGAGGCGAACCGCATCCTGCGCGACTTCGGCGCCAACCCGGTCCTGTTCCGACCGCCCTACGGCCGCTACACGCTCGACCTGCTGGCCATCGCGCGGGACGAGCGCATGAGCCCGGTCCTGTGGACGGTGGACACCCGCGATTGGCAGGTCCGCGACCCCGACAAGATCGTCCAGCACGTGAAGACCGAGGCCGGGACGGGCAGCGTGCTGCTGCTGCACTCCACCTACCCCTCCACCCTGACCGCCCTGCCCCGCGTCATCGGCGAGATGCGCGCGAAGGGCTGCGAGTTCGTCACGCTGTCGGAATGGATTGCGCGGATGCGCCTGCTGGCCACCCCGAACATGGTCAACGCCAGCGAACCCCTGGTAAGCGCCAGCGCCCCCACGGCGACGACACGGAACTGAGGGCTTTCACCACAGAGGCACGGAGACACAGAGGGTTATGGGGGCGGGTCATGAAGGCGTCCAGGCCTCCCGCGGCTCACCCGTCCGCCGCGGCGTCGGCGACCGACACGACCACGCTACCCCGTTTGCGGCCGGTCTCCACCAGGGCATGGGCTTCGGCCATCTGCGTGAAGCCGTACACCCGGTCGATCACCGGCTTCAGCACCTCAGCTTCCGCCAGTCTGGCAAGTTCCCGCACATCCTCCGCCCGCTCCGGAGCAGGACCGGCGATCGATCGTTTGGTGCCCACGGGCCGGGCGAGCACGCCCCGCAAATCCGCCGACACCCCCAGATACCGTCCCTGCTCGTTCAGCACCGGCAGGCATTGGGCAAAGGAGCTTGCTCCGACCGCATCGGCGACGACGTCGTAGGTCTCACCGGCCGTGAGAAAATCCTGGCGGGTGTAGTCGATCACCGCCTGAGCACCGAGCGACCGGACAAGGTCGACGTTCCGGGTGCTGGTGACGCCGGTCACCCTGGCCCCCATGTGGGTCGCCAACTGCACCATGGCGCTGCCGACTGCGCCCGAGGCACCAATGACCAGCAGGCTTTCACCGGCCTTGAGGCTGGCCTTGCGCAGGAAGTGCAGCGCCGTCGTCCCGCCGAAACACAGGCTCGCCGCCTCTTCGAAGGAAAGATTGACCGGCTTGGGCGATATGGGCTTGTCGGCCGCCAGAACCCGGTATTCCGCGTGGCAGCCCATCGCCGCACCGGCAAGGCCGATGACCGCGTCACCTGGCTTGTAGCCGGTGACCGACCGCCCGACGGCCTCGACCACCCCGGCCAGATCCGTTCCCAGAATGGGCCTCCGGGGGCGGGTCAGGCCGAAAACAAGGCGCGCAATGGCGCCGAAGCCCCGCGGCATCGTCAGGGTCCGCACCCGCATGTCGCCCGACGCGACCGTGGTGGCGCAAACCCGGATGAGCAGTTCGTTGTCCTTGGGAACCGGCTTCGGCCGGTCTTCGAGGGCGAGAACGTCCGGCCCGCCATAGGCCCGGCAGATCCAGGCCTTCATGGTCGCCGCCTTGGTCGGAGAGTCCGAACGTTGGGAATGCATTCGTCTCCGACGCCCCTGTGCTTGCGCGTGCCCTGTGCCTCGCTGGAGCTTCGTAACTACGTTGGAAATCGAACGACGGAAATGGCGCGCGGCTATCCACGGCCTGCGGCAAATCGCCCGATGCCGCCGGTGCGCGCCTCGGCCAAACGTCGCGTCAGCGCCCGGTCTTCTGCTTGCGGACCTGCACATACTTGCGGATGACCGCATCTACGTCCGTCGGCAACATGCCCCATTCGCCGGCGACCTTGCCGTCCTTCACCTCGTTGATGCCGACCGTGGTCTGGAAGGTGAAGTTGCCGAATTGGTCGGCCACGCGCACGGTGATGCGGGCGTTCTGGCTCTTGATCAGCGACCCGTCGAAGCCGGACGCCACGAAACCCTTGCTGCTGATGGTGGTCAGCGGAAAGCTCTTGCCGTCGAATTCGATGCAGTTGCCGGACGCGTCGGCCCGCCGCGTGGGCGCCGGCTTCTTCTTGTCCTCAACCGTCACCTTCAGGAAATCGAACAAGCCCATCTCTGCCCCCGCCGCATCGCACGGCCAGCCGGCCGCACACCGCATTTTACACGCGGAGGCCCCTTTCGGGGCAACACCTTCTGTCAGTCGCGCGTCGCACGACTCAAGGCGGCTTGCGCGCGCCGGGCGCACAGGATGGTGAAGGGCAGCAGGATCAGCAGCACGGCGGCCATGCCGATGAACACCGACACGGCCCCGGCCGCATCGGCGGACGCCAGATGCCCGCCAAGCACCGTCATCAGGTGAAGGATCAGCGCGGCGAGAACGGTCGCCGTCAGGGCGGAGGAGACAAAGCCCGTGCAGCGGCGCGCCGCCTTTGCCCCGGCTGTGCCCCCGGTTCCGGTATGCCGCGCCCACCGCTGTCGCGGCGGATAAGACGTCGCATGGACATCCAGCATGGGCACCTCCCCTTCGCCGTCCGTCCGATGCGGCGCACCGGGCTGGGACACCACCACTATACCGGCGAATCGAGGCGGGGCCTAAAATCTGAAGTATTTACCCCGATCGGCCGGCCGAAAGGCCGAAGGTCATGGCGCATAGGAGGTATCGGACCTCCTGTGTACGCTCTCCACAGAGTCTGTGGATAACTGTGTTGACAACAACGGGCATTCCCCGATTCGCATCAGGCGCCACAAGGCTCCCACCCGAATTGCCCATTTCTTGTGCAATTCACCCAACCTATTGATACATATGACTTTTCCTGGGAATCAGCGACTCAGCGCCGCCCTGGCCTGTCAATCGGATTCTCGGGACAGCCGCCCTGCGACACGATTTCGCGGGCAGCTGTGCCCTGTTGACAACTGACTGTTCGGACACCCCGCATGGGGCACCCCGCAAGGTCCTCAAACCCTCCTATCTGCCCCTCCCATTCGCGCCCTCACGCCTTGGGCGGCGCCGTGGCGGCCCAGCAGCGCAGAACTTCGGCCACGCTCCAGGCCTGGGAGATGCAGCCGCGCGGGCGGAAGGGCGGCTCGGCGTCGAAGACCTCGGCGATGGTGCCGATGCCGGCCTCATCCAGGTGCGGGATGAATCCCTGCAACAGTTCGTGCGCCCCGGCCCGGTCCTCCGGGTGCAACTTCAGCCAGGCGTCCACGTAGGGGCCGATCAGCCATCCCCAGACCGTGCCCTGGTGATAGGCGGCGTCACGGGCGCGCAGGTCACCGAAATACTTCGGCTTGTAGTCCCTGTGCCCCGGCGCCAGCGAACGCAGTCCCACCGGCGTCAGCAGGCGCTTGCGCACCGTCTCCACCACCGGCTCCCACCGCTCGGTGTCGAGCACCGGGTTGTCGAGCGAGATGGCGAAGATCTGGTTGGGCCGGCAGGCGATGTCGTCGCCCTGCTCCCCGTCCACCACGTCGTAGAGGTGGCCGGCGTGCTCGCACCAGAAGCGCCGGTTGAACGAGGCGCGGGCCTGCTCGGCCAGTTCCTCCAGGGGGCGGGCGGCCTCCGCATCGCCCTCCTCCGTCAGCCAGGAGGCCGTCAGGCGCAGCGCGTTGTACCACAGCGCGTTGATTTCCACCGCCTTGCCCCGGCGCGGGGTGACCACCCAGTCCTCGACCTTGGCGTCCATCCAGGTGAGCTGGTAGCCCTCCTGCCCCTGGCGCAGCAGCCCGTCGCGGTGGTCCACCCCGATGCCGAAGCGGGTGCCGCGGCGGTGGTGGTCGATGACGTCCAGCAGCTTGGGCAGCAGCAGTTGCAGCGTGTGCCGGTCGCCCGTGGCGCGCAGATAGCGGTTCAGCGCGTGGAAGAACCACAGCGTCGCGTCGGCGGTGTGGTACAGCCCCTCGTCCTTGCCGTCGGGGAACATGTTGGGGATCAGGCCGTCGCGGATGTAGTGCGCGAAGGTGCGCAGGATCCAGCCCGCCTCCACGTGACGCCCGGTGGTCAGGGTCAGCCCTTCCAGGCTGATCATCGTGTCGCGGCCCCAGTCGGTGAACCAGTGGTATCCGGCGATCACCGTCCGCACCTCGTCGCCCTCGGCGCGGGCGCGCATCTGGTCGGCCACGCGGCCCGCCGGCACGAAGATGAAGCTGTCCGCCGACAGCACCAGTTCCGCCATGGCGCCCGTGCGCACCGCGGGGTGCGCCGTGTAGACGAGACGCCGGCGCCGCTCCGCCTCGAAGCGCAGAACGTCGTCGGGCGGCAGCGCCCAGATGCGCTGCCAGGACTCCGTCGCCGCGACGAAGGTGATGGTCTGGCCCTGCGACAGGTGCCCGCTGAAATAGCCGGGCGTCCACAGCGAGCCGCGCGACTCGTACCCCCGCTCCGCCTCCACCGAATAGAAGACGTCGCGCCGTGCGCCGCCGTCCAGCGTCAGGGGCAGTTCCGCCCCGTCGATGGTCATGCGCAGCACCGGCAGGTCGGGATTCGCCCACACCTCGTACTCATGGCCTCGGGCGGTGATGCGGTAATCGCGGGCCAGCGGCTCGTCGACCGAGGCTTCCAGCTTGCGGAAGGCCAGCACCGGCCGCAGCCGCAGGTAGATGGGCTGCGGCGCCTTCACGATGCGGTAGGTGACGTGCACGATGTTCTGCCGGTGCGGCAGCACGATCTGCTTGTCGATCACCACCCCGTCGAACTCATAGCGCCAGACCGGCAGACCCGATTCCATGCGGAATTCGACAAGGCCGGAGGGGGAGCCGTCGTGCCAATGCTCCGGGTCGGGGTTGTGGCTGCTCAGCCGGCGCTCCGTGCCGTCCGGCTGGATCAGCACGTCGTTGACCTGGCTCAGCATCACCACGCGGCCAAGGGGGGCCGGCAGCGCCGCCACCAGCAGCCCGTGGTAGCGCCGCGTCACGGCACCCGACAGCGACGACGACGCGTAGCCGCCCAGCCCGTTGGCAACCAGCCACTCGCGCGAGAGGGCGGCGTCCGGCCCGGATCGCAGGGCGCCGCGCTCGATCTTGCGGACGAAATCAGCCATGAGCCTCCTGCCCGAATTCGAATTCCGTCATCCGATTCCCGTTGTTCGGCGATTCCCGTTATTCGGTGTCCTCGTCGCGCTCACCGGGAGCCAGGACGACCGCCGCATGGCCGGGGATGCGCCAGCGGTCGCGGTCCTCCACCGCCGCCGTGCCGCAGCCGCCGTAACGGGTCGCCTCGCTGGACCACAGCAGCCTCCAGCCCTTCCCCAACGGCGGAGCCAGCAGCGGTTCCGGCACAACCTCCAGCGTCAGGTCGCGCCCCAGATTCACCAACAACAGCCGGTCGTCCCCATCTTCACCAAAAAATCGGAGGGCGAAGGCCTCCGCGCCCAGGACGGCGCCGTCCAGCCCGCCGACCCTCTGCGCACTGAACACCGGGTCCTCCCGGCGCAGGCGCAGCAGGTCGCGGTGCAGGGCCCAGGCCTCTGCGTGCGCCGTCCGCTCCGCATGGTCCAGCTTGCAGCGGCGGAAGGTCTCCTCCGCGTGGGGCTTCGGCAGGCAGGCGTGCATCTCCGGCGTGGCGAGGCTGGGAAATTGCGACAGGAACTCGGCCCGCCCCTCCTCCACCTTCTCGGCCAGCCAGGGCTCGTGGTCGGCGAAGTAGTAAAAGGGCGTGCTTGCCGCGAACTCCTGCCCCTGGAACAACATCGGCGTGCCGGGGCCGAGCAGCATCAGCGCGGTCATCGCCTTCCACCGGCCGGGGGAGGTCAGCGCGTGCCCGCGCAGGCCCTTGCCGGAATTGGCGATCTGGTCGTGGTTCTGAAGGAACGTGACGAAAGCCGGCCGCGGCAGCCCGAAGGCCGGCATGCCCCGGCGCTTGCCCTGCCAGCGGTACCACTGCCCCTGGTACAGGAAGCCGTACTTCATGGCGGAGACGAACTCCTGCGGCGTCCCCTTGTGATCGGTGTAATAGGCCTCGTTCCGGCCGGTCAGGGCGACCATGGCGGAATGGTGGAAGTCGTCGTTCCAGATGGCGCACAGCCCGCAGCCGCCCTGCTCCACCGGGCGGACCATGGTGGCGTGCTGGGGTTCGTTCTCGCCGATCAGGATGGTGTCGCGCCCGCGCCCCGCGCGCCGTACGGCCCGGCTGATCTCCTGAAGGATGTGCGGCTTGCTGGAGTCGAAGACCTGCTGCGTGGCGTCCAGCCGCAGGCCGTCCAGGTGAAACTCGTCGACCCAGTAGCCCGCGTTCGCCAGGAAGAAGTCCCGCACCGGACCGGCGTCGGACCCGTCGAAGTTGACCGCCTCCCCCCACTCGTTCTTGTAGCGGCCGGTGAAGTAGGCGTCGGCGAATTCCTTCAGGTAGTTCCCGGAGGGGCCGAGGTGGTTGTAGACCACGTCCAGAATGACGGCGAGGCCCAGCCCATGCGCGCGGTCCACGAAGCGGCGCATGTCGTCGGGCGTGCCGTAGAGCCGCGTCGGTGCGAACAGGTCCACCCCGTCATACCCCCATCCGAAGCGCCCCGGAAACTCCGCCACCGGCATCAGTTCCAGCACCGTGACGCCCAGTTCGGCAAGCTGCGGCAGTTCCCGGATCGCGGCATCCCAGGTGCCTTCCGGCGTGAAGGTGCCGATGTGCATCTCGTAGATCACCTGGCCCTTGATCGCGCGGCCCGTCCAGCCCTGGTCGCTCCAGGCGAAGCGGGCGGGGTCCACGACCTGCGACGGCCCGTCCGGTCCGTCCGGCTGGAACCGCGACACCGGGTCCGGGTAGAGCGTCTCCCCGTCGTCCAGCCGGAAGCGGTACAGGCTGCCCACCGGCACGCCCTCCACCAGCGCGGAGAAATAGCCGTCGCCCTCCGCCGCCAAATCCACGGACCGGCTGCCCGCCATGCCGGTTCCATTCCCGCCGGCCTCGATCACCCCCGTCTCGATCACCATGGCGACGCGGCGGCGTTTCGGCGCCCAGACCCGTGCGTGCACGCGGTCGCCCGGTAACACCTCCACGCCGGCCGGAAAGCGGCGGGCCGCGGTTTCCCCGGCCGCGGGCACGGAGGCCGCGGGGGAACGGGTGTCAGGGCTCATGTGTGCTTGACCTTCGCGCGGAAATGATTGGACCATCGGCTCCCCACAACAGGCGGCGGGGGGTAATGATCCCAAAGGACAGATCCCGGCGCGCCTTTCGAATTCTTCCTGTTGGAACCAACACCCTCACCCGCGAATCCATCCAGCCATGACCAAAAGAGCCCCGCACATTCTGATTTGGAACGAATTCCGTCACGAACGCCGGAGCGAGGAGGTCGCGGCGATCTACCCGCAGGGCATCCACGAGGCGCTGGCCGCCCCCCTGCGCGCCGCCGGGCTGGAGGTCTCCACCGCCACCCTCGACGAGCCCGAGCACGGCCTGACGGAGGAGCGGCTGGCCGCCGCCGACACGCTGGTCTGGTGGGGCCACAAGGCGCACGCCGAGGTGTCCGACACCGTCGTGGAGCGGGTGAAGCGCCGCGTGACCGAGCAGGGCATGGGGCTGGTGGCGCTGCATTCCAGCCACTTCTCCAAGCCCTTCATGGCGCTGATGGGCACCGGCTGCTTCCTGAAATACCGCGTCGCGGGCGAGAAGGAGCGGCTGTGGGTCGTCGATCCGGGCCATCCCGTAGCCGCCGGGATCATCGACTCCATCGTGCTTGACCACGAGGAGATGTACGGCGAGCCCTTCGACGTGCCGCCGCCGGACGATCTGGTCTTCATCAGCTGGTTCAAGGGCGGCGAGGTGTTCCGCAGCGGCTGCGGCTGGCGTCGCGGCCTGGGCCGCGTCTTCTACTTCCGCCCCGGCCACGAGACCTACCCCACCTACCACCACCCGCAGATTCAGCGCGTGATCCTGAACGCCGTCCGCTGGGCAGCCCGCCCCGATGGCCTGTCCACCCCCGTCCGCGGCCGCCGCGAGACCCCGCCGGAACCGCTCCAGGAAATCATCCCGGAAAACTGAAAAACAACACCGCAAAAATTTTCCGTTTTCTCTTTCACGTTTTTTTGCGACTGCCATCGTATGGCCGGCGAACACTCAACAGGCCCAAGAATAGATTGAAACCTCTATGAAGAAACGCATTGACCGGGCCCGGTTGAGTCGTCATAGATGTATCGCCGACCGAATATACGCCCTCCGGGTTGCGTTCGCCTGATCCACGACGCGGACAACCCATCGAGCAACTGAGCGTATTCGCGCAGAGATCACGCCACAGCCTCGCTGTCCGGCGATCCCGTGGCGACTCCTGATCGGCAAATCCTCATTGCAATTCAGGAAAGGGATACTCATGCCAGTCTCAGGACGTGAATTAGCCAGCCTCGATTTCGGCAACCTGATCGGCGGCCCGCTGAACGCGGTCGTCGAAGCCCAGGCGAAGTCGGCGATCACCACCGCGAACTTCATCAAGGAAGTCGGCTTCGACAAGAACGGCAAGGTCGTCAACGTCGACTTCACCTACAACCGCAAGAACGACAACGGCAGCGACCAGGAATTCACGCTGACCCTGCCGTTCATCACCATGCTGCCGATCCCCTACATCTCGGTCAGCAAGGCGGAGGTGGAGTTCAACGCGAAGATCACCTCGACCACCGAGTCCAAGACCGACAGCAACTTCTCGACCGTCGTGAACGCGTCGGCGGGCGGCAGCTGGTGGTTCGCGTCGGCCCGCGTGCAGTCGAAGACCTCCTACCAGCGCTCCACCTCGACCACCGACAAGGAAGAGCGCACCTTCGACATGCATGTGAAGGTCGAGGCGCGCAACGTCGACATGCCGGCCGGCACCGAGCGCATCCTGACCATCCTGGAAAACGCGATCCAGGAGCGCACGACCAACAAGCTGTCCGGCATCGCCCTGATGGTCCGCTCCATCAGCGGCAACACCATCACGGTGGACGGCGCCGACTTCGCGGCGGTCCAGGCCAACAGCCTGTTCTCGTTCAACGGCACCCAGTACACCGTCAGCGCGGTGAACACGTCGTCCAAGACGCTGACGCTGACCACCGCCGCCTCGGCTCTGATGCAGGACAAGACCATCGACGTCATGCCGCCGGCGTCCAGCACCGCCTCGACGACGGTGACGGTCAGCGCCATCGCCGGCAACGTCATCACGGTGAACGAGACCATCACCGGCAAGTTCGTCAACGGCAACACCCTGAAGAAGGGCAGCACCACCTACACCATCAGCGCCGTCAACGAGGGCACCAAGCAGCTCACCCTCGACAACGTCACGGGCATTGCCCAGGGCGACACCCTCACCAAGGGCTAAGCGCCCCGGCGGCCTTCGCCGGAACGGTGCGGTGCGACGCGGTCGGCCTTCGGGCGGCCGGGCGCACCGCACCGCGCCTTCATTCCCGCCCGTTCAATCACAGCCCCGTTCAATCGCACAAGTGAGCCCCCGACATGAGCGACGAGAACAAGCCCAAACTGTCCGACGTCATCGGCGGCCTCGTGGCCAGCATGGTCCACGCCCGCACCGTCGCCGACATGGAAGCGCTGAGGATCGCCCACCTCTACCGCCAGAACGAGTTCCTGACCGGCCTGCCCATTCCCCGGCTGCGCCTGCAAAAGGTGTCGATCAGCCTGCCCGTCGTGCTGACCGACGTGCTGCACGGCCAGATCGCCAAGGCCGAACACCCGCAGGAGATCGCCGAGGCGGTGTACGACGCCCTGTCCGAGGCGCTCAACGACGCCCTTCGGAAGGCCGGCCGCGACCGCAGCTCCGCCTCGCTCACGCCGGAGGCCCGCGACACCCTCGACCGCATGATCCGCCTGCTGAGCCACGCGCAGGAACGCAGCGACGAGTTGGGCACCCCGCTCGACCTTGCCCACCGCATCGACACCGCCCTGCGGGGCATCAACGTCGACACCACCGACGAGAAGAGCGCGCCGTCCGACGTGTCCATCCGCATGTGCGTCGGCGATCAGGTGCAGCAGCATTTCACGGACATGGTCCGCGACAACGCCTTCCACTACGCGGACCAGCGCGCGGACCAGCGCAAGGTGGAGTTCGATTACGACCGCGCCCAGAAATGGGTGGAGAGCGAGGTGCTGCCGAGCCCCTACATGCAGCTCGTGCTGTCCCGGCTGCGCGCCAAGGGCGAGGAAACCGCCGTCCTGCGGCCGACCATCGCGCCGGATTTCGAGGTCACCGTGAACACCGACGCGGTGAAGATGGCCGGCGGCGGCATCGACAACGTCACGCGCCTGAACCTCGTCCTGCATGAGGAAGGGCTGGAGTGGGTGCGCGAGTCCGGAGAAGGGGGCGAGACCACCCGCCTGACCTCCGAATAACCTGACCCGCGGCTTATCATGATCCTGTGCCAACAGATCGAGCGGCTGCGCCCGCAACTCGACAAGCTGTCGCCGCTGGTGGCCGCTTACCGGGCCGCCGACTTCGCCTTTCCCGAAATGGCGATCAAATGGCTGGAGGAGTCCGAAAAGCTTCTGGCCTCCGTCCACGCGCCGGGCAGTTCGGAGATCGCCACGCTGAAGGGCGGCATCGTCAAGGCCGAGGACGCCCTGCGCGACGCGGAGGAGAAGCCCTCCCGCTCGCGCGTGCGCAGCGCCCGCAACGCCGCCGCCATGGACGCCCTGACCCGCGGCGAGGAAATCCTCCGCGCACCGCTGTCCGAGGCCGAGGGGCGGCTGAAGCATTTCGAGGAGAAGCTGTGCGAGGGCATGACGGCGCTGGCGCTCCAGGTGGCGCTGCCCATGCCCGTCTCGCCGCGGACGGCCTGGCTGAACTCCGTCTGGGGCCTGCTGAACGAACAGCCCCCGACCCGCCCGCTGGCGCTCTACCTCGCGACCTCGCTCAGCATGGTGGACCGGCTGTTCATCCTCGACAACGTCCTCTGCCGCCTTCTGGAACCGCCGCCGGAAACATAATTCCCTCTCCCCTCTGGGGCTCGGAGCCAACGGCCGGAGGCCGGTTGAGCGCCGGAGGCGATCAAAGGCGGAGAGGGGCGCGCGAGACTTCCGAGCGACCGTGTTAGGGTGAGGGGGCGCCCGAAGGGCGTCAACCAAGGCTCATTGCAGCGCCTGTCCGGCCTTCGTCCGCCCCTTATCCCCACCTAAACCCGTTCCCCGAAGCTCTGCGCCGCGGCGTCGATCACCGCGGGGTGGGCGCGCAGGGTGTTCAGGGCGGATTCGCACTGCGGCTCCTCCACCTCCAGCGTGACGATCACGTCGGTGGCGTCGCCGCGTTCCGCGTCCCGCTCCTCGCGGTCGGTCTGCACCACATGGCCACAGCGGTCGCGGATGCTGCCGACGATTTCCGCCTCGACGCCGCGCCCCTTTTCGGCCGGATAGGCGTAGACGAGCTTCATGGCCTTCCTCCCTTCTTCGGCTTTGACCCCGGTTAAGGCGTGAAGACGACGCGCATGCAGTCGTCGATCTTTTCCTTGAACAGGCGGTATCCGCGCGGCCCGTCGTCCAGCGACCACTTGTGGGTCAGGAGGTAGGAGGGGTCGAGTTCGCTCTTCTCGATGTGCTCGAACAGGCGCTTCACATAGCGCTGGCCGTGCTGCTGCCCCATGCGGAAGGTCAGCGCCTTGTTCATCGCCGCCCCCATGGGGAACTTGTCGATGAAGCCGCCGTAGACGCCGACGATGGACAGCGTGCCGCCCTTGCGGCAGCACTGGATCATCTGGCGCAGCACCGCCGGCCGGTCCGTCTCCAGCCCGATGGCCTGCTTGGTGCGGTCGTACCAGTACTCCACGCCGGTGTCGAAGCCGTCGGCCTCCATGCCCACGGCATCAATGCACACGTCGGGGCCGCGCCCGCCGGTCATCGCCAGCAGCGCGTCGTAGACGTCCACGCGGGTGTAGTCCAGCGGCTCCGCCCCCGCCTTCATCTGCGCGGCCTGGAGGCGGTAGGGGTAGCGGTCGATGCCGATCACCCGCTCCGCCCCCATGAGGTAGGCGCTGCGGATCGCCATCTGCCCGACGCCGCCGCAACCCCACACGGCGACGATGTCGCCCTTCCTTATGCCGGCCATGTCCGCGGCCATGTAGCCGGTCGGCACGGCGTCCGAGACGAACACCGCCTTCTCGTCGCTCACCCCTTCCGGCACGCGGAAGCAGTTGGTGTCGGCGAAGGGAACGCGGATGTATTCCGCGTGGCTGCCCGCGTAGCCGCCGAAGGCGTGGCTGTAGCCGAAGATGCCCGAGGTGCAGTGGCCATAGGCTGCCTCCTCATAGGCTGGCTGCGGGTTGGAGTTGTCGCACAGCGAATATTCCTCGTGCTGGCAGTGCCAGCATTTGCCGCAGCCGATGATCGACACGGTGATGACCCGGTCGCCGCGGTTCAGGCGCAGCACCTCCGGCCCCTTTTCCACCACCTCGCCCAGGAACTCATGGCCGATGATGTCGCCCGGCTTCATGGTGGGGACGTAGCCGTCGATCAGGTGCAGGTCCGACCCGCAGACCGAGGACAGGTTGACCTTGATGATCGCGTCCTGCGGCCCGAGGATCGTCGGATCCGGGACCCGCTCCACCCGAAGGTCGTTGACGCCGTTCCAGCAGAGCGCCCTCATTCCATGGCCTCCCGCATGCCCCGGTTTCCGTGCGGCTGTCCGTCGATGGTCGGCAACCCGCCCGCCTCCATGATCCGTTTCAGCCGGCGCAACGCCTCCCTCGACTGCTGTCCGGGGGCCGCGCCGAACAGGCGGGCGACGGCGCGCCCGCCCTGCCCGGCGGGCAGGTGGTAGGCCAGTGTCAGCCGCACCTCCGTCCCCCGGTCGCCCGGCGCCGGCTTGAACATGACGGAGCCCTGGTGCGGCAGCTCCGCGCCCTCCAGCGTGTGCCAGGTGATCAGTTCGTTCTCCCGCACCTTGTCGAGCGCGCTGTGCCAGATCACCGCGACGCCGCCGGGGCCGTGGGCCTTCCAGCGGCTTTCGGTGTCGGACAGCACCTCCACCGCGTCGAGGTGCGGGAACAGCTCCGTCAGGTTCCGGAAGTTCCGCCAGTAGCGGAACAGCTTGTCCGGCGGAGCCGCGATGGTGACGGTCGCCTGGGTGGTCGTCGGTCCGCGGTCCGTCGTCGGCAGCAGCCCGGCGACGTCCGGCAGCCCGCCTTCCCGCACGCGCCGCGCCACGGGTTCGGCCAGCGGGACACCGGCGGCCCCGGCGAGGAACAGCCCGCC
>Ga0065721_10049885_pt1 | contig 25787 bp, 24 predicted proteins | sample Mesricmetagenome_FD_59108 | JGI IMG/M metagenome (GOLD analysis project Ga0065721, IMG submission 59108) | Mesophilic microbial community from rice straw/compost enrichment Sample: eDNA_1 v2 (version 2) | ecosystem: Engineered > Solid waste > Grass > Composting > Bioreactor | place: USA: Davis... | reverse complement strand
TTGAATAGGACCTTCAGAGCTTCTCGCTCCGTTCGCCCGAAGAATTTTGCGACGTCTCTCATCCGCAGCAGGCCGGGCTGGTCAAAACGCCAGTCACCGAATCTTGCCCTGAATGTTGCTTCATCCGCCGGCAGACGCCCCAGCTGCCAGTAGAACTGTCCCGTCCCGTCAATGCGGAACTCGTCGATCAGGCCGCGCATGCGAGAGACTCTTGCCGCCACAGGCACGGTTGCCTCTTCCAGCTCCGGGATACGAACTGTCAGGTCGAGCGTTCCCATGATCAGCTTACTGCCGCCGCCGCGGGAGAACGCTCTCGTCACGACGGGAAATTCAACTTCGATGTCGGTGGTCATGTGGTACACTCGCTTCTTGGACTGCGGAGCCTGGCGCTCATTAACGCAGTGATCTGGTTCGCTAGGAAGACTTTGGATGCGAAGTCTCGACAGTTGCTACCACCACGAGGAATAGTAGACCGTGTACCCGTCGCGGATGGCCGCACGAGCCAAGGCTACAAATTCCAGGTCACCCTCCACCTCGGTGCCGTCGCTTTCTCCAAAGAAGAAGCCCGCGGTATAGGGTAGGTTGCCCTCCCGAATGTCTGTCTCCAGGCGATCGAGGTCATCCAGCGTCAACCGCACGGGCGTGAGGTTGAATACACGCTTGCCGCCTTTGCTGACGTAGAGATCTTCCATCCAGCCGTGCAGATCGGGATGTTTGCGCCAGTAGTAGAACTCTTCGTATTGATCGCTCTTGAAGTCCACCATTTTGGAGATCTTCTTCTTCGTCTTCCTTGCATACATGTCCAGTCCCATAGGGCATTCCTTCTGCTGTAGAATGTTCAGAAATATTCACGGTAAGTTGCTGAGGGTCTCTCGTCGGGCGAAGCTCTCCCGCGCTGCCTCTCGGACAAGCCGCGGCGGACAACCAACAGATCGATCTTCTCCCTGTCTTCTCGGCCGATGAACTTGTCTGCGCCGGCAGCGTCGCGCAGCCGGCCCAGGATCAGGGCGGGCAATGGGCGATCGATCAGAGCCGACATCCGCCGACCAGCCGTGCAGCCTTCAGGAAGGGGAATAGAAACGAGGTACGGCTTGGGGGCAGTATAGAGGTGCTCAACCCGGATCCCACCACGCGCAGAGATGTAGAGCGTGAAGCCAGATAGGGGATAATCAGGACCCCAGCCCGCAAGGTCGATGACGGTATCATTGATCGATCCTGGCGCCGCCGCGAGCTCCGCCCACACGTCGGCCGTTTGACGCGCTTCCCGCACTGGCTCGGAGCGTGCATTGGACTCTGCGATGGCTTGTGCGAAGTTGTGAGTCATCCGTAACCCTCTCTTACGAGGGCGGAATTCGGCGCCTGGATGCCGACGAAGAACCGCCCGTTTGCTGATCCAACTTATGCCTGACACCACCTTCGGTCGATATGTCCGGCGCGGAACACGCTGGACGCGCGGGACACGCGCGGATAAAATGCAACTTCAAGAGGTGCGCACGTCAGCTCTACACGTCGGCTCCAGCCACTAAGACGTGCCGATTATTAGGCTATCCTTCACCTTACGAATTTGGGCACCGTTAGGAGATTGACTGTAGGACGTTTGGCAGAAGGAGAGCCCTATGCGAGACCAGGTTTCAGACGAAAAAGGCGTGCCGTTTGATTGGCAGGCTGCGATGCGGTCAATGAAGACGAGCGATCCGAACGATCCCGACGCTGACGGATACCAGGAATTCTACATGTGGCGCGAGATTCTGATCGAGAACGTCCGCAGAGGTATTACGACACCCGACGAAGCGGAGAAGATCGTTGAAGCTCGGAAGGCATCGCCTTTGCGCAGGATCCCTGAAGGGATCGATCGATTCAGCCCTGAGATGAGGCTTTGGACGCCTGAGATGTTGCTCGCATGGATAGCTGCACGCGATCCTGCGGACGTCCATCGCCACTTTCCCTCATCCTATGAGGGTGTCCATGTCTGGACCGAAAGCTTGTACAGGTATTCGGTAGAGACGCAAAAATCCGTTCTAAGGGCCGCGCGGAGCGTACCGCCAAGCACCTTTGAAAGCGGCTCTACTCCTCAGGAGTTGCGAGAGGTCTCCGGCATAGTCCGACCCGGCTATCAACTTCACGAGTTGCGAGAAGTCTTTTATCCGGACGGCTACCACGGTTTTGACGGCGAGCAGAAGGATTTCCCCGATCTCCAGGCCGTCTTCCCGGAGCTCCGGACGCACCTTGAACGGGGCACGATTGAAGCAACCGGCCTACCGCAGGCTAAAGGCGAACCTTATGAGATCGACAAGAGGCTTTGGGGGTATGCGGCCTTCAACGTAACTCGAGCGTTGGGAGGCGTCCTTTCGCTGAACGGTGTCGATCAATACCACCGGGTGAAATTCAAAGCATCGGGAGTTCTGATGGCGTACCCCCCGAAGCCAGGAATCCACCTGTCTAGGATTACTGTGCAGCGGTGGACGCAGATGATCCAGACCGATGGAGATTACAAGGAAAAGATCCTTCGAAAGTTGCAGGAGAAATATCCCGACGGTCTTCCCTTCACGAAGACGGTCAAAGAGCGCGATGAGCTGATCCGTCAGGCTCTGGATGAAAGCCATCTTGAGCGATGGAGGCCTACCCATGATGCCGCTCGCGATCTCGACAACTTCCGAAAGGCTATGGACAGAATCGTCAAACCCTATCTTGAGGAGGATGCGGTAGAGATCTTCAGATTCTCCTGAAGGTAGGTGACCAATAGCCAGTAATGCGATTCAGCTGCAAACGGCGTGATAAGGAGTAATGGGGGGAAGACACACCTCAACGACAGGACGTCGTTTGCACGAAGCTGCCAGGGCAACTGGGCGAAATCGCCGCGACGCTGGGGCAAGAGTGGTCCGTTGGCACGGTTGATGTCAGCATCATGTCAGTCAACGAGATGCTGCTTCGGGCGAAACGGGAAGCGTCCGCTCGGCTGGCGGATCATCAGGTTTCGGAAGACCTTGTCACTCTCATGTAGCCGAGGCCCCCCACTCAGAGCCTTCAGCCTCATCCTAAACCGGCTAGACGGCCCGCATATCCCGCCGACTTGACTGGACAGCATGGATGGTTAGCCACAGAGCATCCTTCCGAAATCATACGGCCTCTCCCTCGCCTCATCGTCAACCCGCTGCAGACCTACCTTCCCTTCTTGAACGCCTGAGACCGGCCACCGGAGAGGCAGGCAACAGAACTCAAACGGCGTTTGGATGGGAATCGCGAGTTCAATGTTCAGAATCGAAAGGTCGCAATCCGGAATCGAATCTTTCTGATTCGGGATCGCCTCAGGGTAAATTGAGACGACCTACCTCGATTTGCAGGCAACGCGTCCCCAGTTGCCAGCGACGCATATCGCTTCATGTCCGGCGAAGGTGGTTTGAATCGAGCGGTCGAAGCTATACCTTCGCCGGCTGGTTGGGAGGTGGGGGCAGCGGTGCGCGCAAGGTGCACCAGGGCAATCCCAGGGATCGGCCTTCTTCAGTCGCGGATCAAAGGCTCGGCATGCGGCATCCTTCCGCCCTGTACAACCAGCGCCCTCACCTGCTCGCCATCAAGCACAGGATGCTCATTCAGCTCGCGGGCGACATTCAGGAGTCCTCGTTCGTCCGGGAGTATGGTCGTCGCCGGCTCTATCTCTGCCTCCTTGATCGTCGCGTGCTACAGTCAGCACGCGCGGGCTCCTCAGCGAGTCCCCGACTAGCACGAGAGCGGATAGGCCGCGGATTGTCAGCCACGAGTGGTGCGTCGCGTGCTAATGGAAGGTCAACACGGTTTCTCAACATCATCATGACCGGCTGCCGACCGGCTCGATCGTCGGCAGACCTACGGACGGACCAACTGCACGAGTAAGTGGAATTCTCCCTATTCGGAAAACCCCGAAATTGCATCTTCCACGGCAAGCGCGGCGCCTAGAAGACGATCGTCATTGTTGGCAAGGCCGGACAGCAACAGACCCACTGGCATGCCCGCATCTCCGAAGCCACACGGTAAGGATACCCCGCACCAGTCGAAGAAGTTGCCGATCAAGGTATTGCGTAGTGTTTTCGCATTCGTCTTCACGAACGCGTCGTCGTCCTCGAGCAGCGGCGCGATAACGGGCGCGACATGCGGCAATGTCGGGGAGACTAACAGCTCGTCGACACCGATCTCGTTGGACAGTTCGGCGATCATGCGGTTCCGCGCCGAAAGGATCTCGACATACTTAGGCATCGTCGTGTTTTCGCCGAGACGGGCCCGCGCCACCACCCTGCGGTCGATTTCCGCAGCATCCGGGCCAGTGAGCCGCATGCGGTGTAGGGCAAAGGCCTCTGCAGAGACCAGCGGCCCATGGCTAGCCATCAATGCGAACAACTCCGAGAACAGCGAAAAGCGGGCGCGGCGGATCTGTGCACCGCGCCTAACCAAGCGTTCGACGGCGGCTTCGAATGCCGCATTTACGCCTCCCTCCGCCTCATCAAAGAAGATTGTCTCTGGAATGACGAGCTTCATGCCCCGCAGATCGGCGCGCACCGCCAGGGGCGTCGTCTGTCCCCGCATGGCGGCATCGACCCAAATTGCATCCGAGACAGTGCGGCATAGGGGACCGAGGGAATCGAGACTGCGCGACAGCGGATAGACGCCTTCCATGGAATAGCGGCCGCGAGTGGCCTTGTATCCCACCACCCCGTTGAATGCGGCTGGAATGCGGATTGAGCCGCCGGTGTCGGTTCCAATGGCGACGGGCACGAGACCGGCCGCCACCGCCACTCCCGCGCCGGACGACGAGCCGCCCGGCAGGCGCGGCGTGTCCCCCGAATGTGGATTAACCGGGGTCCCGTAATGCGGGTTCAGCCCCAAACCCGAAAAAGCAAACTCGCTCATATTGGTACGCCCGACCGCAACCATCCCAGCCGCGCGGAGATTAGTGACGACTGTGGCATCGGCCCCCGCCGGCGCTTCCCGAGCTAGTACCCGCGAGCCTGCCGTTGTGACGACACCTTCGAGATCGAACAGGTCCTTCCATGCCACGGGTATACCCTCGAGACAGCCGAGGGACCGGCCGCTGCGCAATCGCCGACGGGAAGCCTGCGCCTCCGCCAGTGCCCGATCCCGAGTAATGCAGGTGAAGATGGCCGGATCCTGATGCCCTTCTATAGCATCCAAAGTCCGTTCCGCCAGTTCAATCGGATCCAGTTTACCGCCCTGGATTTGCACCGCCAATTGCGCAAGGGATTGTCCGCCTTTTTTCATCTTTTTTCCAATGTCTTGCAGTTGAAATGCGCGTTCCAGCAAGCCGGCTGCTGTGTTCTGGCCGCATGGCCGCCCGGGTCCGTACCGCGTCAGATTGCATGCGCCGCGATGACGGCCGTCGCGATGGTGGCGATACTCTGCTTCGAATCCATTGATCGTTCGCGCAGCCGTTTGTAGGCTTCCGCTTCGGTGATCGAACGCGTCTCCACCAAAATCTGCACCGCCTGCTCGATTGTGCGGCGGGCCTTTAAGGTTTCGTCAAGCGATGCGACACGCTTCTTCAGCCGCATCTCATGGCGGGCAAGGCTCACGGCCGTCGTCAGCACGGCCAGCACGCCGAAGAGACGGATTGGTTTCGATAAGACACCATGAACATGGAGCCTCTCCAGCTCCTGAAGGATTTCCGGGGTTTCGAAGCTGATGATACCGACCCGCGCTATGTTGTCGGCAGTGGCCATCCAGGCCAGCGCACCCCTATCGTGAATCCGGTTTACGACGAACAGAACGACATTAACCTGTTCCGGCAGGCTGGCCGGCGCCGGCCAGACGCTTTCTACCTGACATCCGATCCGCCGAAGATGGGCGAGAAACATTTCGCGCTCGCCGTCGTCGGGATGAATTACAAGGACGCGCATCCGCCGTAAGCGGCGTAGCAAGTTGTCGCTTCTCTCCGTCAGGTCTTCTGTCATTAAGACATCCGCTCCGAAACGGTTCGGTCATAGCTAACGAGATAAGGGTCCGGCGCGACGACGGTCGCGCTTCGCCATAGGATTTCAAATTGCCCGGAACGGGTGCTTCTTCCGATCATCGGACGCAGAGTAGCATGGTTGGTCTGAGTATCTAGGAAGACGTCGCCACCAGGACTCTTGAAGACGGAACCGGAAAGCGAGGATAACAGGGCGTCGGTCTCGTCGCCTCCAGCCTGCCGTGCGGCATCCGCGAGCATGTGAACTTGCCAGTAAGGCACCTCACTGTAGACTCCCGGCTCGCAGTCCTTGCCGAAACGGGCCAGATATGCAGCGCGAAACGTTTCGTTCAACGGTGTTCTTAGCGTCGAAAAATAGGAGGCAGCCGAGATGTGGCCCGCCCGCGCCTCGGGACGCATGCACGCTATTTCGGATTCTGTCGCTGTCAGCGAGGCAATTGGCAGTGCTTGCCCATCCAGACCAACATCGCAGAAGGCGTTGTACAGCGTCACGCTGTCTTGTCCCACCACTGTCGATATTATCGCATCAACTTGGCCGGGTTCGAGCCGCGAGAGCACGACTTGAAAATGATCGTCGCTAGCACCGATAGGGAGGTAAACCTCTTGTGTGACCTTGCCGTCGCTTCCGGCCAGGAACTCCTTGACGATGCGATTGACCTCTCTGGCATACAAGGTTTCCGAACCGATAAGAGCGATGCGTCGGCCCTCATTTTGGTAGAGATAGTCCAGTAGCGGCAAAACCACCTGGTTGGGAACGGCGCCACCATAGATCACATTGGGGGAATATTCGAAACCCTCGTAAACAGAGGGGTAGAAGAGAATGCCGTTGAAGCGCTCTACAACCGGTAGCACTGCCTTTCGGCTGGTGGAAAGGCAGGCTCCGAAGATTACGTTAACCCGGTGCTTAACGAGCAGCTCCGTCGCCAGCGCCGCATATTTTTCGTCTGATCCCGCTGGATCAAGAATAATCGGATCTATCATCCGGCCCTGTATGCCGCCAGCGCGGTTGATCTCCTCGCAAGCGAGTAGAACACCCTTTAGATGCGCATTCTCCGTCACCCCCATCATACCCGACTGCGAAAACAGAACCCCGATCTTCATCGCATCCTTGCTCACTGCAATTCAGCTCCCCTCAACCGCATGTCGATCATCTTGGCGATTGCTAGAAGCTCCTCGTCTCTTCCGGGGCGTCCCATTAGCATCATGCCCACTGGTAGGCCGGGGACGGGCACTGGAATCGAGATAGAGGGAAGTCCGGCGAGATTTCCCATCCAGCAGAACCAGGTCATGCTGTCCTGCGTGGTGATACGTCGTCCCCCGAACTCCTGCCAGCTCTCATCCTGCCTCGGCGCAACCACCGGCAGCGTCGGCAGAACCAGCGCGTCCCATTCTCCAAGTCCATTCAGAAGCCGCGTCGTAAACGATGCCCTGATGGACTGAGCATGGAGATATTCTTCGGCAGTGAGGAAGCGGCCCGCCTCCAGATGCGCTCTCGTCACCGGATCGAATGCCTCAGGCATTTCGCTGAGGCGCTGTTTGTGGAACGCCGTCGCCTCGCAATGCATGATCGCCTCCCACGCGGCGAAATAGCTGCTCAGTTGAGACAATTGCTCTGTTGAAACGGACATCCCGCTGCGTGACAACGCCCAGGTCACCTCCGCATCGACCTCATCCGACCTTTCAAGGCCGGGGCCGCATAGGGCCAACAGCCGTGGTTCAGCCGCAGGCGCTGTCACGGCGCGCGCTTTCAGTGCTCCAAAGGTCGCCGGATCAGATGGGTCGCTGCCGAGGAGATGGGGAAGCAAGAGTTCGAGATCCGCAAACTCTCGCGTGATAGGTCCTGGCGCGTCGAGCGACCAGCTTAGTGCCAGGATGCCGTCGCGCGAAGCACGGCCATAAGTCGGCTTGAAACCGTATACTCCGCATGCTGCCGCTGGAATACGGATTGAACCGCCGGTATCGCTTCCGAGTGCCGCGCCGACGATTCCCCCGGCGACTGCTGCCGCCGAACCGCCGCTGCTGCCGCCCGTAATACGCGTCCTGTCACACGGATTGGCCGTGGGCCCAAAGGAAGACGTGCTGTTTGTGGCACCGTATGCCCACTCATGCATATTGGTCTTGCCAAAGATCACCGCGCCCGCCCGCCGGAGATTGGCGACAAGCCGCGCATCTCGCGTGCCGTCATCAACGACGCCAGTTCGAGAACAGGCGGTGGTGGGGAAACCCGCGGTGAAGAAGTTGTCCTTGACGGCGATGGGGATGCCGTCAATGGGGCTGAGCGGTCGGCCGGCATCGCGCCTCGCTCGCGCGGCTTTTGCCTGTGACATTACAGCATCTTCGTCCAGCGCCACAAAGGCGTTGAGATCCGCCATTACCCGGGCCTTGTCTAGTGCCCGCGCCGCGAGCGAGACGGCCGTTTCGCTCCCGTTCGTTAGCGATCCGACTTGGCCCGCAACACTTTCATGACTGTTGTTCATCGAAAGCCTCCGGCCGAAAAATATGAGCAGGTTCGTTCGTCTCGGCGCCGTCAAAGCGCGCCAATCCGGCTCGGATACGTTTGAGAGTCGCAGCAATTCGACCTGCACGGTCCGGACTCGAGGGATGATTTTTTTCCATGTCAGACTCCCAACAATTCTTGCTGAAGGGCCTTGTCGTTCCGAAGACTTTCTCGATCTGTCTCCAACCGGATCGCTCCCTTCTCCATGACATAGGCTCGGTTCGAGATCGAAAGACAGAAATCGAGATCCTGCTCGGCCACCAGAACGGAAATGTTCCGCTCCTGGTTTATCCGCTTCAGAATGCCCGCCATCTCATCGATGATAGACGGCTGGACGCCCTCCGTCGGCTCGTCCAGCAAAAGGATGGAGGGGCGGATTGCCAAGGCGCGCGCGAGAGCGAGAATCTGCTGCTGCCCACCCGAGAGACCCCCGGCTAGATCCTGCGCCTTAGGTTTGAGCATCGGGAAGTCGGCGAACGCCTCCTCAACAGCACGTTTGCCGGGATGCCCATTAGCTTCCGCGGCCACGGCAATATTTTCCGTCACCGTCATCCTCGGAAAGACGTAGCGACCTTGCGGAACATAACCTAGCCCCTTCTGCGCTCGTTTGGCTGGTGTCGGGGGCGCGGGTTGACCATCGATCTCGACGGCGCCTTTCATCGCTGGGATCAGCCCGGTGGCAAAACGCATCAGGGTGGATTTGCCGACGCCGTTGCGACCAAGAAGAGCGACGATCTCTCCCGGGTTAACCTCGATCGATACATCACGGATGATGATTGTCTTGCCGTAACCGCCGGTCGCGTCCACGATCTTAAACATGCTGTCGTCTCCCCAGATAGATATCGAGGACACGCTCGTCTGCACGCAGAGTCTCGATATCTCCTTCAGCAAAGACCGCCCCCTGGTGGAGCAGTGTCACATGACCGTCTAGCGTCCGCACAAATTCCATGTCGTGCTCCACAACGATGACGGTGGTGAACTTTGCCAGGGTCCGCACGAGCTGAGACAGCTCACGAGTTTCCTCGTTGGTCATGCCGGCCGCTGGTTCGTCCAGCAGCACGACGCGCGGCGCCAAGCACAGGACCATGCCGATATCCAACCATTGCTGCTGACCGTGCGAAAGCGCCGAGCCCCTCACATCGGCCTGTCCTTCGAGCCCCAGCATCGTCAGGACCTTTTCCGCGATCGCACTCGCCTTCCGACGGTCGCCCACCCGGGCATAACAGGCGATCCAGAGGTTTTCTCGCACCGATAAGTCACCGAAGACTTGAGGTTTCTGGTTTTTCACGCCCATGCCCGCATGCACGCGTTGGAAGACCGGTGCACGGGTGATGTCCAGGCCACCGATGGCGAGCGATCCTTTTTCCGGCCGGTAGACGCCTACGCAGGTCTTGAGGAAGGAGCTTTTGCCGGCACCATTCGGGCCGATCAGCGAGAATGGCTTCCCGGGTCTAAATTCCAGCGAAACGTCGTTGACCGGGACTACGCCACCAAATTTCTTATAGAGATGCTCTGTCTTCAGAACCTTGGCGCGACCGGCCTGGCGCTCGGCTTCGACCAGAATGGTCTCAAGCTCCTGCGGAACGATCGCGACCGGACCGGCTGCGCGAGCGGCGGCATCGGGATCAGGCAGCCTCGCCGCCCAAAGTTGTGCCATGGTCCCTACGATGCCGTTCTTCAGAAACAGAACGAGCAAGATGAGCATGGCACCGAGGATAAGTGTCGTCTGCCCACCGACGGCGCCGCCGCCCAACCAGAACGATAGTCCCCCAATCAGCAGCGCGCCGACGAACGGACCTGCCAATGTTCCTAGCCCGCCGACAAGCACATAGATCGGCACCAGCAAGGCTTCCTGAACGGAAAAGATAGACGGATTGAGATAGTTGGCCCAACCGGCGAACAGAGCCCCCGCCAGACCCGCCAGCCCGCCCGACCACGCGAAGGTAAGCAGCTGATACTTGCGAACGTCATACCCAAGAAGCTCGGTCTTCTGGATATCAAGACGGATGCTATCCACGATTTTGCCGAACGTGCTTCCCATCAGGCCGCGCGTCGCGAAGAAGGCGACGGCTGAGACGATAACGACCAGGATCAGCCCGTCACCCGGCCCAAGCGTCTCGGCCTCCGGGCCAAAGCCTAAGATATATCCAGGAATGTTCGACATTCCGTTGTCGCCGCCAATGACCGCCGAGCCGATTTCAATTTTGAAGGACTGGCTGACTGACCATAGCAGCAGCGTGAACGTGTAGGACAGGATAGTACTCTGCAGCGGCCCCATGCGCGCGTAGAAGATCACCCATGCCAGCGCAGCGGCAACCGCTGCGCCAAACAGGGTGCCGGCGGGCAGCGTCCACAGCAGAGAATGCCCCGTCACTGCTGACAGGTTGATTGCGACGATGCTGCCCACATAGCCGCCGAGACCATAGAACGCGGTCTGAGCTAAGCTCAGAAAACCGCCCCGGCCCCAGACGACGTCGAGGCTCATCCCCAACAGACCGAAGATGACCCAGGAAGTCGCGACATAGGCGAGATAGGGATCGATGACCTTGGCGAGGAGTAGCGCAAGAACAACGGCCAGTAGGGGAAAGATTAGTCCGGCGCGATGATAGAGCTTTTGTGAAACGGTCATAGGACGCCTCAAACCTTACGGCGCCAGTTGGCCGAGATTCCAATCGGAAAAAGCCAGAGCAGGGCGGCGGTAACAAGGAAGAAGAAGATGTCGCCGGCGACCGATGTCAGGAAGCTGGCAGTGATTGAGGCCCCGCCACCCAGTCCGATGGCCGTGAGCACAGAACCGATTAGCGTGACCGGTCCGGCCACGACGACAGCAAGGAACGCCTTGATGACAAAAGCGAATCCCATCGAGGGAGTTGCCGGAACGATGGGAAGCAGCACCGCACCGGCAAAACCAGCCAGACCGCAGCCGATCGAGAAAGTCAGCGTGTTCACTCGAGAGGACTCGATGCCGATGGCCTGCGCCATGGCGGGCTGCTGGATCGACGCGCGCGCCTTCATTCCGTAAACTGTCTTTGTCATCAGCAGATAGATGAAGCTGCCGGCGAGCGCCGCGACTACGATCATCAGCAGTGGATAGCCAGCAAGGCTATAGTCGCCGATCCGGATGCTGTATTGCGGCATGCCGATACCGGGCGTCACGGTCCCAAAAACCAGCACCGCGAGCTGATAGAATACGATGCTGATGCCCCAGGTGGCCAGCATCGTGTCGAAGATACGACCGTAAAGCCGCCGGATGATTAGAAATTCCACCACCGCACCGATCGCCATGGTCACGGCCACCGCCACAGGGATCGCAAAAATGAAGGGAATGCCCATCTGCGTCGCCGTCAACGCCGAATAGGCTCCGATCATAAGGAACTCCCCATGCGCGAGGTTGATCACTCCCATCAGGCCGAACACGACGGCGAGGCCGATGGTTGCGATTAGCAGGATGGACGCGCTGGAAAGTGACGACAGCAACACTGTCGCCAGATAATCGATACCCATTAAATCCTCCTGGGCCGGAACAAGCATGAAGAGGGCCTTGCGGCGCGAGAGCCCGCTCCAACGGTCATCGTTGCGATGACCGTTGGAATATCTGCGCCAGTAGGCGAAGCTAGGCTTCGGCCAACTGAACTTCTCGATTTGGCGGGATCAGTTGGTTTCTGGTGTGAAGTGCTCAACCAGGTCGGGATTCGCCACGAGGTCGCATTTCTCGTTCTCGAACACCGGCGCAACATCGTTGATCGTTTCGAGAATGTTGAAGCTGTGCTTGTCGTCACCCTCGGCGATGTAGATGTTTTGGCGTAGATGATGCGAGCCGGGTTCCAGCTTCACTGTGCCATTAGGCGCATCGAAGGTGAGGTTGCTTTCGAGCGCGGCGATTACCTTATCAGCATCGGCCGACTGCGCTTTCTTTACGGCTTCCGCCCACAGGTGTACGGCATTCCAGGTATCTACGGCTTCGGAGATGATCGGCTCCTTGGCACCGTACTTGGCATGCCACATCTTGACGAATTCCGCATTGGTGGGATTGTCGACCACCTCGAAATAACCTTGGTTGGCAATCAACCCCTTGCCCGCTGCGGGCGAAACAACAACCTGCTGGTTACCCGAACCGTAATTGGTCGAGACGAGGCCGATGCTGTCTTTGAGACCGGCGGCGGCAAACTGCTCAAGGAAGCCCGTCTGGTTTGCTCCAACCGGCAAAGCCACCACAAAATCGGGCTTTGCCGCCTGGATTTTCTGGATGGTAGGCGCGTAGTCCGTCACCGTTAGCGCGAGGATGTCTTCGCCGACAACCTCGGCGCCGTGCTGCTTGGCATACTCATGCACCCAGTGGGCCGAAATGGTTCCGAAATTGTAGTCGGGAGCCATGATAAATATCTTCTTGCCGTACTTCTTCACCGCCCAGTCGACCAAGACAGAAAGCTGCTGCGAGGCGGATGGACCCGTCGCGAAGGTCTGCTTGTCGCAAGCGCCACCTTCATAGAGAGCAGGATAGAAGTAAGGAATATTGGCCTTGCGAATAACCGGACGAACCGCCTCCCGGGCTGAACTGGTCAAGCCTGCGAAGAGCGCGTCGATCTTGTCTCTCAGGATCGCCGTGTTCGCATATTGAGTGTACTTCGAATCCTGTGATTGGGCGTCATAGGTGACGACCGACACCGGCTCTCCCAACAGCCCGCCGCTGGCATTGATTGAATCGACAGCAAGCTGCAGCGCGTTGGTCTGCTGAATCCCATAAATATTCAGGGAACCCGTTAGGTCGAAAATTGCGCCGATCTTGGTTTCGGCATGAGCTGCAGAGGCACCAAGCAGCGCAGACGCTGCAATTACGATCTGACGTGCGGAAATTTTTCTCATAGTTGATGTTCCCTATCTCTGGAGCAGAGCCGAACATCAATCTTGTGTAGGAGGCAACGCAATGCGATTCACAAGACCGTATGTCCAGCTAAGTCGCATTGGATTTTGCGTGCTTCGTCGCACATGATTAAGCTATCTCCGCGACATCATCTTGTCAACACCGCCGCGAAGCGTGCCTTGCTCAGGTTCCGTCGTATTTAGCAGCGAGGCTGGTGACAGCCGCCTTGGCTAGATGAACGGCAGCCCGCGACGGGTGTTCTTCTTCATAGGGATCGTGTCGCTCCCGAACGACGATTCCTGAGCAAACGGCGTGATAAAGAGTAATGGGGGGAAAACATCCTCAAAGTGAGCGACGCCGTTTGCACTGTCATGCTGTGGCAGCCGAGTTAGATGGTTCCCCGGCACATGCGATCGTGACCTCACCCGCTAGGCGATGGCGGTCGTCACTTTCATTTTCCCCGAGATGGCGCTTCGTCCGGAAATGGAAGAGCCCACTCGCATACTTGGCCACCAGTTCCTCGGAGACGTCCTCGCTCTCACGAACAATAAAGCGCTGCCGCTCCAGGCCTTCGACCACCTCATCCCGCAACCGGTCCAGGACCGCCCGCACATCTCGCCGTCTTGTCTGAACGCCACGGATCGTCAGCCAGAGCAACATCCTTGCGATGTCATCCCTGGAAGGTCGGCGCTTCTCCCTCGCCTCATCACGAACCCGCTGCTGGCGGGCCTGCTGTTCCTCATTTCGTTGCTTTTTAGAATTCCGGCTCATCTGCTTGCTCCTTGTTGGAGCTTCAGGCTGGCCGACTGCGATTCAAGGGACAAAGATGCCAAACGACGTTTTTCCAGGAATCGCCGATCCGGCATTTGGAAACGACGGTCGAGAACCTGGAATCGAACCTTCCTGGTCCGGAATCGCGTCAGCATAAATTGAGATAATCTGTCCTGATTGGCCGGCGATGTGCCCTGAGTTGCCGACAATCAATTCGCTTCCTCGTCCATTTCTGACGGCCTGCAACAGGTTATCGGGGGTAGATCGTCCCTCGACCTCCCGGAGAGGTTCAGCACGGCCGCTGCGGTATCGGGACGGCAGCAGGAATCGCCGTTTCTCGATCAGGAATCGAGCTTTCAGCATTCGGAATCTTTCGGTCGCCGGTCGGAATCGCGCTTCCTTGTGAGGCAACGCTGATCGGGCGATCGGACTCGATAATCCCCTGCCGCTGCTGGTTGCGGCAGGCAGCCGCCCGATCGCCCACTGTCACCTGCTCCGCCGTGTAACCAGCGCCCTCACCTGCTCGCCATCAAGAACACGATGCTCGTTCAGCTCCCGCGCGACCTTCAGCAGCGTTTCCTCGTTGTCCCGGAGCAAAGTCATCGCTGTCTCCATCGCTGCCTCCAGGCGTGCATTCACCCTCTCCATGAGCTGCGGGTTGTACAGGAACGCATCCGAGCCTCCAGGCGGTCGGTAGAGGAGCGGCCGGTCCAGGGACAGTCCCAGTGTCGTCTCTGCGTCGGCCGCCAACCCCGTCGCTCGCGCGAGATCGCTCTCCGGATTGCCGCCAGAGCCAACGAGGACTGCGTCGAAGAGAATGGTCTCGGCCGCGCGGCCGGCGAGGATGCAGGCCATCAACCGCATCAGGCCCTCCTCGACCTGCAGGACCTCCTGGTTCACCCGGGCCAGAACCTTGCCACCCTGGGGCGTACCGATCATCACCGTCTCGACCTCGCCGACATCAAGCAGGATATAGGCGACGGCATGACCGGCCTCGTGAACGGCCATGCGCCAGCGCAGCTCGTTGGAGACCTGATCGGCCCGATCCCGCAGAGCCTCCTCGAGATCATTCCACGCGATCGGACGCCCCGACCTGCTTGCACGTCTGCGCACCTCCCGGACAAGCCTCTCGATGTCAGCGCCGGTGCGGCCTGTTGCGAGCAGCGCCAGCGGGCGCAAGGATCGCATCCAGCTGATTTCTGTTCTGGTCTTAGTCATGAGCGGGACCTTTCTGTTCCTCGGTAATCGAACCAGCCACAGGTGTGGGCGCGACCGGTTCGGGCAGCGCGACGGCGAGCTTCTCGGGTTTCTTGGGTGACGCAGTGGCTGGTGCCGAAGCCAGTACGGCTGCGAGATCATCTCCGAGATGATGGACAAGAATGCCGATCATCGCATCCGTGTCCGGCGGCGGAATGACGACGTGCTTCTCCAGGCGGCCCGATCGCAGCAGCGCCGGATCGATGTTGCCTGGAAGATTGGTCGCTCCGACGACGATGACACCTTCCGTTTTCGCTGCACCGTCTAGTAGTTCCAGGAGACGGTTGATCAGCGAGGTCCAGTAGTCATCATAGTGCCTACCCGTGTTTCTGCCGCGGCTGCCGATATTGTCGAGCTCATCGATGAAGAGGATGCAGGGCGACCTTGCCGTCGCCGCCGCGAATGTCGCGGTGATGCACTTCAGCACATCGCCGAGATAGCCCGGCTCGAGCCATGTCGCGACCGAGGTGGCAACCAGCGGCACCTGGAGCGTATTGCAGAGTGCCCGCGCGAAGGTCGTCTTGCCCGTGCCAGGCGGACCGGAGAGAAGAAGCCTTGTGCTCATCTCCGACCAGTCGAGCTGCCCCTCCCGCCAGAGGTCCAGGTCTTCCTTCAGATCGAGCGCCCACTGCCGCGCCTCGCCGTAACCGGTGAGCTTCTCGACGCGCAGCGGCCGCCGGGGTGGACGGGGCTTGAGGCGCTTTCTCGTCCCCTGTCCTTCCACTTCCGTGACCTCCAGAGGCTCCGGCTCGATCACCTCCCCCGCCAGGGCACCTGCCTTCCCTTTACCAGACGCGCCTGATCTGCCTGTCGAGGACAGTCCTTCGGTCCAGCTTTCCTCGCCGTCCGCTTCCTTGACGCTGCCGCGGTTTCTCTCGGCAAGCTCGCCAAGCAGGCGGACGACCTCGGCAACATGCCGCCCCGGTCGAACTGCCAGGGCCAGGTCATCCAGCCCAAGTCCCGTTGGGTCGAGCTTCATGCCGTCCATGACCTTCAGGGACCGCTTCGGCGCAACGCCGAGACAAACCAGCAGGACTTCGGCGATCAGTTCCCGATCGATTGGCTGACCGACGAGAGCCAGATCAGGCGTCCGCGCCGTCAGTGGAAGTGCGGTGCCTGGTGCCTCGTCGGCAATCACCAGTGGCCGGTCTGCCGCAAGCAGAACATCGGCGATGTAGCGCCGGAGTGCGAACTCGTTCGCCTTGCGTGCGTCCTGACCGGACAGCGTGGCGATCTTCCTGTGCGGGCGTGCTCGCCACTTCTCGTTATAGCGACCGGAAATCCCCGGACCCTTCATCACGTCGGAGAGGACGCATCGCGACGGGATGATCAGACCCTCCTCCAGCTGCATGCCGAAGCGCCGCTCGAACTGACTGACTGGAATGCTGATGGAGAGGAAGGGTGACGAGCCGCGCAGAACCTTGAGAAGCGCCTGAACATCATCGATGCTATTCCCGACAGCTCTGGCAACCAGCAGTGCCACGGCCACCTGAACCGCGTTTGGCCTCGGCAGATGTTCGCGAAGCAGCGCCAGCAACTGGATCGTGGCCAGCCTGCGTTCTCGATCGGCCAGTCCATCGTCCTTCAACGCTCCTGCGGTAGAAGGCTCGGCATCACAGATGTCCTGCAACGTCCGAACGACAGGGTGTTCGGTCTGAGGGCTGAAGTCATATATCTCCGTCTCTTCCGGAGGGACGATCGGTCTCGCCCGCTGGAGTACCCTGGCAACGGCTGCTCGATCCTTGTCCGGATCGCCGGTCAGGAGAGCCATGGCAGCGTCGGTGATACTCCAGGCGGTTCCACTGTCCTCGCTGTCATCGACGAACCGTGACGTCAGCAGTTCCACGACTGCCGCACTCTCGTAGAGGTCCAGCACTGCCCGGCGACGGATACGCCTGAGGAGATAGCGGCCGATGCGGTCGGTAACGGTTTCCATCACATCCCCTCCCCGTCCCTGGTCGCCGAGCTGATGGAATGGAGACGGCCGTTCCCCTCCAGCCAGCCGCGGACCACCCGTGCCGTCGGATCACCCTGGTCGCAGAGTTCGAGCAGCCACTTGCGCATCTGCGGCGGCAACGATGTCAGCGAGCGGCCCTTGCGCCGGGCAAAGCGGATCGCAGTGCCGATGACTGTCTCAGTGAACTCCTGCTGCGCCTCGGAGGACGCCTCACCCGGCGGCGTTGCAATGGCCAGGGCGATTGCTTGCGCAGCCGGCGCAGGCGCTGCGGAAGGAAGGGCTTCCTTCCGACGAATGGAGTTCGGTTCGGAGCCGGTGGCTCCACGGCGGGGAAATGCGATGATGTTCGATGTCGTCACGGCAGACGTCTCCCTTGCGACCGACCCAACGGGGCGGCACGATCATGTCTCACTCATTGCGGGTTCAGGTGTGGGCGAGCTGGCTGGCTACCCGGTCCTGGCAATGGGGATGCGGGCAAAGCCGAACCGGACGACCCCGTCGGAAGGTGGACCGGCGTCGTTGTCTGGCCGGCCTGCGACAGGGGTCTCATCTGCCTGCGTCGGCGAGGCAGCGGTCGAGGACGCTGCCCTACCCTCAATGCCACCAGTCACGCTCTGGAGCGCCTGCTTCCAGTTCTGCTCGATCCGCTGTCGGAATGCCTGCTGGAGAGACTTCATCATCTCGCCGGCGCCCGAAACTTCCAGCAGGTGATCGAGATGCGAAAGCGGCCAGACGCCACCGTCGATATCCGTCCGCTGGTTCTCCGCATTGAGAATGACGACGCGGACATCCTCCGCCACCAGCCGTCGGTGCTCCTTGTAGAGGAGGTCCGGCACGATCAGCGACGCCGCCAGCATGCGGGTCTTCAGATCAGTGATCCGCGACGTCTCGTAGGAATTGAGGCTGCGCTTGACGTCCACCACATGCGCCACCCGCGTCCGGCTGTTCAGGACGATGAGGTCGGGCGTATAGCTCTTCCGTCCGCTGCAGTCGGCGTCGAGCGTCAGCGACCGGTATTGTGCGGGACGGTTCATCTCGACCAGCTCGACGGCCGCCTTGCTTACCGGCAGGCGGATATTCTGCGTCAGCACCAGGAGGTCGGGATTGAACCCGGCAAGCATGGCGATGCCCCGCTCGAGCAGCCGTCCCTCATGGGATGGAACGGATCGGACGATGGTGCCGATGGTGTCGAGGCTGGTGTTCAGCCCGAGCGCGATCGCGTCGACCGAGAAGGCGGCATGCGCGAGCTCCTCTACGAGGGCATCGAAGCGAGGCGTCACCTCATCAGTGTCGATACGGTGGGTATAGGTGAGCGTGTCTGCCTGCGGCAGCCTGGTAATGGTCATCTGTGTCTCCTGGAAAGGTTCGAAACCGACAGCCGCGCAGGACGAGCGCCATCATCGAAGCGGAAATAATTTCCGCCTACGGCTCACGAGAACGGGGCTGCTCGCTGGTCCGATTGTTGATCGCTACCGGCGAATGGCACGAACCGGTCGCGTGCGGAGGCCGAGGCTCGCATGGAAGCGCGCAGCCATCTGCACCTGGTGCGACACCGGGGCGATGACGTCGGTTTCAACAGGAGATGGAGGTGACGTGGCTTCCCCGATGTACGGGGAGAGGTTAAGGGTCGACATAGCCCAAGGCCTTTCGAAGGAAGGTTGCGGGTCAGGCCCTCGTCAGACGTTGGCGCGTCGGCGGGGGCCGCTAAGCGTCTGCTGCGACTTCAGTTTCAGCTGACGAATGATACCTAGTCCGGAACAGACCCTGCAGCAAGTCGACAGAACACACCCGGAACGGAAGAGCCCGCGTATGGTTAACGGGGCATGCGCGTTCATTATCCTGTGTATGTTGCAAGGCTAATCTGGCGCGGGATGACGACCACGAACCTTGTGCCTATCTAGCGTGGAGCGGCCCTCTCTGGGTGGACGCGGAGAAGGTGATCCGCTCCAAATTTGACAGCCGTGCACTTTCGCGCAAACCATTGATCGACCAGTCTATTTTTAGTTCAACGGCTAGGCGCCCTTACGCGAACCATGTCAGCCTGTATGGTGTTCTATAGCGCTATGGCGTTAGAGCCCAAACGACCTCAATTGCATAGGTGCTGGAGAATGGGTTCTTGGTACCAAGGGAAGTTGAAAGCTTAGGTGCAGGCGGCGAAAGGAAAGGGTGCGGGTACGGCCATTGGCATGTCGCATTGGGCCGGACTATCAAGGCAAATGCGCTCACGGTGTCGCCGGTAAACCGCGCTATGGTCTCGGCGTGGTCGGAGACGTATCGGAAATGCGGGTGAAGCTCTGCCTCCGCTGCCGCGGGTACGAGGCGAACCATTTTCACTCAATTCTGCGAAGCCAAAACACGATTTGGTTGAGGAAACTCCGAGCTACCTTAGAATAAGGGACGCAATAAGGACCGCTAGCGCGTCGACACATGTGCTCTGCCTCCTGGGAAATACGGCGCGTAGCCTAAGTCGTGCGTAGCCACTTCTCATCTGCTATGTTCGCAGAATTGATTGCTACTGCGACTAGCGGCCCTGTGTGCTTGCCAAGCTTTACCCTCTGTTAACGAAAAACTTCTTGCCGGGAATCACAGAATCGGTCCTTAATCCCGGTTATGAATGGATTTGCTCCCAAAAAGCGTTATTCCGGATGCTAAGAATGAACCTGATGCCCGCGCACGGATTCGAGATGGACTTCGACGAAGAAATCCTTCGGCAAGGTGAACTGATTTCGGACAAGCTCAATTTGCTCCGCCTCGAACAGTATCCGCCGAATGCGGAGAAAGGTCTGCGTCTGTTCACGTCAGCTGAAGTCGCGGACTTTCTCGGTGTTACGCAGAACCATATAAAGAAGCTTCATCTTGAGGGTAAGGGGCCATCCCCCGAAGTCTCTACCTCAGGGCGGCGGTCTTATACCGCCCAGCAGATGATGGAGTTGCGGCATTATCTCGACAAACATGGCCGCTCTGATTTCAAGCGTTATGTGCCTCACCGGCGGCATGGTGAAGCGTTGCAGGTTGTCTCTGTGGTCAATTTCAAAGGCGGCTCTGGTAAGACAACCACAGCGGCGCATCTTGCGCAGTATCTAGCGCTCACCGGTCATCGAGTTCTGGCGATCGATCTCGACCCCCAAGCCTCCCTTACGTCGCTACATGGCATTCAACCCGAGCTTGACAAGAACCCGTCGCTCTATGAGGCCCTCCGCTATGATGATCGGAGGATTTCAATCAAGGAGGTCATACGATCAACCAATTTTCCCAACCTTGATATAGTTCCGGCGAATCTTGAACTTCAAGAGTATGAATATGAGACGCCCTTGGCGGCCTCGAACAGGAGCTCGCCGGAAGGCAGGTTGTTCTTCACACGGATCTCGTCGGCACTCAATGAGGTCGATGACCGCTATGATGTCGTTGTCATCGATTGTCCGCCTCAGCTTGGCTATCTCACCCTAACATCGCTGACCGCCTCGACTTCGGTGTTGATCACCATTCACCCGCAGATGCTAGATGTTATGTCAATGAGCCAGTTTTTGCTCATGCTGGGCGGCATCTTGCAGTCAATTAAGGGTGCGGGAGCTGCGGTCAAGTTGAAGTGGTTTCGGTACTTGGTAACTCGATACGAGCCGACAGATGTCCCTCAGCAGCAGATGGTCGGGTTCCTTCAGGCGATGTTTAGCAAGAATATGCTGAAGAACCAGATGTTGAAGTCTACTGCGATAGCAGATGCTGGAATAACCAAGCAGACAGTTTATGAAATCGAGAAGTCACAATTCACCCGTTCGACCTACGAGCGAGCTTTGGAGAGCCTTAACGCCGTGAATGGCGAAGTCATGTCACTGATTCATAAAGCGTGGGGCCGCAAATGAGCTTTTGCACGGCTGTCAAAAATGACATTTTCTCCATTTGCTTCAAAGATCTAGCGTTTGCAGGAGGTGGCGATGGCTAGAAAAAATCTACTGGCAAGCGTGACCGCTACTCTCGGCGGAGAGGTTGCGCCGTCGGAAGCACGTTCTGACTATACGAAGCGCGGGGCATCGCGATCCATGCTCCAGTCATTGGATGAGATGGCTGAAGCGAGCCTGCGCCTGATTGAGGGTGAGACCGTCGTTTCTATCGATCCCGGTCTTCTTGAGGGCTCGTTCCTTGCAGATCGAATTGGTGAGGAAGCTGAGGAGTTCCACGCGCTCAAAGTTGCGATTGAGACAAGCGGTCAATCCACGCCCATCTTAGTTCGGCCACATCCTAATGAGGCCGGCCGCTATCAGATCATCTATGGTCATCGCCGTGCCAAGGCCGCCCGCGAGCTAGGTATTCAGGTTCGCGCGGTCGTGAAACAGATGGCCGATATCGAGCATATTATTGCTCAGGGTCAGGAGAACACCGCTCGAGCAGACTTAACCTTCATTGAGAAAGCTCTCTTTGCGAAGAAACTGCTTTCACGAGGTATGACAAAAGACGTGGCGAAGGCGGCACTGACCGTCGACGACACGGTTCTTTCTAGGATGCTCTCGGTCGTCGAGATTGTACCCGAGCCAGTTATGGAAGCTGTTGGAGCAGGGAAAGGTATCGGCCGGGACCGGTGGGAGGAGCTGAAGAAGCTGGTCGCGCTTCCTGCTGGAGCCGCCCGAGCTATTGAGTTCGTGGCCACTGACGAGTTCGAATGTGCGCAGGGGGGAGGAGAGGCCTTTAATCTGTTGCTCGCTCACCTGAAGTCGTCTGGACGGAAGCCGAGGAAACAAAAGGCGGCGCGAGCGGTCCAAGCTTGGTCTCATCCTTCCAATTCGATCATTGTGACTCCTAAATCCAAACCGAACGGCTTCGTACTAGATCTGTCAGCGAAGGACGCGAACCCTTTCGGCGAGTGGATCACGCAGAACCTGGACGGCCTCTACGCGGCTTTCAGGGAGTCTAGGAAAAGTTCAACAGGAGACTAAAACCGCAAAGGAAAAAGGCCCCCAACGGCGTTACCCGTGGAAGCCCTTCTCGATCTGTAGCAAGTTGAGAATCGCACTTCCTCGAATCACAGTCAAGAGTCTTGGCGCCGTTTTGGTGAGCGGATTTCTTTTGCCTAACTGAAGGTGAAAGACAATGCAGGTTGAAAGTGTGACGACGCCCTTTGGGCGGCGGCCGATGACGCTTGCCATGCTGGCAGCGCAGGTGGCGACAAAAGACGTCAGGGACGACGCTTGCGTCGACAAGTGGAAGCTTTACAGGGCGCTGTGTGAGGCACGAGGCAAGCTGGGGATCACCGATCGGGCCCTGGCGGTCTTGAACGCGCTCCTGTCGTTCCATCCCAAGCAGGAGCTGAGTCAGGAGCACGGACTGATCGTCTTCCCTTCGAACGCCCAGCTCTCGCTGCGGGCGAACGGCATGCCGGAGGCGACGCTTCGGCGGCACCTAGCTGTGCTGGTAAGCGCGGGGCTTCTGATCCGCAAGGACAGCGCCAATGGCAAGCGGTACGCAAGACGTGACGGAGAAGGCAGACTTGATGAGGCTTTCGGGTTTTCGCTGGCACCGCTTGTGGCGCGTGCAGAGGAGATAGAGTCCAAGGCTGCCGAGGTGATCGCGGAGCGCCTGCAACTACAGCGGCTTCGTGAGCAGCTGACGATCTGCCGCCGCGACGTGGTCAAGCTGATCGAGACGGCTTTGGATGAGGGTGCACCTGGGAATTGGGAAGCGATCCACCAGGACTACAGAGGCGCCATGGCCTCGCTGCCGAGGAATTCGGGTGTCCAACAGGTGGCAGAAACGCTGGACCGCATGCAGGAACTACGTAGCAACATCGTCATCCGATTGGAAAAGCTGGCAAATGTTCGAAAAACGAGCGGCAATGCCTATCAAAATGAGCGGCACATACAGAGTTCAAAACCCGACTACATTTCTGAACTTGAACCAAGCTCTCGAAACGAGCTGGGAGCAAAACCTGAGGAAGAGCCGCGACGTGAGTCCGAGCCGTTGAAGCCTTTCCCCTTGGGTATGGTCCTGCGTGCTTGCCCGGACGTTTCTGCCTATGGACCCGGCGGGGTGATTTCCAACTGGCGCGACATGATGAGCGCGGCGGTGGTGGTACGATCAATGCTGGGCGTCAGTCCGTCAGCCTATCAGGAAGCCTGCGAGGTGATGGGTCCCGAGAATGCGGCAACCGCGATGGCCTGCATCCTGGAGAAGGGGGGGCAGATCAACTCGGCCGGCGGCTATCTGCGCGATTTGACCCGTAAGGCGAGCCGAGGCGAGTTTTCACTCGGACCGATGCTGATGGCATTGCTGCGGACTGCAGGCCTTGAAGTCAGACGCGTCTCATGATCGCAATCTGCTTGTCCCTGGCCCGTAGCTCACCCCGGATGTTCTTCGCGCGGGCACCCGTTCAACCTGCTAATTTAGCTGCTGCGATGATCAAGCGAATCCTGTATTCATCCGGACGTGAGGCCGGTGAGATGGGAGTTCAGCATGACGCCTGAACGGCGCAGGGAAATCTTTGATCGCGTTGTCGATCGCTGGGCTCAGCGGGGTTTTCAGTTTGAGACCAGCCCGATATTCCGTGCCAGCGTTGACGACTGGATCCAGGGCCGGATTTCAATCCAGGAACTGAAACAGCGGTACTCAGAGTTCCTTCGGACTCAATCCCATCGGGGATCTGGTCTTCCGGTAACGGGAACGGAGTTTTAAGGCGGCACGTTCCAGCGGAATGCTCACTCCTCCTCGAGCAAGCCATCGATAACCTATAGCAGGGCGTCGACAATCGACTGTCCGAGTGCATTGCCGGTTTCAGCGATCTGCCCCTCATCCATGTCGCGTGCCGCCAGCGCCAGGTCGCTCCCTTGTTCAGCAACGATGGCACGGGAACGTTCGATTGCCCACTGAGCGAATTCTGCGCGGTTGCTGATCGTTGTGGTTTCCATTGGATCCAATCTTAGATGATCGTCAATGATTGACGGTTATCGTCTCTTTGCGCGAGAAGTTCTGCGTTCGCGCGACTGTATTCTGGGCGTTACCCTCTGAGCTGCAACTTGCGGAAGCGACCGCATCTGCCTTCATCTAGGACTCAAGGCTGCGGCGTGGTATCGGGCTCACGTTTCTCCCACGGCTGTCAATCGAGAAGACGCGCGGCGCGTCCGGTCCTCCTGTGAGCGTTGTTGTAATAGCTGGACGCCTGCTGCACGGAGCGATGGCGTGACTGCTCCATGGCCTCGGGGAGCGGGATACCGCGGTTGGCCGCCTCGGTCAGAAATCCGGAGCGCAATCCATGGGCAGAAAAATCTGCGGGCTCCAGGCCGGCCAAAGCGGCGCGATGCTTGACGATGTCGTTGATTGCCTTCGGATCGAGCGCCCGCAGTGAGAGGTTTCCCCAGCGATCAATCGCCCGAAACACACTGCCGCTGTCGATCTTGGCGCGTGTCATCCATTCATTCAGGGCTTCGACCGGTCGACCTGCCATGTAAACCACTTCATCGCTGTCAGCGCCGCTGGTCTTGGTCCGGCCGAGGTGGATCGACATTGATGGAAGGGGAGGGGCGCCATCAACAGGTATGGGAGGCTCGATCGTCAGCTGTTCCTTGCGCAGACCGGCGATCTCGCTGCGCCGACGCCCGCCGGAGGCAAACGTCACCATCAGGATTGCACGGTCGCGGACGTCGCGAAGACTGTCCGTGCGGCAGGTGGCCACGAGCTTCGCCAGCACGTCACCAGTCACCGCCTTGGCGCTTTTGCGCTTTCTGGGGCGTGGCGTAGCGCGAACTGCCAATCGCAATGCTGACTTGAGAGCAGGGGAAGCGAAGCTGCCATCAAGCCCCCGCCATTTCGTCAATGTCGACCATGTGGCGAGGCGCCGGCGCACGGTATCAGGCGCATGCGGACCGACGACCTTGAGAAGCCCCTGGTCGCGGAGCATCCGCTCCACCTCAACCGGCATGCCATGCTGCGGATCCGACCGCCGTTTTTCCGGATCCCAAAGATGATGGGCAACGAACTTCAGGAGCAACGCCTCAGGCGCCGGCCAGGGCAGGGGGGATCCGTTGGCCGCCAACGACCAGGCCTGCAGATAGGCCAGATCGGAGGCAAGCGCGCGGAGCGTGTTCTCGCCCATCCCCTGGTTTACGAGGTGGCGGAGTGTCTCGACGTCCTGGTCGCTGAGCAGCTCGGCGAGTTCGTCGCGTCGCTCCATCGGCAGCACGGCGGCAATGGTGTCGAGGCTTTCTACCCGGCGATCAACCGCACTTCTCCCCGGGCGATCAGTCGCCATGGGCGAAGGGTCCAAGCACAGTAACGCCTTCCTTGCGCGCGGCAGCGGCAAGCTTGCGATCGAGCGTTGCCAGCGGGACATTTCGATTGAGGGCAAGCGCCACATAGGCGGCGTCATAGGCGCTGAGTACGTGATTGGCAGCCAGCAGCAGGACAAAACTGTCGCCGCCAATGCCGGCATCGTCGAGCGGCAGGCGACGAACCCGTTCCATGTTGACCAGCGCGCCGCCGGCAGAGACGCGACCGCGGCGTTCGG
>Ga0065721_10049884_pt1 | contig 25788 bp, 19 predicted proteins | sample Mesricmetagenome_FD_59108 | JGI IMG/M metagenome (GOLD analysis project Ga0065721, IMG submission 59108) | Mesophilic microbial community from rice straw/compost enrichment Sample: eDNA_1 v2 (version 2) | ecosystem: Engineered > Solid waste > Grass > Composting > Bioreactor | place: USA: Davis... | reverse complement strand
CCCCCGCTGTAACTCGGTTTTTTCCTCTTATTTGGCTGTTTCACACCCTCACGCTCCTCCATCCCCCCGCTGTAACTCGGTTTTTTCCTCTTATTTGGCTGTTTCACACCCTCACGCACAGCTCGAGGAGGCGTCTCAAATCTCATAATCATGTATCGTAATCGCTTTATTATTCCAAACTAAAACAAGGAAACAGATCTTCGTCCTAACCAGCTGCAGCCCCGCCTCTTTCCCTCGCCTTCATGAACCCATAACTTGACAACACTAAATATATTATTTATATTAATTTACAAAAAGTAACCAAGAGAAGGAGGGCTTCATCATGTCTACAAGCATTCATCCAGATACCGTTCTTGGCGCTGTAAAGCTCAAGATCAGCAATCTCGCGCAATCTCTCCACTTCTACACCGAGGTTATTGGCCTCCGAATTCTGGAGCAGACAAGCACGACTGCCGCTTTGACTGCTGATGGCAAGACAGCTCTCATTCTGCTTGAGCAAATACCGGATGCTGTCGTAGCGCCTGAGCGCAGAGGAACAACCGGGCTGTACCACTATGCTCTGCTGCTTCCCAGCCGCAAGGAGCTTGGCATCGTTCTGAAGCGGCTGATCGCTCACCGCATCCCGCTTGGACAGGCCGATCATCTGGTCAGCGAAGCATTGTACTTATCCGATCCCGACCATAATGGAATCGAGATTTATGCCGACCGTCCGAGATCCGAATGGAAGCGCGACGCGCACGGTGATTACGTTATGGCAACCGATCCTATCGACTGGGAAGGTCTATTGCAGGAAGCCGGCGAAGAAGATATAGCGAAAGGTCTGCCGCCTGAAACCATCATGGGGCATGTTCACCTTCATACGGTGGGCATTCCGGAATCGAGAGCGTTCTATAACGGACTGCTAGGCTTCGATATTGTCGGCGATTATACCCAGATGCGGGCATTATTCGTATCGGCCGGAGGCTACCATCACCATATCGGGCTTAATGTATGGGCTGGCATCGGAGCTCCCGCTCCCTCCCCTCAATCAACCGGCCTCGACTATTTTACGATCATATATCCGGATTCTGGCGAACTGTCGTCAGCCCTAGAACGGCTTCTTGCCGCAGGCCTTTCCGTTGAACAGCAGGACGGCGCCGCCTTCGTCACCGATCCGTCCAGCGTTCGCATTAAACTTACCACGAGACTTGTCCAACAAAACAACCATTAAGGAGCTGCTGCAATGACTGATATTATTTTTCACGGGCATTCCTGTGTCCAAATTACTTCCGGCGATAACTCGCTTGTAATCGATCCATTTCTGAGAGGGAATGAACTGGCTGTAACAAAACCCGAAGACATCAAAGTCAACTCGATTCTTCTGACGCATGCCCATATGGATCACATCCTCGATGCGGAGCCGATCTCCCGCGCGAACAATGCTCCTGTTGTTGCGAACGTCGAGCTTGCCACCTACATGTCCTGGAAAGGCCTTGAGACGATTGGCATGAACATCGGCGGGACCGTTGATCTTGGCTTTGCCAAAGCAAAAATGATTCAAGCGTTCCATAGCTCGGGCATTACCATCGCGGAAGAGCAGCGCATTATTTATGGCGGCATGCCGGGCGGCTACATTATTACGGTGGACGGCAAGACAATCCTCCATGCCGGCGACACTGCTTTGTATGGCGATATGAAAATGATCGGCAACCGTCATGACATTGACGTTGCCCTTATCCCGATTGGCGACCACTTCACGATGGGCCCAGAAGATGCCCTTCAAGCGGCCGAATGGTTCGGCGCCAAGGTGACGATCCCGGTTCATTACAATTCCTTCCCGATTATCCGCCAGGATGCGGAAGCCTTCGTTCAGGCTTTGGAAGCAAAAGGCTTAAAAGGCCAGCTCCTCGAGCCCGGTCAGAAGCTGTCCATCTAACTCGCAAGCTGCCTTCCCTCATGGGGTTGGCAGCTTTTTTATTTGCCGTTAATGAAATTCATGCTAAAAACGACGATAATAAGTAGACAACTAATCTGATGATGATAACAAGGAGCAATTCATTTATGAACGGAATCCGATTATTGCTGGCTGATGATGAGCCGCATATTATACAGTTTCTTGAGCTGGGTCTTCTGAGCGAAGGGTTTGACATCCGTACCGCGCAGGACGGCGCGGCCGCCTTGCAGCTGGCAAAAGAGTTTCAGCCCCATGTCCTTATTCTCGACGTGATGATGCCGGAGATGAACGGCTTTGAAGTATGCCAAGCGGTCAAAGACGCCGGCGCGAACGTTGCGGTTATCATGCTTACCGCGAAGGATGAGGTCGAAGACCGTGTGAGAGGCTTAACGCTTGGCGCGGATGATTATGTCGTGAAGCCCTTCAGCTTCGAAGAGCTGCTCGCTCGGATCAAAGCCCGGCTCCGCAACCAGTTCCCAAGCTTGCTTGGCGAGGCGACTTACGGTCCCTTCCGCATTAACGACCTGAAAAAGGAGCTGATCTACCAGGATCAGATTCTGGAGCTCTCTCCTACCGAGTATGAGCTGTTGAAATACATCGTTCTGAACAACGGCATCGTGCTCAGCAAAGCGCAAATATTGGACAGCGTATGGGGCTACCGGTTTGGCGGGGAAGAGAATATCGTCGAGGTGTATATCCGCTCCCTGCGGGACAAGCTTGGCGACAAGGAGCATCGGCTTATCCGTACGCTGCGGGGTGTCGGTTACAGGATGGATCTGTCATGAGACGATCGGTCTTAGCCCCCCGCTCCCTCCGCTTCCAGCTTCTTCAGCGCTCTCTATTTGTCATGGCGGCTCTGCTGCTTATGATCGGCATCTTGCAATATGTCTTGATGAAGGATTTTCAATATAAAAATAAAGCCGAAGCGCTGGAAGCCCAATTAATCTCGCTTCCCCATGACTGGTTTGGCGGCGATCCGTTCGGTCGCGGGAGCGGAGCCAGCAGTCCGCCTGGAAGCTCGCCGCCTATGCAGCTTCCGATACCGGCGCCTTTTTATTATCAGCCCGGCTTGTCCCTTGCCTCCATTAATCTTGAAGGCGAATTTACCGATCTGTCGCGGGATGACGAGCTTAACGCGCCGCAATTATCGGCCGGTCAATACAAAGAGCTGCTTAAACAACCGCCTAATCAACATGGCACTTACCGGATCTTGACGGACCAAAAAGGCATGCAGCAGCTGGTCGTCTTTCACGTCACCGGGCCTCCCGGGCATCCCGAGGGCATCATCCAAGCCGGAACCGACACCGCTTCTCTGAAGCAAATACTGATGACTCAGCTTGCGATCTTTATCGGATTGTCCGTGCTTGCGCTGGCTGCCGGCTTATGGTTCTATATCCCGCTGCTGCGTCGCACGCTTCGGCCATTGTCGAGCGTCGTGCAGACGGTCAGCCAGACGGATGCCGCCAATCTGAACGAAAGACTGCCCGTGAATCAAGGGCAGCAGGAAATCGACCAGCTTGCTGTCGCCTTTAACGGGATGCTGGAGCGTCTTGACCTTTCCTTTGAAACCGAAAGGCAGACAACGGAACGAATGAGACGGTTTATCGCGGACGCATCGCATGAATTGCGCACTCCGCTTACGTCTATTCATGGCTTTATCGAAGTTTTGCTGCGCGGGGCCGCTTCCAATCCAGATCAGCTTCGCTCCGCCTTAACCAGCATGCAGCTGGAATCCAAACGGATCAACAAGCTGGTTGAGGATTTGCTCCTGCTCGCCAAGCTTGATCAAGCCCCTTCGCCCGAACGGATCGAGATCCGGCTGGATAAGCTTCTACAAGAGATGGAGCCCCAGCTTCGTCTGCTTGGCGGCACTCGCAACGTCAGCCTGCAAATCAATCCGGGCATTCAGGTCTCCGGGCATCCCGATCAGCTTAAGCAAGCGGTGCTGAATCTGTTCCTGAATGCCGTTCAGCATACCGATCCGGATACCGGCAGCTTGTCCCTTAAGTTATTTACGGAAGCAGAAGAAGCGGTTATAGCCATTTCCGATAATGGCTCCGGTATAGCGGCAGAACATCTGCCCCATCTATTCGAGCGATTCTACCGGAGCGAATCCTCGCGCACGCGCAAAAGCGGCGGGACAGGTCTTGGCCTCGCCATTACCCAGTCTCTTATCGCGAAGCATCACGGTACCATTCACGTCGATAGTATAGAAGGCTCAGGCAGCACGTTTCGGATCAGACTGCCGCTTCATTGAAGGAAAAAGGCTATCCCGTCATAACCAAATGACGGGATAGCCTTTTTGCCATGTGCCTGAAGACATTCAGCATTCTTTCAGCCAGCGTTAAGATTAGCATCAGACTCAGCCTATACAATTAGTTTTGTTAAGAGAATGTAAACGAGAGCAACTGTGATAGTGAAGCGGGGTGTAATAATGAGCAAAATTAAATTCAGGAATGAGCTGAAATTTTTTATCAATCATCTGCAATATTTCACGATTCGCCAGCGGTTAAGGAATCTAATGCTGCCCGACGAGCATGCTGGTTCAACCGGTGAATACCATATTCGAAGCTTGTATTTCGATGATTTTAGCAATAACGCCCTAAACGACAAGCTTGGCGGCTTCCGGGACAGGAAGAAGTACCGTATCCGCATTTACAACGGCCAAGACAAAGTCATTCATTTCGAGAAAAAGCTTAAACGGATGGACTACATCGCCAAGTTGAAGGAGCCGCTTACCAGAGAGATGTACAACCGCATCATGGCCGGTGATTATGAGGTACTGAACGTGCCGGACAAGCCGCTTTTCATGGAGATCTACAACGAAATGCACGACAATCTGCTGCGTCCGAAGGTAATCGTCGATTACGTGCGCGAGCCTTACGTCTGCCATAATGGCAACGTCCGGATTACGTTTGACAAGGATCTGCGGACCGGGCTGCATGCGGTGGACATCTTTGATCCCGAGCTGGCGCCCGTTAAAGCAATTGATGAAGATTTCATCATCCTGGAAGTGAAATTCGATGAGTACATCCCGGGCTACATTCAGACTGCGCTGCAGCTTGAAGGCCTGAACCGGCAATCGGCTTCCAAGTATGTGATCTGCCGTAAATTTCTGAAATATAACTCGTGGGAGGATTATTAAACCAATGGATACAACAACTAACGCAAACAATACGACCAATACGTTTTCCGACTTGTTCAAAAGCTCGGTCCTCGACAACTTCAATTCAAGCATCGATATTTCGAAAATGTTGATTACGCTCGCTGTCTCTTTCTTAATTGGTCTATTTATTTACACGCTTTACAAAAGAATCTTCAGCGGAGTGTTGTACTCCAAGAGCTTTAACGTCTCCCTGATCGGGATGACTATCATTACGTCCGTCGTTATTCTGGCGGTCAACTCGAATCTCGTCCTGTCCCTCGGTATGGTTGGCGCGCTCTCGATCGTTCGTTTCCGTACGCCAATCAAAGACCCGACCGACCTGATCTTCCTGTTCTGGGCAGCAGCTGCCGGTATCGTAACCGGCGCAGGCTTCTTCACACTTGCTGTTGTTGGTTCTGTTATTATCGGGCTTGTCCTCTTCCTATTCGTAAAAGGCGGCAAAGTGGAGTCTCCATACCTTCTTGTTGTTCAATGCGCGGATGATGAGAGCGAAAAAGCCGTTCAGCAACAAGTCGGCAAGCTGGTTAAACGCTATAACGTGAAGCAAAAAACCGTGTCCGCAGGAAATATCGAAGTTACGCTTGAAGTCCGTTTGAACGATCAGGAAGGACGTTTCGTAAACGAGCTGTCGCAGATTGCCGGCGTTCGCAATGCCGTTCTGATCAGCTACAACGGAGATTATGTATCGTAAAAGACAGGATGGTGCTTAAGATGAAAGCGAAGTTTATACTAGCGCTCTTCTCCATCATTCTGGTCATCGGTTTAACAGGATGCGGCTCTAAGCCGGCAGTTAACAATGAGGGAGACGAGAACAAAGCCACCTCCAAGGAGGAGCAGTTTTTAGACGAAACCGTGTTTCCGAAGGACAAAGTCGTTGACGTAAAAATTACGATCGATGAAGATCAGTTCCAGGACATTATTGATAATGCCAGCGCCGAGGAATATCACGCGGCATCCGTCGATTATAACGGGGAGCATTTCGATAATGTTGGCATTCGTGCCAAGGGTAATCTTAGCCTGCGCAGCGTTGTGCAGATGGAGGATTCCGACCGGTACAGCTTTAAGATCTCTTTTGACGAATACGTGAACCAGACGCTTGGCGGCATCAGCAAAATCAATCTGAACAACAATTACAGCGATGCTTCCTATATGCGCGAATTTCTGACCTACGAGCTGGCGGAACAGATGGGCTTGCCGACTCCAAAGTTTTCATTCGTAAATGTGTATGTTAATGATAAGCTGTGGGGCTTCTACCTGGCGATTGAACAAGTCGGGGATGAATACCTGAACCGCAACTTTGGCAATGCGTACGGTGCTTTGTACAAAGGCATTATGGGTACAGGCAGCGATCTGCTCTGGATTGACGACAAGCTTGATTCCTACCCTGGTCTTGAACAAAAGTCCAAATCGTCCAATAACGACATTCTGATTGATATGCTGGATGGGCTGAACAACGGCACCAATCTGGAGAAATATATTAATGTCGATGATGCTTTAGGCTATATCGCTTTAAACGCCGCAACCATGAATATGGACAGCTATCTCGGCGGCAACAAGCAAAACTATTATCTGTATGAGGATGACGGCGTCTTCTCGATTCTGCCATGGGATTATAATATGGCTTTTGGCGGCATGGGAATGATGGGCGGTGGCGGCCGTTCAAGCAGTCTCTTGATCGACGAACCGACGCAAAGCGCGCTTGCGGACCGTCCGCTGGTCGCGAAGCTGCTCGCCGTTGACGAGTACAAAGAAAAATATCATGACATGCTTCAAAAAATAGTTGACGGTTACTTGTCCAACTCGCAATTCCAGGCAAGAGTAGATGAGCTTAACACGATGATCACATCGTATGTTAAAGCGGATCCTTCTTCGTTCTATACGTACGAACAATATGAGGAAGGCATTAAATCGCTGGTCTCGACCAATGCGAGCACGATCAGCAATATCTCGCAGCAGCTCGACGGCACCATCGCCTCTTCGGGTGACGGCTCCGGCAGCGGCGGAGGATTTGGCGGCGGTGGCGGTGGCATGCGCGGCGGCGGCAACCGCCAGCAAAATGCCGCTGATGCAGGCGGCCGGCAGCAGGATGCTGCGGCAGCCCAAGGCGCGGGCAGTAATGCTGCGGCGCAGCCGGGAGCTAATGGCGCTGCGGACAGCGGGCAAGGCGCAGTTCCGGCAGCCGCGCAAGGCGCGAATGGCGCTGATGCGCAGCAAGGCGCAGCCCAAGGCGGCGATACGGCACAGCCGCCAGGCGGGTTCCAAGGCGGGGATGGCATGGGATTCCCGGGCGGCGATATGGGCCAGCCGCCAGATGGTTTCCAGGGCGGCGGCATGGGTCAGCCACCGGACGGATTCCAAGGCGGCGGCATGGGCGGCGGCGGCTTCCCGGGAATGGGCATGGGCAGCCAGCCTAAGCAGGATAATTCCCGCGAAGCCATTACGGCCGGTATCGCAATCCTTGTCTTGCTCCTGTCCTGTCTGTTCATCAAATACTTCAAACGCAGAAGATTATAATCTCTCAAAAACAAAGGAGCAGGGAATCCCCCTGCTCCTTTACCTGTTCCCCCAAAAATAATTGATAAAGAATAGAGGCAATGTATCTTCTGGAGGAGCGTAGCGTTCGCCTTTGCCATGTACTTTACCACCTTAAAAAATTGTTAGAGGTAAATTACTGGCAACCCCACCGAATGTGTGACAAAATTTATCAATTGTCTCACATTCGGTTGGACCGGAAGGAGATACATTCCGTTATTCCTAATCAATAAATAATTTATCTGCTTCGTATGATTGCCACAATTAACCACACAAACAGAATCGAAGCAATCCCGAACCCGATCTCAATCGCCGGTATATCCCACAGCAGCGTGCTCTGATGCCCCATCGACGAGCCTATGATGAGACCAACCATAATAATACTGAACGAGAGCAGCACTATGCTGAGACTTAATCGGTTGCTGATTTGATCCAGCTTTTTCAGCACAGCATTTAATTCGGGAACCGCAAGATCCAAGCCTAGCCTGCCTTTGCGCATCATATTGAGCACGCTCCGCAGACTGAGCGGAACATCCGAGAGCAGCTCCAGATAATCCGGAATATCATCCACCCATTTGCGTACGATTCTACGCGGATCCAGCTTCTCGATCACCAGCTTGCGACCAAACGGCTCGGCGACGTCAAACACGCTAAAGTCCGGATCAAGCGCCGTCACTACACCCTCCATCGTGAGGAACGTTTTGCCGAGCAGCGTCAACTCAGACGGAATACGTATCCCATGGCGAAAAGCAAGCGCAAACAGTTCGTTCACCGACTCTCCTATTTTCACCTGGCTTAGCGGGACCTTGTAATATTTCTCCCTCATCTGGTCTACATCCGCCCGAAGCGCCTTCCTGTCCGTATCATCGGGGATAAAGCCCATCCCATTAATCGCCCGGATAATCGTACTTGTACTTTGATTGCGCAGGCCAATTACAAAGGTGGCGAAATGCTGCTTCATATCTGGCGTAAGCCGTCCAACCATGCCAAAATCAAGAAAAGCCAGGTTCCCGTCAGGCAGAGCCAGCACATTGCCCGGATGCGGATCCCCATGGAAAAAACCGTCCACCAGCACCTGATGAAAGATTGTCTTGGAGTACCGCTCCGCAAGCTTTTTATGGTCATAGCCTCCCTGCTCGAGCTGCTCGCGGTCCGACAGCTTGATGCCTTCCACATAATCCATCGTCAGAACAAGCTTGCTTGTATACTCCCAGTACACCGCCGGAATAATGATGCCGTCAAACCTGCTGCTTTGGGCGGCGAACCGCTCCGCGTTGCGCGCCTCCAGCCCGTAATCAAGCTCGGCGCAAAGCGCTCTGGCAATTTCATCAATCATGTCGCGAACCCGGTAGCTGCGCGCCCATTCGAGACGATGCTCTGCTATCCGCGCCAGCTCCGACAAAATATCGAGATCCGTCTCGATGACCTTTTGGATAGATGGACGCTGCACTTTGACCGCTACCACCGTACCGTCAACCAGCTTGGCCCGATACACCTGCCCGATAGACGCGGAAGCGAGCGGCTCTTCGCTGAACTCGGCGAATAACTGCTCAAGCGGCGAACCCAGCTCATCTTCAATAATATGTACAGCTTCCAAATACGAAAAAGGCTGAACATGATCCTGCAGCTTCTCCAGCTCCGCAATAATGCCTGCGGGAATCAGGTCGGGCCGTATGCTCGCCATTTGACCCAGCTTGACGAAGGTTGGACCAAGCTCCTCCAGAAACATGCGAAGCCGCTCGCCAACTCCGCGTTTGCGAATGCCTTGCCTCTCACCGCCGCGCAGCACCAGTCCCGTATCCGGCAAGCCCAAATCCTTGGCGATATACCCAAAGCCGTTACGGACAAATGCGACCGCGATTTCCCGATAACGCTGCAAATGACGGAATTTCGATCTTACGCTCATACATCCGCCTCAGATCAGTCCACAGGTATTTCTTTATGCTCCAGCGCCGCCACCCGCTGCTCCAGCTGCTCATATTGCTCTCTTGTTACATATTTTTCGCCAATGATGGATTGGACGCGTTCACGAATCATTTCTTCAATTTTACTGCGGGTTTCCTCGCCTTTCTTAAGCAGCTCATCGACATAAACGGACGATTCGGCCTTGGTGATTTCGCCTTTTCGCACCCATTCCTCCGCCAGCTTCTCTACTTGCTCCTTGCTTGTCACTGCAAATCCAAGTCCAAACGAAACGGCTCTTCCGAACAAATCCTTCATCTGTATCACATCTCCTACAGTATGGAATATATCCAGTTTATGCAACTTGGCCGGTTTACAGTCATTCCCCCAATATAAACCATCATAAAGGTAAAAAAAGGGTTGATTTACGGATAATTCTTTTTTGCATACTGCATAATAACAGTAAGAAATAGTCTAATCCCGACCATTTAATTAGGAGGCTGCGAATCAATGGCAAACCGCAATTCATTATTAGTCCCCGGAGCCCGCGCGGCGCTTGAACAACTAAAATTCGAAATCGCGCAAGAGCTTGGCATAGAGCTTCCCGCGGACGGCTACTACGGTCATATGACTACTCGCGATATGGGCTCGATTGGCGGAACGATCACCAAACGTCTGATCCAGCTGGCTGAGCAGCAAATCGCCGGCCGCTACTAGAAAAGCTGCACTATACTTACACGACAAGGGCTAACCCTGCAGCATTCGCTGTTTCAACGGGCTTAGCCCTGTTTTTTATGATTTCCTTCGAGCGTGAACTTCCCTTTAGAGCTAAAAATCGGTAAAATGAGAGATGGCTTGTCTTACTTAACGAACACATACTTATGATTTTAATGAAGAAAGGATTTTACCATATGATCATTAAACCGAAATCCCGCGGCTTTATCTGCACAACCGCACATCCAGCAGGATGTGCAGAGCAAGTGAACCGCCAAGTCGAATATGTACAGTCCCAACCGAAATTGAAAGGACCGCGTAATGTGCTTGTTATTGGTGCATCTACGGGTTATGGCCTTGCTTCCCGTATCGTTGCGGCGTTTGGCGCAGGCGCCAATACCGTTGGCGTATTTACCAGCAAAGGTGCGGAAGGCAGCCGTACAGCGAAGCCAGGCTGGTACAACTCTGCTGCTTTCGAGAAAGCTGCAGCAGAATCCGGTCTGAAATCGTACAGCCTCACCGGCGATGCATTCTCCGACGAGACCAAAGTAAGAACAATCGATCTGATCCGTACGGAGCTTGGCTCGGTGGATCTGGTCGTATACAGCGTTGCCGCTCCGCGCCGCGTTCATCCGAAGACCGGCGAAGTGTTCAACTCGGTGATCAAACCAATCGGCCAAACCTATTCGAACAAAACCGTTAACTTCCACAACGGCGTTGTGTCCGAAGCTACGATTGAACCAGCTACGGAAGAAGAAATCAGCCAGACGATTACCGTTATGGGCGGCGAAGACTGGCAAATGTGGATCGATGATCTGCAAGCAGCAGGCGTGCTCGCTGAAGGCGCTACTACGATTGCTTACTCGTACGTTGGTCCGGAAATTACGCATGCGGTTTACCGTGACGGCACAATTGGCCGCGCAAAAAATGATCTGGAAGCTACGGCGCACAACCTGACCGAGCAATTGTCCTCCACTGGCGGACGTGCTTATGTAGCGGTTGCCAAAGCGTTGGTTACGCAATCCAGCTCCGCCATTCCTGTCGTGCCTCTGTACATCTCGGCACTCTTTAAAGTAATGAAGGAAAAAGGCATCCACGAGGGCTGCATCGAGCAAATGTACCGCATGTTCGCTACCCGCCTGTATGTGGACGGCCCTACGCCGGTTGACGAAAAAGGCCTCATCCGCATGGATGACTGGGAAATGCGCGAAGACGTGCAGGCAGCGGTAGACAAGCTGTGGAGCGAGATTACCACGGAAAATGTTTACGAGCTGTCCGATCTTGAAGGCTACCGCCGCGAATTCTTCCAGCTATTCGGCTTCGAAACCGAAGGCATTGACTACGAAGCAGACGCAAATCCGGAAGTTGATATTCCAAACCTCCGCTAAGAATGATGAGAAAGCCGTAGCAGGCTGGCCTGCTACGGCTTTTTGTTGGGTAGACTGTACTTCATTAATCCATCGCTACCGACACATATCTGCCCCTTCCCACTTCCCGCATCTTAACGATGTGGCACATCGTCAAGCTCACCAGTCCAGCCCTTTTCGTCAGCCTTAACGATGCCGCGTATCGTTAAGCTCCCGCCTAAAGCCCATTTTAGGTCTGTTTCACGCATTTTCCCGCTTCTTAACGATGTGGCACATCGTTAAGCTCACCCGCCTCGCCCTTTACGACTGCCTTAACGATGCCGCGTATCGTTAAGTTCCCGCCTAAAGCCCATTTTGGGACTGTTTCACGCATTTTCCGCTTCTTAACGATGTGGTGCATCGTTAAGCTACCGCCTGTAGCCCATTTTGGGACTGTTTCACGCAACTTTTCGCTCCTTAACGATGTACCGTATCGTTAAACTCACCTGCCTCACCCTTTACGACTGCCTTAACGATGCCGCGTATCGTTAAGCTTCCGCCAACAGCCCATCTTTGGCCTGTTTCCCCCATCCCCTCGCCGCTTAACGATGTGACGCATCGTCAGGCTCACCAGTCCAGCCCTTTTCTCCCGCCTTAACAATGCCGCGCAGCGTTAAGGCAATCTCCCTCTCCTCACAAAAAAGAGCAGCCTTAAAGGCTGCTCCACCGCTTATTCCTTGCTCCCGCTTAATCCGAGCTGAGCAATCAGCTCGTAGGACTTCAGCCGCTCCTGATGATCATAAATCGCGCAGTTAATGATCACTTCATCCGCATCTGTCTGCCCGATAAACGCATTCAGCTTGGCTTCCACCGTCTGCGGGCTGCCCTTGATCGCCGTGCGAAGCTGATTGCGCACAGCAGTCAGCTCATACGGATTCGCGAAGCCTTCCAGATCAGCCGGCGGCTGAATCTTTCTTGGTACGCCGCCGCGGATCAGATTGAGGAACTGCTGCTCCAGCGTTGTGCCAAGCCATTCCGCATGCTCGTCCGTATCGGCTGCGATGGCATTTACGCCAACCATCGCATACGGCTTATCCAGATAAGCCGAAGGCTTGAAGCTGCTGCGGTAAATATCCAGCGCCGGCAGCGTAAAGTCCGGCGAGAAATGGCTCGCGAAGCCAAACGGCAAGCCCAGCTCCCCGGCAAGCCTTGCGCTGAAATCACTGGAGCCAAGCAGCCAGATGGGTACGTCCAAGCCTTCGCCCGGCACCGCACGTACCGCTTTCTCCGATTCCGGTCCGCGGAAGTAGCCTCGAAGCTCTTCCAGCATCGCTGGGAAATCCTCCCCGCCATATAAGTCACGGCGCAGCGCCATCATCGTCTGACGATCACTTCCCGGCGCGCGGCCAAGACCAAGATCAATACGGCCAGGGTACAGCGATTCAAGCGTACCGAATTGCTCCGCAATAACAAGCGGTGCATGGTTTGGCAGCATAATGCCGCCGGAGCCTACGCGAATGGTCGAAGTACCGCCCGCAATATGTCCGATTACTAATGAAGTAGCCGAGCTCGCAATTCCCGGCATGCTGTGATGCTCGGCTACCCAATAACGGGTATAACCCCATTGTTCCGCATGCTGGGCCAGGTCGAGACTGTTGCGCAAAGCATCCGAAGCCGTTGAGCCCTCCACTATTGGCGCAAGATCTAATATAGACAGCTTGACGTTGCCAAGCTTTTTGGATGTAGTCATGTTTCGCTCTCTCCTTCCAAGGTGAAACAGAATTTCATAATGACATCATGTCCATTATAACGAAGTTCTAGCGAAACTGCTATACAATGGTAAGTGACTATTGGAAAGCAATTGCTCTTTCACCTCCCATCCATGCGAAAACCCGTGAATTTCCGCCAATGTCTGTCTGAATCTGCTTTACGAACCCCATAACTCAAGCTATAATAGAGACATAACGATTTTTGAAATAGGGTTTCACAGAATGAAACAAACAAAATCGTCAACCTTACTCATTTACTTAAGGAGGAATACCCGAACATGGCAAATCAAGACCATTACTCCGTACGGTCCAGCTTGGAAGTCGGCGGCAAGTCTTATGCTTACTACAGCCTTCAAGGTCTGGAAAACCAAGGACTTGGCGACATTTCCAAACTTCCATTTTCGATCAAAGTATTGCTCGAAGGCGCTGTTCGTCAATTCGACGGCCGTGCTATCACAAAAGAGCATGTAAAACAACTCGCTGATTGGGCGGCTAACCGCGACGACAAAGAAATTCCTTTCATCCCTTCCCGTATCGTTCTGCAGGACTTGACCGGCGTACCGGTTGTCGTTGACCTTGCAGCAATGCGCGAAACGGTTAAAAAAGCTGGCGGCGACCCTAAAAAAATCAACCCGCTTGTACCCGTCGATCTCGTAATCGACCACTCCGTAATGGTTGACGCATTTGGTTCCCCGGATGCGCTTGAGATCAACCAACGCATCGAGTTCGAACGGAATGCAGAGCGCTACCGCTTCTTCCGTTGGGCACAAACAGCATTTGATAACTTCCGTGCGGTTCCACCGGATACAGGTATCGTTCACCAAGTCAACCTCGAGTATCTGGCATCCGTTGCAGCTACAAAAACAGTTGACGGCGAAACCTTCGTATTCCCGGATTCCCTCGTAGGTACGGACTCCCATACAACGATGATCAATGGTCTTGGTATCGTTGGCTGGGGCGTTGGCGGTATCGAGGCTGAAGCTGGTATGCTTGGCCAACCGCTGTACTTCGTAACTCCAGAAGTTATCGGCTTCAAACTGACAGGCAGCCTGGCAGAAGGCGCTACGGCGACTGACCTTGCCCTGACTATCACTCAAATGCTTCGTAAAAAAGGCGTTGTCGGCAAATTCGTCGAGTTCTTCGGCTCCGGCTTGTCCAACATCAGCCTTCCTGACCGTGCAACAGTTGCCAACATGGCTCCTGAGTACGGCGCAACAATCGGCTTCTTCCCGGTTGACGCAACTACGCTCGACTTCCTGCGCGCTACTGGCCGCACAGAAGAGCAAATCGAGCTGGTTGAAGCTTACTACAAAGCGCAAGACATGTTCCGTACGGATGCTACTCCGGACCCTGTCTTCACTGAAGTGGTTGAACTCGACCTGTCGACAGTTGTTCCTTCCCTTGCTGGTCCTAAACGTCCGCAAGACCGTATCGAGCTGACTTCGATGAAGGACGCTTGGAACGAGATCGTTCGCAAGCCAGTCGACAAAGGCGGCTATGGCCTGACTGACGAGAAAACAGAAGAAGTCGTTACTGTTAATCACGCTAACGGCAAAGTAAGCGAAATGAAAGCTGGCGCAGTAGTCCTCGCCGCTATCACAAGCTGCACGAACACTTCTAACCCTAGCGTAATGGTAGGCGCAGGCCTTGTTGCGAAGAAAGCTGTCGCTCGCGGTCTCGTTAAGCCTGAATACGTGAAGAGCTCCCTGACTCCAGGTTCCCTGGTTGTTACCGACTACCTCGTAAAAGCTGGCCTGCTCGAGTCCCTCGAAGCAATCGGCTTCCACGTTGCAGGCTACGGCTGCGCAACATGTATCGGTAACTCCGGTCCATTGCCTGAAGATGTGAGCCAAGCAATCGCTGACAACGACATGACTGTTGCTGCCGTATTGTCCGGTAACCGTAACTTTGAAGGCCGTATCCACGCGCAAATCAAAGCGAACTACCTGGCATCGCCGCCGCTTGTTGTTGCTTACGCGCTGGCTGGTACAGTTAACATCGACTTTGCTAGCGAGCCAATCGGCTTCGATCCGCAAGGCGAGCCTGTCTTCCTGAAAGACATCTGGCCAACGAACCAAGAAATCGCTGATGCGATGAACGCTTCGCTGTCCCCAGAAATGTTCCGTGCGAAATACGAGAATGTATACACGCAAAACGAACGTTGGAACGCTATTCCGGTACCGGAAGGCGAACTGTACGAGTGGGATCCAAAATCCACTTATATCGCTAACCCGCCGTTCTTCGACAGCCTTGCTGACGGCATCCGTGACGTTGAAGACATCAAAGCAGCGAAAACTCTGCTTGCTCTCGGCGACTCGGTTACAACTGACCATATCTCGCCTGCAGGCAGCATCCGTCCAGATGCTCCAGGCGGTAAATATCTGATCGCTAATGGCGTTGAGAAGAAGGACTTCAACTCCTACGGCTCCCGCCGCGGTCATCACGAAGTTATGGTTCGCGGTACATTCGCGAATATCCGTATCCGTAACCACATGGCTCCAGGCACAGAAGGCGGCTTCTCGACTTACCAGCCTACTGGCGAAGTGACTTCCGTATACGACGCTTCGATGAAATACCAAGCGGACAAAACAAACCTGGTTGTACTCGGCGGTAAAGAGTACGGTACAGGCAGCTCCCGTGACTGGGCAGCAAAAGGTACGTTCCTCCTCGGCGTTAAAGCCGTTATTACAGAGAGCTTCGAGCGTATCCACCGTTCCAACCTGGTTGGTATGGGCGTTCTTCCGCTCCAGTTCCAAGCTGGTCAAGGCTGGCAGGCACTTGGTCTGACAGGCTTCGAAACATTCGATATCGTTGGTCTGTCGAACGATGTTCAGCCTGGTGACCTGGTATCGGTTATCGCTACAAAAGAAGACGGTTCGCAAATCGAATTCAAAGTTATCGTACGTCTCGACTCCCTTGTGGACGTTGACTACTACCGTAACGGCGGTATTCTGCAGACGGTTCTGCGTCAAATGATCAAGAACTAATATATCTTTCATAGCAAAAAGGTGAGCCCTCAGCGAGCGGCTCACCTTTTTTGTAATCATCTCTTACACATTCAGTTCAATAAACAAATTGTAGATCAGTTGGGCCGCCTGTGCTCTTGTGGCATCACCTTGCGGCTTTAAGCTGCCGTCTCCCATGCCATGAATCAGACCTGCCTTATAAATCGATTGTACCGCTTCCAAGGCGTAGCCGCTGACTTTATTCTGATCCACAAACGGTTCCATCGATGCATCGCCAGTCAGATCCAGATGAACAAGCTGAACCGCACGGTAGAGCATAACAGCCATCTCTTCACGAGTAATCTTATCATTAACGCCAAAGCTGCCATCCGGCTTGCCGTTAACGATCCCCAGCTTCTGCGCGCTGAACACCGATTCTGCGTACCATGCACCGCTTGCTACATCCGTAAACGTTCCTGTCGCTGCCGAATCATTCAGCTCCAATGCGCCCATCAGCATCTTCAGAAATTCCGCGCGTGTCACGGTGCCCTCAGGCGCAAACTTTCCTGATCCAATCCCTTGAATAACTTCGCGTGCAGCAAGATACAAAATGCTGTCCTTCGCCCATGCCACATGAGTTAGATCGGAGAAAGCAATATGAACGGAAGCCGCGCTGTACCTGCTAAAGTGAAGCGGCGAGAACTCCACCATGCCCGTTGCTTTATTGTAAGCCGCATTTTTAACCACTTCCAGCTGACCGTTAGCATTCAAGTAATACACAACCACTTGATTAGGGTCCTCTGCCGCTCCTAACACATAAGGTATAGCTGCCCGAATGCTTCCCGCTTCCAGATTCGTCAGCTTTACGCCATCCAGACTGACTTCGAGATCATACACCGCATGACCGTCCAACTGTTTTTTCGCCTCTGCCGACAATTGGCTGTCCTCTACTTTCGTTGCCTTCACTTGAAGCGTGGCAGCTGTTTTCTCCGTGAGCAGCTTGCCGCTTACTGTAAAGCTCACAAGTCCGGAGTCAATTCGAATATTATGCTGTACGCCGCTGACAGGAATATCTACCGTAACCGACTTCGTCCCTGCGCTTGGTTTGACCGTAACATCCAGCGTCTGATCATTGTCTTGTGCAAGTGCCTTTTGAATATCCTGATTATTAATGGAAACGGCCACGTTGCCAGATGCATCAGCACTGGACTGAACGGTCACCTGACCGCCTTGAACCGTTACAGAATCGGATGATCCCGTTGACGGTGTGCCCGGCTGGGTGGTACCGCCGCCGCCAGATGTCGTTACCGTCACAACAGCTGTTGCAATGCGATGGCCATCTTCCGTTGTAACTGTAATATTAGCCGAACCGCTTCCTGCTGCCGTCACCAAACCAGAATCATTCACCGTTGCAACGGTTGGATTGCTGGATGACCAGGTTACCTGCTTATTGTCCGCATCTGCCGGATTAATCGTCGCCGTCAAAGTTTCCGTTCCGCCAACCTTCAAGTTGAGGTTATATTTATTTAGCGTTACACCGTTAACAGAAGTAACAGGAGCCGCAGCGAGATAAATATTCGGTGCTTCCGGCTTCTCCATACCGTTACCCAAATAGAAGCTTGTATGCGGCGGCTGGTTATAGCCGGTGTTTTGCCATGCGATGCCCAAACGATATACCGGATCATGCATCAGCGTACGAATTTTTTGATCTGTTACATCGGTCGTTGAATAGATACGCAGCGCGCTGCTGTCCTCCGTACGTACGACAACCTCTTCTCTCCAGTCCCCAATCAGGTCAGCTTGCAGAGACGGATTCCCTTTTGTACCGTTATTGGAATACGTTCCGTTAAACGTTTCAAGCCGAACGAGCTGGTTATGCTCATAATCCCATTTGTCGATCCTCGGAACGCCATTGCCTGTTGCCGTATTCCAATCATGGTCCAGCAGCTCGCGGCTTAAATCGCCGTCCCACCAAATCGCAAAGTTGGAGGTTGGAATTTGAGTCGAAATTTTCACACCTTCGCTATTAAACATAAATCCGCTCAAGTTGCTTTCCGTTGCTCCCGACTTCGTGGCGTCAATCGCCCATGACTCTTCGCCTTCATATCTTGGGTCCACATCTGCCGACAAGCCCCTGCCTGTATCTGCACCTACCTGAGGTTGTCCATACAACGGCTCTCCTGTCCGTGCATCCAGCATCGTTGCCGAATATGGAGCTCCTGTCTCCTCCTGCACGGTCCACAGCTCGAGTCCCAGATGCGAAGGATTCAGATCGCCCAGATGCATCGCGTCGCCATGCCCCAGCTTCGTGTCCCACAGTAAAGTACCATCATCGTTAACCGCTGTATTGCCGGTAATAATCTCATCCTTGCCGTCCGCATCTACATCCGCCACACTGAGCTGATGATTGCCCTGTCCATATCCCGGATTCGGAGAATCATATTTCCACAGCTTGCTCAGTTCTCCATCTCTCCAGTTGTAAGCCACAAGCACCATTCGGGTATAGTAACCGCGTTGTAAAATAAGACTTGGACGCTGACCGTCCAAATAAGCAATTGCTGCGCCAAAGCGGTCAATCCGGTTGCCGTACGTATCTCCCCAATCTCCGATATTGCCTCTTGGCGGATCATAATCTTCGGTAGCTAAGGCCTTGCCCGTAGCTCCTTCAAAGATGGTAAAGAACTCTGGACCTGCCAGAACATAACCGTCGGAATTACGGTAGTCGGCAGTTGCATCTCCAATAACCGTTCCCGTCCCGTCAATCGTTCCGTCAGCCGTGCGGGCAGCTACTTCGGCCTTGCCATCCCCATCGAGGTCATAAACCATCGGATGTAAGTAATGAGCTCCTGAACGGATATTTGGCCCCATATCGATTCTCCACAAGCGGGTGCCGTCCATTCGGTAAGCGTCCAGATACGTATTGCCGGTAATGCCTGCCTGGGAGTTATCCTTCGAATTGCTCGGGTCCCATTTCAGAACAATTTCATATTGACCGTCACCATCCAGATCGCCTACGGAGGCGTCATTGGCACGATAGGTATAAGCTTCACCTGCACTTGTTACACCATCGGCAGGCTTATCAAGCGGAACATTCAAATAGTTGGTATTCCATGGCTGAACCGTTTCGGAAGGCTCCTGCTCCGTGCCGTTCAGAACTGCGCGGACATAATAGGAGGAATTCGCGGTTCCTGCTTCATCGACATAGTTGGTGCTTGCTTGAATAGGAGATGAATTAATTTTGACCCGGTCACGATACAGGTTGAAGCTTATATCATCCGGCTCTGTGCCAAGCAACCGCCATGAGACAAAGACATGACCGTCCTGCTCGATTGCAACAAGACCACGCCCCAAATCCTCCATTTGTCTGGCAGGCAGAAGCTGCGGCTTGGCTTCAACCGTTACAGGAGAAGACTCGGTCAACTCCCCGTCCGCATAGTCATACACAGCTGTTACATTAAAAGTATATTCTGTGCCATTATCAAGCCCGTCAAGGGCAGCAATGTACGTTCCTTTCGGAATTTCAGCGGAAAGCGTTTGGGAGCTGTCTTCGTTTACGATATATACATTTGCTTGTTTGTAGGCAGGATCAATCGGCGCCTTCCAGCCGATAAGCACCTTTCCGTCACGCCCTTCTGCGGCCAGATCCGTAACGACAGGAGCCTGCTCCAATTTATTGACGTTAATTGTATACGTACGGGCTACATCCGTATAAACGTTGGAAGCAACCGTAATATCAACCGATGACGAAGAGCCGCTTATCGGCACTGTAGCGGAGGAACCACTTTCAACAGCGGAGTCGCCGACCTTCAAACTAACCCCATCCTCATTACTCGCTGTTGGCGTAACCGTCAGGCTGTTCGAGGAATACGGCACATCAATATTGTAGTTGTTATTAGTCGGGTCAAAGGAGAAGGACGGTATAAAATCTCCAGCACTAAGCTGTACATTCGCTAGAGCCAGATCAAGCGCCGTTACTTTGATATTCGCCAGATTGTAACGGCCTCCGCCCGCATTGGTGAACAATCCAAAGCTGCTGATCCGTTCTCTGGCACTGTAGAAGTTTTCATTCGAGGTGACTGTATCGCCTGTATTCAAATCAAGGATAGAGACATCGTATTTCTTCTGAGGGATATTATAAATAAACGTGAAACGATACCAGTGGGTTGTGTCATAGGTGACGAGAGTTGGACCGTTCTGCAGTTTGAATACACCGCCATCCATTACAAATCGTGTAACTGCTGCGGTAGTGGCATTAACCTTTCCTTCCATTACCCAGAAGGTTCCGCCTTTGCTTGTTGGCATATTGAGGTCAAATTGCAGAATCATGCCTCCGGTTTGAGGAGCAAATCGTTGGCCGAAATAAGAAGAACCGGTCAGATCATGGCTGATTGAGGCATACTGCTGATCGGTATCCGGATCGTTTACAATCTCGACAACCGGGGCGGTTCCCTCCTTCGTCCAATTGTTACCGCTTCCAATTGTGACTGGACCTAGAGGATATGTAGCGAAATCCTCATCCACTACAGCGGAGTCGGCCGCGAATGCAGGTGTGATGTTCAAAGGAACTAATAAAGTAAAGACCATTAAAACGATTAACAGCTTGGAATAAGCCGTTTTTTTCTGTAGAAAATGCATGTATTACAGCCTCCATTCATTGTAACTGTCATAGGTAAAGATGGGGATGCGGTCAAGCTCCTCCTTTCTTATCCGATGTCTAATGCCTGCTACATGAACTTCACTATGCGCTTTCTTCTCGTTGAATGTTGGACCAGCCCTATCATATGGTTTTTTCTTGAAAATCTCTATTCAAATTTCAGTACTAAACCTTTAAAATTCAGTGCTTTTTCTTCAAGCTTTAACCCGGGAATATTTCAGGCAAAACAAAAGGACCGCCCCAAATTTCTCTTGGGACAGTCCTTCATTCCTTACTCATGCGCCGCTGTTGGATGCTTCTTCTTCCATTCATTCGTCCACAATCCAGCTCCAAGCACAGCTACGACGGCAATTGCAATGACCAGCCATTTGACCACTTGATTATCTTCGAACCAGTCTTTCCAGGCTGGCTCATGGGTAATCATCTTCGATGCGGTATAAGCCAGTACAGCCGAACCTGCGTAGATGATCCAAGGGAACTTGCTTAACAGCTTAATAAACAAGGTGCTTCCCCATACAACGATTGGAATACTGATCAATAGGCCTATAACAACAAGCAGTGTATGGCTATGCGCAGCTCCGGCTACCGCGATAACATTATCCAGTCCCATCGCTGCATCCGCAACAATGATGGTCCATACGGAGCCCCAAAGCGTATTGCTTGCTTTGACGTTATCATGATCTTCTTCCTGTACAAGCAGCTTGTAAGCGATCCATAGAAGCATAATCCCGCCGGCTACAAGCAGCCATGGAATCTCGAGCAAGTAAACCACAAGAACCGTTGCGACAATGCGCAGCAGTATTGCTCCAATCGTTCCATACAGAATTGCTTTCTTTTGCGTATCCTTCGGAAGCCGTTTTGCCGCCATTCCGATTACAATTGCATTATCGCCAGCCAGAATCAGATCAATAAATACGATGGACAGCAAAGTAGTTAGAAATTCAAACGGCGTCAAATCCAATTCCCCTTCTTTCTTGCATGATAAACCATAACATCAATCATTATAGTTTATTTTTCACGAGGGATGTAATATTTATTGCTAAAATTAATCATGAAGAGCGGTATGGCGTTTGTACAAATCTTCAACAACCATGCAAGCCATCGCTTCAACAACCGGTACTACACGAGGACAGATACATGGATCATGGCGGCCAATCGTTTGGATGGTATGCTCAACACCGTCTTCATCAACGGTTTGTTGAGGAAGCGAAATCGACGAGGTTGGCTTCACGGCGATACGGAAAACAATATCTTGTCCCGTGCTGATCCCGCCGACAATACCGCCGGCATTATTAGTCAGGAAGCCGTTAGCATCCATTCCATCATTATGCTCGCTGCCCAGCATTGTAGTAGCTGCAAAACCTGCGCCAAACTCGATGCCTTTTACCGCGCCGATGGACAGCATTGCTTTCGCCAGCTCTGCATCCAGCTTGTCGAATGCCGGCTCGCCGATACCCGGCTTTACGCCGCGGATAATACATTCAACAACACCGCCGCAGCTGTTGCCTGCTGCTGCAAGCTCTTCTACGCGGTTTACCATTCTCTCCGCTGCATTCAGATCGGCGGCACGCATCGGATTTTTCTCAATCACGGTTTCGTCAAACGTCTCGCATTTAATGCCGCCAGCCTCTTTCGTATACGCCACGATCGATACGCCCCGACGCTCCAGCAGCTTGCGTGCAATCGCACCTGCCGCTACACGGCCCGCTGTCTCACGGCCCGAAGCGCGTCCGCTGCCGCGGTGGTCGCGGTGACCGTATTTGTGCACATAAGTGAAATCCGCATGGCCGGGACGGAACAAACGGCGGTTCGATTCATAATCTTTGGATTTCATATCCGTGTTATTAAGCATAACGGCGAGTGGTGCTCCCGTTGTTTTCCCTTCGAAGACACCCGACAAAATGCGGATAATATCATATTCCTTACGCGGCGTTGTAACCGAGGATTGCCCCGGCTTACGGCGGTCCATCTGCACCTGGATATCCGCTTCTGTAAGCTCAACTCCCGGTGTAACCCCGTCAATAATAACCCCTACTGCTTCGCCATGCGATTCGCCAAACGTTGTCATTTTGAAATGAGTGCCAAAGCTGCTTCCTGACATATGAACAACCAACCTTTCTCTTTTGACTATCTTGTTTAAATTCATTATAATTTCAAATGTGCAATAAATGAAATCACAATTCAATAGCCTTGCAATAGAGAGGGTTTATGCCAAACAAATTAAATAACTTGGAAAGCTACCGGATCTTTTTGTATACCGCAAGAACAGGCAACTTCACGAAAGCTGCCGAAATTCTTCATGTGACTCAGCCATCGGTCAGTTATGCGATTAAGCAGCTGGAGGAATCGTTTGGCGTTAAATTATTTGACCGCGGCTCGAAGGGTGTCAAGCTTACCATGGAAGGCAAAGCCTTGCTTGACTATATCGAGCAGTCGTTCCAGCTTATTGAACGCGGTGAACGCAAATTGCTGGAGCTGGCGAATTTGCATGGAGGCGAGCTCCGGATCGGGGCAAGCGGCCCGATTATCAAGCATATTTTGCTGCCTCATATCGAGCATTTTCACGCGGAGCATCCGCAAGTACGAATCCGTCTTCAGCAAAGCAAAACCAACGAAATCTCGAAGCAGCTTAAGGAAGAAAATATCGATCTTGGCTTTGTCCATCTGCCCTTCGAGGATCAGGAGCTGGCGATTCAGCCGCTTATGTCGATTCAGGACTGTTTCCTGGTTGGTCAGACTTATAAGGAATTGGCATCCGAACCGGTATCTGTCCGGCAGCTGCTTCAGCTTCCTTTATTATTGCCCACGGCAGGCAGCAGTACCCGGCTCTTCGTTGAGCAATGGCTTTCCGGACATGGGATTTATAAGGAGCCGGACATTGAGCTGACCAGTACGGAGATGATTATCGAATTCGCACAGCGCGGTTACGGCACCGCTTTTCTTACCCGCCGGTTTGCCCAGCAGGAGCTCGATAACGGAACATTATTCGAGGTTCAATTAACGGAGGCTCTCCCTACTCGCGCTATAGGTGTTGTCACCCGTAAGGACGCGACTTTGCCGGCCAGCTCGTCCGTTTTCCTGAAAGAGGTAACGAACCAATAATAAGGCATGTTTGTTCATCAGAATGCCTTTGAATCGATGTTGACTAAGTGAATTAAGAGTTTTAACATAGTAATGATAATCTTATATATTGGAGCGTTTAGACATGAGCGAAAACAAACCTTACCGTATCCTTTTGTACTATAAATATGTCCATATCGACAACCCTGCCGAGCTTACGGCAGAGCATCTTCAATTCTGCAAGGATCTTGGCGTCAAGGGGCGTATTCTGATTTCCGAGCAGGGCATTAACGGCACTTGCTCCGGCACAATCGAGCAGACCGATGCTTATATCGCGCATATGCGCCAGAACCCGCTGTTTGCCGATATGGTCTACAAGATTGACGAGTCCGAAGGCCATGTATTCAAAAAAATCTTCGTCCGTCATAAGAAAGAGCTTGTTACTCTCCGTTATGATAAGAAGCTCGATCCAAACGTCCTCACAGGCAAGCATCTGAAGCCGGCGGAGTTCTACGAGCAGCTACAGCGGGATGACGTTATTATTATCGACGGCCGCAACGATTATGAATATGATATCGGCCACTTCCGCGGCGCAATCCGCCCTACGGTTGAATCATTCCGTGAGTTCCCGGAATGGATTCGCAAGAACCTGCCGGAGGATGCGAAGAACAAGCCGATCCTCACTTATTGTACGGGCGGTATCCGCTGCGAGACGCTTACAGCCGTTCTTATGGAAGAGGGCTTTAACGATGTTGCCCAGCTGGAAGGCGGTATCGTCACTTACGGTAAAGATGAAGAGGTCAAAGGCCGTCTGTGGGACGGCAAATGTTATGTATTTGATGAGCGCGTTTCGGTGCCGATTAACCGGACGGACGAGGATATCATCGTCGGCAAATGTTATCACTGCGGCAAGCCGGAAGACCGCTACATCAATTGCGCGGATGATCTTTGCCATCGTCAGCATGTCTGCTGCGAAGAATGCGAGAAAGAGCATGAGAGCTACTGCTCGCCGGAATGCAAAGTGAATGATGAGACCCGCAAATTAAAAGTCTTGTCTGGTCGGTGATTAGCGATGGGACTAGGACTTGTTGTTGTTGAGGTATGTACCCGCAACGAAATGGCACTGCTGCCGCTCGAGGAGCTTGAGGAGAAATTCCCGGAGGCGGCGGTCATGCGCACAGATTGCCTGAATATGTGCAATTTATGCCGGGCAAGACCTTATGCCATGGTGAATGAGACCCGTATCTATGCAGGTACCAAGGAAGAATGCCTCAAGCAGGTTGAAGAAGCTGTGCAAGAGGAAATCAAACAGTTTTTTGGAGAGTAAGCCAATGACCGAAAATAAAACTTACCGCATTCTGCTTTATTATAAATATGTGCATGTGGAGAACCCTGAACAGGTAACAGCCGAGCATCTGCGCTTCTGTAAGCAGCTTGGCGTTAAGGGCCGCATTCTCATTTCTGATCAAGGCATTAACGGTACATGCTCGGGCACAATTGAACAGACCGATGCTTATATGGCGTATATGAACGAGCACCCGCTCTTCAAGGACATTACCTACAAGATTGATGACGCAGATGGCCATGTGTTCAAGAAGCTGTTCGTCCGCCATAAGAACGAGCTTGTTACCCTGCGTTACAACAAAAAGATGGACCCCAATGTCCGAACCGGCAAACGGCTGTCTCCTAAGGAATTTTACGAGCAGCTGCAGCGTGATGATGTCATTATCGTGGACGGACGGAACGATTATGAATATGATATCGGCC
>Ga0065721_10049883_pt1 | contig 25797 bp, 20 predicted proteins | sample Mesricmetagenome_FD_59108 | JGI IMG/M metagenome (GOLD analysis project Ga0065721, IMG submission 59108) | Mesophilic microbial community from rice straw/compost enrichment Sample: eDNA_1 v2 (version 2) | ecosystem: Engineered > Solid waste > Grass > Composting > Bioreactor | place: USA: Davis... | reverse complement strand
CGCTCGTAGGTTATTATGAAGCGATGATCCTACGCCCGGATCGTACCTATGTATTGAAAAATTTCTCCCGCCCGGTTCAGTTTATCATGGGTAAATACGATACGGCAGTACCTCTTGAACAAGGCCTGCAACAATGCCATTTACCCGGATTTTCTTATATTCATATACTCGACCATTCCGGACATATGGGTATGTGGGAAGAACCGGACCTGAGCAATGAATTCCTAAAGACATTTCTTTTACATGAGGAAATTGAATAATGTAAACTGACCTTTACACCAGTAGGCGAATGAGAAAGGTTCTGGCAATAGTTGTTTTTTTGTGTGGATCAATCCAGTCCCTCTTTGCTGAGCATATAAAGGGCGGGGAAATGTTTTATGAATATCTTGGTCCCGGCTCCTCGCCGAATACCTCCAGTTACCGCATCACCCTGAAATTATACATCGATTGTGCCGCCAGCAGTCCCGGCCAGCTCGAAAATGTGATTAACCTCACGATATACAACAAGGAAACCCTGGCACAGGTGCCGGGCAGTCCTTTCAGTGCACCCATGGTAAACGAAATGTTTACCCGTTTCGATCCCAATTCAAATCCCTGTATCACCAACCCGCCCAACGATGTATGCTACCGCATAAGGTCTTTTTCTACCACGGTTAGTTTGCCCATCAATGCGCATGGATATGCGGTAGCCTATCAACGTTGCTGCCGCATTAATAATATCATCAACCTGGCGGCGCCCAGCAATGCAGTAGGGGCCACCTATACCTGCGAAATACCCGGCACCAATGCGTTGCCCGAGGCGTACAAGAACAGCAGTCCGCAATTTGTGACCAACGATGCTACTGCCATTTGCCGCAACAGCAATTTCACCCTGAGTTTTGCCGCGGCCGTTGAACCCGATCATACCGATTCGCTGGTATATATGTTTTGCAGTGGTTTTCTGGGGGCTTCCATGGGTTCGCCCAATCCGCCGGTGGCCACAGCGCCACCCTATACATCGCTCAGTTACCGCTCACCTTATAATGGCAACAGGCCGCTGGGTGGCCAGGTAAGCATCGATTCAAAAACCGGCTTAATAACCGGTGTGGCCCCCGCTGCCATCGGGCAATATGTGATTACCGTGTGCGCCTATGAATACCGGGAAGGTGTGCTCATCAATATTCACCGGAAAGATATTCATGTAAAAGTGTCGGATTGTATTCCCCTGCAGGCCCTGTTAAAACCCGATTATGCCTATTGCGATGATTTCCTGGTAACCTTCCGTAATGAACAGGTAAACCCGGCCGGCTCGGTGTATATATGGGATTTTGGCGATGGTACACCACCCGATACCACCACCGATATAGAAGGCCGCGTGCAACACCAGTATGCCGATACCGGTACCTACCAGGTAAAACTGAAAGTGATACTGGCAGGTCAGTGTGAAGATGAAACGGTAACATTGGCTAAAGTATATCCCGGTTTTTTTCCCGGCTTCAGGGTAAACGGCACCTGTGTACTGCTGCCCCTGCAGTTTGTAGATACCTCGGCCAGCCGTTATGGCGCACCCAGCAAATGGAGATGGGATTTTGGCGATGAAACCACCAATGCCGATACATCCAATCTACAAAATCCTTCCTGGAAATACAATACCACGGGAGTAAAAAATGTGCAGCTGATTGTTGAAAGTAATAAGGGATGTATTGATACGGTAACTGTTCAAACCGAAGTAAGAGATAAGCCACCCATCAATTTTATGTCGCGGGATACCCTCATCTGCAGCATCGATACCCTGCAATTGCATGCATATGGTACAGGCACCTTCAGGTGGTCGCCCTTGTACAATATACAATACGAAAACACACCCGACCCGGAGGTTTGGCCAAAGACAACCACCTGGTATACGGTGGAGCTGAATGAAAATGGCTGTGTGAACAGGGATTCTGTGCGGGTGCGCGTGGTGGATTTTGTAACGCTGAATGCGGGACCCGACAGTACGATTTGTTTGACCGATACTGTACAACTGAATCCCCAAACCGACGGGTTGCGTTTTGAATGGTCGGGCAATGTGCCGGGCTACATCAGCGATGCTACGGTGAAGCAGCCCTATGTGGCGCCTGCTTCCACTACCACCTATACGGTTACCGCCCATATTGGCAAGTGCAATACTACAGACGATATTACCCTTCGAACGATACCTTATCCCATAGCCAATGCCGGTGCCGATACGCTGATATGTTACGACGATACCGCCACCATCAGCGCCAGCATAAACGGTTCTTCATTTACCTGGATGCCCACCAGCACCCTCAGTAGTCCCAACAGCCTCAATACCCTGGCCTGGCCCAGGCAAACAACGGCCTACGTACTGAGCGCCTACGATACATTGGGTTGTCCCAAACCGGGGCGCGATACCGTGGTGGTAAATGTAAAAGACGAGATCATTGCCTTTGCGGGCAACGATACGGCCATTGTAGTGGGGCAGCCGCTGCAATTACATGGCAGCGGCGCCGATTTTTATGAGTGGACACCTTCTATTTATCTGAACCGTGCCGATGTAGCCAACCCGGTGGTATTGCTGGATGATAATTTCTCCTACCAGCTAAAAGCGTATACCGCCGAAGGTTGTTATGACCTGGACACCATTAACATCAAAGTATTCAAAACACGTCCCGATATTTTTGTACCCAATGCGTTCCGTCCGGGCGCGGCTCGCAACAATGTATTGCGTCCCATCCCGGTAGGTATTGCCAAACTCGATTTCTTCAGGGTATACAACCGTTGGGGACAACTGGTGTTTCAAAGCTTCTCGCCCGAGATAGGATGGGATGGCACCCTGGCTGGTAAGCCGCAGGCCACCGGCACCTATGTATGGATGGTGCGCGGAACCGACTACACGGGTAAGGTGGTGATGAAAAGGGGTACGGCCATCCTGATTCGCTAGCAACTTTTTTTCCTAGATTGCGGCTTCAAAAATTGCAAGCATGAAGACTGTATTGATCACAGGCGCTACCTCTGGTTTTGGAAAAGCCATTGCAGAAAAATTCGCAGCCAATAATCATCGATTAATCATTACCGGCCGCCGTGCCGACCGGCTGGAAGCCATCAGCAGGGAATTATCGAAACAGGTGCCTGTGCATGCCCTTGTGTTTGATGTGCAGAACAGGGAAGCAGTTTTTAATGCCATAAAAAGTCTGCCCCCGGATTTTGACGCCATCGATATCCTCATCAACAATGCCGGCCTGGCATTGGGGCGGGATTATTTTGAAGAAGCAGCACTGGAAGACTGGGAAACCATGCTCGATACCAATGTGAAAGGCATGATGTATGTGACCCGGGCGGTATTGCCGGGGATGATCGAACGCCGGCAGGGGCATATTATCAATATGGGTTCCATAGCCGGTAAGGAAGTATACGAACGGGGGAACGGATACAATGCCTCGAAGTTTGCAGTAGATGCACTTTCGCAGTCGATGCGGGTAGACCTGCTGCGGCATAAAATAAAAGTAACGGCCATTCATCCCGGAGCTGCCGATACCGGGTTTTCGATGGTGCGTTTCAAAGGCAACGAAGCAGCGGCCAAAATGGTATATGAGGGCTACCAACCCCTCACGGCACAGGATGTGGCCGATGTGGTGTATTATACTACCACCTTACCCCCGCATGTATGCATTAACGACCTGGTTTTGACCTGTTTAGCCCAGGCAAACTCCTTTTATCTGCATAAAGAAAGCTGAACAACCCGTTAGGTAAATCTGTTTAGTATTTGTGAATTACCGGCTCAGGCGGCTTGTATTACCGGTCTATTTGTGTAATTTTACCCTTGTCCAAAATTCCATTGATCCTACATAAAAGCCGAATAATCATGAAGAAATCCCTATGTCCTGTGTGGGTAACACTATTTATCTTATTCTCCGCCAGCCTGTCTGCACAGGATGATATCATCCGGCAACAAAGTTGTGAAGGCAACCCCTACCAACATACTGTTGACAGTTTGAAAGAAGTTTATGCATCGCAGGGCTTCAGCCTGCTGCGCGAAGCATCGGTTACCATGGAAAGCGAATTTGAAATGCCCATCATTATGCCGATGCAGGCCCATACCTGGTACCAGTTTATTTTTATCGGCGACCCTACCTCCAAATTATACGAAGTGCGTATGTACGACTGGAATGAACGCCAGGTGGTATATAAAAAGAATCAATGGGGCGATGTGGATGGCAATATCATCAGCTATAGTTATGTGCCCCAGTTCAGCGAATACCATATGATAAAACCGGTTCAGGTAAATAAAAAGAAAAAGAAATTATGCGGTTATGTGATGTTGCTGAAAAAGCCACATCTCAACGCCAAACAATAAGCTATGATAAATTAAAAGCCCCGCCATTCGGCGGGGCTTTTTTTACTGTGCCAATGATATATTGATCTGTACGCCTGCCCTGGTGGTAGTGATGGGTGGAGAAGAAGATATCTTCGGTTCCACCCTTCTTTGATCGAAATAGAGGGTCATTTTTACCCGGTTGCTGATCACGTAGTCGATTGTTGGGTTAATGGTGATCACTTTCTGTCCATTGGTGGGCAGTGTTTGCGTTTGATCGAGCCGGCTGTTGGCGGTGATATCGTCCCGGAAGCCCAGCACCAGCCTGAAGTTGGCGTCGTTTTGCAGCGGCTTGCCTTTCCATTTTATCCAGGAGAAGGCGCCTCTTCTGCGGAAGCCGGCGCTTACGTTGAACTCGGTAGAACGGGCTTCGCTCAACTGGAAGTCGATCAGGCTCAGGCTCACGGTTCTCGATTTTTTGAATTCAAAGCTGGCGGTAAGCTGGTTGGTGAACTGCATATCGAGATTGATGAGCGGAGCAAATTGTTCACTGATAGATACATTCGGAACCAGGAAGTAGGGTATGAAGTTGCCGGTAAGCGTATCGATAAATCCGGGCGCGTTATAATACAGCGGGTCCTGGTATAGCAGCGCCGAATTAAAGCTGTTCATACTCAGCGAACTCTTGTAATCATGTGAAATGGTAAAGCTGCTGAATATTTTTTCCATACCGGGTATACGTGTCAAACCGTTATAGGTGATTCGCCAGTTTGGACGGGGCCATATACCTGAGAACGGGTTGGATCGGATATTCGGGTTGGATTGTTTGATAAGCGGCACCGAATTGGGATCCTTGCCGGTATAGGCTGCAATAAATGCCGGCAATAATACATCCTGCGCATAACGGCTGTAACCCGTATAAAAACCATCGCTCAGGAATTTTTCGTTGGGATCAAGGGCCTGCCAGTAAGGGTTGCTTTCTGCCAGCCTTTTTGATAATACGATACGATTGGCTTCAAACTGCCTGAAGGTTTCAGACACTTCATTCGGCCGCACGGGCTTGAACAAGGTCTTCAACGCAATATAACTTACGTTAAAACTTCCCGATGTATACGGGTTCAATCGTGCAAAATGATCGCCGGTACCGGTGGTATCCTTGTACAACTCGCTGTACATTTTACCAAAGGTCTTATCCAGCGAAATATCGATGGTGAGGTCGCGGATGGGTTGCAGTGTAGCGGTAATGTTCAGCCGCTGCTGGAAGTCCTGCCGGTTCTGGTAGTTGAATGTAGAATCGGCAGTAAGCCATCCCTTCGAGGCCATCATGTTCACAAAATTGGTATCGGGCTGCTGACCAAATATGAATCCCAAACCGGGCGCATGCGATTTGAAGTTCATGCCCAATGCCCTGGTGCTATCGGTATAACCATAAATGGCTGCGCTGGCGTTTTCGGAATATTGAATGCTCATCCTTTTTAATGAAGTGAGGAACCTGCCTGCAAATTTTACGGCACCGGGTAATACCAGCGGTTCGTTTTTGTCGCGTTTCTTTTTCCTGCCGGTGCTATCGGCTTTGGCGCCTGGTGCGGCGGGTGGTACAGGCGGTGGCGGCGGCGCATCTTCATCAAAGGCGCGCAGCAACCTGCTCCTGGCATACAGCCTGGTAAAGTCCAGCTCACCGGTAAGGTTTTTTTGCTGGCTGTTCGACAAGGTATTACCCAGGTTACGTGCTATAAGCGAGGCGGCCAGCCAGTCGTAGGTGGCGGTATAACCGGCACGAATGGTCATCCAGTCCAGGAAGGGCAATTTGCTGGTGGGCAAGGTATAGGAAACAGTGGCTTTCTGGTTGTACTGGATGGTACGGCCACCTTTCCAGAAATTCTCCCACATACGTTTTTTCCCCGATTCGTCCAGGCGGCCGCTGTCTTCATCAACCCAGGCCCGGTTCAGAGCTGTATAGTCCAGGTTGAGCGAGCGGGTAAGGTCCCAACGCAAGTTATAGGTACGGTCAAAGGTGAAGAACTTGTCGTAGGTTTCAGGTATCATGCCCTTGGGTGTACCTACGCTGCGCGGACGGAAGGCGCCGAACTGCCTGTTGATATCGGCCCTGAACCCCAGTAACGAGGGCACGGGGTTGATGTTGAAATCCCTCACCAGCGCCAGCCAGGGTGTCCTGGTTTTGAACAGCTTTTTGGCCGGCTCCCAGTATTTGGGATTGGAAGTATAATTATAACCCAAACCGGCACGATGGCGCACCACCTCGTTGCTTTCAATCAGCGGGTTGTGCTGTTCTTCTTTATAATACGAATAGCTCACATCGAAGTTCTCAATGCTCCAGATATGCTGCTTTTTACCGCTTACATTATTCTTCTTCACATTGGTGAAGTTCACCGTTTTGATGGTACGCACATCCACGGCATCGCGGCGTATACTGTCTTTGGTATTGCCGGTGGCGGCATCCAGTTTATCCTTCAGTTTTATATCCAGGTCGTAGGGATCGTATTCAGGTGTGGTAACTGTTTGTGAAACGCTGGCGTATACCGGGATGGACATTCCGGCTTTGGCGGGCAGTAGTTTACCCAGTTCCAGGTTGGTGGCCACATCGAACTGTGTAAAGGCTTCGCGCGAGCGCTCATTTACCCGTTGTTCCAGGGTGCCCCAGCCGGTGCTGCGGGCGGCGCCGGATAAATACAAGGTACCCAGGTCGGCCAGTTTGATATCAACACGGCCCATGGCAGCCCAGGCACCATGTTCGTCCAGCTCGTTCAGGCGAAGCTCGTTGAACCATATCTCGGCGCATGCTTCAGGCCGGGTGCGGTTCTCCACGCCCATGAACATTACGCGTACCTCGCCCAGGTTGGGATTACCCAGTATGGCAAATTCCTGTCCATTGCCATCTACCTGTTTATAATACTGGAAGGTGGCGCCGTTATTGTTCCTGTCTACCTTCAGTTTGGTAAGGCGTTCCAGTTCCAGGTTCAGTTCGTTCTCGGTAGGCCACACCGACTCAGGCCGGTTATCGCCCCAGGGCGATATTTTCAGTGGTATTTTGATCTCGTAAAAATTACTGATGAGGTCGTTACCCAGCCTGATCACACCATATATTTCGTTATCATGCAGGTCGGTCATACTTCTAACCGATTCAGCATGCATATACAATTGCAGGCGTTTGTACTGGCGCAGGTCCAGGTTCATGGTCTTGAACACACCACGTGCATTGCCCTGTTCCAGGTCGCACACCTGCAGGCTCAGCGATTGTTCGTTCTGCAACAGGTTTACATTGTTATTGCTTAGTTGCTGCTGGCGCACCACACCGGGCGGTGTTACATAATTAATGGGCGTCCGCGAGCTGTTCTCTTCAATGTTCACGGCCAGTTGTTTTACCGTGGTGGGTGAGTTGTCGGGTATGGGTTTGTATACGCTGGTGGTATCCAGTTCATAATTGAACTGACGCCATTGGTTACGCACCAGTTCCAGTTTGGCAAAACGCAGTACCACCGAATCCTGGAAACCGGTGAGGTACATACGTATAAAACGAATGCTTTTGAAGTCGGGTATATTGCCCACTTTTTCCTGGTATGCTCTGATGGGGATGCGGAACAGGTACCATGTTTCCCTGGGACCGTTGGCGGGAGAAACCTGTACGCTGTCGGTAATAAAATTCTGTCCCACTACCAGGTCGCTTTTACGTAACTGAACGCGGTAAGCAAAATATTCTTCCAGTTCGTTCAGGGTATTATCGCGGTTGAATTCTTCCTGGTCGGGATAGAGTGTAAAGGCGCTAACAAACTGGTCGTTTGAACTGGCCACGGGTGAGTTACCCTGTGGGTTGTTGATATTTTTATAACGTATAAGTATACCGTCGTTGGAAGTAAAGCGGCTGTCGCGGTAATTTACATAGTCGTCGTTCGAAGGATCGGCCAGGGCTTGCTGATAGGCATTTACGCCAATTGACTGCATGGCATTGAGGTAATCCTGGAACTTCGCTGCTTCTGCATCGTTCACCAGGCCATCGAAACCGGCATCCTGCAAGGGACGGTCGGCGGGGTCGTTACTGAATGCCTGCGTTACCTGTATCGGGTTGCCCGGCACCTTACCCCATTTGGTATCGGGGTCTTCCAGGGCGGTGGTATTAACTCCGCTGATACCGTTCTCGAAAAAGCGTTTGCCGTCTTTTAATACGTCTTCTGAAACATTACCCAGGTTAATCACCAGTTCGCCGCCGCTGCTGGCGGGGTTCATGATGAAAGGATCCTGTACCCACATCTCAATAAACTCCACGTTGCCGGTTTCGAAGTCTACCTGGTCAATGCCCCGCATAATGCCACCCCAGCGATCCTGCGGATTCAGCAGCCTGCCATTGGCATCCACAAACCCCGGACGGGCATCGTAGTTATAAGGTCCTTTTTCGGTGGGATAAAAAGCCATGTCGAAAGTAACCAGTTGTCCCTGTCCCAGGTCGGGGGTACGGTTGGGGAAGATGTCTTTCACCAGCACCGGACGTACCCGCGGGTCGTTCAGCAGGTCTTTATTGATGGGGTTGTTGGGACTGCTTCTGTCCTGCAACACAGGTTCAATATTATACCAGGCCAGTTTGGCGCGGTTGAAACCATAAGGTAGTGAGTCTCGTAAAGCCGCTTCAGGAAAATCGCCCAATGGGGTAGAGGCCAGGCCCCAGCTCACCAGCGGGAAACGCAGGTCGATGGCATTGCGGGCGCCTTCAAAATCGTCGATGAATATCTGGCTGTTGCTGCCCTTCCCGATCTGCGGCGGGTGACCCGGTTTCAGGTAAGCGGCTTCACCATAGGCCGTAATGGTACTCATTTCGGTGGTGTGGTAAAAGGGTAGCTTATCTAACCAGCGCGTGATGCGCGGCGCCTGGGTCATATAGTTAAAATCCAGTCCGTACATGGTATTACGGATGGGGTCTTCGTTATACGTAGTTTTGGTAAAGAAGGGCCGCTCACCCAAACGAACCAGCGAGGCGCCAATGCTCAGCGATTCGCGGGCGGTTTGTTTAGCCATATAGTCCAGCCGCAAGCCCATAAAGTTTCGTTGTTGCAAGCCATACCCGGCATTGTTCTCGTACTGAACGTTTACCGGTAATCCGGCATTTAATATGGCCTGGTTGATGATCTTTACCGTTCCCAGGTTATAGTCTACCACATAGTCCTGGTTTTCTACCAGTATCTGCCCGCCTGCCGTTACACTTACCGATCCCGGCGGTACGTTAAAGGCGCCCAGCGATATCTCTGAGGTGGATTGCCCCTTGGCATAACCGCTGATCACGTATCGATCGAGATTAGCATAGGTTTTGGCAATTTCCTTGATGGTATCGTATAGTGGGTAATAGACATATTTGTCGCGTAAGTCCTGCGGGCTCCCCGCAAAAGCTGCATTGGCCAGGTCTTCACCAAAAGGTTCCAGTAAGGGGAATATGATACGGGCCTGTTGCGATATTACTGTAAATCCTTCTATGTAATCGAACACCCCGTCGGGCAGGGGGTCGTTGCGGGTATTCAACCGGTCCAGGTTCAGTATGGTGATCAATGGTACCCCCGGCCTGTCCCCCTCGGGCAGGAAACGTTTTTGACCCAGGCTGGGTTCTTCATACAATACATTCAGCTTAAAATCGGTGGGTTGTATGCTGGAAAGATAACTTCCGTCTTTTGTTTTCAGCGAATACACGTTCTTCATCATCAGGTCCCACAGCGGCAGGTTGGTACGTTGCGAGGTGGCTTTCAGTAATTTTAATATCAGTACTTTCTGGGTGCCGGCCTTGGTATTGGTGGTATCGGGCGGTACATCCTGGGAAAACTCACCTACCTGGTAAACTTTACCATTGTAGCTGTACTGGAAGGCCACACCCAGCACTTCATCGGCCTGCAGGGGCTGACTTAAAGACAAAAAACCCACCTGGGGGTTATAGTAGTAATCGCTGGGGTTGAGCTTGCGGGCAAAGGTCTTTTCAAAATCCTGCACCGGTTGCAAGCCCAACATCGACAATTTGGTGGTGATGAACGAAGAATTGCGGGCATTGGGGTCGTTGATAATATTGCGGTACAGGTCGTTGGCGTCGTTGAATGGCAGCTGGTTGGGGTTGCCGGGGTTGCAATGAACGTTGGCATTCCAGGGCGGGCATTCGCCCAGGTCCATCAAACCTACCACATCGCGGGTTTCGGTGGTAGAGCCATTGCGGTTGGTAACCCATACTTCCATACGTAGTATCTGCACCTGCGAGTTCACTACCGGCAGTTGCGACATGGCCTTATTATAGTTGTTGCGGAAGTATTGCGCCAGCAGGAAGTGCCGGTTCTCCTCATAGTCATTGGCTTTGAACTCGAAATAGGCACTGGCCGATCCGCCCTGCAAACCCATGGATTGTTTCTGTGAGCGCTGGTTGGCCAGTACGCCCGTTACAAACAGTTTACCAAACTGCAGCTGGGTTTTTACACCAAACAGTTGCTGGGCACCCGGTATCAGGGTGCCTTTTGAGGAGAAGGAGACATTACCTGCTTCAATGCGTTTGATGATCTCATCGTCGGTACCGGTATAATCGAGTTTGAGTTGGTTATCAATATCAAAGGTGGCCAGGGTATTGTAGCTGATGGGCAGTTTCAGTTTATCGCCAATATTTCCGATCACGCTCAGGTTGGCATTCATGTCGAAGTCGAAACCACCGTTGCGGCGGGCCCTTTCCGGCAGGGCAGGGTTCTTGATGTTCTGGCCCTGGTAGCCGGCAATGAGGTTTACCTCGCCCTGAGGCCTGATTTCTACCTTGCCATTGCCAAAGAGGCGGTTAAACAGGTTATCGGTGACAGACTGTTGGGGGCGAAGCAGTTTGCGGTTGAGTCCGCTGAGAATATTGGAGCGTTGTTTAAAATATTCGTTTTCCGACTGGCGGGCGCGCAGGCGCATGAATTCATCGAAAGTGAGATAGGTAGGTTTGCGGTAATAAAAATCACCCACCTTTTCGATGATATAGTATTGATTGGTTTTGGGATCGTAAATGATGGAATCTTTGATATTGGCAGGCCTGCCCAGACCCAGCGAACTACGGGGTGGTTCGCTGAATCGGTCGCCCCGGCGGTCATGCAGGGGGTACTTCAAGGTATCCACACCCTTGGGCGCAGAGCTGTCCTGCCAGGGTGAAGCGGTTGCTGTTAAACTAAAAAGCACGAAAGCAGTAGTTAACACAACGGTTGACCGGATAACAAAATGGAATTTACGCGACAATCTTCTCTCAGAAATTAGTTAAGTACAGTTCCACTCGAATAGGCTTAAATGGTTTTAAGTGCTTTTTTAATAATGTCCTCAACGGCAGTGAGGTTGGGTTCAGCTTTTAGTACCCGTTGAATGGCTTGTTCAGCGGCAGACCGGGCTATTCCCAATGAGATCAGAGCATTTAACGCATCTTGCTCCAACGTATTGTTAATCAAAGGAGAAATATTTATGTCGGGTTTAGTTTTACTCAATTTGTCTCTCAGTTCCAATACGATGCGTTCGGCGGACTTTTTGCCGATGCCTTTGATGGCTTCGAGCTGCTTCGTATTACCCTGTACGATGGCTGCAGACAGCTCGTTGGGTTTGAGGGAAGACAGCATCATGCGGGCCGTTGCTGCTCCCACACCCGACACGCTGATGAGTTGCAGGAACAGTTCTTTTTCAGCCGGTTCGGCAAAGCCGTAAAGGGTGTGGGCGTCTTCTTTGATGTGCAGGTGAGTATAGAGCAGGCCCTGGTTGAGCGATTGGATATGGCTGTAGGTGTGGAGGCTTATCTGCAGTTCATAGCCTACGCCATGAGCTTCGATGTGCACCACGGCGGGTGATTTGTAAATGAATTGTCCTCGAATGAATGCGATCATGGGGCGAAAATATGTAAATGGATTGGAAGTTGGTATTGGTAGGCCGGGGGGTCGGTTTCCGGATGTCGGGGGGGCTGCCCCGGGGGCGAATTTTCGTAAGTCTGCTTCTCCTTATCTTTGCCGCCTTATACGCTAAAATCTTTATACACAGCATGACGCAAAAAATTACTGCCGCCATCACCGCCGTGGGTGGTTTCGTCCCTGAAGATAAACTTACCAACTTCGACCTGGAAAAAATGGTAGATACCAACGACGAATGGATTCGCACCCGTACCGGGATCTCTGAAAGACGAATTTTGAAAGGAGCGGGCAAGGGTACCTCCGACATGATTGCGCCGGCCGTGCTGGAACTCTGCAAAAAAAGAGGCATTGACCCGATGGAAATTGATGCCCTTGTGGTGGGCACGGTAACCCCCGATATGCTGTTCCCTTCCACCGCCAACCTGGTTTGCGATAAAATCGGCGCCAAAAACGCCTGGGGTTTTGATATGCTGGCCGCCTGCAGCGGCTTTTTATATGCGCTCACCACCGGCGCCGCCCTCATTGAAAGCGGCCGCTATAAAAAAGTAGTGGTGGCCGGGGGCGACAAAATGAGCTCGATCGTCGATTACAGCGACCGCACCACCTGTATTATCTTCGGCGATGGCGCCGGCGCCGTTTTGCTGGAGCCCAATACCGAAGGGTATGGCGTACTCGACAGCCTGCTGCGAAGCGATGGCTCAGGTTGCCAGCACCTGCACATGAAAGGCGGCGGCAGCCTGCGGCCAGCCACCGCCGAAACCGTGGCCAACAAAGAACACTTTATTTACCAGGAAGGCCCGGCCGTATTCAAATTTGCCGTAAAGGGCATGGCCGATATCAGCGCCGAACTGCTTGAAAAAAACAACCTCACCGGCGATGACATCGCCTGGCTGGTACCGCACCAGGCCAACAAACGCATCATCGATGCCACGGCCGACCGCATGGGCCTCAGCCATGATAAGGTAATGCTGAACATTCAACGTTATGGCAACACCACTGCCGGCACCATTCCCCTTTGTTTGTGGGACTGGGAAAGCCAGCTGAAAAAAGGCGATAACCTGGTGCTGGCTGCTTTTGGCGGCGGGTTTACCTGGGGCGCAACGTTGGTGAAATGGGGGTATTAGTAATAAATAATGAATATTGAATATTGAATGTTGAAGTGGTTTTTACTGCAACATTCAATATTAAATATCCAATATTGAATATCATCTACTATGGCTAATCTTGAGTTTCCCTATTCCGGGTTCAGTTCCCTGGCCATTCATGCCGGGCACAAACAGGACCCCAACTACGCACACCTGGTACCTATTTATGCGTCCAGCACTTTCGAATACGATACCGCTGAACAGGGCATGCGTCGTTTCAGCGGCCAGGAAGAAGGGTATATCTACAGTCGATGGGGCAACCCTACCACCTCCGAAGCAGAGAACAAGATAGCCGCCATGGAATGTTTTGGCGTCACCGATGCCGGCGGCCGTCCATTACAGGTAAAAGCATTGCTGCATGCTTCAGGTATGGCCGCCATCACCACCCTGTTTCTTTCTAACCTGAAATCGGGCGATAAAATTCTTTCCCATTTTTCTTTATACGGCGGCTCGCAGGAACTGATGGATAAACTGCTGCCCGGTTTGGGCATTGAAGCGGTGATTATTGACCTGCGCAACCTGAACAAGGCCGAAGAGGCCCTGAAAGCCGATCCCGCCATCAAAATGGTGTATATAGAAACACCGGCCAATCCCACGGTACAATGCGTGGATATTGAAGAACTCACCCGCCTGGCCAAACAATATGGCAAGATTGTGGCCTGCGATAATACATTCGCCACTCCCTACCTGCAGCAGCCCTTCCGGTATGGCGTGGATTTTATCATGCACAGCACCACCAAATTCTTGAACGGCCATGGTACCGCCATCGGCGGGGTGTTGTTGGGCCGCGATGTGGAGTTTATGGAACAACAGGCCGGTAAAACCATTCGCTTCCTGGGCGGCAACAGCAATCCCTTCGATGCCTTCCTGCTCATTACCGGTATGCGCACGCTGGAATTGCGTATGGAAAGGCATTGCCACAATGCCATGGAAGTGGCCAATTATCTGGAAACACATCCTGCTGTGGCCAAAGTAAACTACAACGGTCTGCCCGACCATCCCGATTATTATACCGCCAGCAAACAAATGCGGCATCCCGGCGCCATGATGAGCATTGAACTTAAAGGCGGATTGCAGGCCGGCATCAATATGATGAATAAGTTGAAGATGTGCACCCGCACGGTATCGCTGGGCACCTGCGATACCTTGTTGTGCCACCCCGCCTCCATGACGCATTATGGCGTATCGAAAGAACAGCGTTTGGCGTATGGCATTACAGACGGGCTTATACGCATGAGTATTGGTATGGAGAATGTGCAGGATATACTAATGGACCTGGAACAGGCATTATCATAAAATTAAATGCATGAATATTATCATCCGGCGTGCTGTTAAAGCAGACTGCCCACGGTTAATGGAACTGATCAAAGAACTGGCGGAATACGAAAAAGCGCCCCGGGAAGTAACCGTAAGCATGGATCATTTTGTTGAAAGCGGGTTTGGACCACATCCTGTGTGGTGGGCTTTTGTGGCGGAGGTAGATGGACGGGTGGAAGGGTTTGCCATGTATTATATCAGATACAGTACCTGGAAGGGGCAGCGCATGTATTTGGAAGATTTGCTGGTGACGGAGAAGATGCGGGGGAAGAAGTTGGGGAAGCTGTTGTTTGACAGGTTGATAGAGGAGGCGAAGGAGAAAGGGTTCTCGGGATTGGTGTGGCAGGTGTTGGAGTGGAATGAACCGGCAATTAACTTTTATAAAAAGTATAATGCGAAGTTTGACCCCGAGTGGATTAATTGTAGTTTGGATTTTTAGCCGCAGGCACAGCTACCAACCAGTTTAAGCCCCGCCGCCCGCAGGGCGCCCCCGGAACTGCGCCTCGAAAATTTGTTAAAAGCCACACCAGCGATAAATTTTCTTCGTTTCTTCACATCATGAAAAAACTTCCGCTCCTCGTCATCATCACCCTGTCCTTGTTCTCCTGCAAAAAGAACAACAACGGCTCCACCGCCAATCACCGGCTTGCCGATTCATCGATGGCGCTCACCCGCGGTCTTTATCTGTGGAATAAAAACATTCCCTCTGCCTTCAATGCCCGCCAATACGGCGATCCCAACGCCATAATGGAAGCCATCAGGGCTTTCAGTAAGGAGCCAGGCTTTTCATCGCCTGTAGACCGTTGGAGCTTCGCTATGCTGAAATCGGAATGGAATGACCTGAGCAGCGGCGGGAGTGCCAACTTCGGGTTAAATGTATTTTTTTTATCAACCGACGACCTGCGTGTTTCCTATGTTGAAAAAGAATCACCCGCCGGTAAGGCCGGTATTCAACGAAGCTGGCGCATCAGACAAATCAATACTATCAACAATATCACCACGGGCAACGCTAATGCTATAGTGCAGGCGGTATACCGTAGCAGTACCGGCACCTTCCGGTTCAGCAGACCATCGGGGGCCGATACCACCATCACGTTAAACGCGGCCAGTTACCAGCAGCACCCGCTGTTACTGGATACGGTATACAATACCAACAGCACCAGAACCGGCTATTTTGTTTTCAATTCTTTTCTGGGCGATACTAACCAGATCAAAAACGATATTGCCAGGGTATTCAACCGTTTTGAAAACGAGAACGTACAGGATGTGATTGTAGACCTGCGGTATAACGGCGGTGGTTATGTATTGCTGCAAACCCTGCTGGCCAATTACCTGGTGCCTGCTGCAGGCAATAACGGCGTGATGCTCACGGAGCAATTCAACGACGACAACGCACAATTCGATGAAACCATTCGCTTCACCAAAAAAGGATCGCTGAACCTCAATCGCCTCTTTGTGATCGTAAGCCAGCAAACCGCATCGGCCAGCGAGCTGCTCATCAATAGCCTGAAACCCTATATGAATGTACAACTGATAGGCCCAACACGCACACATGGAAAACCGGTTGGTTATTTCCCCTTACCGGTATACGACTGGTATATTTTCCCGGTATCGTTCCGTACCATCAACAAAAATGGAGAAGGCAGTTATTTCGATGGTATGCAGCTGCATCACCAGGTGATGGATGGACTGGATAAGCCTTGGGGCGATGTACAGGAGAGCTGCCTGGCCAGCACACTGAAATATATTACTACGGGTGCTTATGCCAGAATAGGAGCGAGGATGTCTGGTACTGTAATAGATGAAAATGAGCGTTTGGGCGCTACCAGGTTCAAAGGAGCCATTGAAGCAGGAAATAGGAAGTAGGGAGTTGGAAGCAGGAAGTAGGAAAATACAGGGATATTCCTACTTCCAACTTCCTACCTCAATTCACCCCATCAATCACCACTTTCTTATCAATCTTGGCTATCAATCCCTGTAATACTTTACCGGGACCGCATTCGGTAAAATGCGTGGCACCTTCGTTGATCATGGTTTGAATGCTCTGTGTCCATTTTACCGCGCTGGTAAGCTGGTCGATGAGGTTTTTCTTAATATCTTCTTTATTGCCTACTGCTTTGGCCGTGATGTTCTGGTATACCGGGCAGTTGGGGTTATAAAACGTGGTATTTTCTATGGCCTTGCGCAAATCGGCCTTGGCCGGTTCCATCAGGGGCGAGTGGAAGGCGCCGCTAACGGGTAATACCAGTGCTCTTTTGGCGCCGGCTGCTTTCAGGCGTTCAATGGCGGCTTCAATGCCTTTTACCGAACCACTGATCACCAACTGGCCGGGGCAATTGTAATTGGCGGGTACTACCACCTCGTTGGTTTCTTCCTGCACGGTAGCGCATATTTCTTCCACCCGGGCATCGTCCAGCCCCAGTACGGCAGCCATGGTAGAAGGGTTAATCTCGCAGGCTTTTTGCATGGCCTGTGCACGAATGCATACCAGCTTCAGGCCATCTTCAAAGCTCAATACTCCATTGGCCACCAGGGCTGAAAATTCGCCCAGGGAATGACCGGCTACCATCTCGGGGCGGGCATCGCCCACGCTTTTCAGGGCAATAACAGAATGAAGGAAGATAGCAGGTTGGGTAACCTGGGTTTGTTTCAGGTCTTCTTCACTGCCATTAAACATAATATCCGAAATTCGGAATCCCACTATTTCGTTCGCCTGCTCGAATAATCTTTTTGCAAATGCGCTGTTTTCATAGAGTTCTTTTCCCATGCCCGGGAACTGTGATCCTTGTCCCGGGAACACGAATGCATGCGTCATAATGTCAATAGGGTTTAAAAAACAAAAATGCCACAAAGACTTTAACCTACCAAATTGAAGTAGGAACCAGGAGACAGGAAGTAAGAGTTAGGAAGTATGACGATCCCTGTATTTTCCTACTTCCTGATTCTGACTTCTGACCCCAGGTCAATCAATGTAACCTCGAACTGATCAACTTCGTAAACTCGCTGCGGGTTTCGTTTTTTTCAAACTCACCCCAAAAGGCAGAAGTAGTGGTAACTGAATTTTGTTTTTGCACACCGCGCATCATCATACACAGGTGTGAGCATTCAATTACCACAGCTACACCAAGCGGTTGCAGGGTTTCCTTGATAGCGTCCAGTATTTGGGTGGTAAGCCTTTCCTGTACCTGTAATCTGCGGGCAAAAACATCCACCACGCGGGCTATCTTGCTCAGGCCGGTAATATAGCCATTAGGAATATAGGCAATATGTGCTTTGCCGAAAAAAGGCAATATATGATGTTCGCATAGGCTGTACAGTTCTATATCTTTTACCAGTATCATTTCGCTCACGCTTTCTTTGAACTTGGCTGAGTTCAAAATGGCTTTGGCATCCACCTGGTAACCATGTGTAAGGAATTGCATGGCTTTGGCAACACGTTCGGGTGTTTTCAACAGCCCCTCCCGGTTGGGGTCTTCACCCAGTAAGGCAATCGCATCGCGATAACTTTTTACTAATCCCGACATAATTTTATCATCATACTCCTCAACTTTTTTGTAGGCCATTTCCGTTGATTTAGTTATTAATAGTTCTGGATATATCAGGCAGGATATTCTACAAAATTGCGCTCTGTTTCATACAATCTTACCTGCAAATCGAAACGTTGGTCAATATGTGCACGCAATATATCATATATCACCACGCATATATTTTCAGCGGTAGGGTTCAGGTGTTTGAATTCTTCTGTATCCAGGTTCAGGTTTTTATGGTCGAATCTTTCCAATACTTCATCCCTGATGAGGTCACTCAGGATTTTCAGGTCCATGACATAACCGGTTTCGGGATCCGGTTCGCCGGTCACCTTTACCACCAGCTCGTAGTTATGTCCGTGAAAACTGGGATTATTGCATTTGCCAAAAACCGCATCGTTTTTTGCCATATCCCAGGCCGGGTTATACAGGCGGTGTGCTGCATTAAAATGTTCCTTTCTGTAAACAGCTACTCTCTTGCTCATGAGGTTCAAAATACAAATATTCGTTTGAATAAGCCCGGCTACAGGTACGAATTGGCACACAGGGCGGTTGCCGAACAGACATCAAATATTTATAACAGGGTGCACCATTGCATGTTCAGGTGGCATCACTCACCAAAATACTCCACATATATGCGGGGCGTTTCGTACAATTTGATGGCATGCAGTTGAACGCCGGCCGGTAAATGGGGCTGTATCTGCTGCCAGATGGCAATGGCCAGGTTTTCGGTAGAACACATTTTGCCCTGCATAAAAGGCACATCCAGGTTCAGGTTCTTATGATCCAGTTGTTCTATAACATGTTGATTAATAATCTGGCTCAGTTGTTTTACATCGAACACAAAACCCGTATCGTGGCTGGGCTTGCCTTTGATTGTGACATACAGCTCGTAATTATGACCATGCCAGTTGGCATTAGCGCATTTGCCAAAAACGGCTTCGTTTTGTGCTGCGTTCCAGTTGGGGTTATAAAGTTTATGGGCGGCGTTAAAATGCTCAACACGGGTCAAATACACCATCTTTTTACCGAAAATTTGCGCAAAGATAAGGGATATGCAAGAAGGCAGGGAACCAGAAGGCATAAAGGCATCAGCAATAGCGCTTTATGTCTCTATGCCTTTGGCCTTTATGCCTATCTTTGCCACATGTACATACTGCTTACCGCAGCTACTCATTTCGAAATTCAGCCTGCTATCCATTTCCTGGCAGAAAGGGATGGCCGCTTTGGCGACCACCAGTTTGAAACACTGATCACCGGTATTGGCAGCATGAGCACGGCCTATTGGGTTACCAAAGCCATTGCCACGCGCAAACCCGATTATATGATACAGGCAGGGGTGGCTGGCAGTTTTTCACCACAATATCCGCCCGGCAGCCTCGTAATGGTAAGTGAGGAAATTTGCGGCGACCTGGGCGTGGAAGAAAACAATGGGTTTAAAGATGTTTTCGATATGGGCCTTCCGCAAATCACTACGCCTTTTAGCGGTAAAGGATTGGTGAATATATATACGAAGCAATTTCAACAATATGGCCTGCCCGGTGTAAAGGCCATTACTATTAATGAGATCAGCACCCGTGCCCATCGTATTCAGCAATTGCAACAAAAGTATGCGCCGGATGTTGAATCGATGGAAGGTGCGGCTTTTCATTATGTAGGGCTTATGGAAAAAATACCTTTCCTGCAAGTACGCGCTGTTTCGAATACGGTGGGTGAACGCGATAAAACAAAGTGGAAAATGAAAGAAGCCATCGAAGCATTAAATAATAAACTGATTGAAATCATAAGAAGCGATTGGTAATTTATGAAACTAACACTCGGATTTTCACCCTGTCCCAACGACACGTTCATATTCGATGCTCTGGTAAATAAAAAAATCGATACCGAAGGCCTGGATTTTGAACCCGTTCTGGAAGATGTACAAACCCTCAACGAATGTGCCCTGCAGGGCAAGCTCGATATCAGCAAGATCAGTTATGGCGTATTACCGCTATTACCGGATAAATATATGGTATTGAATGCCGGCGGTGCGCTGGGCAAAGGGGTAGGCCCTTTGCTCATTACCAGAAACGCAGGCGGTGAGGTGAATGATATGACCTTTGCCATTCCCGGCGAACATACCACGGCTCATATGTTGTTCTCCCTGGCATATCCCCATGCCCACAAAAAAAAGTTCATGGTATTTTCTGCCATTGAAGATGCCGTATTGCATGGCGATGCAGATGCCGGTGTGATCATTCATGAAAACCGCTTTACCTACCAACAAAAAGGATTACAAAAACTGGTTGACCTGGGTGAATACTGGGAGCAGGAAACGGGCAATCCCATACCGTTGGGCGGGATCGTTATGCGAAAAAGTTTTGATACACATCTGCAACAACAGGTAGACCGATTGATAAGAAACAGCCTGCAGTATGCTTTTGATCGTTATCCAATGATAACCGATTATGTTAAACAGCATTCCCAGGAAATGAGTGAGACCGTTATGCGGCAGCATATAGATTTGTATGTAAACAATTATTCGCTGCAACTCGGGGCCGAGGGAAAAGCCGCCGTACAAACTTTCCTTGATATTTACAGCCGTTTGAAAAATACAACAGCACAACAGGCCATTTTTCTTCCCGATGCAACATAATTACTGGTGGGCCACTCTTTAAAACAGTATGTCTATTTCTGCCGGCAGAACAGTTTGGGTAGATTATATGCGCTCCATTGTTGTCGTATTGGTAGTTGCGCATCATGCTGCTTTGGCGTATACTACTTTCTCTGTCTTCGATACAGCACATTATATCAATTCTACCCATCCGGTAGTGGATAACCAGCGCTGGAAAGGGTTGGATGTACTGGTAGGTTACAACGATCTGTTTTTTATGCCCCTGATGTTCCTGATCAGCGGGCTATTTGTTTATAAGGCCATTGCCAGGAAAGGGAAAGTCCTTTTTTTCAAGGATCGGTTAATCAGGTTGGGCATTCCCTTCATCATAGCTGAATTGACGATCATTCCCTTGTCTTACCTGCCTTCCTATTACCTGGTACATCATCAAATTGACCTAAGCGATTTTTTATATGATTATATAGTAAACCAGTACTGGCCTGTGGGACCACCCTGGTTTTTGTGGCTGTTGCTTGTGTTTAATATGGTAGCATTGCTGATGCCGGCAGCATGGTACCGGCTTGTATCCAAACGGGTGATATGGATATTGTACCCAACAAGTTTGGTGGCTTATTTACCCATCACCTTGTGGGTAGGCCCATATAACTGGACAGGCTGGATGGTTTTTGATTTTCAGTTGAATCGTGTTTTTCTGTACCTGGTATATTATCTGGCTGGTGTGGCTATGGGGGCAGGTAGCTGGGAAAAGGAATTGTTTACAAACAATAAATTGCTGAACAAGCCCTGGCCTGTTTGGGTGGTGAGCAGTGTAGTACTGTTTGTGGTATCTGCCAGTATGCGTGGCAACCTGCCGGCAACGCATTCGCTGTTTGTCCTCACCTGTTTAATAGCCTGTTTGGGTTGCATGGCTTTTTTCAAATGGATAATACAATCAGAAAGAAATTTTTGGAATAATCTCTCCGCCAACGCATATGGCATTTATCTTGTACATTATTTTTTTATCACCTGGTTTCAGTTCGCCTTATTGAGCATTCCAATTCCTGCTATTGTAAAGTTTTTTATTGTGTTGGTTTTTTCATTAATAGCGAGTTGGTTGATCGTCAATTGGATAAGGATGGCAACTTTTTTTAAAAAACTGTTATGACCGTCATAAATTGATGCCAGGTATTCTTTTTTTCTGCAAAAATTATATCTTGATCCAGCAACTGTTATTTTATGAAAAAAATTCTGCCTGGTTTGTTCTTTCTGGTATGTATTTCATGCAGTCATTCCAACTATGGTGAAAAAAACCAACAATACTTTGCCGATCTTCTCAAGGATGTTGACCAACTTAAACTCATCTTCTTTAATAAGGGCGATACCCTTTCGCAGGTGATCACCAATCCACAACAAATAGAAGCCTACAAAGAACTTATCAATGGAAAGGTAGATACCAAACTCAAACTCAAATGCGACTCTACCGGTAAAATAGAGTATTACAGCAAGGGCAAACTATTGCTCGATGCGTTTTTCTCTACACCTATGACCGGCAGCCGTTTCGATAAAGCCTGTATTACCTATACGCTGAAACCCGATGTGTACAGCACCCAGTTTTCGTATAGGGCAGGTATGGATGTGGATGATAATTATTATAAGCTGAGGAGCTCTGCCAATCGTATGGCGGCAGATTTGTAAAGCCGTGCGCTAACTACGATCCAACGCTTTTTTATAGGCTTTTAAACAACGTTCACGCGCCTGTTCATGTGGCACGATTGGTTGCGGATAGCTTAATTCATTCAGTTCAGGCACCCATTTTTTGATGTATTCCAATTGGGGATCGAAGCGTTTTGTTTGCAGGGTAGGATTAAAGATCCTGAAATAAGGCGCGGCATCGCAGCCGGAGCCTGCAGCCCATTGCCAGCCGCCATTGTTATTGGCCAGTTCATAATCCAGCAGTTTGCTGGCGAAATAGGCTTCGCCCCAGCGCCAGTCGATCAACAAATGCTTCGTTAAAAATGATGCCGTCATCATGCGCACACGGTTATGCATAAAACCCGTGGCGTTCATTTCACGCATACCGGCATCTACGATGGGGTAACCCGTTTCACCCTGGCACCATCGTTCAAATTCTTCTTCGTTATTACGCCATTGTATGAGATCGTATTCCGGTTTAAAAGCCTTGCCCTTGCCTACATGCGGGAATTGCCATAATATCATAAAATAGAATTCACGCCATATCAACTCGTTCACAAAAGTTGTGTTCAATGGCAGCGTTTCTCGCACCAGTTCGCGAATGCTGATGGTGCCGAAACGCAAATGTACGCCCAGGCGGCTGGTGCCTGCCATGGCAGGGAAGTCTCTGGTTTTGTCGTAATTTTTTATGAGTTCTTTATCCGGCTGGGAAGAAGGAAAGGGCGCGCCGGTGCCGGTAAAGCCAATATCTTTTAGCGAAGGAATGGGTAAGGGATGCTGCCGCAAAAAGTGGTTGGTAATTGGATAAGATTGCAAATGCGAATCGCTGAGCGTGGCTTTCCATTTTTTGCTGTACGGTGTGTATACCGTGTATGGCCGGCCATCGTCTTTGATGATCTCGTTTTTTTCGAATATCAGCTGGTCTTTATAGCTGTTGAAGGGAATGCCTTTCGAATGCAGGAGGGCGGCTATGGCTTCATCTCGTTCGAGGGCATAGGGTTCGTAATCGTTGTTGGTGAATACCCGGGCGATGGTGTATTTGTTCAGCAGTTGATGGAACATGGCGATTGGACTGCCGTGGTATATTTCCAGGGTGCTGCCGAGCGCTATCAGTTGTTGTTGCAGGTGGGTGATGGCGGTGTGAATGAATTCTACACGGCGGTCGGTTTTGTTGTCGAGTTGGTGGAGGATGAGGGTGTCGAAGACGAATACCGGTACAACCGGGTTGTTGCTGTTGAGAGCATGGTGAAGGCCGGTGTTGTCGGAAAGGCGGAGGTCGCGGCGGAACCAGAAAATGGAGACTGTCATAGATGTGGTGATGCAAATCGGGTACCGGCGATGCCCTATGAGGTGCGAACCCCCAGGGCGACGCCCCCTCCGGGGGACTCGGCGCATGAGGTTATGGCATGAGATTGTAAACTTTTCGAGCTATCCGACATTCATAAACCCTCCCCCTAAATCCCTTCACCCACCTCACCCCATACAACGCGTTCGTTAGAAACACCTCCTCCGCCTCCAACAACTGCTCCTCGGTACACAGCTCCTCTCTACACTCAAACTCCTTCTGCTGCAACAAATACCGCCGCATCACCCCAGCCACGCCACCTTCCGACAAAGGCGGTGTATAAATACAGCCGGCCTGTACCCAAAACACATTGGCAATACCGGCATCACAAATGCGGTTGTATGTATTCAGTACCAGGCAATCGTCCAGCTCATGGCGCTGCGCATGCAGCGCCGCCATAATATAGGGCAGATAATTATTGCTTTTCAGGTTGGCCAACACATCACAACTTTTCTGCACCCCGGGAAGGATATCTATGCGCCAGCCCCGCTCGTTCAGCGACAGGTAGGCCGGTGCCAGGGGGTCGATCTGAATCACCATATGGGGTAGGGTGGTATCGGCAGCATACAGACTGCCATTACCCCGGTACACCATGAGCCGCACGCGGGCGGCCCCGGTAATACCGTTCTTTTGGCAAAGCCCGATAATGTCTTTTTCCAGAGAATGAAGCGGGGGCAGGGGAATTTGCAGGGTTTTCAAACCATGGGTAAGCCTGTCTATATGCAAAGACAACAGCGGCATATGGCCATTCACCATTTTGATGGTTTCGAAAACGCCATCGCCATAACGCAGGCCGCGGTTACTGGCCGCTGCAATGGCTTGGGTGGCCGGGCGCAATTCCCCGTTATACAACATGAACTGGTTCATGGGGTGAAGTTCGGATAAGGTGATGGGCAAAAAAAATCCGGAATCGGGAATATTTCCTGCTTCCGGATGTTGTGAATTATTTATTCGTTTCGATGGTGTTTTTACCAGAGCTTGCAGGCGCTTACGATGGCTGATCGATGATGCCGTTTTTGACGGCGTACATCACCAGTCCGGCCATGGATTTGGCGCCGGTTTTTGTTTTTAATTTGTCGCGAATGGCTTCTACTGTACGCGGACTAATCTCCACGATATCGGCAATTTCCTTGGTGGTTTTTTCCTCGCACATGAGCTTGAGTACCCGTACTTCTTTTTCGGAAAGGTTTACATCCTGCGGGCCGCTGATATCGTTGCGTTTAGTACGCAAACCGGTAAGCAGGGCCTTGTTGGTGAGCTCATTAAAAAAGAATTCCTGCTCATAACAGGTTTTAATGGCCTGGTAAATGGTTTCCGAATCGGAGTTTTTGGTGAGGTACGAGTTGGCGCCTATTTCCATCAGTTTGCTGATCATGGAGTGGTCATTGTGCATCGACAGAATGATCACTTTGGCTTCGGGTCGCAGTTTGCGTATTTCTGGCAGCGTTTGAATGCCGTCCATGATAGGCATTTGAATATCAAGCAGAATAATATCGGGCTCTATGTGGCGCAAGAGGTTCAGCAATTGCATACCGTTATCGGCTTCGGCAATCAGCTCCACATCTTTTTTGGCAGACAAGGCGGTACGTACGCCGGCCCTGAACAGGGCATGGTCATCGGCTATCGCTACTTTAATAACGCCATCGGTGTCAGGTTTTTTCATGCGGGTAGTATTTATTAGGTAGAATAAGGGATTGAATATGTCTGGTCATTAGATACAGTTTTCGTCCCCAAAGTGATAATTTTTCGTGACAAATACTATAGCAGATTTACGAAATTATACTATTTCGGAATATACGTAAAACTATTTTTGGAGCGTGAATCTCCGAGTGCAGCATTGGGTTTGCCCGGGTAAACTATGTGAAATTTACGAGGATGGATTGTAAATACCGAATTATTAAAATAGGGCGTTTCTGCTCTTGTCCACATAGTTATCCACACCTACTTTTGCTATGAAGTTGATTGACGAGGATTAGCAACCTCAAATTGTCCAGTGTC
>Ga0065721_10049882_pt1 | contig 25799 bp, 36 predicted proteins | sample Mesricmetagenome_FD_59108 | JGI IMG/M metagenome (GOLD analysis project Ga0065721, IMG submission 59108) | Mesophilic microbial community from rice straw/compost enrichment Sample: eDNA_1 v2 (version 2) | ecosystem: Engineered > Solid waste > Grass > Composting > Bioreactor | place: USA: Davis... | reverse complement strand
AAGTTCATTAGCCAAGCTCACGGCTCGTCAATCTAGTCCGAATAATCGGCCAAGTCCCTTCATAGACATGAACCATGGAATAACCAATGTGCAGAGGGGTTGATCTCATGCGTCGTCGGATCCCATGGATCTTGTCCATGGTCGTGCTGTTCACGGCCGTATTGTCGGCGTGCGGCAGCAAGAACGCGGATTCGGTCGTGAAGGATTTGAACAAGGTGGCAAGCAAGCTGGAAAGCTATCAAGGCAGCGGTAAGATGATCCTTCATACGGGGCAGCAACCGCTGGAGTACAAGGTCGAGGTATGGTACCAGAAGCCGCAGTACTATCGCATCGCGCTTACGAACGAGCAACGCGACATCACGCAGATCGTGCTTCGCAACGACGACGGGGTGTTTGTCCTGACGCCTCGCCTGAACAAGAGCTATCGCTTCCAAAGCGATTGGCCGGAAAATCAAGGACAGGTGTACCTATACCAGACGCTGCTGCAGAGCATCGCTCTCGATAACTCCCGGCAGTTTACGACGGATAAGGATGCATACGTGTTCGACGTGCAGGCGGGCAATTATCAGAACGGGTCCTTCGCGCGCCAGAAGATCTGGCTGGCCAAGTCCGATTACAAGCCGCAGCAGGTTCAGGTGACCGATACCAACGCGAACCTGATGGTCGAAGTGAAGTTCGACAGCTTTGAATTCGATAAGAAGTTCGATAAGTCGGCGTTCGATATGCAGCAGAACATGGGCAGCGCTCCCGGCACCGGCTCGTCCAGCGCTTCGGGAACGGGCCCGGACGGCAAGGCTCCGGATTCGAATACGTCCTCCGGCAATGTCGAAGGAATCACGGAGGACGGGACGAATCCGGGGACGGCGAACGGAACTCCGGACGGCGCCGAGACGGACGGAGCGGCATCCGGGCAGACGGACGCGACGAGCGGCGAAGCGAACGAGGGCGATGGAGCGGCGCCGGTTCAAGGGAACTCGGACGAATTCCAATTCATCGAGCCGGATCCCGAATCGCTGCCGGAAGGCGTGGAACTTCAGGAATCGCCGCGCGATCTGCAATTGGCGGAGACGCAAGGAGTCATGCTCCGCTACACCGGTACGTATGACTTCACGTTGGTCGAATCGATGCCGAAGGATGAAGCCGTTTCTTCGAGCGAGGGCATCATGATCGATTTGGGCGCCACGTGGGGGCTGCTGTCCGGAGAGGAGACGACCACGCTGACCTGGACGTACGACGGGATCGAGTACCGATTGACGACGGCGGATCTTCCTCAAGAGGATATGATCCGAATCGCCCAGTCGCTCGCTGCCCAAGGCGCAGTGAAATAATGGATTAACCGGGCATTGTGCGCAAGTTTCGGACAGTCAATAGGGTTGGATTTTGAACAGGAAGCCGGCCGAACGCGAGCCGGCTTCTTGCGGGCTATCGATGGAAAAGGTTGTCTTCCCCGCTTGCGTTGACAGTCCAGCGCTCTCCCGTTAACATTACTTTGATGGGTTTAAAGCTGGGTTAGTTATGCGGCTGACGGCAGCGCTGTCTGATTTGGGCAGCGTTGCCGTCAGCGCGTTGACGACGATTCCGTGCGGGTCTTCAATAGCTTGCTCGGGATCGCGAACAAGAAGCGGGTGGACAAAGATGGACAGTTATTACAGGCCGACCATTGCGGAGATTTCTCTCGATGCGTTGGAGCACAACGTTCGCGCCTTCCGCCGTCGGCTGGCGAACGGAACGAAGCTCCTTGCCTCGGTCAAAGCGAATGCGTACGGACACGGCGCGGTCGAGTCGGCGAAGGCCGCTGTCTCGGCCGGAGCCGATTATTTGGGGGTAGCCTTCCTGGACGAAGCCCTGCAGCTTCGCCAGGGCGGAGTGGATGCTCCCATTCTAGTGTTGGGATACACGCCGGCGGAGGCCTTTGGCCTTGCGAGGAGGCAAGGGATCACCTTGACCTTGTACCGTCACGATCAGCTCGACGCCGTCGAGAGGCTGTCGGAGCAAGGTCCCCGATTAAAAGCCCATGTTAAGATCGACAGCGGCATGGGGCGTCTTGGCGTGCTCCCGGGCGCGGAGGCGGAACGGTTCCTGGACAGGGCTTGCTCCCTGCCTCAGCTTGACGTCGAGGGAATGTTCACGCATTACGCCAAGGCGGACGAGACGGACAAGACGCACGCCTTGATGCAGGCGGAACGGTTCCATGGCGTAGCGGAATACGTGCGCAAGAGCGGCATGCCGATCTCGATCGTCCATGCCGGCAACAGCGCCGCCGGGATCGATCTTCCCGATCGGATCGGGCAGATGCTTCGGCTCGGAATCGGCATGTACGGCCTTTATCCGAGCGATGAGGTTCGCAAGGATGAGATAGAGCTGAAGCCGGTGCTCTCCTTGAAGACGAAGCTCGTGCACGTCAAGACCGTGCCGCCGGGAGAAGGGATCAGCTATGGCGCCCGTTACGTAACGAGCCGAACGGAGAGAGTCGGAACGATTCCGGTCGGTTACGCCGACGGCTTCAGCCGCATGCTGACGGGGAAGGCGGAGGCGCTGCTGCGCGGGCGTCGCGTTCCGGTTCTGGGAACGATCTGCATGGATCAATGCATGATCGGCCTGGACGCGGCGGCAGCGACGGGAGAGCCCGAATTCGAGCCCGGGGAAGAAGTCGTCCTTATCGGACGGCAGGGAGGTCAGGTCTTGACGGCGGAGGAAGTCGCCGCTAAGCTAGGAACGATCAATTACGAGGTGACGTGCATGGTCGCTTCTCGGGTTCCGCGGGTCTTCCTCCGAGACGGCGTTGCGGTCTCCGTCCGGAATCCGATCGTTTCCGGGTGAAACTCAGCTGTTTTTATCGAAATTAGCAGGAATGTGGACGTGCCGCAGCGAATGTTTTACTCAAGGTCGTATATTTATCACGCTGGACGGTATACTGGCAATTAGGCTGGGGTTTGGAAAATCTTTGGAGGTGCTTGTTCGGTGGCCAATATTCAGAATACGAAGCGGATTATGATTAGCCTGCCTGATCATCTGCTGCGCGAGGTTGACTTCGTCGTCGCTAAGGAGAATACGAACCGCAGCGAAATCGTCAGGCAAGCGATGAAGCAATATCTCGTGGAGCGGAAGAAGCGGATGATTCGCGATTCCATGCAGCGCGGATATTTGGAAATGGCTAAAATCAATCTGAATATGGCATCGGAAGCGTTCCAAGCGGAAGAGGATGCGGAAAGCACTCTCGGGCGTCTCGTTAGCGGGGTGTAGCCTTTGATCGTCAAACGCGGGGATGTGTTCTATGCGGACCTCTCGCCTGTGGTTGGCTCGGAGCAAGGAGGCGTGCGGCCGGTTCTGGTCATCCAGAACGACATCGGGAATCGCTTCAGCCCAACCGTAATCGTCGCCGCCATTACGGCACAGATACAGAAAGCCAAACTCCCTACGCATGTCGAGATCGACTCCAAGCTGCACGGACTGGATCGCGATTCGGTCGTTCTCCTGGAGCAGATCCGCACGATCGACAAGCAGCGGCTGACGGATAAGATCACCCATCTGGACGAAGAAATGATGCGCAAGGTCGATGACGCGCTGCTGATCAGCGTGGGTCTCATCGAGTTTTAATTGGAAGAGCCGCCTAGCGGCTCTTTTTGATTTTCCGCGATCCCGTCGCATAGACATTTTAGTGAAACTGGAAGGGGATTGACAGAAGATGCGGCGCAAAGTATATTAAACGAGTGATTTAAACATTTGTTTAAGTCGGTCGGACCAAATAAAAAGAAAAGAGATAGGGAAGGCGGAGAGAAGCAGTGAATACGATCAAGTTGTTTTTCAAAAGACCGACGACGATCATCGGGATCGCGACGGCGTTTTTGTTCCAGGTTATTTTCTCGTTGGTATGGATGACGGGGTATGACGGCGTTACCGACCGAATGGGGGAGCTGAAGGTCGCGATCGTCAACGAGGATGCCGGCTTCGGGGCAACGGTCGTGGAGCAGTTGCAGGCCAATCTTCCGGTCAAGACTTCCGTGCAGACGGACTACGAAGCGGCGAAGGAGCAACTGAACGACCGCGAGCTGCAGATGATCATTCATATTCCGGCCGATTTCTCGGCGTCCGCCCAAGACGCGGCGAAGACGGCCAAGATCGATTACATCGTTAACGAATCGAATCCGGCGACGATCAAGTCGATGATGACGTCCGTCGCGTCCCAGGTGACGGCGACGGTCAACAAGGCCGTTATCGGCCAAGGCGCCGCGCAGGCGCTTGCCTCGGCCCAAGTGCCTGCCGAGCAAGCTTCGGCGATGGCGGCTTCCCTCTCCGAGAGAGTCGTCTCGAACACCGAGTCGATCAATCCGGTGAAGGGCATGAACAATCAGATGGTTCCGATGATGATGGTTCTGGCTTCTTATGTCGGAGCGATGATCATGGGGATGAACCTGGAGCAGTCCTCGATGGCCTTGTCTGCCTCGGCCGGGCGTTGGCAGAGATTCGGAGCGCGGGCGCTTATCAATGTCGTGGCGGCGTTCTTCGTCTCCTTGGTAGGCGTCTCGTTGGTGGAATCGCTGGGAGGACAGTCGGAGCATGGCTTCTTCGCCCTCTGGGGGACGGTGTTCGCGGTTCTGCTGACCTTCATGTTCGTCAGTCAGATGTTCCTGATCCTGTTCGGCATGGCCGGCATGCTGTTCAACATTCTCATGCTGTCGATGCAGCTGGTCTCCTCCGGAGCGATGGTTCCGAGAGAGCTGCTGCCGAACTTCTACGTGGCGCTTGGAGACGGACTGCCGGCTACCTACGCGGTCAAAGGGCTGATGAACGTGCTCTTCGGCGGCGCGGGTACGGGAAGCGCGTTCGGAATGCTTGCGGTCATCGCGGCAGTCGCGTTCGCGATCGGCGCGCTGGCGACTGCGCTCAAGCCTCAGCGCAAGCCTGCCGCCGCCATGGCAGGGGCGCAAGGCGCCGCCGGAGCAACCGGTTCCTCCCTCTGACCGACGCAACTCGCGCGGCTTGTCTTCTTGCTTCAAGCGAGCGGTGCGTTCATAATAAAAAGGATGAACCTATCCGCGCGAAGACGGAAGACAAGTCGGGTTGAAGATCGGAGGCAGCGATGGAATCGGCCGAGCACGACGTGAAGATGCGGCTGTTGTTGGCCGCGAAGAAGCTGTTCTCCCGTCAAGGCTTCGACGGGACGACCGTAAGGCAGATCTGCGAGGAGGCCGGCGCGAACGTCGCGCTTGTTTCGTACTACTTCGGAGGCAAGGACAATATGTATCGGGCGCTCTTCGATATGTCCTTCCCCGAGAGCCTTCTGCTCGAAGGCGAGGAAGCGAAGCAGGACCCGGTGAAGGCGATCAAGCTGCTTATCCGCAAGGTCATCGCCTATCAGGCGAACGACCCCGAGCTGGTGAGGCTGATCCAGCAGGAATCCGCTCAGTCGACGCCGAGAGTCGCGATCGTGCAGAAGTATCTCGTTCCGGTATGGCAGATGGCTAGAGACATTTTGGAAGAAGGCAGGCGGCAAGGCGTCTTCCATTTTCGCTCGCTGGACAACACGTTCTTGTATGTGTGGGGAGGCATTCTGTTCCCGAGAGACTTCGGCTTCTTTAATCCGGTTATCCGCGAACCGCTTCCGAGCACGGAAGAGAAGATCGCGGACGTAACCCGGTTCGTGCTGGGCGCGTTGGGATACAACGGCGACCCGGAACCCGAGACACCATAATCCGCTAAGCAGGACGCTTCCCAAAGGGGCGTCCTTTAGCCGTCTCGCTACTACATAAATAGATTCGAAGGGGAGTCGAAGCAATGAGCGAAGCAACGCAGCAATTGACCGTCAAGGAAGCGGAGGAGCGGATGATCGCCCAGATCGCGGCGGAGCTGGGTCTGAGGCCCGGCCAAGTCCGAACCGTGGCGGGGCTGTTCGACGAAGGGAATACGATTCCGTTCATTGCCCGTTACCGCAAGGAGATGACCGGAGAGCTGGACGAGAACCAGCTTAGGGCGATCGAAGAGCGCAGGGGATACCTGAAGCAGCTGGAGGACCGCAAAGTCGAGGTCATTCGGCTGATCGAGGAGCAGGGCAAGCTGACTCCCGAGCTGGAGGACGCCATCCGCAAGTCCGCGAAGCTGCAGGAGGTCGAGGATCTCTATCGGCCTTACCGGCAGAAGCGCAAGACGCGGGCGAGCGTCGCGAAGGAGAAAGGGCTGGAGCCGCTGGCCGAATGGCTGCGCTCGCAGCCGCGGCAAGGCCAAGTTCTGGCTGAAGCGGCCCGGTACGTGAGCGAGGAGAAAGGCGTCGCCACGGCGGAGGAAGCGCTGCAGGGAGCGATGGACATCGTCGCGGAGATCATCGCCGACGATGCGGATATTCGTAAGCGCGTGCGCCGCTATACTTGGGAATACGGCATTCTGCAGAGCAAAGCGAAGGACGAGAACGCGGAATCCGTCTACGAGATGTATTATAAATACTCGGAGCCGCTCAAGCGATTGCCTCCGCACCGGGTACTGGCGATGAATCGCGGCGAGCGGGAAGACGTCCTTAGCATCGGCATCGAGCTGCAGACGGACCGGCTCCTGGAGGAGCTGCGCCGCCGCATCCTTCGCGGGCCTTCCGCGACCGCCGAGACGCTGGAGGCCGTGATCGAGGACGCCTACAAACGGCTCATCGCGCCGTCGATCGAACGCGAGCTTAGAGGCGAGCTGACCGAGAAGGCGGAGGAGCACGCGATCGGCATTTTCTCCGAGAATCTGCGGAATCTATTGCTCCAGGCACCCGTGAAGGGGGCGGTCGTGCTGGGCGTCGACCCCGCGTATCGCACGGGCTGCAAGCTCGCGGTCGTCGACGAGACCGGCAAGCTGATGGAGGTGGCGGTCTCGTACCCGACTCCTCCCCACAACAAGAAAGCGGAGGCCGAGGCGATTTTCCGCCGGCTGATTACCCAGTACGGGGTTACGCTTATCGTCGTAGGCAACGGAACGGCCTCGCGCGAGACGGAACAATTCGTCGTCGGCGTTATCAAGGGCATGCCGGAACGCAAGCTCCGGTACCTGATCGTGAACGAGGCGGGGGCGAGCGTCTACTCCGCGTCCAAGCTGGCGCAGGAGGAGTTCCCGGACCTCGACGTCGCCGAGAGAAGCGCCGTCTCGATCGCGAGACGCCTTCAGGACCCGCTCGCCGAGCTCGTAAAGATCGAACCGAAGGCGATCGGCGTCGGCCAATACCAGCACGACGTGACGCAGAAGCGGCTCGAGGAGAGCCTCGGCGGAGTCGTCGAATCCGCCGTCAACCACGTCGGCGTCGACGTCAACACCGCTTCGCCATCGCTGCTCTCGTACGTCTCCGGCGTCAACGCGACGTTGGCGAAGAACATCGTCAAAGCGCGCGAAGAGAACGGCAAGTTCACCGATCGCAAGCAGCTCCAGAAAGTGCCGCGGCTCGGCGCGAAGACCTACGAGCAGTGCATCGGCTTCCTGAGGATTACCGACGGGGCGAATCCGCTGGACAAGACCCCGATTCATCCGGAGTCCTATAAGGTAGTGGATCGGCTGTTCAAGGAGCTGAAGCTGAAGCCGGATGCCATCGGCACTCCCGAGCTGAAAGCCAAGCTGGACGCACTCGCTATCGGAGAGACGGCGGCGAAGCTGGAAGTCGGGGAACCGACCCTGCGGGATATCGTCGACAGCCTCCTGCGCCCGGGCCGGGACCCTCGCGACGAGCTTCCCCAGCCGATTTTCCATACGGACGTGCTGGATATCGAGGATCTGAAGCCGGGGATGGAGCTGAACGGCACGGTTCGCAACGTGGTCGACTTCGGGGCATTCGTGGACATCGGGATCAAGAACGACGGCCTCGTGCACGTGTCCCAACTGAGCAACCGCTTCGTCAAGCACCCAACCGAAGTCGTCGCGGTCGGCGATACGGTCAAGGTATGGGTCATCGGGGTGGACCTGAAGAAGGGAAGGGTCAGCCTCACCATGAAGGGACCGTCGGAAGGGTAACCGCTTAGCCGGTCGCCTCCCCTAACGTTATTAGACCGCCACCCCTCGGGAGAGGTCGAGCGAAGCTCGGCCGGCCGGATAAGGAGTGGCGGTCTTTGTTCATAGGCTGCCTGCGCAGCCTGATCTTGCGAGTCTCAAACGCTGGAAGCGGCTCTTCATCTGTCAATGATGCGAACGCGGAACCGTTCCGCTCGTCCCCGCCGGGGACTGTCGCTGATAGAAGAACCAGCAATCGTTCAGCATCTTGATCTGCCGGCGATCCTTCTTGAAGTACGCCCGCATGAGCTGGTTGCACAGCCACTGCGGCATCGCTGTCGCCCTCCTCCCGTGTACGCTGCTTCCCTAGCATATGGGAACGGCAGCGCAACCGTGCAGGTCCGACGGCGAAAGTCGCCAGCGGGTACGAATTAAATCGAAAGCTCCTCTTCCTCTTCGTACCACTGCTCCAACTGGGCTTGCAGCGCGCGGATCTCAGTCAGCAGCGAGACGAGCGGATAAGAGGATTCCCGAATGGAGGAGAACGTCTTCTCCAATTCGTTGATGTACGTCAGACCGTTCATAGGCGAAGCGTTCTCGTCGAGCAACTCCAGCGACGTGCACTCGGCTACCGCTCTAGGCAGCTCCGGCACGTTGTCGGCGGTCAGCTTGGCGAGCTCCTTATGAAGCCTTAAGTTGAGCGCGCTTAATTGGTAAGCATGCGTAGCGGGCATCTCCACGAATTGGAGGGTGCCGTCGCTATTTTGCAGAATATTGTAGGCCTTGTTCGACATTGCGGCGTGTAGCTCCCCTCATGCAACTTATACTTGACAGTGTAGCCCATGAGGCGTCTACAATTCAAGTAGGACAAGGGTTCAGGAGGAACGAATGGACGATCGGGAATTGCAGGCATGGGTGGAATCGGTATCTCTGAAGTCGTTCGGAATTCCTTTTCGCCACCGCGCCACCTTTAACGGAAGATTGAGCACGACGGGCGGACGTTATTTTCTGAAGAGCCACAACATCGAGATCAGTCCGAAGCAGTTGGCCGTTCACGGAGCCGAGGAGACGGAGAAAATCATCAAGCACGAGCTGTGCCACTACCATCTCCATCTGGCGGGCAGAGGATATCGGCATCAGGACGCGGATTTTAAGCAGCTGTTGAAGAAAGTCGGAGCAACGCTTCATTGCAAGTCCCTTCCGGGCGCGCGCAGAAGCTTGCCGGTCAAATATTTGCTCGTCTGCAAGGAATGCGGAATGACGTATCCCCGGAAGCGGAAGGCGGATCCTCGCCGCTACGCGTGCGGAAGATGCCGGGGCAAGCTCAAGCTGCTTGCCGCACCGCCGCAGGAGAATGGGGTTCGGGAGAAGGTTTAAATCCGCTATAAATCCGCTGCTTGCGGGCATGAAGCGGATTCCGATTTTCCATTAAAAAACAGCGTTCAAAAAGCTTGACTTCTCTGTGGACCCATGATAAATTAATACATGTCGCTTTTGGAAATCACATTCCCTGATAGCTCAGTCGGTAGAGCACTCGACTGTTAATCGAGTTGTCACAGGTTCGAGTCCTGTTCGGGGAGCCAGATGGAGAAGTACCCAAGTGGCTCAAGGGGACCCTCTGCTAAGGGGTTAGACTGCGTAAGTGGTGCGAGGGTTCGAATCCCTCCTTCTCCGCCACAACTTCCAAATACGATAAGGACCTTCTCGGGCGCCCGGGAAGGTCCTTTTTTCATGTTCGCATTTTCGCGGAAGCGGCTCTACAGCCACTTCTTTTTCTTTTTGTAATACCACCACAGAGCTCCGGACACGATAAGCATGACGATCCAAACGCCCAGGTAGCCGAATTTCCAATCGAGCTCGGGCATGTTCTTGAAGTTCATTCCGTAGAGGCCGACGATGAAGGTCAGCGGCATAAAAATCACGCTGACGACGGTGAGGGTCTTCATGATCTCGTTCATGCGGTCCGACTTCATGTTGATCTGAAGGTCGAGCAGCGCCGTAATCGACTCGCGGAAAGTATCGATGGAATCCAGCTCCCGGGAGAGGTGGTCGTGGAGATCGATGAAGTAGACGTCGGCTTCCTTGCGGCTATAAGGGAAGCTTTCATGGCTGAGCTGGCTTAAGATCAGCTTCTCCTCCGAGAAGATCCGCCTCAAATTATGCAGCTGGCGCTTAAGGCGGAACAGGTCTCCGGCGATCTTCACGTAAGGGTTGTCGAAGACGGCGCGCTCGTGCTTGTCCAGCCGGTCGTCCACTTTGTCGCTGACAAGGGTATAGTCGTCCACGCATCGGTTCAAGAGCGTGTACAGCAGTCTTCCCGAGTATTCCATGAGGTTCGGAAGCCGTTTGAATTCTTCCTCGGTCTCCTGAAGGGATTGAATCTTGCGGGCCGCTACCGTAATGATGTAATTGGGGCCGATCACGTGCTCGAACTCGGCGGTGGACAGATCCTTGTTGACGTGGAAAAAGGCGATGAGCATGTGCTTGTCGTACTTGTCCAGCTTCGGACGCTGGTTCACCTTGATGCAATCTTCGATGATGAGAGGGTGGCATTGGAAGAGATCTCCGAGCACCCGCTCGATTTCTTCGGGCTTGGCCCCGATCAGGGGGACCCAAGCGACTTCGTTCTCGCCTGGAACGCGCACGGGCGTCTCCTCGACGGTCTGGGATTCCGAGTTATAAACGAGCATATTAGACACGGAGACACCTCTTTTCCTGCAATAAGGATAACATATTTTTACACCGAAAAAACTTGAGAAAAACCTGCGAATTAAGCTTGCGTTTCCTGGGCGCATCCGATATAATCATTTTTGTCGTCGAAACGGGACGGCAGTCGGAAAGATTAGAAGCATGTGCCCATGGCCCGTTGGTCAAGCGGTTAAGACACCTCCCTTTCACGGAGGTAACGGGGGTTCGATTCCCCCACGGGTCACCAACTTTCTTTTCGAGCCATTAGCTCAGTTGGTAGAGCACCTGACTTTTAATCAGGGTGTCGAAGGTTCGAGTCCTTCATGGCTCACCAGTTTCTTCTTCCCGTGAAGGAACGATTACCCAAGAATATGCGGTCGTGGCGGAATGGCAGACGCACCAGCTTGAGGGGCTGGCGGGAGCAATCTCGTGGAGGTTCGAGTCCTCTCGACCGCACCATAATATCGATGATGAGATCCTTCGCTTAAGCGGGGGATTTTTTTGGTTTTGGGACAACCGCACATTTCGCTCCATCATCCAATCTCATCAGGGACATCTCTCATACGCTGATACTGGCCTTGCTAAGCAAACGTAGGGGAGGGTGAGATTCGGATGGATATGTATAACTTCTGTCTCAATCATAAGAATCGCAGAGTTCGCGTACAGACGCATTATGGAACCTATGAAGGGACTATCGTGGACGTGGACCGGGAGAACCTGTACTTGAGGACGTCCAAAGGCGAATTGACGCTGTCCGCTTGGGGCGGCTATGGCGGTTACGGATACGGCTGGGGATCGGGCATCCTTGCCCTGTCCCTGTTTACGCTGCTGGCGATCGCTCTGATCTAATCCGAGGGCACCGAAGGGCGGGAGAAGATATTGAAAAGTATGACTATTTCTCTCGCCCTTTACTTTTGGGCCGGAACCGCCTATACTGTTTAAGTGTCCTTCGGGGACGGGCTTGAATAAAGCATCCCGGGACGAGTGATTATGCGGTCGTGGCGGAATGGCAGACGCACCAGCTTGAGGGGCTGGCGGGAGCAATCTCGTGGAGGTTCGAGTCCTCTCGACCGCACCATAACAAAGAAGCTGAAATCCCTTGATGCGTAAGGGGTTTTTTTGTTTTTGTTTTTTGCGGGTCAGGGGAGAGGCGAGGGAGAAGCGCTTGAGATGCGCTCCGTGGTAGCACCGTGGTAGCACGAGTGAGAGTGAGCACCGTGCGTACGTGGTAGCACTGTGGTAGCAAAGCGAAGGCATCCCGTTCCGAAGCAGATTAAGCTTCAGGGGATGCCTCAGGTTCATTGTGGAAGAGCATCTTGCCAAGACCGACAGCAGCGTCTTCCTGCATGTTAGGGAAGAGGTGAGAGTAAAGGTCGAGGGTGATCTGAATTGAAGAGTGACCTAACCGTTCGGACACCACTTTCGGATGCACATTGTTTTTCAGAAGCAGGGAAGCGTGAGTGTGACGGAGATCGTGAAAGGTGATGTGTCTCATACCAGATAGCTCTTTCAGTCTGTCGAACAACTTGTCCAAATATCTTGGGCTGCAAGGCTTCCCAGAGTTCGTAGGAGCCACTAAATCGTATTCTGCGTATAACTCCGATGCAAGTGACCTATCGTGTTCGACGAGCTGCTGATGGCTTTTAAGGGCTTCCGAAGTTTTAGGGTCAATGGTGATGGATCTAATGCTACTTTCCGTCTTAGGCGGGCCAAAATCTTTGCCATCGTGATCCAAGCTTTGTCTTACTGTAATGATGTTGCGCTCGAAGTCGATATCCTGCCAGCGTAAGCCCAGAATCTCACCTTGGCGCATCCCTGTCATAAGGGCAAGATGATAAGTGATATAATATCGAGTCCCGAATTCCTTAGTGAAGTCAAGGAAGCTCTTTACTTCGTGTGTATCCCAGACGCTGACCTGTTTGCGCTTTACTTTTGGCTTATTATCTGCCAACATAGCGACATTCTTGGGGATGATGTCTTTCTTGGTGGCACTAATCAACGATGAACTGATAAGAGTGTAGATTTTTTTGATGGTTGATTCGGATAAGCCCTTTTGGCGAAGTTGGCCGATCAGTCGCTCGATATGCATGACGTTGAGGTCTGCTAGCTGGACGTTACCAATGATTGGAATAATATGCCTATTGATGTTTCGTTCCACATTCTCAGCGTGAAGTCGAACAAAGCCGCCCTTTCTGTTCTGAAACCATTCCTGAATGTAATTACCGAATGAAGTCTTGGTCGGTTGAACATAAGTTCCTTTGTCAGCGGTGACTTGTACATCACGTAGAGCTTTCTTCGCTTCTTTCTCTGATTTGAATCCGCGTTTTTTGACCTGAATCCGTTTGCCTGTCGCATCCTTGCCTAGAGTCAAACAATAGAACCAGTATTCCTTGTTCTCCCTCTTAACAAGATATTTCCCCGTGTAACCAGCTACGTTGGACATGTCCATTCTCTCCTTCATTATTAGTGGTATTCTCGCAATACGATCTCTGTCGGATCATTGTGAATGCGCACTATGCCCATCCTCATCACCTCCTTTCGTAGTTCGTGTTGTGCCATTCATCCAGTTGTAGAAGACTGTATTGAGCACACGGATTGATTTGCCTATCCTGATAACATGAAACTGGCCTGAATTAACGAGCTCATATGCCTGACGGCGGCCAATCCCGAGAATGCGTTGAATATCACTGACTTGAAGTACCTCCAGTGTTTCCACAGGATCACAACCTTCCTTAGTAAGTTTTTGGGCAAAGAAAAGAGGACAGGTACAATGACCTGTCCTTGAAGCAATCATATCCATACAGGAATAGAAGGATTGCAGCTTGTGCCGCTTTATCCAACATTCTTGTCATGACACGACTACTCATCTACTCTTTAGGCCCAACCTATTATTGAAGGGCGATCCTACATCACTACAAGGTGTCAACTGGACTATGAACTTCTGACAAGCCTTCATTGCATCTATGGTAACAGCCTCGATCGGCTGGAGCGCTTCTTACTTAGTAGACCAGCTATTCAATTGATCTACAGCGTGCTTCTTTCTAATCCATGTTTCGCGACGAGCCTCAACCTTCCTAACGAGTGCTCGCACCTCCTCGATGAACTCCTCGAATTCAAGCACGCTCACCTCCACAATCTCGTTCACTTCCTCGTGCATTACTCCTGCGGGCGAGTATGCTTTCAGGTTCAAGTGCATTCGGTGCGATGGTTCCAGTAAGTCGAAGTTCTTGATGGATGGTGTAATGCCGCAAACAGTAAAAGGCTTTGGGTTGCTTCTATAGTAATCAAGCTGAAAGGCCTCAATCGGTACAGACATCACTTGTGCAATCTTGGATAGTACCGCCGCTTTCAGTTCTTGTTGTTTGCCTGATTCAAAACGAGAGAGTGTCGAAGGAGAGGTTCCAACTTTGTCAGCAAGCGCGTTGATCGTAAACATACCAGGGTTATGTGCGTCAGCGACTTCGCGAATAAACTTATGGATTTCGCCCAGATGCTCGAACCTTTGAAGCGTCTTAAGATCGTCGGATGTAACTTGGTAAGGAAGCAATCCCATCAGAATCAACCCTTTCTTTGTCTATGGTCCTATCATATCACGGTTATTTCACTAATGCAATATATAGTGTTGCTGTATTGACATATCGGTCGATAATAGCTTCTTATGTAGGGAGATAAGTATGTCCCAGTTTCTAGACATGCTGCCCCTATCTTACAAGCAGAGGACGATAACAATGAACATTCTGACCGATACCAAGCGACTAAAGGTGAAGCTAAGCGAGATAAGAGCAAGGCTGTTCTTCAACCGTGTAATCAAGCCGTACAATAACAGACGGGATAACCCGACGTACTTCTACAGCATCCACGATAAGCAGAAAGGGGTATTCCTCGGCCTCCATCCACGGGAAGCCTGCATGGCTAAGCAGTACACTGTAGCACTCTCTTTCCATAGCTACTCGGAAGGTAGTGCTTTGTTGGAGCTAATATTCAGCATAGTGCCCTTGGAACAATGGATGGTGAGTGAAATCCATGTAGCATATGACTTCAGCCTTCCTTATGAGCAGTTTCATGTTTTGCGTCCAGCTAAGAAGGCTACTGTCGACATCAATCGCACATCCATGTATGTTGGTAAGCCAAGCTCTGCTTCTTGCCTGTACATATACGATAAGCAGGTTCAGATGAGGGAAGTAAGAGGAGTTCATACGGATACATGGACACGGGTAGAAATGCGCTATAACCTGCCACGTATGAAGAGAGTATCTGAACTGACCGTAGAGGATTTCGCCGCCGCTCAACACCATAATGTTGTCACAGACGTATCGTTGGTACCAGACCAAATCAAGGGGGTTATAGATGATCTGGATAATGGTCGCATCGAATGGGGTGGCATCCAAAAGAGGACGAAGGAAAAGATAAGAGAGTGCGCTATCCCACAGGCCATCAACCTGTATGATTCGCTTCTCTCTAAGCTGGAGGACACCGATATTAGCACATTCATTTATGCACCATCGAAGCAGCGGACAAGCTGCGTTCATCAGCAGAATAAGCGCTTTACAGAGCGAAGTCAACAGGCGGCATCCCCATCAGTGGTTCTCATACAACCGAATAAGAGCAGCGAAGTTGCCGATGACTTGGCCAGCGTAACCAATCCCTTGCCGCTCACTGTCGTCCATTCCGTATGTAACGATAAGATGGTTCAGGCTGCTCCAAGCTTCATCGATCTTGTCACGTTCCTCCGCGGTAAAGATGTCAATCATGATTTCATCTGCAAAGATGACTTCCGTCGGCACACTCTTGATGGTATCCCAGTCGATAACCACAGGGTTACGAGCAAACGGGGAATCAATCGAATACTTCCCAAGGACGGCATCATGAATCTGCCTAGCAGTCTTAACCAAACGTTTGATGTAAAGCCGTCTGAATGCATCACGCCGCTGCCGTTCCTTTTCCTGAAAGGCTTCGTACTGCATCCGCATTTGAACACTGGAATCAATCGCCGCCGCAGCACTCCTTTCCGCAGCAATAGTGTTTCGGCGGGCAGTCCACCAAGACAATATGCTCACTATTATTGCGATAGTGGCTAGTATGGATGTAACCCATTCCATGCACATTAACTCCCTTCACTACAGAATGATTAACGACTAAACGTAAGGACGTCAAGGGGCGCGTAGCGACCGCGTAAGCGGCTTGCCCTTTACGATGCGAGTGCAAGAACAGAAGCTATCCATGCCCTTCAAACCCCGTTTGAAGGCCTGCCTAGCGACGAGCTATCTTTTAGGTTTAATGGTTTGGCCGCGAACAATCATCTTTGTTGCTTTAGGAAGTCCAAGTAATGCATCACGGCTTGTTTCAACGAAACCGTCCCTTCATATATGGAGGTATATCCCTTACTTCCCTTGAATGAAATGCTATGTACTGGATCAATTCCCCGATCTGCATCATCCTTGGTATAGGTAAGGCGTTCCAATAGTGAACTTCCTCGATCATGTGTGAAGTGCTCGCGTATGTTGCCTTCATATTCTTCGACCCTTCTGCATCTGGATATGCAGTCACGGACCTGCTCTAAGGTGCTAACGGTGTTATCAAGATAACTCCTGAATGCCTCCTCATGGATCAATGGTTTCCTCATATGAAGCCCTCCTAGTTTTTTATGTAGAGATATTATCACGAAATCCTGCAACCTGCCTTAGCCAGTCAGTGGCTAACAATCGGTGTTTAACTAGCGGATGATCAGAGATGATTGATGATTTTGTACTTAAGCCCCCATCAAGGATACCTTGTAAGGCTTGTTGCGAATGAACAGGAATAGGGCCAGAAACCTTGTAGCGGCGCGGTTTTCATGACTTCAATGCGGATGCATGGTAAACCTGCCTTGAATATGCTAAGTCGATTATTATTTTCTTTACTAAACTATTGACTCATGGCATTCAGAAGGTTAAGTTTCTTCTAGATACGGTATATGTGATGCCGTATTCGTAGTTCTCCTTTCGAATAGCCTCCTATCCTCGTAAGATGGGAGGTATAACACACATAAGGAATGATGAGATGGACAAAGACGACCTTGAGATTTATGGTGATTTTGGCTTCAGGCGGGATTACATTCATGATCCCAATGATCCTACAAGTATCTTCAACGCACGGAAAGCCTTGCTAGTCTTCCCCGACAGTTTACCTCTTCATCAGCAGATAAAGCTCAAGAGAACCCACGATTCCCTTACTCAGTCCCAACTTGGCAAGATCGTTCGCTTAAAAACAAGTACAATATCGCTAATTGAGACTGGTCAACGGCTGATCCCTAGAAACCGACTACAGGAGTTTTCAAAGTATCTCTACGAGGATTGGTATATGAACGGTATCTTGATTGCTACAATCGATCAGGATGATCCAGAAGAGCCAATTGAGATGGATTTAGATGGTCAACGTGCTTACTGGAAGGCACAATTTGATAAGGAGGATGATCTCTATGGGACTATTCTGTGATGAAGATATCAAGTATGGTCTGGAGTTTATCTTTGGATTTGGAAATGAAGACGAGGAGGAAGATACGAATGATTTTGAATGAGAATGAAGACGAGTTTTTAAGGTCGCTTGATCTAGAGAACGCACTACCGAGCACTAGCCAGGCCCAGATTGAGGCGAATCGCTATAGGCGTGAACTATACCTCAGATTAAAGTCTCAGCAGCAGACGAGCACTGATACGGTAGAGAACATTAATTTGAGCACTCAGATAATGAACAACAGGATAATGGATAAGGAGTACAGGTTTTCGGTTCGATCCCTGCTTAATGGTTAATAGAGAAAAGAGGGAGCGACACGGCCCCCTCTTAAGCGGCTTAGTTGTTACGATACTCGTCCTCAGCGGTTTCCTCAGTGACTTCATCCATCAGCCGATACATGACGTACTCTAATCGACGTAGTTCCTCGTTTGACATTCCAAGAGCCTTCGCGGCAAGTATCGCATATCCGATTGCAGCGGCGTTAGTCATATGATCAGTCTCCTCGTAATGGATATAGTATGGATAAAGCAGTAGCTGATGAATCTGTTCGCACCAAGGCGAGCGCAGCGAGCAGATGTTGATTGCCGAAGGCGATATAAAGGGAGCCAATTGTTATAGCTGACTCCCATAGAGAAATTACATCATTCCTTGTTCCTTTAGAGAGCAGTAAGTGTTTGCCCCGATCACTAAGCTATCGAGAAGTTCTACGCCCAAAAGCTCGCCACATTCCTTTAGGCGACGAGACAAGGCTATGTCCTCTTGCGATGGAGTTGGGTCTCCGCTGGGATGGTTGTGATAGAAGATGACTGAGCTTGCCGACCTCAATATCGCCTTTTTGAATAGTTCGCGCGGGTGTACTACGGCTGCTGATAATGAACCAACTCCTACACATGTGTTCGAAATAACTCGGTTCTTGGTATTCAGACAGAGGATTGAAGCCCGTTCGTGATCAAGGTGAGCTACTTCATGTCTTACCAATTGAAAAGCGTCGGCAGGACAGCCTATCTTATATCCATCTACCTTTGGGGCATTGATTGTACGAGCGAGTTTAAGGGTTCCCGCGATCTGCTGAGCTTTCCTCGGCGTAATACCTTTAATTGAAACGAGTTGTTCTGAAGAGATATTCAGAAGCTCCTGTGGCGTGATGTAACGCGAGAACAGTTCCACCATAACGCTACTGTCTTCCTTGATTGACAATGAATCCGCTAATGCAGCGCGGATCGAGTACATAATATTTGTCATGGAGTACCTCCGAGAAATTGAAATAGGAGAAGCAGCCGAAGCCCTTCTCCTTGAAATTGGTGTAGATAGTGGGTTATGATTGGAGCAGATACGTTTTACCGAGGGCGCTGGCAGGCGTCCTTTTTCATGTCTTGAAGTTCCTCGATCTGCATTTCATTAGGAACGAGCTAAGCCAAGCAACGTAAGTACTTACGCGCTTCCTCGCTTCTGAGCAATGCATGGCTATTTAACTGGAGATTTGCCGTTCTCAGAGCCATCCTGCGCTTTAGTAAAGCATCAAGCATAAATTTGCCTCCTCAGATTAAATAGCTCTAGAAAGCCGCTGTAGATGCTTCTCAAGCTGCTTTGGATAGTACTTTGCACAGTAGCGGCGGGCGTAATATCCAGCTAAGTGCTCTTCAACTCTCCATTCCCTGACGAAGTAAGCCCGCAGCAGCCATCTCGCCATAACGATTTGATTCTGCACGACAAGCTGGCGAATGGCGGTCGTCATTTCATCGCTGATCTTCCGATTATCCTCCAAGGTTCAATCCTCCTCTCGGCGTACTTCTCATTCCGCCTGATCTTGTTCCTGTCAAAAGAAAAGGACTCCCACATCCCTCAGGGGGATCATGGAAGTCCTAATAGAGCCATTGACGAACTTTTCGCTTCAATATCTGATTAGCCCGCTTGCTAATCGCATCACTATAGCGATTTCTACACCACAGCGAATACTCATGTCTTACTGCGGTTCTAACCTCATCTATAGTTGCATACCCCGACCTACATAGCTGATGAAACAGGTAATTCACTTCGTAATTCTGGGCAGACAGGCCACCTGAATCATAGACTATACTTTCTCTGCCTTCACTGATTGTGGCTGTGACCCCATAGACCCTCACTGTAACGTTCTGACTAACCTCGATCCCTCGATAGTTATTATAGTAGGCTGGATGCTGAACATCTTCATAGTAGAGCTGAACCGTTACTTCGCCTGTTTCTCGTGTCATAAGGATTGTTCTGTTCAAGTGAATCACTCCATTTCCAGTAATGTATTTGCTTGAATGTCTCGTCTCGCCAGCTCATACTTAAGGGTTTCTATGAACTGCTGATCAAACTCTAGCTTCACCGCTGCTTTGTAAGCCTCAATAAGTAACTCTGTACTCATCTCCATTCTCTTCTCACCTCCTTAAGGTAGGGTTCATCTCACAGTCCCTAAGTATCTCTGTTGAGCTCCAGAACGCAAAAAAGCCCGACTCACTCCTCATGGGAATGAATCGAGCCTCTGCTATTTCTATTCGTCTTTCCAGTCCAGGATATATCCTATGAGTTCGTACGCCCGCTTTTGATCTTGTGAACTGCGAGCTTGAAGCTTGCCAATAAGAAGCGAAAGGTAATAAGTGTCTCGTCCTTTCTCCAGAGGTTGAATGAAACGAAAGAGCTCTTCAAATGGAACTTCTAGAGCAGTTGCGACCTTCTCAAGACTCTTTACCGTGACATTATTTTCGCCACGTTCAATACGACCAATATATGTATAGTGAAGATCGGCCATTTCACCTAACCTCATCTGGCTCCATTTACGCTGTTCACGCATCAACCTAATACGTTCTCCGACGATCTTCATCGTTCGACTGTTCATTTCTATCACCTCTAAGTGAGACGATAGAGCAGAGTTCTAACAACTTCGACAGCGCATAATTCACATAATCGAATTGATATAGCGTATTAGTCTTAATTGTGATATATATACTATAGTTCGACATAGGATTAGTATGGAAGAACTACCAACTATAGAGACCCCCCTGGGCGTGTTAGAAAGCTTATCGTTATACTACATTACATAACTCATGGGTGAATTTTTTGAAACTATGAGAATCGCAAAAGGAAATTTTTCCACACTGTATGGGGAGGGGCAACATGTTCGCCGCAATCATCGGCTTAGGCTTCCTGATAGCTCTCTTCATCGGAGCAAAAGGAGTAGGGCAGAAGTTCCAGTTTGGATGTCTGATTGCAATAGTCGTTATTGTTATCCTTGCAATCCTGTTTGTTGGATTTCTCACATCAATGTAGTCGGAGGCTCAGGGGAAATGAAGACAATGAATGTGATCGTAGCTGCTTTACTTCTGATGCTGCTAGTGGGATGCGACGCTGATGCAACCAAGAACAGCGAGGGAGGGGCAAAGGCCAAGGCCGCGCAACTGGTTACAGAAAATATTGAGAGACAGTACGGGGCGGCGGCGGAGAAGTCCACTAAGATTCATTATACATATGTAGAGCGTGGCAAACCCGAAGACCTCATGTTTATCACTGGTAATGCTGATTATATCAAGGAGTACAACGGGACAAAGACGGCGAGAAATATGAGCTTCAACTTCAAGCTCCAGTTCTTTGGCGATCAATGGAACGTGAAGGATAGTCAGTTCTATAATGACAACGTGAAATAGGAGGCATACACCTTGCGTCATTTACTTTTACTTGTAGGGATCTTATCCGTGATCTTAAGTGCCTGTAGTAATCAGAAGGATGAAACTAAACCAACCAATGAATCTAGTGAAGTGGTAGCAACGGAGGAAGCGACAGGTGAGGAAGAATTTGAAGTGAACGATTTCGAAGGTAACTGGAGCTCAGAACAACAAAGCTTTACTCTATCGTTTACGGATGACAAGTTCGGAGTGATTACTTTCAATAAGAATGGTTTGGCATCCCCTGTTCAATTCGAGTATTCTAAGCCCAGTTGGATGGATGATCAGCTAATGCTTAAGATCGGACCTGAGCAAGATGCCGCCGTACTGACCTTGTATGATGAGGATTCCCTAGGATACAGAGACAATAACATTAGAGATACCCTAACAAGAACGGAAGCAAGTCAGAAGCCGAAGAGTTCCAATACACTTCTCAGCGGATTTGAAGGTAAATGGTGTAATGAAGATGGTTCCTACTGTATTGAAATCGATATGTCGAATGAGTCCAGCACAGGGATTATACAGTACAGTGATAACAAAGCATCATTCTCAGTGGTATATGTTGAAGATGGATATATTGAGTTGGATGCGGGGGGATCGAATGTCCAACTCACACTCGGTGATGATAAGGAAACTATGTCGTACTACGATGCACGGCATGATGAGTTGTTGTATAAGCAAGAGTAAAGCTCCAGTAGGAATACAGACCTATAACTTAGCGCCCGTGTGGCGCTTTTTATTTTCCATTAGCAGGAAAATGGTCACATAAGGTCGAAGGAACAGATAAGAGCTGAATGCAACAGGGAGGATACATGGCTAAGACGTATCATGCTGAAGGGCGGCAAGTTGCTTACTTCATAAGAGGACTCTGCATCTTAATCAGCGTAGCGATATATTTTAACACGCGAGGATTGCATTGGGGCTTTTTCATTGGCATTCTACTAGGCTCAGTCGTTGTTGGCGAACTCTTAGGTTCAGTGTGGACGAAAAGACGACGTTCAGCGGCTCAACAGACTAAGAAGAAACCTAACATGCAGAGCAAGGCCCCGTCAGCTACTTCGACTCAATACAAGATGCTTAGTGCTCAGGACCTCATCCATGCAGACGTAGATACGTTGTCTGGCTCGGAATTTGAACGGTTAATGGAACTGTACTATACCTCCAAGGGATATAGCGTATCGCGAATAGGCGGCGCGAGAGACCACGAAGTCGATCTCATCCTTAAGGGCAAGGAAGGTTACAAGATCGCTGTCCAGTGCAAACGCTGGAAGCGTGATGTAGGGAATGATATCGTCCTGAGGCTGAAGGCGGGTAAACAAGTTCATGGCTGTTACGATGCATGGATTGTAACGACAAGCAACTTTACTAAAGCAGCGAAGGAAGCGGCTGAGCGACTTAATATAAAGCTGATTAATGGGCTGGTCCTACAGGATAAGTTGAACAGATGGAAAAAAGAACATATCTCTAAGGTGTCTCATTAGCAGTGGAGGAGGACGGCATGAACAAGAACATTCATATTTATTGGGACGGCCCTTACGGGCTGAATGACCTCACTGATCTTCAGGATACCACAAGAGATTACGGCATCTATCAAATTTACGGAGGTCATCCTGTCTACGGGTCCATGGTGCTGCTTTATATAGGCAAAGCCGAGAGGCAAACTTTTGGCATAAGGATTGCTCAAGAGAACTGGTTTGTTAATAGGAATGCTGGTGAGTTGAAGATATATGTCGGTCGGTTAGCGGGACTAAACCAAATAAGCGATGAGGAATGGGCTCAAGAGATTGCGCTAGCTGAGAAGCTGCTTATCTATTCTCATACGCCCGCCTGTAACATTCAATTTATTACATTGTCGAATGATCAGAGCCTTGAAGACATTCATGTTTTGAATTGGGGTAACCATTGCGATCTTATGGCAGAAGTGTCAGGACGAAGATGGTCATCCAAGTACCAGAGTCAGCTTTTGGAGGAGTATAGGTATCAGAATCACAGCGAAGTAGGAGAATGATTATGATTTACATCGTTCTTGGAATCTTAGTTGCTCTAATGTTGGTATTAAGGTCTCCCAAGATTAAGGGGATGATCGGCGAGTCATCCGTTCGTCATAAGCTAAGCAAACTCGATCCAAAAGAATACACAGTCCTGCACGATCTTATGATTCAGCGACCAGACGGGAAGACATCTCAGATTGATCACGTCGTCATCTCAAGATACGGTGTGTTCGTTATTGAGACGAAGAACTACACTGGCTGGATTGTAGGAAGCGAGAAGTCGGAGTATTGGACGCAGGTGATCTACAAACGCAAGGAGAGGCTGTACAATCCAATCCGACAGAACTATGGACATATCAAGGCGCTTGAGAGCCATTTGGAAGACGATACGATCCCATTCATCTCCATTATTGCGTTCAGTACAAGGGCTGACTTGAAGCTTGAACAGATGAGTACAGATGTTGTTTACACGACCAGATTGATATCGACCATTCAGAAGTATAAGGATGTTGTGTTATCTGATGAGCAGATACATCGAGTGCAAACGGCGTTATCAGTTAAGACAATCCATACTCGTGAAGAGCGGAAGAAGCATGTTTCCGACATCAAGGGAAGCATGAAGGAGAAGGAAGCCCTTGCGAGCGCGGGGATATGCCCAAGGTGTAATGGCAGATTGGTTGAGCGTCGAGGGAAGAATGGAGCATTCATTGGATGTAGCAGTTATCCAAAGTGTAGGTACACTAAGAGTGATGGTCAATAAGCATTACACAAGCAACGAAGTTGGAATAGAATACAGGGGGAACGTGCATATACTGTGAGTTCATAAAATTGAATAATAATGGTATACTACTCTAAGTAAGTAACGATATCAGGATGTGAAGGCGGTGATACCCTTGACCACTAAAAAGTTAGTTCCTACTGGGAGGTTATTCACATCAAATCCTGCTGGTTTACACAAGCTTACTGTTCCTGCGGATGTATTGCTAATAACACGGGCAGGGTACCCTGTGCCAGACACTACTCAGGTTAGAGAGTTATCTCCTTCTCCATCCTTGTTTCAGTCCTATTTGAACACATGGAGAGATAAACCACCAATTGAATGGTGGCATAAGTACGAAGAGCGATTTCAAATAGAACTTCTGTCCAACGAGAAAAAGAAAGCGTTAAGAGACGTTTACCGTCAATTACTCAACGGCCAAAATGTAGTCCTTGTATGTTTTTGTAAAGATCATCGTTACTGCCATAGACGGCTAGTTGGAGAATTTTTTGAGCCGTTTGGTGTGAAAGCTGAAGAGTTGAATCCCGTTAAAGTTGAACAGATATCTCTCTTCTAGAGGGTGATGACTATTAAAGATATATGTACTATTGGATTTGCTAAGAAACCATTGAAGAAATTCACTGGACTTCTGGAGAAGTCTAAAGTAACACGACTTATTGATACCCGTCTTAACAACACGTCACAGTTGGCGGGTTATGCCAAGAAGGACGATTTATCATATATCATGAACCTCGTTGGAGTGAAGTATGTACATGATCTATCACTAGCTCCAACGGACGACATTCTGACAAGGTATAAGAAGAAGCAAATGAGTTGGGATGAATACGAACAAAGGTACCTCCAGCTTCTTTATGACAGAAAAGTCGAGATGCGAATTGATGAGATTCTTCAAGATGAAGTTTCATGTTTTCTGTGCAGTGAAGATAAACCACACCATTGTCATCGACGTCTACTCGCAGAATACTTACAGAAGCAAAACAAGGAAATAAAAATCATTCACTTGTTGTAAGTTTGTAGGGGTGACGGGATGAGGATAACCATTGTTGCGGTAACGAATGCTTTTACGGAGTTTTGTATTGCTGCACTAACAGATGATGGAAAGTGGGTTCGCCCTATTCCTGGAGCTGTGGGCAGTAGGTTCTGGAGAAGGGATCAACTTTTGTCGTCGAATGGACACTTTATTTCTGCTGGCGATGTCTTTGAGATTCAAGGTCACACTCCTCTTCGTTTTCAGTACCCGAATCACACTGAAGATTTTGTTGTCACTAACTGGGCTTATATCGGTAGTTGGAGCAACGATCAATTGATGGATTTTTTGGATGCTCGATGTGAGGGGGAACAAAGCTTTCAGCAAACCGTGCAGGGACAAGGGCGCAGTTTGTGTCTTGTCAAGGTCAGTGGCTTCACTTCGAGATGCGAAGTATGGGACGAGCGCAAGAAGGCCAAGATGGCGTTTTCCTCCTCTTTATTTGATGTTAGCAATCCTAAAACCAAATACAAAGATTATATTGTGAAAGACTGTAAATGGGAAAGGGTGATTCTTTCAGAGGTAACGTTGCCTCAAACATGGAACAAGGTTTATTTATGTCTTGGCCTAGCAACGCGTACAACTTATGACGGAATTGAATACCCGCAAGTTGTGGGACTTCATACATCTCCATTCGTATCTAAGCCAACAACATACCCAGGATAATAAAATGCATGGTAGCACCGTGGTAGCAGACTCCAAATTACTGCCGATGATAGCGGGATACTGAAGGAAAGAGCAAATGCCCAGAAGCCCTACAAGAGTAGGCTTCCGAGCATTCGCGGATACAGAAGGGGAAAGAGACCCGACATTGAGGGGCTGGCGGTGGCAACACCGTGGAGGTTCGAGTCCTCTCGACCGCACCATACATATGATGATGATCCCTTGCCTAAGGCAAGGGATTTTTTGCGTCGTTCATTTAACGTCATTCCGATAATGAGGCTCGATCGTGGGATACAGAAACTGGTTCTCGAAATCGACCGTTCTCTCTTCCTCGTCGGAGGTATCGTTGGCAAGCTTCGCGTTTTCTTGTTCGGGCTTCTCGCGATTTTTTTCGGTCATGGGAAACTCTCCTTTAAAGGCATATGTACCTATAGTCATTTTCCGAGGAGTCCATGAATATTCCGGCGACCGTGCGAGAAAAATGAAACGGAGTTTACGCAAAAGAAAGGTTGGAATCGCACGATGAATGTGCA
>Ga0065721_10005563_pt1 | contig 25819 bp, 17 predicted proteins | sample Mesricmetagenome_FD_59108 | JGI IMG/M metagenome (GOLD analysis project Ga0065721, IMG submission 59108) | Mesophilic microbial community from rice straw/compost enrichment Sample: eDNA_1 v2 (version 2) | ecosystem: Engineered > Solid waste > Grass > Composting > Bioreactor | place: USA: Davis... | reverse complement strand
CGCCCGTGGCGATGCGGTGACATCCATCCTGACAGCAGGAACAACAGTGATCACCGGACGTTTTACTGCAGTCTTCCGAATGAACCGTCTGAGCTGCGTCGGGTTTCACAGAACAGCAGGAATGCGTGGCCTGCTCCGTCCGGGAAGCATGACAGCACGATTGAGCTGGGTTGAACTCAGCGGGCCCGGCTGTCTCGCGAAAACAGGTGACAGCAGCAGCCCCATCGACAGCGAGGACATGAGCCCCGTGGACCAGAGGCCCACTCAGGACAGCCAAGGCCAGCAATGTGAACGCTGCAGTTCGCATACAACAATGGTATGGCGGGAGAATCATCCAATTCAAGGGGGATCTCCGGGCTGGGCCCCAAGCGTCGACCGAAGAAACCGCCGACAAATTCCCCTCAAATACCCCATTTTCACGTCTAACGCCTGAATGCACGAAAAGTGAAAGATGACCCTGCGATAGATTTGACGCACACTTTCCGTCTCGATAACCTGCGTCAGGTTTGACGATCGCAGAGCTTTCTCCGGGTCAGAGAGTTTTGCTAAAATCGCCAGACAACGGGAAGAAACTGGATTTTCCCAAAAGTCTGACAGGCCGGGAAGCCGATCTAAAAAACACATTTCGGCGCAGTAGCCAAGTGGCCTAAGGCGACGGATTGCAAATCCGTTATTTCGTCGGTTCAAATCCGACCTGCGCCTTCCCGAAGCCGCTCTTGTCCAGACTGACAATGAGCGGCTTTTTGTTTTGATTTGGTCAGGGGAACCGCCTCGGCCCCTGATGCAATTCGCATCATTTTCTGAACTGGAGCGGAATTCGGCACCGTACGGGTTCCCCAAAACTCCGATAAACGAAACAACACTGCAGAAAACGTGCTCACAAGACAGGGAGGTCTGCTCCCCCCGGAACCATACTTCCGGGCCTGCATGGAAGTGAATAAATGAAGCGCATGTCGTTAGTTTCCGCTGTGTTACTCTCCATCTGCACTGTGATGGTTTCGTTCTCCACAGCGGCTCCCCCTCAGGCCCAGACCGTATCAACAACAACAGGGATCAAGTGGCATTCGGATCTCAAGGAGGCCCGCAAGATCGCTGTTGCGGAAAACAAGCCTATTCTGGTTGTTTTTGGGGCCGAATGGTGCACGTACTGCAAGAAACTCGAAAAGCAGACCATTAACAACCCAAGCATCGCGAAGTTCATCAATGAGAACTTTGTTCCGGTGCATCTCGACTTCGACAAGGAACCGAAGGTTGGCCAGATTCTCGAGGTCCAGTCCCTCCCCTGCACCGTGATCCTCAGCCCGGATGCAGACCTCCTTGGCCGAATCAACGGGTACCACACTCCCGGCCCTTATCAGCAGAACCTGACCGCCGCCCGGGATCGGTATCGAACGCTGAAAACTGTGGTCCCGGTCGAAGGAACAACCCGGTAATTTCTTCAGAAACAACAATCGAGCAGGACAGACTGCTTTCTGGAAATCATCCCGCAGGGTCGCCATGGGCGGCCCTGCTTTCATTTTTGCTGGACCGCTTCACCCGTTGAGAAGCCGTGCCAACCTCGCGATATCGGTTTCTCGTATCGAAAATCGGGTATTTCCTGCCTGATCGGGCNGCCTAAAATGTCTTCAAACAGACTTCCTTTAATTCTTCGCCCNGAAATTTAAAGACGACAATCAGGGAAGTCCTATTCCGGCCATCAACAAGGACTCAAGATCATGTTGATGAAGACCAACCGACAGGATGCAGCGGAGAACCTCGCACTAAACAATGCAGGGAATGACAGTCCCCGGACGGACAGTGGCCGGAATGAGACTGGAGTGCGTCAGGGGACCGTGATCCTCCTGCATGGTCTGGGAGCTGGAAGCTGGCTGATGAGTCTGCTGGCGATGCGTCTGAGGCACAGCGGGTACGACGTTCGAATCTGGGGATACCGCAGCATCCGGCAGTCGCTGGAGTCCCTTATTGACCACTTCACAGAACGTTTTCGAGAGCTCTCACAGGACGAATCCATCCAAGGTCCCATTCACATTGTCGCCCACAGTCTGGGATCGATTATTACGCGGGAGGCTCTCGCGCAGGTTGACCTCTCCAACGTTCACCGTATTGTCCTTCTCTCTCCGCCACTGAAGGGGTCGTTCTTCGCTTCGTGGGTTGGCCCGTATCTGATGTGGTTATCCCCGCTGATCGACCAGCTGGCAGACAGGGAAGACAGCTTTGTGAATCGACTTGCCGGTCGGTTCCCACCCCATGTGGAAGTGGGAGTGATTGCGGCAGAATGGGATTATGTGCTCACCGAACGGGCGACTCACCTGGAAAACCAGACCGACCATATTGTCCTTCCGAGTCGTCACACCGGGCTGGTCCTCCGCCGACGGGCCGCCGATCAGATCCGCCACTTTCTGCAATATGGCACATTTCATCGGGCGGCGGAACAGGGAACAGTCCACCGCGACGCCGCCGTTCTCCCGGAGATGTCGCAGTCCAACTGATGACTCTCTCGTCCTCGCTTCTTGCGTGTGGAGCACGCGCCCGTCAAGATGGGATGTGTCCCAGTCTCATCCCTCCTCCTGACGATGTTGGTGCATCATGATAACTCCCCTCCGGCTGACCTGCTATCTGTTGGCGGTGTGCCTGATGACACCGGCGGCTTTCATCCATGCCGAGCAGACCGACTCAAAGGATTCCAGCTCGAAGGACTCCGGCAGGTCGAAACGACGCTACACCTTTCGCACCAATCACGACCCGAATGGACTCGGGAAATTCTACATGGGGCGTGAAATCGCCCGCGTCATGGGGCACCAGGGAATTTCATGGCTTGAACGCCCGGAGCGCGAGCAGGAAGAAGGATTGAGCCTGCTGATCGACTGCCTCAAGCTGACACCAGGAATGGTGGTGGCTGATATTGGTGCAGGATCGGGAGTGATCAGTGTCCGCATCGCTCGACAGATTGGCCCAGAAGGAAAGGTCATGGCGGTCGACATCCAGAAGGAGATGCTGCAGGCACTGGAGGTGAAATGCAAAGGGCTGGGAATCACCAACATTCAGGGGGTTCTGGGAACGAACCGTTCGCCCAATCTCGATGAGGAGAGCATCGACCTTGCCGTGATGGTCGATGTGTACCACGAATTTGATTTCCCCTACGAAATGCTGCAGGCGATCTCCCAATCACTCAAACCGGGCGGGCGTGTTGCTTTCGTTGAGTACAGGAAAGAAGACCCCACAATTCCGATCAAGGAAGTTCACAAGATGACTGAGGCACAGGTCAAACTGGAAGCTTCCGCAGATGGACTGAATCTTTCGTGGGTCGAAACGATTCAGAAACTTCCCCGTCAGCACGTCATCATCTTTGAAAAAGTCGCCGCCCCGGAGGAAAAGTCCCAGTGACAGGAAACGATTAACGGGAACCCCTGAACCGTCAGGGATTCCCGTTGCGCTGTCCCAGATTGTCACCAGATCCTAACCGCTCCTGCCCGCCGGTCAGATGGACGAGAACGAGTTGAAATACGGGACCTGCTGCATGCGATTTTCGATGGCAGGTCGGTTTTCGAGGAGCTGACCAAGGAAGTCCCATTGTCCCGTAATGAATGCTTCGCGGGCACTGTCGGGAATCGTGCAGGGGATTTTGCTGTCCCCGAAGATCACCTGAAGCGAATCGAGATCGACCGTCACCGGCAGCGTGGGATCGTCCTGAATTGCCCGGGAAAGGGATTCGAGATCACTCCGGGTCGCACAGACCGGCAGAACCCCCAAAGCGATACAGTTTCCGAAGAAAATTTCCGCGAAGGATTCCGCAACGATGGCCTCAATCCCCCACCGCATCAGTGATTGCGGAGCATGTTCCCGGCTGGAGCCACATCCGAAATTGCGTCCCGTGACCAGCACTTTCCCCTGGCGATACTGGGGCTGATTGAATGGATGGGCCGGGTCCTGCTGCCGATCATCCTCAAAAGCGTGTTCGCCAATCCCCTCAAACGTCACACAACGGAGAAAGCGGGCGGGAATGATGCGGTCGGTATCAATGTCATCCAGCAGCAGGGGAACCCCCGGAGCGGTGACGGAAGTGATCTTTTTCATGGTAGTCCTGACAATCGGAGCCAGAAGCCCCTTATTTCTCGCCCCCAACGACGGAGTAACCGCGATCCCGGTGATCGCGATGCGGCGCGTCGAAATCGGTCGATGAACGGAAAATTCTAGTCACGTCGATCGAAATTGTCAGTGGACCGGCCCGAAATTCGATCTGCTGGCGTCGACGAAGCCCGGATTACCGCTTCGGGGCCGTCATCACCACTCGAAATCCGACATTCGGAGCCCGATGAGAGGGATCGCTGCGGTGACGGTCTGCGGAACGGCATTCTAGATCGGAGCAATCCCACGCCCCGCCCCGAAAGACCCGAAACTGACCTTCCGCCGGACCTGCGGGGTCAGTTTCTTTTTCTGTCTGGTAGGCATTTTCGCTGTACCAGTCGCTGCACCACTCAAACACATTTCCATGCATATCATGAAGCCCGAAGGGGTTCGGGGTCTTGCGGGCCACCTGGTGAGCATGGTTTCGGTCCTGAACACTCCCTCCTGAGAGAGACAATCCTCCCCACCAGGCATGTTGACTGAGTAGATGGTGATCATTTCCAAAGCTGTAAAGAGTGTCGGTGCCTGCCCGGCACGCATATTCCCATTCCGCCTCCGTGGGCAACCGGTATTCCCGACGTTCCCACGCACTCAGTTTCCTGCAGAACTCAATCGCTTCGTGCCAGGTAATTCCCACCGCAGGATAATCGGGACCGATCTGGACGTTGCTCAACTCAACCCAAGGCTCGGTCTCCATGACATGCTTCCATTGCTGTTGAGTCACTTCCGACTCCGACAGGTAAAAACCATTGGAAATGGAGACCAGTCGCTGCGGCTGTTCATCGTCAAACCACTCCCGTTTCAAGTCGGGATCAATCTCAAGCACACGGTTGAGATCTTCGTCGGACGAGCCCATCCGGAACTCACCGGGAGGGAGATACACTAGTCGCATTCCGATTTTGTTAATGATTTCCGCTGGAAGGCGAACACTGGATGACGCAGAAGCCACTGGACGGGTTTGAGAGGCGCGGGCTCCGCTACCCTGTTCGGTCCGGCTCACCCCCCGTCCGTCCCGGTCATCACCGTTTGCAGCGACCTGACGTTCACTTGAGCCGGAATTTGCTCCCGTCGTGGCGACTTTGGTGCGGACCGTCCCCCAGATTCCGCCGACCACAAAGCAGGCTGCCATGAGCAACATTCCAAACAGAACTGGCCAGCTCTGGACGAGTGGGAACCGCTTGCGGAGCCGAGCCGTCAAAGGCTCTTCCACGACCCTCTTCGATGCCAACTCGGCTTTGTCGATCAGCTGGCTCAGGCGGCTCGTCCCTTCAACCACGTCGTTTGAAAGGGACAAAGCACTCCCCCCGTGTGGGATCAACAGTGTTTGCCCCTGACCGTATCCGGCTTGAGTTTCAGCGATCCGTCCCAAAATTGCCGCAACTTCTTTCGCACTCTGAGGACGATCTGCGGGGGACTTTGCCAGCAGGCGTTGGGCGAGTTCGTCCAGTTCGACCGGAACGTCGTTTCTCAACGATCGAAGCCGAGGAGGGACCTCTAACGTGTGCCCCTTCAATTTCAGCATCAGGGAATTGTGCTCCGGGTCATCGAAGGGAGCCTTGCCAGTCAGCAGGAAGTAAAGGGTGCAACCGAGGGCGTACAAATCGCAGCGGTGATCGACCCCATGGGAATCTTCCCACTGCTCGGGGGCCATGTAGTCCGGTGTCCCCATGAATGAACCGACGGACGTCAGTGTGAACTCCGCAGCGGAATGCTCCGAAGAATCAAATCGCAGCCGGGCCAGCCCGAGGTCGAGAATCTTGACATGGCCATCTCTGGCAAGAAACAGGTTCCCCGGCTTGATATCACGGTGAACCAACCCTCGCTCATGAGCATAGGAGAGACCAAGAGCCGCCTGACGAATGATCTCACAGGCATCGACAATTTCACACGGGCCATTCAGGCGGACCGCCTGGTGAAGATCGACCCCATCGACAAATTCCATCACCAGATAATGGAATCCCTCCGCTTCTCCAGCATCCATCGCCCGGACAATCTGAGGATGCTCCAGACTCGCGATAAGCTTCACTTCCCGGTCAAATCGTGCGACCACTGAGGGATCACGGACCAGCTCCTTTGACAGCACTTTCAGTGCAACAGTCTTGTTCAGGCGTCGGTGCCGGGCCTTATAAACCGCTCCCATCCCCCCTTGACCGAGCTTGGCTTCAATAAGGTACTGACCAAGCTGCATGCCCGGTTCGATTGAATTTGCGGAGACGTCCGGCGGGGGTGTCGTCGTCCGAAATGTGGCAGGCACGTTCCAGGAACTCATTGTGGATGGGGAGGGGCGAACCTGGCTGCTGGAGATCGTGTCAGCACCTGGCGCATCCTCTTGTGGCGTCGTAGGGGATTGGACGTCCCGATTTTGGTCAGGGCGTGCAGAAGGCTGATTCATTCCAAATATTCCTGTCACCTCATTCAAACCGGATGACCGGAGGACTTCCGGATCGATTTGCGGGCGGGGCGAAGAATCATCCCCTTCCCACTCCCCAGCGAAACGGAGCGATCCTCACTGATCGCCCCCATGCCCCCTAACCTTAGCACACAACTTCTGTTGTGAACGACACTTTCATCAGCCGACAGGGGAATTCCCTGATTTTTGCCTGAGGACTCGACTCAGAATTCCGAAGTCGTCAAACTTGGCGACCACAAAGAATCACCACGGAATCCAGACCTGCCTCTGATGAGCACCTGAGCCGCAATTTTAACAAAATCTCTTGCAAGGGAAGACGTTACGTCTTCAACACAAATCCATTTCCCATTCGAAGTGACGGTCCATCATGACACAGCTCAATAAATTCTCCTCACGCATTACCCAGCCTCGCTCACAAGGGGCCTCTCAGGCGATGCTGTACGCCACCGGCCTGACGGAAGAGGACATGAATCGTGCTCAGGTTGGAATTGCCAGCTGCTGGTACGAGGGGAACTCGTGCAACATGCACCTGCTGGACCTTGCTGCCAAAGTGAAAGAGGGGGTCGCGGCAGCGGGTCTGGTCGGAATGCGGTTCAATACAATCGGGGTCAGCGACGGAATTTCGATGGGAACCGACGGGATGAGCTACTCACTCCAGTCTCGCGACCTGATTGCCGATTCCATCGAAACGGTCATGGGGGCTCAGTGGTATGACGCACTGATCACCCTTCCGGGCTGCGACAAGAACATGCCCGGCTGCGTTATGGCGATGGGAAGAATCAACCGGCCATCGCTGATGGTCTATGGGGGAACAATCAAGCCCGGGTGCGGAAAAGGAAACTCCAAGCTCGACATCGTTTCCGCGTTTCAGTCTTACGGGCAGTACCTTGCCGGCGCCATTTCTGATGAAGAACGGCAGGACATTATCCGCAATGCCTGTCCGGGGGCGGGAGCCTGCGGCGGGATGTACACCGCCAACACCATGTCCAGCGCGATCGAAGCGATGGGGATGTCTCTTCCATACTCCTCATCCACTCCCGCCGTTGACCCGAAGAAATACGAAGAATGCTTCAATGCTGGAAAAGCGATCCGGACGCTCCTTGAAAAAGATATCAAGCCCCGCGACATCATCACCCGGGCGGCACTCGAAAACGCGATGGTCATCACCATGGCTCTCGGTGGATCGACCAACGCGGTTCTCCACCTCATCGCGATTGCCCGAAGCGTCGATGTCCCTCTGACGATTGACGATTTCCAGAAGGTGTCCGACCGCGTTCCCTTCCTTGCTGACCTGAAACCGTCTGGCAAGTACGTGATGGAAGATATTCACGACATTGGCGGCACCCCGGCTGTCTTGAAGTACCTCCTCAAGGAGGGGCTGATTGACGGGAACTGCCTGACCGTGACCGGGAAGACACTCGGAGAGAATCTGGAAGCGGTCGATGGCCTGAAGAAAGGGCAGGCGGTGGTTCACGATCTTCAGAACCCGATCAAAGCCACCGGTCACCTTCGGATCATGCGCGGAAATGTTGCTCCTGAGGGGGCCGTCGCCAAAATCACCGGGAAAGAAGGCCTTCGGTTCACCGGTCCTGCACTTTGCTACGACCGGGAAGAAGCGATGCTTCAGGGACTTGAGAACGGGGAAATCAAAGGGGGCGAAGTCGTGGTGATCCGGTACGAAGGCCCCAAAGGGGGACCGGGAATGCCGGAAATGCTCACCCCGACCAGCGCCCTCATGGGGGCCGGGCTGGGGGACAAGGTCGCCCTCATCACCGATGGCCGTTTCTCCGGAGGATCGCACGGCTTCATCATTGGCCATATTACCCCCGAAGCTCAGGAAGGGGGGCCGATCGGCCTGCTCCAGAANGGCGACATCATCACAATCGATGCCGAATCCAACGAAATCAANGTNGACCTCACTCCAGAAGAACTGGAACGACGNCGGGCTGCCTTCAAGGCTCCNCCGTATCCAGCGACGCGCGGCACACTCTACAAGTACATCAAGAATGTGAAGAGCGCCAGCGAAGGGTGTGTGACCGACGAGTAAAACAGTCAATCCGAAGGGTCTAGACCGTATCTCGCGACTGAATCGCGTTCCGGTGTTGATCAACGCTGTGATGGAATAACAAGGGACCGCGACAAGCCCCTGAGACAGGGGCGAAGTCCTTCTTTGCGTCCTTGCGCCTCTCCGCCTCTGCGTTCTCTTCACCTGTCGTCGACGGATTGCCGAACCAGGCGGGATGGGCGCCTTTGAAAGGAGCCCATCCCATACTGGGGAACGGTTCTCCATAGGGAGAAAGAGATTGAACGCAAAGACGCGAAGACGGGGAGACGCAATGAGAGAAAAGAACAATTCCTTTTTCTTTTCGAACGCATCTCACGAACGTAGAACGTTCAAGCGTTGATCAATGCTGTGATGGAGTAACAAGGGAGCGCGACAAGCCCCTGAGACAGGATTTCGCATCGTAGATGCCTTCACAGGCTCCGTTCAAAAAGAAATGGCCCCCTGCCGACAGATCCGGGAGGGGGCCATTTTCTTTTGCTGATCAAATGAATCTGCCGGGCTTAAGCCTGCGACTTCATCGCAATGACAGCATCCAGTTCGCTTTTCAGACGAGGCAGAATTTCATCGTAGCGGTAGGCCCCGATCTCCACCGGACCACGCTTGAGATTGACGTGAGTAGGGCCGCACCACAGTCCCAGATCAGCATCATCCGTCTCGCCGGGACCGTTCACACGACATCCCATGACCGCAATGGTGATGGCATGTTCTTCCGCATAGCGGGTCATTTCCTTGACCTGTTCCGCCAGCTCGATGAACGCCTCATTCTCGACCCGTGAGCAACTCGGACAACTGATGATGTTCAGTTTGTTGGTCCCGAAATCAACCACCGATCGAACGCGTCCCGCAGCAATGTCTTCGAGGATCTTTCGCCCCGCCTCAATCTCTTCCGGCTTACGTGCATTCGGGACGGTCAGTGAAACCCGGATCGTGTCGCCAATTCCCTTGCTGATAAGCTGTTCAAAGGCAATCCGTGTCTTGATGATCCCGTCCGGGGGGAGTCCCGCTTCTGTCACCCCCAGATGAAGGGGAACATCCGGCCGCATGGCAGCGAACCGCTGGTTGACTTCGATCACATTCCTGGGATCAGAGTCCTTTAACGAGACGCAGTACCGGGTAAAGTCGAGAGAATCGAGCAACTCGCAATGCTCGGCAGCACTCTCCAGCATGGGAGAGATGGAATCCCGTTCGTCATACTTCTGCTTCTTGTCCGGATCGACAGATCCGCAGTTCACTCCAACCCTGAGAGCACAGTCATTGTCCCGAGCGACCTGAACAAGATAGCGAACCTTCTCCTGCCACGGCTTCTCCCGTTCGTGGTGATAGAGATGGCCGGGGTTGTAACGGAGCTTGGCAACGTGAGGGGCGACCGCCTCTGCCAGACGATAGTTCTCCTGCAGGTCGACAGACAGGTTGGCCTGAACCTGCCGGGAGATTTCCGCAAGGGCCTCCGCATCCTTTTTACTGTCGACAGCAACCCGGACAACATCTGCACCGGCCGCCACCAGCGCGTCGATCTGTTCCACTGTCGCGTCGATGTCACGGGTGTGAGTGGCGGTCATACTCTGTACCGCAATCGGATTCCCGTCGCCAATGGTCACACTCCCGATCCGGACCGCGCGTGTCGGATTTCGGGGAAGGGTTCGCTGTTCCACGTTCTGATTTCCTGTCATGAATCGCTCTTGGGGTCGGAAGGCCGATGGTCCAGGTTGGATCGGCATCCCGGAAGAGATGATAGTTGTTCCGACGGTTTCCGGCAGTCTGAAATCAGACAGGGACACCGGTCTGATTCTGAATTTCCGCAGCCAGACGCTTCATCCCTTCAGAAAATGAGACCTGCGGGTCATATCCGAAGTCGTTTCTGGCCCGGGTGATCGAATAGGTATGAGACTGGCTGAGCTGCGAAGCAAGAAACCGTGTCATGGGGGGATCGTCCTGACGGCCGGTCAAACTCGCCACCGCTTCGCAGGCTGCCCCGGCACTCCATGCCAGCCAAACCGGAATCTTCCGCTTCACCGGCGGGAGACCTCCCAGAGCCAGAATCTGGTTGACCCACTCCCATAACCGCACCGGCTCCGGCTCATTCACAAAATAAGCCTTGCCTGCACAGGAATTTCCCACGACAAGGGCATCATGGGCCTGCAGATGGGCTCGGGCAGCGTTTTCCACATACGACATGGAAATCCAGTTCTCTCCCGAACCGACCTGAACCAACCGACCACTTCGTGCCCGCTGGAGAAGTCTGGGAATCAGGTGCTGATCCCGTGGTCCCCAGATCAGGTGCGGGCGCAGGGCGACCGTCTTCAGCCCCTGTTTCCCGTTGGCCTCCAGAACCGCCTGTTCCGCCAGCGCTTTTGAGTGTGGGTAATGACACAGATAACGCTTGGGATAAGGCAGCGACTCATCCGCGTTGAGATGGGGGCGTCCATCGTAAACGACGCTGGGAGAACTCGTGTAGACAAGTCGCTGGACCTGATGTTTCAGGCAGGCCTCAATCACATGTCGGGTCCCGAGCGTGTTAATGCCGTAGTACATCGCCCACTTCCCCCAGATCCCAGGGACGGCTGCGACGTGAAAGACAGAATCGACCCCCTGAACAACTTCTGACACATCCCCGCTGTTCCGCAGATCTCCCTGAACAACCTGCACTCCCATCGCCGCCAGCTCGGGATAGTCCCCACGCGAAAAGATTCGCACCTGATCACCGCGTTCAAGAAGCTGTTCGACAATGTAACGGCCGAGGAATCCCCCTCCTCCTGTGACAAGGGCCAGCATGGAAAATCACCTGAAAGTCAGTTCCTGAGTGTGTGTCCTGGAGACTTTAGAGAATCGCATCCATCTCTTCGCGCGAAAGCCCCCCGCCCGTACGAAGGATGGCACTGGACAACCGAACGGTCCATTCCGGGATTCCTGTTGATGCCATCTGTGCAATGCATTCATCGACATCATACTCAACCCGATGAAGGCTGACCCGACCATCTTCAATGATGGCGTAGCTCGCTCGCCAGTCTCCATCCCTCGGCTGCCCTACACTTCCGGGGTTCACCACCTGAACCCGCCCGAGATCGAGATGAAACGGAAGATGCGAGTGTCCGACACAGACAAAATCCGCATCGACATTGGCAAGCCGATGAGCCCACGCATCAGCATCCGGCCCCAGATACTCATCCATTGGATCGCGGGGGGTGGCATGGATGAGAAACAGATTGTGATCCTGCACCCGAAAATTCGCTGTCACAGGAAGTCGGGCGATAAACTTCATTCGCTTTGAATCTATCACGTCCCAGTGAAGGGGCCGTGTCGCTGCAGCCAGACGTCGAAATCCACTCCCCCCCAGCGGAGCCACATGCTGGGCGACAGCATGATCGTGATTGCCACGAATGGAGGCATCGGCATTCTTCCTGACCCAGTCAATGCAGGGAATCGGATTGGTTCCGTAATCGACAATGTCGCCAATGACGACACAACGATCGAAATCCTCTGGGATTGCGCGTAATGCGGACCAGTTGGAATGAATGTCAGCGACCACCAGAATTCGCATGGGATTTCATGAAACGTGGTTGACGTTCGGGAGGCCCAACAGGTTACAATACCTGTTCAAATGCACTATGAAGAGTCTGTTCCGATTTGGCAAACCCTCACCTGAGAGGCAATCCATTTCGGCGGCATGAAGCCCATCGTCCATTGAATGTCGTCTCCAGAGGATGAGGCATGACCGGCGAAAGTCTCGACAGCCTGACTCTCCGAGAGAAACTCAGCCAGTCGGACCACCTGGTGCGGGAGTTCATCGATCTGCTGGAACATGGAATGATCCCGAAAGCCCATGCCCTGCGGACAACTGCAAAGCAGGGAATCGATTCATTGGAATATGGCCCGGTAACGGACATGACGATGCGAAGTGCCGTGAACAGTGTCCTCTCGTCCGGGAATGATGTTCAAATGACCGCGGCTCAGATCACCCGGTATCTGGATGCAATCGAATCCGATGTCCAGCGCATCNTTCAGGGAGGATAACCCGTTTCNGGAGACCTGTTTCCAAAGCCCTGTCATTAGCAAACAACACAACAAGGACTCGATTCCGTTTTGGCAAGGATTGCCTTGATGACCAACTCCTTTCAGTTCCGTTCACNGGCCGTGCGGTCCATCACGGTCCTTTCGGAGGGTGGGTTCCCCACTTTACCTCCCCGTTTCACTTCCGTACAAAAAACTCAAATCAACGCTTCTGCATAATGCTGCGGACACCTGATGTCCGCGATTCAGTGCAGATGATTGTTCCGTGTTTGTATGTCCGACTCCGGTTTTCAAAAGTCGATCGGCTCCAGCAGCCTTGGCCTGACCTTCATCAGACCAATGCCGACCGGAGAGACTGCGCCCGGACAATCCGAAAAGGAAGGGTCATCCGTCCGGGAACAGGTCTTTCAGATCGCCGACCGGTTGTTTCCTCCCCGTGCACTCGAGGAGTCCGGTGCGGCCCCTCCGGTGGCCGGAGTGGAACTGGGGCATTTCATTATCGAGGAGCGGATCGGACGCGGAGGAATGGGGGCCGTCTTTCGCGCCCTGGATCGGCGTCTGGGACGTGTTGTCGCCATCAAGGTTCTGAATGTCGAACATTCATCCGACCCGGAGGCCGTTCTTCGTTTTCAGAACGAAGCCCGTGCTGCAGCCCGGCTCGATCATGAAAACATTGCTCGGGTGTATTTCATCGGCGAGGAACATGGACTGCACTTCATCGCCTTTGAATTCGTCATGGGGGCGAATGTCCGCAACCTGATTCAGCAACACGGGGTGATTCCCCCGGCTGATGCGGTCAATTATACGCTTCAGATTGCCGAAGCCCTTCGCCATACCAACGAAGCCAACGTTGTTCACCGCGACATCAAGCCATCGAACATTATTATCACCCCGACTGGCCGGGCCAAACTGGTCGATCTGGGGCTGGCCCGCCACAGCAATCCCGATCTTTCCCGGGACCTCACGACTGTCGGAACGGCGCTGGGAACGTTCGATTACATTGCACCGGAACAGGCCCTCGATGCCCGCAATGTGGATGTCCGGAGCGACATCTATTCATTGGGATGCACGCTCTACCACATGCTCACCGGGTCTCCCCCTTATCCGACGGGGACCATGTTTGAGAAGGTGATGAATCATCACCGTCCAGTGCCCCCCAATCCTGCTGAAAAGAACAGGAAGGTCAGTCCACATCTGGCACGCATTGTCCAGAAAATGATGGCGGCCAATCCTGATGATCGTTACGCCACTCCCGATGCCCTGATTGAAGATCTGGCCCAGGCCGCCTATTCATTGGGTCTTCAACCGACCGTAAACGAAGCCCGGATCTGGCAGTCTCCCAGCTATGGGCGCGATCCCACTCGCTGGAACGGCATCCGGACCTGGGGAACCGTGGCACTGATTCTCGTCATCGTTGTCCTGGCAGACCGATTACGGTCCGTCCCGATCACTCCTCCTCCCAGTCCTCCGTCCATCAGTGCTCCATCTTCTCTCACACTGAATCACCCTGCCAGCGAGGCTCCGGGCATTGACCTGGGGATTCCCGAGATTCAGCTGGGCGAGAAAACCGAGTTGCCGTCCCCACTTTCGCCGGACCCCGCAACACTGGCTAACAGGCTTCCACCGGCATATCCGACCAATTTTCCGACATCACCGGAGCAACTGTTTGACCAGGAGGATTCTGTCCTCCCTCCCCTCGGGCAAGGGATGCCTTCCAGTTCACCCACAATTGGAGGAACGTTGCTCCCGGAAGTGAACAGCAATACCACAACCGACACGAACACAACGCCCAGTGAACCTGCTCCAAGCCTGAATCGCCCTGCTGAGGAGGTGGCTGGAGCCAATCCGTCCGAGTCGTCACCTTCATTTTCACAGTTCCCTGCGCTTCCAATGGAAGCGGGGCCAAGTTCGCCTGCCAGCTCACCTCCAGCGGTGTCACTTGGTCCCACCTTGTTGAGCGAGCTGGCATCGCAAATGCTCGACTCAGCGTCACGGATTCCCGAATCAATCCCAGTCATCCCAGCGGCGCCCCCGACCACTTTTGTTGCCGTCCGTCCCGCAACGGACGATCAGCCAGAGGAGCGAATTTCGGCTCCGACGTTAGCTGCCGCCTGTTCACTGGCAAAAGACGGGTGGTCGGTGGAACTACCCGTAGGAGAAGGGGTCATTCCGGTAAAGGATACGATTCACATCTCCAACAAGAAGATCCGTCTGATTCCTGCACGTGACAGTTCAAAACGTTCCGCGGAACGACCACTGGTGAGAGTCGACCTGTCGGAAGTCCTCTCGATGGGACCATTTGTTCGCGCTGCATCCATGTTTCAGGTTGAACGGGGGGGCATTGAACTGGTCGACCTGGACATCGAGCTTCTTGTCACCTCGACCTCAAACGTTGACTGGTCGGTAGCATCGCTGGTCAATGGTTCCCGTCTGACAGCGAACGGAGTGACCATCACCATCATCAATCCCGGCAATAGTCGGGCAGCTCTGGTTGATGTCCCCTCGCATGACGGCTCCGATGACATGGAACTGATGCCAGACCGAACCACCTCTTCACAGCAGAATTCCGTCGAAGTAACCAACTCGCTCTGCCGAGGGCAGTTTGACTTTGCCGTGCTGCTCGATAGTCCGTTGAGCATCCGGATCGTCAATTCCGCAATCGCCCTTTCGGGATGCCTGTTGCGAATCGACGGGTCCGAAGCAGGAATCTCGACTCCCGATGTGGACTCCGAGCGACAGACCTCTCTCTCTCTGGATCAGGCGACACTCGTCACAGGACGGGGGCTTCTGAACGCGAATTCGGGAGACCACGGATCGCTTCCGGAAATCCAGCTCTCCATGTCCGGAAGCATTTGCACTGTCAACAGCGACGATCAGATTCATCAGCCACTTCTCGAGATCTCGGGGCACGAGAACTTTGAAATGCTGCTGGATCTTCTGGAAATCAGGACGCAGCGGGAGACAACGTTCCTCCAGCTCGCTGGGCCGTTTATTTTGATCGACTTCACCAGAGCCCAGCTTCCCGGCTCGGGGCGGGAACTGACTCCTGAACAGGTCTCTGCCCGGAATCTTCAAGTGGTTCAGGAGAATTTGCTGCAGATCACAACTGGTCTGAAGCTGGCAGACTGGCACCGGATCACACGAACCGACCTGCAACTCTCTACTTCAGACCTGAACCCAGCGTTGTCCCAGGAATCGACGCACCATCACGCCGGCGTGAACTGGAGTCTCCCCGGAACTCCGGATGAATTTCCGGAAGCAGCGGTCCAGTAAGCAGCGAAACGGGCCTGAAGAAAAATGGCACCGATTCTAAACATGATTCATGCTGAGACATGAATCATGAATACTGAGCCGTTGCTGCAGGCACGAGACGAAAATTCGCCCCGCACCTGCTGCAATTTCTTGGTATCAGAAGAGTTCAGATCTTCTCGCCATTCAGAGTGGCAGGCTCATCTCGGAGGTCAAATTCAGATCACTGGCGAGATGCTGAAGTTTCTGGATCGCAGACATCTGTAACTGGCGAACCCGCTCTTTGCTCAGCCCAATCTGTTCGGCAATGGTCTTCAATGTCGCTTCCTGTTCCCCACCCAAACCGAGCCGTTGCTCGAGGATCGATTTCTCGCGTGGGTTCAGGTGTTGATCGAATCGTTTGATCAGCTCCCGTGCAACAGCAGGATTAAACTCGGATGATTCCACTTCAGGAGCGGAGACGGTCGACATCAGCTCGGTTGGAGACAGCGTCTCTCGCTGCTTACGTCGCTGACGACGCTGAATTAACCGGAAAAAGTGCCGCTGGACAGAATGAGTCGCGTACGTACTGAACCGGAACCCCTTGGAATAGTCAAACTTGTCAATGGCCTGCATCAGGATCAGGCATCCTTCACTGACGAAGTCGTCCACTTCTTCCGGATCGGCTCCGTATTTTTGCGCGAGCCCGTACACCAGTCGGACGTTTGCCTGAACCAGCTGATTGCGGATCTGAAGTGCCTCCGACCAGAGTGCCTCAATCTGATCGATCAGATGAATGTTGTCGTCTGACTTCAGCTGTTTCCGCAGCTTCTTCGCGGTGTACTTCAGGAAGTTGAATTTCCTGAACAGATGTCGCTCACCTGCAGGAGTCAGGAGTGCAGAGGAAGAATGATCCCCCCCTGCTCGATACAGGGTTTCCGGGGCTTCTTCCCGAAGGAGATCCAGCGTGAGCGTCGGAAAGTCCGGCGCGGCGATGAACGCGAAGTTCAGACGACGAATGGATTGCGTCCGGCCAGATGAGGAGTCGCTGGACGCCACAGGTGAGAGAGCAGCCGCGGAAACCATAAATCACCATTCCTCGTTCAAAAGTGATGACTGATGACATTGTTTTAGCAACGACTCGCGTACGATGCAATAGAAAATCGTTCAAAACGTTCTTTNCAGACANAANGAGTGAACGTTTTCGTGTCGTTTGGTGGCTTTTTCCGCGAAAAATCCAATCTCAAATCGCATGCGATCGTCATGGCAAATATTGCAAACTTGAGCGATTTCGATCGATTTTCACAAATTCCTTGTATTCCGAAGGGGGCAGGGTGATAATCGGATTCCCAAGTATCCAGCCCCTCAATTCGTAAGCCGGGACTATCGCATGCTGAAAAGTAAAGACTTGGAGCAGTATCGGGATCTGTTGTTGAACCTTCAGGCCCGACTCCACGGGGATGTTCAGGCTCTCACGTCGGGAGCACTCGGCGTCTCGTCTGAATCCAAGAGTCCAACCCATATGGCTGAACTTGGAACAGAGACGTATGAACAGGACTTTGACCTTCGGATCGTCGAAAACGATCAGGAGACACTCAAAGAGATCCGCATCGCCTTGAAAAAGATCGAAAGCGGAGAATACGGAATCTGTGAAGGGTGCGTCGAAATGGGCCGTCCACCATCAAAGTGCTGGATTCCAAAGATGCGGCTGAAGCATATTCCGTATGCCCGTCATTGCGTCTCCTGTGCCGAGAAATACGAACGCCAATTCAGCTACTGATTTCCAGCTGCTGAACTTTCATACCTTCTACCAACTCACCCCAGAGACACATGGCCCCAACCGTGTGTCTCTTTTTTTGTCATCCTCCCCCCGTCAGAATAGATTCACCAGTTTTTTGGCATCACAGCTGGTCCGTTTTGCTTCCAGACTCCTTTCTCAATCCGTTTGGACGAGATTCAGGTGGGCCGTTCGTGCAGACGTTAAGAACGCAATTGCGTTTCCGTTTTGATTCTGGTGCCGTTTCGCTGGCCTTTTGGAATTTTTTGTTCGGAGCGTTTCCGTTGTCATGGTGAATCCACAGTCACTACTGAGCCAGCTGGAAGAGGCGATCCAGACCCGAATTCAGGCGGAAGCTGAACTCCGAAAAGTCGCTTCAGGAGCCCATCCACACGAGGTAGCGCTTCGCCAAGCCCTGAATCAGCTGGTTCAGTCTCGCGATGAACAACTTCAGACAGTCATCGACAGCGATCAGCAGGAACGGGAGCAGCTGCTGGCGGAATTCGATCACAAGCTGCAACTGGCGGAAACTGAGCACCAGACTCTTCTTCAGGAGATTCACTCGACTGCAACTCGGGCTCGCCATCAGATTGAGCAGCAGCGAAATGAAAGCACTTGGGTTGTCTCCTCGGTCCTTGATGACTCTGCGGAAGACAGCCCCGCTCGAACCTTTGAACGGTTCCAGAATCTGCTGCAAAAATCCCGCGAAGATCAGCAGGCGGAATGGGAACAGCTGAACGCACTTGTCGACGAAGAGGCCCAGAAGCGGAACTTTCAGGGAACACCTTCAGCGGAGTTTCCAGATCCACCCCGGGACAGAGATGCTGCCGCCGCCCGATTCGCACAGGCCTGCGAAGAGGCTCAGCGAAAGCTGCGAAAACTGAACAGCCTTCTTTTGCCCCGAATCGTGGGGGGCTTCCGCACCGTTCTTGTCTTTCTTGTTCTGTCGGCGTTGCTGGGAATTGCGTTCTTTTCCTTCGCAAATCCTGCAACGTTCGGGGTGCCGGGAGGGACGCAAGAGTTCTCGTGGAAGCTGATTTCCGGAGTGGCGGGGGGAATTGCAGGACTTCTGCTCACCCTTGTGCTTTTCACGCTCTCCAGCATGCAGCAATCAGAACTGCTCAGGCAGCTCATTGATCTCCGAGGGGAAGTGTACTGGGCACATCAATACTGGCAGCGGTTTGCTCGTGAACAACTCGCCCGGCAGCAGAAGGAGTTTGAATCCCAACAGCGGAAGATCGAGCGAGACCGCGAACTGGCCCTGGAGCGTTACGAAAAAGCCCACGCCCAGAAGATCGCAGAGATTCAACAAAATGAAGAGCTGAAAACCCGCATCGAGAAGTTGCGCTATAGCAAACTCTATCAGTCGCTCTCGACAGAGAAGCAGCAAGCGATCGAGCAGTTTGATGCGAGTCATGAGGAAAACATTCAGCGAATCTCCAACAGTTGGGCAGCACGAATTCAGGAGGCTGAGGCCCGGCTTACCGAATTTCAAAGTCAATGCCGTCGTGAACAGCAAACATTGTGGAGCCAGCTGAAAACTAACTGGGAACAGGCGTGGCAATCCTTTGATGCGGCCGTTGAACAGGCAAATCAGATCAGTCACTCGACCTGCCCTCCCTGGGAATTGCTCGCACAGGGGGCGTGGCAGGTTCCCACAAAAATTCCGCCACTCATCCGCGTGGGTGAACTCAAAATCAATCTGAATGACTGGGATGGTGCCATCTCCCAGGATCCCCGACTCGCTCCCCGACGATCGGAATACCGTCATCCGATGGGGTTGACCTTCCCCTCCGCGATTTCCACTCTCTTCCGCTCCCCCACCCCGGAAGCCCGGGCCACAGCCATTCATGCCCTGCAGGTTCTGATGCTCCGGATGCTCACACTGATTCCGCCGGGAAAGCTTCGATTTACGATTATCGATCCGGTCGGGCTGGGAGAGAGTTTCAGCGGCTTCATGCATCTGACGGATTATGACGAGCTACTGGTCACAAATCGCATCTGGACCGAAGCGAACCAGATCGAATCCCGATTGGCGGATCTGACCGAGCATATGGAAAACGTTTTGCAGAAGTATCTGCGGAACGAGTTTCAGACGATCGAGGAATACAACGAGTCTGCTGGTGAAGTGGCTGAGCCGTATCATGTTCTGGTAATTGGCGACTTCCCGGCAAAGTTCAGCGAAATCGCCGCCCGCCGGCTGGTGAGCATTGTCAACAGCGGACCTCGCTGCGGAGTCTATACGCTCATGAACTGCGGAACCGGGAAGCAGCTCCCCAACAACTTCGCGTTTGCAGATATTCTTCCGCAGATGTCGGTCTTTGAATGGAAAGAAGGGGCCTTTCACTCCACCAGTCCCACGCTATCCCGTTGGCCGATTGAGATCGACACACCACCCCCTCCCGAACAGTTCACATCGATTGTCAAAATGGTGGGAGAGGCATCGAAAGATGCCCGCAGGGTGGAAGTCTCGTTTAACCGAATCGCTCCGAAGCCAGACCAGATCTGGGCGGGCGACAGCCGTCACGAATTGACGATCCCGCTGGGGAGGGCTGGAGCCACAAAGCTTCAACGACTTCGTCTCGGGAAAGGGACGTCTCAGCATATGCTGGTGGCAGGGAAAACCGGTTCAGGAAAATCGACCTTCCTCCACATCCTCATCACGAATCTGGCCCTTCATTACAGCCCTGACGAGGTCAATTTCTTTCTGATTGACTTCAAGAAAGGGGTTGAGTTCAAGGACTATGCAACGCTTCAACTTCCGCATGCCCGCGTGATTGCGGTGGAAAGCGACCGCGAGTTTGGAGTGAGTGCATTGAACCGGCTTGGGGAGATCCTTCAGGAGCGGGGAGAACTCTTCCGAAAGCACGGCGTTCAGGACATCGCCGGTTATCGAAACACCACTGGACAACCGATGCCACGAATTCTGCTCGTGGTCGATGAGTTCCAGGAATTTTTCGTCGAAGATGACAAGATCGCACAGAACGCTTCGCTGTTGCTGGACCGGCTGGTTCGACAGGGACGAGCCTTCGGGATTCATGTCGTTCTCGGTTCGCAGACTCTGGGAGGAGCGTATTCACTCGCACGAAGTACGCTTGGGCAGGTCGCTGTACGTGTGGCTCTCCAGTGCAGCGAGGCTGATGCCCATCTGATTCTAAGCGAGGACAATACCGCAGCCCGGTTGCTCACTCGCCCTGGAGAGGCGATCTATAACGATGCCAACGGTCTCTCAGAGGGGAATCATCCGTTCCAGATCGCATGGCTCACCGATGAAGAGAGGGAGAATGCCCTCAAGGACTTCCCGGAACGGGCGGCCCGGCAGCAGATTTTCGTTCCTCCTCCAATTGTCTTTGAGGGAAATATCCCCTCAAACCTGACCTTCAATCCCGACATTGTCCGGCTGTTGCATGAATATCCCACGCGACCGAGCCCGATCCTGACTCCAACAATCTGGTTGGGAGATGCCGTTGAAATTGCTCCCCCGACCTCCCTGACTTTTCTGCGTCAGAGCGGCAGCAATGTCCTCATCGTAGGTCAGGATGCCGAGGCGGCTCAGGGGATCATGGCGGCAGCATTTATGTCACTGGCGGCCTCGCTCTCTCCGCAGCAGGAACTCAATTCGCTCTTTGTTCTCGATGGAAGCCATCCCGGTTCCCCGGAATCCCAATACTGGAAATGGCTCGTCGAGACGATCCCCGGTGATGGACGGATCATCCCCCCTCTTGAAACCGAACCGTTCCTTCAGGCGATGACCGCTGAGCTTCGGCGACGGGAATCGGAGAACGATTTGAACGCTCCGCCGATTGTTCTGATGGTCTACCACCTCGCTCGTTTCCGAGACCTGCGAAAACCGGAAGATGATTTCGGAATGGGGAGTTTCGGAATGGGTGGGGAAAAGCCTCCCGAGCCGGGGAAACTCTTCGCCGATCTTCTGAGTAAGGGACCTGTGTACGGGATCCACGCCCTGATCTGGTGCGATTCCTATAACAATGTGGATCGGTGGCTGTCGCGAGCATCACTCCGCGAGATGGAGATGAGGATTGCCTTCCAGGTGAACGCCACCGATTCCAGTAATCTGGTTGATTCTCCCGCAGCCTCCCGGCTTGGAACACATCGCGCACTCCTTCATCGGCAAGAGACCGGGACAGCGACAAAATTTCGCCCTTACGGACTTCCCCCTTCCCCTTGGGTTCTGTGGGCGAGTCAGGTCATGCTCGGCGGGAACATGTCCCCTCCATCGGCTGCCCCTGTTGTGTCGCCGTCCCCCCCGCTGTCTGGCACTCCTGCTGCATCAGAGAATCCGACAGCACCGTCAGCTGGTGAACCCCATGACTCCGATTCCGGGGACCAGCCTGGTGATAATGGGCAAACGCAGGAAGAGGAGGCTTCTCTTCCGGATCTGGAGAACTTCAACATTCTGTGAGGGCTATTGAGAACACCCCAAAGGCTCATTTGCAGGAGGGATCTCGATGGATCATTCTTACAATTGGTTCGTCGCGGTTCGGGACCCACAAACGTATGTCGCCATAGAATTTTATCGGCGGACCTGAAGGGATGGTGTCACCGTGCATGAACCCTGTCCATCTGAGTTGCAAGACAGCCCGATTGCACCCGTTTCGGTCTTCCGGGTTGTTGGGGGGGAGGGCCGCGAAGATCGGGATGTTCTGGCTGTTGAAGAACCCCTGCAGATTCGGATCCTCTGGAATGACGGAGCCCGCCGACGGCAGCGGACAATCTCCATTACCATGCGAACTCCCGGCGCCGATGCGGAGCTGGCGGCCGGATTTCTGTTTACGGAAGGGGTTATCAACGACCGCAGGGATATCCTGGCGATCATGCCGTGCCAGAGCGGTAATCTGATTCGGGTTCATCTGCGGGATGGAGTCACGATTGAACCTCAGCGAATCAAACGAAACTTTTACACCTCGTCGAGTTGTGGGGTCTGTGGGAAAACGTCGATAGACGCAGTGGAATCCTGCACGCAGTTTGAACTGCCCCTGGCAAGTCCGGTTGTCTCTGCCGACATTATTCGCACTCTCCCTGATCGACTCCGGGCGGTGCAACCGGTGTTCGACCGCACTGGCGGGCTTCATGCCAGTGCCCTGTTCGATTCACAAGGAGAAATGCAGGCTGTTCGTGAAGATGTCGGCCGACACAATGCGCTTGATAAGTTAATTGGCCGATCGTTATTGAGAGGACACGTGCCGTTAATCAGTTCCGTTCTGCTGGTGAGCGGACGGGTCAGTTTTGAACTCGTTCAGAAGGCAGCCATGGCGGGAATTCCGATTCTCGCTGCTGTAGGGGCCCCCTCCAGTCTTGCGGTTCAACTCGCGGAAAAACGGGGGATGACCCTGTTAGGTTTCCTCCGTCAGGATCGATTCAACATCTACAGCAGACCGCAGCGAATTCAATTCGAAGGGACAGGGCAATGACGCTTCAAATAGGCAATGTCTCTCATTCATCGGAACACAGCAACAAAGTCCCTCCCGCCCCATCCAGTGAGGATGTGATTGAGACCACACATGGGCAAATTTCGCTGAACAGTGCGTCTCATCAGCTGCCCCTCAGACAGGAGACTCCCAAGAGGACAGCAGCCGGCCTTCCCGCAGTCCTGAACAGCTTCAAATATGCCTGGAGCGAAGCAGGACTGATTCGCGGAACACTTCCAATGCTTCAGATTAATCAGGCGGACGGATTCGACTGCCCCGGATGCGCCTGGCCAGATCCGGATGGTCACCGATCCGCATTCGAATTCTGTGAGAACGGAATCAAGGCGATGGCCCATGAATCGGATCGCCGCCGGATCACCGCAGAGTTCTTTGCAACGTATTCCGTAGAAGAACTATCACAACAATCCGACTACTGGCTCGAGCAACAGGGGCGACTCACGGAACCTGTCTATCTGAAGCCGGGTGCCACTCATTACGAACCCATCTCCTGGGATGCAGCGTTCGAACTGATTGGTAAAAAACTGAACTCTCTCAAGTCTCCGAACGAGGCTGTTTTTTACACATCTGGAAAGGCAACGAACGAGGCGGCCTTCTGTTTTCAACTTCTTGCCCGTGAGCTGGGGACGAACAATCTTCCCGACTGCTCGAACATGTGTCACGAATCGAGCGGGACGGCGATGACCAAAGCGTTCGGATTCGGCAAAGGAACCGTCACCCTCGAAGACTTTACCAAGACCGAGCTGATTCTCGTCGTTGGTCAGAATCCGGGGACAAATCATCCGCGACAGCTGACCGCATTGCAGGCTGCCAAACGGGCCGGAGCCAAGATCATCTCCATCAATCCGCTTCCAGAAGCGGGACTGATGTCTTTCATGAATCCTCAGGAACCTCTGGGGTTACTCGGAGTCGGGACACAGCTGACTGACCTGCACCTTCCAGTCAAAGTGAATGGAGACCTGGCCCTCTTCAAAGGGTTTCTGAAGTATCTGGTCGAAGCGGATGACCGGGAACCGGGGTCAGGGATTTGCTGGGATTATGTGAGACAGTACACGACTGGAAGCGACGAGCTGATTGCCAGCGTGCGGGCCGTCCGCTGGGAAGAGATTGAGGAAGGCTCCGGCCTCTCACGCAAGCAGATTGAAGAGGCGGCCGAATGGATTCGCACTCACGAGCGAATGATCATCTGCTGGTGCCTCGGTGTCACGCAGCACAACAATGGCACCCAGACCGTGCAGGAGATGATGAACCTGATCATGCTGCGCGGGTCGATCGCCAAACAGGGATGTGGCCCATGTTGTGTCCGTGGCCATTCGAATGTTCAAGGGGATCGCACCATGGGGGTCTGGGAGCGTCCACGGCCTGAGCTTCTGGACCGGCTGGAAAAGGCATTCCAGTTTTCGCCACCACGCGACCCGGGATTTGATTCCCAGGAAACAGTTATTGCCATGCACGAAAACCGCGTCCGTGTATTCATTTCGCTGGGCGGGAATTTTCTGATGGCACTGTCAGACACGCGATTCACTGCATCCGCACTGACCAACGTCGACCTCATTGTCCGAATCGGAACCAAATTGAACCGATCGGACCTCGTCGTCGGGAAAGAAGCGATCATCCTTCCCTGTCTTGGCCGCACCGAACGGGACCAGCGTCCCGGGTCCAACGGATCACCCCCAACGCTTCAAATCACCAGTACCGAAAACTCGATGGGGATCGTGCAGGGTTCCGTGGGACGGTTTGAACCTGTTTCTCCATATCTTAAAGGGGAGGTGGAAATTCTCTGCCGAATTGCCCATGCGACATTCGGTGATCGGGAACATGTTGACTGGCTGGCATGGGCGGACAATTATGACCTCATCCGGGATGCGATCGCCAAAGTGATTCCGGGCTTTGAAAACTTCAATGAAGATGTCCGGAAGCCTCGCGGGTTTTATCTCCCCAATCCACCTCGCCAGAACATCTATCCAACCCCGACAGGGAAAGCGACATTTACAATCAATCCCCTTCCGGAATTTGTACTCGAACCCGGTCAGCTGGTTCTGACAACGCTGCGAAGCCACGATCAGTTCAACACCACCATTTATGGACTCCATGATCGCTATCGCGGAATTTTCAATAATCGCCGGATCATCATGATGAACCGGGAGGACCTTCGGGAACGGGGGCTCACTTCGAACCAGAGCGTTGACATCACCAGTCATCATGCGGGGCAAACACGCACTGTCCGCGATTTTATTGCGGTGGAATACCCGATTCCGCGCCGGTGTGCAGCAATGTATTTCCCGGAGGGAAACGCACTCATTCCGATCAGCAGCAACGACAATCTCAGCAATTGTCCTTCATTCAAGAGCGTGGCCGTTACGGTTACTCCATCCCAGCATTGATCACCGCTGGAATGCCATGCGGTCGTGAGACGCGATCTGGAAGCCTCAATGACAGATGGGAGGTCGGGACGTTTGTACGACATCTCTCTTCCGATGAGTCCCCGAGTGCAAACCGGTCTTGTCTGTAACCAACATAGTCGACGCCCGGGTAGAGCCGATGGATTGGAGTCGTGCGCGGCGGTGGCGTTCACTCGCGGAGTCTCCGCCACACAGTTTCATCCAGCGTGATTCCACAGTTGGAACAGCGAAATAGAACAGGTGGTGAACCATGATTTGCCCCTCGCAAAGTTGCTGACTCGATGATCCTGGGTTTCCCCCGTTCTCATCCATCTGTTGTTCTCGAGAAACACTTTCTGTGCCAAACAGGAAAAAATC
>Ga0065721_10049881_pt1 | contig 25857 bp, 22 predicted proteins | sample Mesricmetagenome_FD_59108 | JGI IMG/M metagenome (GOLD analysis project Ga0065721, IMG submission 59108) | Mesophilic microbial community from rice straw/compost enrichment Sample: eDNA_1 v2 (version 2) | ecosystem: Engineered > Solid waste > Grass > Composting > Bioreactor | place: USA: Davis... | reverse complement strand
GCCCGCATGCGGCGGGCGGGGAACTGGGAAATCGCGCAGCTGATGCGTTTTTCCTCCAGCCCGGTACTGCGGGCGCATCTCCGGCATTCCAGGGAAGCCGGCCATTATTTCGAGCCCGTTCGCGCAAGCAATCGCGGGGAGGCGGAGGCGTACATTCGCGAACGGCATCGAACGGCAAAGCCGATGCGGATCCGTTGCTCGGATGCCGAATCGGACGCCGTGTTCCGGTTCGGCCTGACGGCGGAAGAAAGCTTGCTGCGGCTGTCGGTTCTCCCGCTGGACGATTTGCTGACGACCGGAAGCGATTCGGTGAAGCTGTTGCGTTCGAAGGAAGGAAAAGCGGTCGGCTTGTTCGCCGTCGTCCCGATCCATGAAGGCACCCTGGCTTTCCTCCGCGCCGCGCCGCTGTCGCGTTCCTATTTTCGAATGCTGGAACCGAAAGATCTCCTGGCTTTGGAGGTGCCTGCAAGCCGACCTGCCGGGTGGTTCGTCTACGGAATCGACGTCGCCGATCTGGAAGACGAAAGCTTGCGAGAGGCCATCGTTCGCGCGTTGTTCGAGCGAATCGTCGAAGGGGGTCTCGTCCTGCAGTCTCCTCCGCCGCTCGCTTATTATCTGCATGCTTGCGAGGGACTCGGCTTCGAACGTTCGGAGGGGTCCATCCACGTTGCTTACGGGGAGGATTACCCGGCATTCGTCTACGAGGTGGACACCCGAAGAGACGATCTGAATGCCTACTTGCGTAAAATGATTCCGGAGCTAAGAGAGCCGGAAGGAGTTCCTGACCAGGCGATTGAGAGTCGAGCCGTATCGGGGAAGATCGGCCTTCCCGGTTGCGCCGAGTTGACGGCGCGCGAAAGGGAAGTCGCCTCGCTGCTCGCGAAGGGGCTGTCCAACTCGGACATCGCCTCCTCGCTCTTCGTCAGCGAAGCGGCCGTCAAAAAGCACGTCAACGCGATGCTGTCCAAATACGAGCTGAAAAATCGCACCCAGCTGGCCAGAGCCATCATCGAGGGCAAATCCCCATACGAGACGTAAAAAATAAAGACGAAACGTTCCTTCCCGATGCAATGGGAGGCCGATTCGTCTTTATTGTTATTACGGATCGAAATGCACGTGCGACTGCGCCGGGCCGATCATCGCGATCAGCTGCTGCTGCAGCTTCACGATGCCTTGCTGTTTTCCGACGATTTCCTTTTTCTGCTTCAGGATCTTTTCCAGATCCGATTTAGCCGCCGCCCACTCTTTTTTTTCGGCATGCTCGCCGAAGCTTTGCCAAGCGCCTCGTTTCTGCTCGCGCAGGGCGCGAATGCTATCGCGAGTGGATTTCAATTGTTCGAACAGCGGCTTGGACGATTTCTTCAGCTTCTGGCGCTGCGCGCTCGTTAGCGTCTGGCGGGCTTTTTTGATTTGTTCGTGCTGCGCCCTCATCTGCAGGAACAGATTTTTTTGCTCCGTGCGGATTTGGTCCAACTGCGTTTTCAAAGCTTGAATGTCGGCGGGCATCGCGTTCCAATCGACTTGCGGCGGCATTTCCGGCCGGTTGGGACCCGGATGGCCATGACCGTGGCCGTGACCGCCGCCTTCGCCGGGATGCGCCGTCGCCGGCGTCGGCACGGAAACCGCGAGCGTCGTTAAAGCAAGGAGCACGTACAAGATGCGTTTCATAGAGAGTTCCTCCCGATTACATGGATTCCTCTCTAGTATGGACAAAAACCGGCTTTCCATTCTTTGGGTACGGACCGCGGACTTCGAATCACTTGGCGTCGTCGTTCGGGCCGCCCTGCGCCTCGTACGCGATCAGGCTGATGGCGTGTCCGGACCGGTCGGACATTTTCCGCTCCATTTTACGGATCTCCTCGATTTCCTCCGGCCGGAGCTCGGCGATCGAGAATCGGGTGTTCGTCATGGCTCTCATTCCCTTCGCGAAAAGTAACGGCCATCCTAGTATGCCTCTCGCGGTAATAAATATGGGCGGGCATGGACAATTTAATAATCCGGGGAAAATGGGGGAGCGGTTCGAAATCTGTGACAAAGTTGTTACGGCGCAACTTCGGACTTGCATCGAGGGCGCCCAGAAGATAACATAGATGAAGATGGGTTCATTAGGTCAGTTAAAGGAGGTCCCCCTTATGTTTCTAGCCGACGCGGCAACGGAGGCCGTGAAGAGCACGTATTCGCATTTCGATCTATTCATGCTGGTCTTCACGATCTTGATTGCAATCGGTTTAGTGCGCCTGGTCATGCAGCGGCCCCGCAAGAACTTGTTCGCGATCGCCTTCGCGACGGTCTGCCTTCTTGTTTTCCTAGCGGCTGACGTCAAGATGATCAGCGGCTGGTAAGGAATATATCGCGATACATAAACGAGCCCGGGACCTTCCTAGGCTTGTTTTTTTATAGGGCGAGGGGAACGGCCGGTCGACGATGCTCGAGGGGATATTCAGGAAGAAGCGCCAGCAAAAAAACGGCGGTCGCCGCACGGAACGACGGGGAAACCGGCCCGGGCGCCTTGACCTCTTTCTTCGCGCAAGCAATAATGAGAACAGCGAACGCCGCTCGGGAAGCGGCATGGAGGAATGCGACCGATGACAGATAAGACCGCCTTGCGGCGCGAAGACATTGAATTGCTGGCCCCCGCGGGTGACTGGGAATGCTTGCGGGCCGCGGTGGCCAACGGAGCCGACGCGGTATTCTTCGGCGTGGAGAAGTTCAACGCCCGGGCCCGGGCGCACAATTTCCGGACGCCGGAGCTTCCGGAGATCATGGCTTTTCTGCACAAGTACGGGGTAAAAGGTTTTCTGACCTTTAATATATTGGTGTTCGAGGACGAGCTGACGGAAGCTCGCAAGCTGATCGAAGCGTGCATCGACGCCGGCGTGGACGCGGTCATCGTGCAGGATCTCGGGCTCGTGAAGCTCATTCGCGAGATTTCCCCGGACTTCCCGATCCACGGCTCGACCCAGATGACCATCACCTCTCCCGAGGCGGTGGAGTTCACGAAGCCTTTCGGGATGGAGCGGGTCGTGCTCGGCCGGGAAAACAATTTGAAGCAAATTCGGAAGATCGGCGAACAAGCCAGGCTGCCGATGGAAGTGTTCGTGCACGGCGCGCTGTGCGTGTCCTATTCGGGACAATGCTTGACGTCGGAAGTCTGGGGCGGACGTTCGGCGAACCGCGGGGAATGCGCGCAAGCGTGCCGCCTGCCTTACGATCTGATGGTCGACGGCGTGCATCAGCCGATGGGCGATATCGCCTATTTGCTCTCGCCGAAAGATCTGGCCGCCATCGACATCGTGCCCGAGCTGATCGAGGCGGGGGTGACGTCCTTCAAGATCGAAGGCCGGCTGAAGAGCCCCGAGTACGTGGCTAACGTCGTCAGCAAATACAGCAAGGAGATCGACAAGTATTTCGCGGGTGACGAAAGCGGCCCTTCCAAGGAAGAGGTCCGCGAACTGCAGCAAAGCTTCTCTCGCGGCTTTACGCACGGCTTCCTGGACGGGACGAACAACAAGCAGCTCGTCGAAGGGACGTTCCCGAAGAGCCGGGGAGTTTACTTGGGCAAGGTCGAGAAAATCTTGCGCGACGCGGTCGTCTGCAAGCTGGAGGCGCCGCTTAAGCGCGGGGACGGAATCGTCTTCGACGCGGGCGACCCGACCAAGAAGGAAGAGGGCGGCCGGGTCTACGACGTGCGCAATGCCGGCGTGAAGCTGGAGGGAGAAGCCGCGGAGGGGATGAGGATCGAGATCGTTCCCGGGCGGAACGACGTCGATTTGAATCGCCTGCACGAAGGGGACCGGATCTGGAAGACGAACGATCCGGCGCTGGACCGGCGGCTGCGCGCCAGCTTCGAGACGGAGAAGCCGTATCGCACGTTCTCGCTCGCGGTGTCCGCGTTCGGGCAGGAAGGCGTGCCGCTGCGGACGATCTGGACGGACGTCGGCAAGGGCACGACCGTCGCCGTGGAATCGGAGATGCCGCTCGAACGCGCGGAAAAGCGGCCGCTCGGGCACGAGGTGCTGAGCGAGCAGCTCGGCCGTCTCGGCGGGACGCTGTACCGCTTGGACCGGTTGGAGGTGTCGCTGAAGGGCGACGTCATCGTGCCCAAGAGCGAGCTGAACCGGATGCGCCGGGAAGCCGCCGAGAAGCTGGAGGCGATGCGCGAACTCCCTCCCCGCTATGCGAAGCGCCAGGTGGACGAGTTCGGCGACGCGTTCTCTCCGGCCGGCGGGGAAGACGTGTCCGTCTCGGCGAGCGAAGTGAAGCTGACCGCGCTCTGCCGGACTCTCGAACAGGTGAAGGCGGTCGTGAAGACGGAGGTCGAGCTCGTCTACGCCGACTTCGAATTCATCAAGCAGTTCCCCGACGCGATCGCGGCTTGCCGGGAGGCGGGCAAACGGATCGCGCTCGTCACGCCGCGCATTCACATGCCGGGCGAGAACGGCTACCACCGCAACATCCTGAACCTGAAGCCGGACGCGGTGCTCGTGCGCAATACGGGGGCTCTGTACTATTATTTGAAGGATCGGATGGAGAAGCCGGGCGAGGAGCACCCGATGTTGATCGGCGATTTTTCGTTGAACGTGGCGAACCACAAGACCGTCAATCTTTTCCGCGAAGCGGGCTTGGATTGGGTCACGCCGTCATACGACCTGAACATCCAGCAGATGGTCGACCTGCTGCGGCGCGCGGATACGTCCCGGTTGGAGATGGTCATCCATCAGCACATGCCGATGTTCCACACCGAGCATTGCGTCTACTGCACGTTCATGAGCGAAGGGACGAACTACACGAACTGCGGCCGTCCGTGCGAAGAAAAGCGGGCGTCGCTGCAGGACCGGATCGGCATGTCCCATCCCGTGCGCGTCGACGAAGGCTGCCGCAACACGGTGTACAACGCGATCGAACAGTCCGGCGCGGAATATCTCGACCTGTTCATGGAGCTGGGCGTCCGCTCCTACCGCGTCGAATTCCTCGAAGAGAACGCCGACAAGGTGCACGAGGTGCTGACGCTGTACCGCGCGGCCATCGACGGCAAGATCGGCGGCTCCGACGTTTGGCGCAAGCTCAAGGCGACCAACCAGCTCGGGGTGACTCGCGGCCAGTTGGTGAAATAAGCGGTTGACCCCGGCCCTATTCCCGCTTTTGCGGGGGTAGGGCTTTCTTTTTCGGAGCGGGGAACCTTGAGAGGAGACGGCTAGAAAGAGGGCGGCTAGACCTGCGCGGCAGAGGAAGGCTCGACCGGGGCTATAAGCGGCGGAGGACGGCTCGATAGCAGGCGGCTAGAGCAGAACTATCCGCGGAAGAGGAAGGCTAGAGCGGAACTATCCGCGGAAGAGGAAGGCTAGACCGGAACTATCAGCGGTAGAGGAAGGCTAGAGCGGAACTATCCGCGGAAGAGAATGGCCAGACCGGAGCTATCCGCGGAAGAGGAAGGCTAGAGCGGAACTATCTGCGGTAGAGGAAGGCTAGAGCTTAACTATCTGCGGAAGAGAATGGCCAGAGCGGAACTATCCGCGGAAGAGAATGGCCAGAGCGGAACTATCTGCGGTAGAGGAAGGCTAGAGCGGAACTATCCGCGGAAGAGAATGGCCAGACCGGAGCTATCAGTGGAAGAGGAAGGCTAGAGCGGAACTATCCGCGGAAGAGGAAGGCTAGACCGGAACTACCAGCGGCAGAGGGCAGAGTAGCCGGCTTATTCGGCCCCGGGTTTCGGGCGGTTGCGGCATTCTGGTTGATTTTTCTAATATAAATTTCCGGATAAACGCGAAAAGTCAGATTATAGTCGAAATATCACACACAAACGCCCGTTTTATGGACTGGGAGGTAAAATATATACGATTTTTCGAATATAAGCACCGAAAATCCCGATTTACCGGAAAATGTGTCTGATTTTTCGACTAGATTGGCCGACGGGGAAAGTTTGTTTTTCGTAAAACGGATCAGATCGGACGGAATGGGAACGAATATCGACGGATTCCGGGCAGAAGACTTTAAAACCCGGGTCAACCGACCTATAATGGGAATGGAAGAAACGACCTGGAAGCTGCCGCGCGTTACTTGCAGGACGTCGTGCAGGGTGAGATAGAGGGATTGCCGGGATACCTTAACCGGGGAAGTGAGAGGGCAATCTCGCCTAGCAAGCGTAGAGAGGAAACTCGCCATGAAAATTCGTAAAGCCATCATTCCCGCCGCGGGACTCGGAACGAGATTCCTCCCGGCGACCAAAGCGATGCCCAAGGAAATGCTGCCGATCATCGACAAGCCCGGCATCCAATATATCGTGGAAGAAGCGGTGGCCGCGGGCATCGAAGATATACTGATCGTAACCGGCAAAGGCAAACGCGCCATCGAGGACCACTTCGACAGCTCCTATGAGCTGGAGCAGAATTTGCTTCACAAGGGCAAGCTGGATCTTCTATCCGAAGTCCAGAAGCCGTCCGATCTGATCGACATCCATTATATTCGTCAGAAAGAGCCGCGAGGCCTCGGGCACGCTATCTGGTGCGCGCGCAAGTTCATCGGGGACGAGCCGTTCGCCGTATTGCTCGGAGACGACATCGTCCAGTCCGAAGTTCCGTGCCTTCGCCAGATGATCGACGTATACGACCGGGTCAAGGGCTCCGTCCTCGCCGTCAAAAACGTCCCGAACGAAGAAGTGTCCCGTTACGGCATCGTGGATCCGGATCCCGCGGGAGGGGACGGCGATCGGATTCTCAAAGTGCGCGGAGTGGTGGAGAAGCCCGCTCCGGAGCAGGCCCCGTCCAACGTTGCGATTATCGGCCGCTATATTTTGACTCCGGCTATTTTCGGGGTTTTGGAGAATCAAGACGTCGGGGCCGGCGGGGAAATCCAGCTCACGGACGCCATTTTCCGTCTGATGCGCGACGAATCCGTCTACGCCTACAAGTTCGAAGGCACGCGTTACGACACGGGAGAGAAGCTGGGCTATCTGAAGACGATTATCGATTTCGCGCTGGAACGTCCGGATCTGAAGGATGACATTCGCGCTTATTTGGAACAGAAGCTGAACGGCCGCTGAGGCGGCGAAAAGAAAGGCCGTCGGGGATTAATCCCGACGGCCTTTTCCGTAGATGTGCCTTTCGCAGCGTGCTAACCCGGTCTCGCCGGATACGACTCCGAAAGCTACTCCCTAACCCGGTCTCGCCGGACTACGGCTCCGAACGCCCAATCTAGCTGCTCTCTAACCCGGTCTCGCCGGACTAAAGAGCCGCATTTTAACCCAGCTCCGAAATCGCCCGGTCCGCGAGAACGTTCAGCGTGCCGTCGTCCATCGGCGGATTGCTCAGCCCGAAGCGCACGTCCCGGTAGTACCGTTGCATCGGGCTGGAGCCGGCGAGCGCGTGGGCGCCGCATATGCGCATGGCCGTATCCACGACGGAGATCGCGCTCTGCACCGCGAACATTTTGGCGGCGCTCAGATCCGCGCGCATGTCCGGCAAGCGGTCGGGCGCCTCTTCTTTGGTCCTGTCCCACCGAGCCGCGACGCCGTACATGAACTCTCTAGCGGCGCTTAGCTCGAGCTCCATGCGGCCGATTTTCTCGCGAATATGCGGCAGATGGACGATCGGCTTATCCAGGCTGTTCGGTTGATAGCTCGCCGCGAAAGCGACGGCCTCCCGGCGCGCGGCCCCGGCGATGCCCAAATAGACGGCGGGGATGTTCAGCAAATAAGGGTTCGGCAACGCTTTGTGGAAGCCCGGAGGACGGACGAATACCCGCGCTTCGGGCGGAAGCTCCGCGTTCTCCAGCACCAGGTCGTGGCTGGCCGTTCCCCGCATGCCGACCATGTCCCAGGTCGGTTCGATCCGGATTCCCGGCGTTCCCTTCGGAACGAGAAATTCCGCGACGTTGCCCGATTCCGAATCGACGGCGCTCACGATAAAATAGTCCAAAGCCGGCGACAAGGACGTAAACGTCTTCCTGCCGGTTAGCGCGAAGCCGCCGTCTTCCCGAAGCCTGGCCGTCGTCTGCGGCCTGCCGCCCCTCGAAGGGCTGCCGGTCGCTTTTTCCGTCTCGGCGCTGTTGATCAGCGCGCCCCGGGACACGACCTCCGCGCACAGCCGTTCGTAGATCGGACGCTCCCATCGCCGGGACTGGCCGAGATCGTACAGCGTCGTGTGATGCCAGCCGACGGCGAGAGCGCTCGGCGCGTCGACGCGGGCAAGCCGCTCCTGGCAGAGCAAGTACTCGTATACGGAAAAGCCGAGTCCACCTAGCGATTCGGGAACGGCCAGCTTATAGTATCCCGCCGCTTTCAATTCTTCGACGAGAGCGTGATTAAACCCGTTGGTCTCGTCCGCGATCCTCGCTCCGTCCGCGTGACGATCGGCGATCTCTCCGATTCGGTCGACCCACTCCCGCTGGCGTTCCGTGACCGCGTAGATTTGCCCTTTCTCCTGCATCGCCGGCCCCTCCCTTTTCCTGTTCCTTTTATTTTGGTGTTTGACGCTCGGAAAAATCAAGCCTATTCGATCCCCTCCCGACGATCACCCCGCCGCGCGGCATCGCCGCTCATTGCTCGTTCCCAGGCCGGGCGCGGCGGCTTGGCGTAACGTTTGCCGTTCATCGAAAGCCGTTTTTGCTAGACGACACGGAATTTACCGGTTTCACGCTGACTTATCTTTACCTGCATCGTCTCCGAAAGCTTCTCCGGCGCCGTAAGACGCCGAAGGCGTTTTTGCCGGGCGATTCAGAAAGTATAAAATTCGCCATATATCACCTCCGGCATAAACGTATCTCGCCCGTCCTAAGGACGGCGTTGCCGTTTATGCTTGACGATACAGAATTTATAAGTTTCACGCTTATTATGACCTGTATCGTCTCCGCAAAGCTTCTTCCGGCGTCCAAGGACGCCGAAGGCGTTTTTGCTTGGGTTCCGGAACTAGCCAGTTGGAAGAACACATGTTTTCATGTAGACTAGGAATATACGACTTTGACGTATACGACTCGGATTTTCGGAGGCGAGATGCTCCCTTTGTTTTATAGAAACTGGCGACATGTGTTTAAGCTCGACCCCGACAGGGAGATCGGCGACGAAGCGCTCGAAGCCGTGTGCACGTCCGGCACCGACGCGATCCTCGTGGGAGGCTCCAGCGGAGTGACGTTCGACAATACGGCGGAGCTGATGTCCCGCGTTCGCAGGTACGAGGTGCCGTGCGCGTTCGAGCTGTCCGATCCTTCGTGCGGCGTGCCGGGGTTCGACGGCTATCTGATTCCGAGCGTGCTGAACACGAAGCGTTCCGAATGGCTGATCGGCCGTCATGCGGAGGCGCTCAAAGATTTCGGCCACCTGCTGCCTTGGGAGTCGATCGTCGGAGAGGCGTATCTCGTGCTCAATCCGGACTCGACGGTCGCCCGGCTGACCGGTGCGGACGCCCGGCTCTCGCAAGACGAGGCGGTGGCGTACAGCCAGGTCGCGGACAGGCTGTGGAACGTGCCTATTCTGTACGTGGAGTACAGCGGAACGTTCGGGGACATGGCCGTGCTTAAGGCCATTAAGCAAGGGTTGCGGCAGGCGCACCTGATCTACGGAGGCGGGATCGACGGCCCGGACAAGGCGGCGCTGGCCGCCCGCGCGGCCGATACGGTCGTCGTCGGCAACGCGGTATACGATCGTCTCGCTTCCGCGTTGGCTACGGTTGAGGCGGTTAAACAAGCGGTAAAGGAGTAAAGGGATGTTTTTCGAAAGAGAGAACGAGAACTCGATCGAGATCGACGATTCCATCAATAGGCTGAACCCGATGCAGAAGGAAGCCGCGGTGACGACCGAAGGCCCGCTGCTGATCATGGCCGGGGCGGGAAGCGGCAAGACGCGCGTGCTGACGCACCGCATCGCTTATATCATTTCCAAGCGGTTGGCCGCTCCTTGGAGCATTCTGGCCATCACGTTCACGAACAAGGCGGCGCGCGAGATGCAGGAGCGGGTGTCCAAGCTCGTCGGTCCTTCCGGCCGGGACATCTGGGTCAGCACTTTCCACTCGATGTGCGTCCGTATTTTGCGCAAGGACATCGATAAGATCGGCTTCGGCTCGAATTTCAGCATATTGGATTCTACCGACCAGCTTTCGGTCATCCGCAACGTCATGAAGGACAACAACCTCGACGTGAAGAAGTTCGAGCCGAAGGCCGTTCAGGCGGCGATCGGCGCGGCGAAGAACGAGCTGGTCTCCCCGGCGCAGTACGAGCAAAAGCAAGGCGACTATTTCGAGTCGATCGTGGCCAAGGTGTACGGGCAGTACCAGCGACGCCTGAAAGCGAACAATTCGCTCGATTTCGACGATCTGCTGCTGCTGACGATCCAACTGTTCAAGGACTCTCCGGAAGTATTGGACTTTTACCAGAATAAATTCAAATACCTGCACGTCGACGAATACCAGGACACGAACAAAGCGCAATACACCCTGTGCAAAATGCTCGCCGGCAAGCACCGCAACATCTGCGTCGTCGGCGATAGCGACCAGTCGATCTACCGCTGGCGCGGGGCGGACATCACGAACATTCTCAACTTCGAGAAGGACTATCCGGAGGCGCGCAGCATTTTGCTGGAGCAAAACTACCGGTCGACCTCGAACATTCTGGACGCCGCCAACGCGGTCATCAAGAACAATCTGGGCCGCAAAGCGAAAAAGCTGTGGACGGACCGGTCCGGCGGAGAAAAAATCACGGTCTACCAAGGCGATTCCGAGCACGAGGAAGGATACTTCGTCGCGGGAGAAATCCGCAAAAACCGCCAAAACGGCTTCCGTTACGGCGACCACGCGATCTTGTACCGGACGAACGCGCAATCCCGGGTCGTCGAGGAAATCCTGATCAAGTCGGAAATTCCGTACCAGATCGTCGGCGGCATCAAGTTCTACGACCGCAAGGAAATCAAGGACATCCTGTCCTATCTCCGGCTCATCTCCAACCCGGACGACGACAACAGCTTGCTGCGGATCGTGAACGTGCCCAAGCGCGGGCTCGGGGACACGACGATCGCGAAAGTGCAGGAGGAAGCGGCGCGCAAAGGCGTCTCGATCCTGCGCCTGCTGAACGAAGGGGACGGCTTGCTCGGCGACGGGCTGTACCATCTGGACATTCAGGGCCGCGCCAAGGCGGCGCTCGGGTCTTTCCGCGACCTGATCGGCAACTTGAGCGCGATGGTCGAATACTTGTCGGTGACGGAGCTGACCGAGAAGCTGCTCGAGATGTCCGAGTACCGGCTCGAGCTGCAACGGGAAAATACGCTCGAATCGAAGGCCCGTCTGGAGAACATCGAGGAATTTCTGTCGGTTACGCAGGAGTTCGAGAAGCGCAACGACGACAAGTCGCTGCTAAGCTTCCTGACGGAGCTCGCGCTCGTCGCGGACATCGATTCGATGGACGACGAAGGGGAAGACGCCGGCGACGCCGTCGTGCTCATGACGATGCACAGCGCCAAAGGGCTGGAGTTCCCCGTCGTCTTCATCGTCGGCATGGAGGAGGGCGTGTTCCCGGGCAACCGCTCCTTGATGGATAGCGAAGAGATGGAAGAGGAGCGGAGGCTCGCGTACGTCGGCATCACGAGGGCGGAGAAAAAGCTGTACCTCACGTGCGCGCGGATGAGGCTGCTGTACGGCCGCACGAGCGCGAACGCGCCTTCGCGGTTCCTGGGAGAAATCCCGAACGAGCTGAAGGAAGCCGTAACGCCGGGAGGCGGCGCCCGTCCGGGCTCTTACGGCGGTTACGGCTCCAGGCTAGGCGGCGGGGGCTACGGCTCCGGGGGAAGCTACGGCGCCCGAAGCTCGTCCTACGGAGCGGGAACGGGCGGAGGCTATCCGCCGTCCGGTTTCGGCGCGCGCCCGACCGTCGTGCCGGCGAACTTGGCCGGAAGCGGAGCGGCGGGTTCCGCGCCCGTCGTGCGCCAGCAGACGCCTTCCGCGGCCAGGCCGGCCGGAGACGGCATGGCGATCGTCGCGGGGGACAAAGTCCAGCACGCCAAGTGGGGCGTCGGGACCGTCGTCTCCGTCAAGGGCACGGGCAACGACGCCGAGCTGCAGATCGCGTTTCCCGCGCCGACGGGCGTAAAGAGGCTGCTCGCGGCATTCGCTCCGGTAACCAAAATCTAAGATCGAACGACAACAGGGTTGGGCAGCCTGGCAGGCGCTCAACCCTGTTATGCGATCCGTAAGGCATAGCGATCGGCGGAGCCGGAAGCTCGCTTCCCGCGGCCGTCCGCCGTTCCGCTTTCTTGCCTAATCCGCGGCGGACTCGGAGTCCCGGCCGTCCGCCCGGCCGTCCGCCCGGCCGTCCGCCGTTCGCTTTCTTGGCTAATCCGTGACGGATTCGGAGTCCCGTCCGTCCCCGCGGCCGTACCCCGGATGCCGGTAATCCGGCGTTCTCGGCTCCCGGAGAATGTCCATATACTCGATATGGCGTCTCGTCTCGAGCGTCCCGATCCGGTAGACGTAGCGGTAGATTTCCAGCAGCCCGTCGTTGTACCGGCGGGTGGCCGGATCCCGGTCCGCGGATTTGTAGGGAATCGGCGCGCGAACGACGGTGTCCTCCAACGCTTTCCGCTCCCGTTCGAGCAGGGCGATCAAGCGGTCTCGCTCGCCGTCCGTCGCCAGAACGGTCAATTGATCCGTCAACGCGGGCTCTGTGCCCACTACGCCGGCAGAGATGGAGACGTAGTAACGTTGCTTTTCCATCCCGTCACCTCCTGTTCATGCGGCTAATCATTCTTACACGGAGGGACGGGGACGTGAAACAGATAACCCTGCCCAAGCGGCATTTGACACCGTTTCGGCGCTGAAATAGACTAGGGACAAGCCAGCCATTTTATGAAAAGAGAGAGGTTAAGCGTATATGGCTCATATGGACGCAACGGAACGGATGCGGCGGCTCGTCGACGAGCTGAACGCGCACGGCCATCGATATTATACCGAGGACAATCCGACGATCAGCGACAAGGAATACGATGCGCTGTACGATGAATTAACTTTGCTGGAGGCCGAGAGCGGGACGGTGCTGCCCGACTCCCCGACGCGCCGGGTCGGCGGGGAAATTCTGAAGGGGTTCGAGCCCCACCGGCACCGGTCCCGTCTGTGGAGCTTGGACAAAGCGCAGGATCTGGAGGATTTGACGGCGTGGGCGACCAGGGCGAACAAGCTGATCGCCGACTACAACGCCAAAAATCCGGACGACCCGCTGCCGCCGGCCGAATACGTCGTGGAGCTGAAGTTCGACGGTCTGTCCCTGAACCTGACGTACGGCGGAGGGGAGCTCTCGCAAGCGGCCACCCGCGGGAACGGGGAGGTCGGGGAAGGCATACTGGCCCAAGTTCGGACGATCCGCACCGTTCCGCTGACGATCGGCTATGCCGGAGGGACGATCGAAGTGCAAGGGGAAGGCTTCATGCGCCTGTCGGTATTGGAGGCGTATAACCGGACCGCCGCCGAGCCGCTGAAGAACGCGCGCAACGCGGCCGCCGGGGCGCTGCGCAACCTCGATCCGAAAATCACGGCCTCCCGCAAGCTCGACGCTTTCTTCTACAACGTCGGGTATGCCGAGGGCGTAAGCTTCGCGAATCATCGCGAGATGATGGCGTTCCTGAAAGAGAACAAGTTCCCGGTTAATCCGTATATCGCTTATTTCTCGTCGATCGAAGAGCTCGTCAAAGAGTTGGAAGCGATCGCGGAACGCCGAAGCGGCCTCGACTACCTGATCGACGGGGCCGTCGTGAAGCTGACCGACATGAGGACGAGGGAGGCTCTCGGCTACACGGACAAGTTTCCGAGGTGGGCCGTCGCGTTCAAGTTCGAGGCCGAAGAGACGACGACCGTGCTGGAGTCGGTGTCCTGGGAGCTGGGGCGCACGGGCAAGGTGACGCCTCTCGCCCGCGTCGAGCCCGTCGAGCTGGCGGGCGTTACGGTGCAGAATTGCACGCTGAACAACGTCGGCGACATCGAGCGGAAAAACCTGATGAACGGGCTCGGCACCCGGGTGTTCATCCGCCGCTCCAACGACGTCATCCCGGAAATTCTGGGCAAGGCGGACGACGAGATCGGCGGAGCGATCGAAGTGCCGGTCGTCTGTCCGGGCTGCGGCTCCCCTCTCGAGATGCGCGGGGCCCATCTGTTCTGCAACAACCGTCTCGGTTGCAAGCCGCAGATTATCGGGCGGATTACCCATTTCGCGTCGCGGGACTGCATGGACATCGAGACGTTCAGCGGAAAAACGGCGGAGCAGCTGTACGACGAGCTGGGCGTGCGCGAGCCGGCGGACCTGTACGGTCTGAGCTTGGAGCAGCTGGTCGGCTTGCAGCGGTTCGGGGAGAAGAAGGCGAGCAACCTTCTCGCGGCGTTGGAGCAGTCGAAATCCAGAGGACTGGCGCCTTTCCTGAACGCGCTCGGCATTCCGAACACGGGCAAGGCGACGACGAAAATGCTCGCCGACCATTTCGGGGATCTCGATCGCTTGATGGCGGCGGAGGTCGACGAGCTGATCGGACTTCCGGACGTCGGCGCGATCGTGGCGGAAAGCATTCACCACTACTTCCGCGATCCGCTTAACCAGGCGAGCATCGCCCGAATGCGCGAGCTCGGCGTGAAGGCGGAGGCGGCCGCTCCGGCCGCGGCGAGCGCGGACGCGAGCCACCCGCTGTTCGGCAAGACGGTCGTGCTGACGGGGACGTTGACGCGGATGACCCGCGACGAGGCGGCCAAGAAGCTGGAGGCGCTCGGGGCGAAGGTGTCCGGCAGCGTGTCCAAGAAGACCGACCTGGTCATCGCGGGAGAGAGCGCGGGCAGCAAGCTGGCCAAAGCGCGCGATCTCGGCGTGCCGGTGCTGGAGGACGAAGAAGAGCTGCTGCGGCTTCTCGGCGAATAGCTCGTCGGCGGGAAGAGCAGGTTGAAAAAAGCCGTTGTTCGGTTGCCCAAGGCAGATCGGACAACGGCTTTTATTCGCTTTCCGGAGCCCAACCGTCCCTACCGTCTCGGCCGTTGACCGCGCCGCGGAGGGAGGAGCCCGTCAGAGCACCGAGCGGATCTGGGAGCTGTCTTCCGGATCGCACAGGATATACCCGCCGCCGGCGCTCTCGCTGACGAGGGCGACGCGATCGGAGCCGTTCGCGTCCAGCCATACGCCATAGACCCGCGGCTCGACGGACGCCGTCGGGCCTATGACGAAAAGCTCGATCCGGCGATCCGGACCCCGGGGCATGGAGACGATGGAGCGGCTTTCGTCCGCTTGGCGGAGAATATCCTGGATTTCCGACACGATGGCCGGATTGCCGATCGTCCGGTTCACCTCGAATCCGGCCGGCTCCCCGTTCGGCTTGCCGGTCCGAAGCAGGAGGCTCTCCTCTCCGCCCGCCGAATTCGCGGGCAGCGCCAAAGCGCATCCGGACATCAGCATCGCGAATATCGCCAGCACCCCTCCCCATCGCAAGCCGCTCTTCATCGCGTTCACCCTCGTTTCCGTTCCTTTTAGCATGACAGACGAGGGAGGTCGGCGATAGGTTGCCGCTCAACGCCAAAAGACCGCGTTCCAATGTTAGGAAGCGGTCTCGCGCCAATGACCTTATGTCCGGCGGAATCGTCCCGCGCGAATTTGCTTGATCCAGAAGTAGATCGTGCAGCCGATGCAGAAGCCGAGCAGCGCGGCGCCTGCCGCAAGCAGCAGCATGGCGGAGAAGGCGTATCCGGCGATGTCCCAGCCGAAGCCGAACGAGGCGAGGGCCAACGTCAGGAATAGGACGGCAAGCGTATTGTTGAAACGCTGCAGCTCGAGAGCCTGAGTCTCTTCTCCCGGATTTTTGAGCACCCGCTTCGCGAAGGCGACGAAGACGTTCCCTTTGCCTTCCGACAGCAAGCCGGCCAGTTGGATCAGCCATAGCGCGGCCAGAATCCACGGTTGATGAAAGAGAAAAGAGAGCACGACCGCGACGACGATGCCGAGCTGATTCGCCTTCACGTATTTCATGGGAACTTCGCGCACGAATAATCACCCCAAAGCTGATGAGATTAGTTGTAATTAATGTCATCGTATACGATCGGGGGCCGAATGGCAATAGGGAAGATCATGCAAGCCCGCGCGGAGAACGGCGCTTCGCGGATTCCAGAAGCCTTATCGCTTCCCGGGTGTTGCGGATAGCTTCTTCGAGGGAATGGACGAGCCGGTCGGTGACGGAGACGATATCTTCGTCGGCGTCCGGCGTATTCAGCGTCTTCAAGACGTTCACTTCCCGTGCCCGATCGGCTTCGTTCAAGAGCCGAAGCACGGCGTTCATCGAATAGTGGGCGGCTCTTAACGTTCGGATGATTTTCATCCGGTCGATCTCCTTCTCGGCATAGACGCGGTGCCCGTTCGGACGCCGAGGAACGGTCAGCAAGCCGTTCCTCTCCCAATTCCGCGCGATCTCGGAGGAAACCCCGAGAAGACGCGAGACTTCTTTGAGGGAATAGGTCTCGCCGGAGAGGGGGGCGGCGGAGCTGAGTCCTTTTTCCGCGATATCGACGGCTTCCAAGGCCCGGGCGTAATCCCTTTCCAGATGGTTCAGATAGAGCCGGGCGCGAACGAGCGCGAGCTTGAAGTCTTCTCTTCCGCTCGCCTCAAGGATGGCCCGCGCCTTTACCCGAAGATGGCCTTGCACGATCTCGCAGCGCAATGCCGCCCTGGCGACCAGAAGTTGAAGCAGATGGAGCTCCGAATAGACGCGGTAGCCGTTGCTTGCTCTCGGTGCCGGTGACAGGAAGCCCGAAGCTTCATACAGACGTACGGTATTCGGATGCACTTTCGCAAGGCGGGCAAGATCATGCGTCTTGTACATTCGCTCTCCTCCGGCGGGTTCAGGTCCATTTGAAATATTTGAGGGCGCCTCCGATCCCCGCGGCGACGCAAAATATCAGCACGGCCATTCCGAATATAGACGGCTCGGCGGATTCTCCGATAGAAAGCCGCTTCATCAGGTGAATTCCGTGGGAGAGAGGAAGAACGTCCATGAGGATCCGGGCAAAGCGCGGCATGATTTCGTAGGGAATCGTCGTTCCCGAGAATAGCAGCAACGTAAAATAAACGACGGAGCTCCATAGGTTGGCCGACTTCTGATGGGGAACGACGCTTCCGATGAAGATCCCGATGGCGTACATCGCGCATACGACCAAGGCGTACGCCGCCAGGAAGAGTCCCCACGATCCCGCCATTCGGTAATCGAATACGATTACGTATACGGCGGTGACCCCCAGGAAAGACACGAGAGCCGAAGTAAGCTGAATGAGCACCTGCGCGGACAACAGGTGCAGAGGCGAGACGGGAGTGACTTGGAATCGCCTCAGAATTCCCCGGTGCCGATAGTCCGCGATCGTCAGCGGAACGCCCATCACCCCGGTCGCGAGAACGCCGATCGTGATGACGGCCGGATAGGACATTTCGAACAGGGAGGCGCCGTCGGCGGCGGCTTCCTTGCTTAGGAGGTATCCGAACAGCGTCGCCAGAACGATAGGGAATAAAATGCCGAAGATCAGGATGTCCAGGCCTTTCCACACGAGCTTTCCTTCGATTTTCAATAGTGTTCCGAATAGGGTCATATCCATTCCTCCTCGCCGGCATAGTGCAAATAGGCGTCTTCCAGAGTCGTTTGGCCGCTTTGCCCGATCAGCTCTTGCACGGAGCCTCGGGCGACGGTCCGTCCTTCCCTGAGAATCACGGCCTGATCGCATAGGGCTTCGACTTCGTCCATGTCATGGGAAGTCAGTACGATCGACAGCCCGTTCGCTTTCAGGCGAAGCAGGTGCTTCCACAGCATTCTGCGCGCTTTCGTATCCAGTCCGGTCGTTAATTCGTCCAGGAAGACGAGCTTCGGATCCGGGAGCAGCGCCAATAAGACGGCCAATCGTTGTTTTTCTCCGCCGGACAGGGATTTGACGGGCTGGTTTCTTTTCTCGCTTAACCCGAACGTCTCCAGCAAAGGGGCGAACTTAAGCGGTCGTTCATACAGCGCGCGCCACTGGACGCAAGCCTCTTCGACGGTCAAGCGATCCTGAAAATTCGTTTCTTGAAATTGCACGCCGACGCTTTCGAACACCGTCTTGCGTTCCGTCAACGGCGATTTTCCGAGAATGGATACCTCGTCGAATTCCGCCTTCACGATGCCGAGAATCGCGGCGATGCTTGAAGATTTGCCGGCGCCGTTCGCTCCGAGCAAGCCCAACGCTTGTCCGCTGCCGAGCCGAAGATTCAAATCGCGAACGGCAGCCTTGTTTCCGTAGCGCACGGTCAAATTTCGTACGGTTAAAACCATGATCCCACCTCGCTTCTATTGTCGGGATCCAATATACCAGACAAAGCGGAGCATGGTGGCTTAATGGAGGGTTTGCCCGGAAGATGGAGAGCGGCTAGATCGTTCTCTTGCGCGAGCGGTACGCGGACGGGGAAAGTCCGGCCATTCGGCGAAACCATTTGCAGAAATAATGGATGCTGCCGAAATGCAGCTTGTCCGCGATTTCCGTCACGCTCAGCGCCGTGCTTTCCAGATAGCGCTGAGCGGAGCGCAGCTTCATTCGCTGATGGTCGGCGTGAGGAGACAGGCCCCGGCTTTCCTTGTACGTCTTGGACGCGTAGTCGTGGCTGTATCCCGTGCATTCCTCCAACCATTCCATCCGGTAGGCTTCTTCGGCCCGTTCCTCCAACAAGCGGCGGATTCTTTCGACGATCGCGTTCTCGCCGCCGGACGGGACGGCCCTTCTCCGCAGGCGAACGTAGAGCTGCGATAAGGTCGCCCGGAGGGAGAGCGGAGAGAAGTCGTCCTTGAGCGCGTATTCCTTCACCAGCTCTTCGAAGTAGGGAAGAGCCCAAAGCCCGATCCGGGAACAGGGAGCGATCAAGGCGGTCGGCTCGTCGGCCCGCGCCAGCCATTCCTCCGGGATTTCCCGCGGAAGCTCGATATCCGCGATTCTCGGCGGAGCCTTGCGGGAGGCGACCTCGGGCGCTTGCTCGTCGGGCAGAAAATGAAGACCGTACAGCACGAACGGATCGATCGCGCTCGCGGCGATGCGGTGGGGGACGCCGGGGCCGTAGCCCAGCAGGCATCCCGGTCCTACGGAATGCACTTTCCCGCCGATCATGATCGTTCCCGTGCCCTTCTCCACGAAGAGCCATTGATAGTCCTCGATCACCCGCGGGCCGAACGTCTCTCCGGGCCTGCAGGCGAGCCGGTTGGCGAAATGAACGACGGGACGAAACGGGATCTCGTTGCCGGGCATGTTTGCGCCTCCTTTTTTTCTTGGTGCCGGTAAAGTACAAATTCTCCCCGGAGGACTCTAAATCCTTTTCTCGATTCCAATGATAAACTGGCGTCAAACGATCGATAAAGGAGAGACGGTCAATGGGAGTTTCACCGGTCAAAGACAATGACTTGGATCCGATTGCAGGCGTGTTTCCGGATTCCGCGCCGCTTCTCGGCGACCCGGAGGCGCTTCGGGAACGGGCGGAGAAGGACGGCATGCTGTACTTCAAAGGGCTGATTCCCCGCGAGGACATCCTGAAGGTGCGCATGGATATTCTGCGTCTGCTCGAAAAGCGCGGCCTGACCGATTCCCGGCACGAGTTGGCCGAGGGAATGGCCGACGCGGAGGCGGTCGACCGGCTTCCGGCTCAGGAGCTGGCATGGAACGGCGTGGGCGTCACCTTCGAGGTGTACCGCGAAGTCCAGAAGCTGGAATCGTTTCATGCTTTGGCTCATCACGCCAATCTTTTGGCCATGTACCGCGACCTCTTCGGCGACGAGCCTTTCCCGCATCCGAGGAATATCGGGAGAATCATGCTTCCGCACCGGGAAGTCAAAGCGACGCCGTCCCACCAGGATTTCCTGCATATTCAAGGAGAAGAGGCCACTTGGACGGCCTGGATTCCGCTCGGCGACGTGCCGCGGGAGCTCGGAGGGCTCGCCGTGTTGGCCGGCAGCCATCGGTCCGGCTTGCTCGGCGTCGTCGAGGCTCCGGGAGCGGGAGGACTGGAGTCGATCCTGTGCGGTCTCGACTACGAATGGCGGACGGTCGACTACGAAGCGGGCGACGTGCTCACCTTCAATAGCCTGACCGTGCACAAGTCGACGCCGAACCGGGTGCCGGGACGGATTCGGATGTCCTGCGATTACCGGTATCAAGCGCTGAAGCCGGGAGCGGTCATCGAACCGGGCTCGCTGAAGCCGCACGGTCCATTCTCCTGGGATGAGCTGTACGATGGTTGGGAGCGGAAGGATCTTCAGCGGTACTGGGAGAACGTCGGCTTCGCGTATTCGGCCTACGACGAGAGCATCCGCTGGCAGAAGGAAAAGATTTGTTGACGGTCGAAGGAAGATGAGGGGACACGTCCCCGCCGAAGCATCGAGCGAAAAACAAGGAGCTGTCCCGAGTGACTTCGGGGCAGCTCCTTTTGCAGGGACGGTTTTATTTTCGCGGCGGCAAAGCGACGGATTTGCGGACGGCCAGCTCCGGCTTGACCATGATCTTGTTGCGCGGAGCGTCGGGGTTGTCCATGCGCCAGCGCATCAGGTTTACGGCTTGGACGGCGATCTGTTCCCGTTGGTAGTCCAAAGAGGTGATCGGGGGCGACTGCCACTGGCAAGCCTCCAAGTTGTCGAAGCCGATGATCGAGACGTCGTCCGGCGTACGGATGCCTTGCGCCATCAGCGCTTGGTTGACCACGAAAGCGATCGGGTCGTTCGCGCAGAAGAAGGCGGTCGGAAGGTTCGCGTAATCGAGCTTGTCCGGAATCGCGTCGAAATGAATGTCCCCGAACGCGTCCGCGAAATGAAAGTCGTAGACGTATTCCTGCCGGCGCTCCAACCCCCAGAATTCCAAGGCGTCGCAATACCCCCGGTAGCGGGCGAGAAAGCCCGGCGAAAGCTTGTTGTCGCCGATGAACCCGATATGGATATGGCCGTTCTGAACGAAATGCCTGACGGCGAGGAAGGCTCCTTCGTAATGGTCGACCATGACGGAATCGATGTCGGCGTAGGGAAATTCGTGGTCCAACAGGAGGATCGGCTTGTTCAGCGCGTTCAGCCTTTCCGCGCTTTTGGCCGTAATCCGGCCGAACAGAAACAAAGCGACGACGTTCTTGTCCCGAAACACCGTTTCGTCTTCGATTTCTCCGGAGACGGACAGCGATTGGAGGGAGCATTGGAAGCCGTTGTCCTTTAGCGTCTTGTCGGCGAAAAAGTAGGAGGCCATCGTATGCGCTTCGGACATGAAGCGGGGATCGACGACGAACAGGACTCTCCCGCCCGGTACGGCAGAGTCGGAGGAGGGCTCCGCGAAATCCTTGTAACGCATTTTTTTGGCCGTTTCCAGGACGGCTTTGCGGGTTTCCGGACTGATGCCTTCCAAGCCTCGAAGCGCCTTGGAGACGGCGGCCGTCGACAACCCGAGCTGTTTGGAAATATCGTTCAAGGTTACTTTTTTCGTCATGGGACCCCCCGGTAATTCATGGATAGACTTATTTAACCATAATAACCAACTGCGGGCAATGCGGGCTTTTACTTTATATTAACATGGTTAACGCCATGTATCTAGCCTTTTCGGAGAAAAATTAACTTAAAATTAATCTTTGACTAATTAATAAAAAGAAAATAATATCAAAATGTGGTTAACAAAAAAACGGGAGGTCAACGCATGAAAAAGGGATCTAGCAAAATGGCTGGCACTGTCCTTTACCTGTCGCTTACGGCGACCTTGGTTTTATCCGCATGCTCGGGCAACGGCGGCAACTCCGCGCAGGAAAGTCCGGGCGCTTCATCGGCTGAGCCGTCCTCGTCGGCATCGCGGCCGCCGGAGACGGGCGGAGACGAGCCGGTGAAGCTGAGGATCGCTCCGCAGATGTTCACGCCGACGGAAGACAAGACGCCGACGGAAGGTACGCCGGTCCCGAGAGTGGCGCTCGATAAAATCATCGAAGATTACTCCAAGGAAAATCCGAACGTGACGGTGGAAATTTTGAAAGCGCCTACCAACTCCCAAGAAGAGTATTTGACCTGGCTGACGACGAAAATCGCTTCGGGCGACGCCCCCGAAATCACCTGGGCGACGGATACGCCGCAAAACATGGTCAGCAAGGGCTGGCTGCTGCCGATCGACGAGTACCTCGATCAGCCGAATCCTTACATGGACGCCGGCACGAAATGGATCGACACGTTCACGAACGAGGAAATCATCCAGAAGCACAGCGACGGCAAGAGGTATACGGTACCGATCATGCAGGCGGCCGGAGACTCGACGACCTTCTTCTATAACATCGACATTTTCGAAGAGCTGGATTTGGCCGTTCCGAATACGTGGGCGGAATTCGTGGCCGCCTTGAACAAGATCAAGGACGCGGGCTACATTCCGATCATTCCGACGGTGGAGAACAAAGGTCCGACGCTCTGGCAGATGAACCAAGTGTCGATTCCGATCCTGACGAACAACCTCGTGGACGAATTCAACTACACGGGCGCCAAGACGCCCGCGGAAATGACCGGTGACGAATGGGTCCGGGCGATTCGCGAAGGCGTCGTCTCCCAAGACAAACCGGAAGTGCAGGAAGTGTGGAAGCAGTACAAGGCGTTCGCCGAGACTTGGCCGCAAGGCTGGGCGACCCAGGACATGAAGCCGCTCTGGCAGCAAGGCAAAGCGGCGATTCGCGAAGGCGGCATGTGGGAGCTGAGCTCGGAGCTGAGCGACACGAAGAGAACCTTCCGTTGGGGAATGTTTCCGAAGCCGTTTATCGCTTCCGATTCCACGCCGCTGGCTCCGGATTACGAGAAGCAAAAAGGCTTCCCCAAAAACACGCAGGCCATGTTCAACCTCGCGATCGTCAAGCCTTCGGTCGAGAAGACCGGCACGACGGAGGCGGCGGTCAAGTTTCTTCATTACTTGACCAAGGCGGACGTGAACGAATACCTGGTCAACGAAATTCCCGCCGGCAGACCGACGGTCGACGGAGCGGCGACGCTCCCGCTGTTCGACGGCATCAAGGAATCCGAATCGCCGATTCTTCCGGAGATCAACTTCGGGATGAACGTGTGGTTCGATTCGGAGGCGAACGACGCCGTGCGGCGCAACGTCACGAACTGGATCGCGGGCAAGATGGACGACAAGACCTTCTTCTCCAATATCGAGAAAGCGTTCCAGACGGGCGCGGGTTCGGTGATCGAGTCGCAGAAGCTGGACACGTCGAAGTGGTAAGGAATCAAGCGCGGAAAGGAGGGGGCGATGCCCCCTTTCCGCGCCTCCGAGGTGAACGGACATGAAAGCCAGAGGGTGGATATGGCTCGCGGCGCTTGCTTGCGCGGGAGTATTGCTCGTCGTCGGAATCGCGGAAAACAGGCGGGAGGTCGTCATCCAAGCCCGGCTGGAGACGGACGCTCTTCCCGCGGACGGGAAGAGCGTCATGAAGGTGCGCGTGACGGTGACGGATCCGGACGGAACTCCCCGCGCGGGAGACGAATTAACGCTTGTACGGACCGAAGGCCACGGCCAATTGAAGGCGAACCGGATTCGGACGGACGCGCGGGGCCAAGCCTCTTTCGAGTACTATTCGTATCGGGAAGGCGCGTTTACGCCGATCGTGACGAATCGGATCGCCATCACCGATATTTCCGTCGGGAAGATCGTCGGCGTCAAGAAAAAGGCGTTCGTCGACATCCCCGTCGCGAAGCCCGAAGGCGAGCCGTCCGAGGGCGGCGGCGATCAACCGAAGCCGGATAAAAACGGGCACATCCAGCTGGGAGGGGGAGAACGATGAGTCGCAAATGGCGCGAAAGCATGCAGGCGTACTTGCTGCTGCTGCCGATCGTCGGCGGGTTGCTCGTGTTCGCCTACTATCCTCCGATCCGGGGGCTGGGGCAGGCCTTCTTCGATTGGAACGCGGCGACCGACGAGTGGACGTTCGTCGGAATGGCCAACTTCAACCGGATGCTGCACGACGAGGTGCTGCTTCATTCCGTTCCCAACATGCTGATCCTGCTGTTCGGGGGACTCGTCATCGGCGTTACGGTGCCGCTCGTCGTGGCGGAGCTGATCTATTTCGTGCGCAATCCGAAGCTGAAATATGTTTATCGGGTCGTCCTGCTCGTCCCGCTGGTCGTTCCCGGCGTCGTCGGGCTGCTCGTCTGGAACTTCATCTACGATCCGAACATCGGGCTTCTCAACTCGCTGTTCGATTACCTGGGGCTGGAATCGTGGAAGCGGGGCTGGCTCAGCGACGGCGAGACGGTGCTGTTTTCCATGCTGTTCATGGGTTTTCCGTGGGCGGCGGGCATCGGCCCCCTCATCTACTTGTCCGGGCTGATGAACATTCCGACCGAGGTGCTCGACAGCGCCAAGCTCGACGGGGCGACCTCTTGGAAGAGGGTTCGTTATATCGATATTCCTCTAGTGACGGGTCAGATCAAGTTTTTTATCGTGACGGGAATGATCGGGGGCTTGCAGGATTTCGGCCGCCAGCTGGTGCTGACCGACGGGGGGCCGGGGTACTCTTCCATGGTTCCCGGCTACCACATGTACAAGCAAGCTTTCACGTACAACAACTTCGGCTACGCCAGCGCGATCGGGTTGATGCTGTTCTTGTTCGCGCTGCTTCTGACCGTCGTCAGCATGAAATACATCCAATCGGACCGGGGGTGAGGAGGAAGGATGGCCAAGCACAAAGGACAACTGCTGCTGCACCTCGTCATTGTATTGCTTTTGTTCATGAGCGTGTATCCCCTCGCGATCCTGTTGTTCGGCTTTACGAAGGATAGCCTGGAATTCCAATACAACCCGTTCGCGCCTTCGCTGCCGCTCTGGTTTTCGAATCTGGAACCGGCGTGGGAGAGGATCGGGAGGCCGATGTGGAATACGGTGTTCGTCGCCGGACTGATTACGGTCGGGGGCGTGTTTCTCTCGTCCTTGGGCGGATTCGTGTTCGCGAGGCTGAAGTTTTACGGCAAGGAAACGCTGTTTTATTTCATCATCGCTTTGATGATGGTCCCGGGCATTCTCGGACTGATCCCGTGGTATTTGCTGATCCGGGACCTCGGGCTCGTCAATTCTCTGTGGGGGCTTATTCTGCCGGGCATTTTCGGAGCTCCGATCTTCGGCATCTTTCTGCTCAGGGGCTTTTTCGCCTCGATCCCCGAGGAGCTGTTCGAGGCCGGCAGGCTGGACGGCTGCGGCAATTTCCGGCTGTATTTCCGGATCGCGGTGCCGGTCTCGCTGTCGATTCTGGCGACGCTTGCGGTCATGCAGGTCATGAACGTCTGGAACGATCTGGTCGGCCCGTCGATCATCCTGACCGACCGGGAGATTTTCACGATCGCCGTGGCGCTCCGGGACTTTTCGGCGGAGCTGAGCGCGAAGGGGGCGGAGACGAATTACCCGCTGCTGTTTTCGGCCTACGCGATTTCGTCCGTTCCGCTCATCCTGCTCTTTTCTTTCGCCAGCAAATATTACGTCGAAGGTCTCACGTCCTCCGGCATCAAGCTGTGAACGGACGGAGAGGCGAACTGAAAAGGAGGGGATGCGAATGAAGCGGGCACCGCTGATCGCGGCGGCGATCTTGGGCTTTCCGCTCTTGTCCGGTTGCGCGGACGGCGGAGGAGGCTCGGACCCGGGCTGCGGTAAAGTCGTCGGCCTGTGCGTGAACGAAGCCGGGACGCTTTACAAGAACGGCAAGCCTTACAAAGGAGCCGGAGTCAATTATTTCAACGCCTTTTCCCGCGCGCTGGCCGATCCGTCGGATACGTCTTACCGGCGCGGGTTCGAGGTGCTGGCCTCTTACGGCATTCCGTTCGTCCGCTTCATGGCGGGCGGCTACTGGCCTAACGACCATAAATTGTATCTCGAGGACAAGGAGGCG
>Ga0065721_10049880_pt1 | contig 25866 bp, 21 predicted proteins | sample Mesricmetagenome_FD_59108 | JGI IMG/M metagenome (GOLD analysis project Ga0065721, IMG submission 59108) | Mesophilic microbial community from rice straw/compost enrichment Sample: eDNA_1 v2 (version 2) | ecosystem: Engineered > Solid waste > Grass > Composting > Bioreactor | place: USA: Davis... | reverse complement strand
CTTCTGTTCGCGTGAGCGACCGTGACGCTGGCGGGCCCAAGATCCCCGCGGTCGTGAAGACCCATCCATAAATCGAGTGTCCGCCAGCGTCCTCCTCCTCAGGGAGGCACGACAAACATGCAATCCATACGCACCGGAGTTTTCCGCAGGTCTCTGCGGCTATGGATGGCCGGGACCCGCCGGCCCGGCCATGACGAACCGACAGCGAGAAATCACATGCGACAGCACTGCCTAAAAGGCAGCTGTCAGCCGAGTGGCTGACGGAAGGGATTGCGGCGTTCGCCGCTTCACACTACAGCTACCTGCGTTCCGCGAACGTGTTCGCGGTGAGCGACGAGTGAGGACCATGGCCGGTCAGGCTTGGCAGATGCGCGAGTTCGAAGGGCTCAATTACCCGTGCCCGACCCTTTGCGCATGCCCAGAACCAGCCCTCCGCCAAGCCCACCTTCCGAGTCCTCGCCGTGTCGACCGCTCCCGCCATCACCGTCCGGAACCTTTGCAAACGCTATAGCTACGCCAAGCGCGGCCGTGGCCTGGCCGGCGTCTTCTCATCTCAGGACGTGGTGATCGACGCCGTTGCTGGCGTCTCCTTCGATATCGCGCGAGGCGAGCGCGTGGCCGTGATCGGCCCCAACGGCGCCGGCAAGTCCACCACCTTGAAGATGCTGTCCGGCATCCTCCAACCCAGCGGCGGTGAGGCGCGTGTTCTGGGCCTGATCCCCTGGCGCGAGCGCAAGGCTCTGGCCTACCGGATCGGCGTGGTGTTCGGCCAAAGGTCCCAGCTCTGGGGCGAACTGCCGGCGCGGGACTCCTTCGCGCTGCTACGCAGGATCTACGACCAGGAGGATGACGTCTTCGGCCGCCGCCTGGGCGAACTTTCGGAGCGGTTCGCCTTGGGCGAGCTGATGGACCAGCCCGTGCATCGCATGTCCCTCGGCCAAAGGATGCGCTGCGAGATCGCCGCTAGCCTTCTGCACGGTCCAGAACTGCTGTTCCTGGACGAGCCCACCATCGGGCTCGACGTCACGGCCAAGGCCGCGATCCGGGACTTCGTACGCGAGCATGCCCGCGACCATGGACTGACCGTGGTGCTGACGTCCCATGACACGCGCGACATCGAGCTGGTCTGCGAGCGCGTCATCGTGGTGGGGCAGGGACGTATCGTGGTCGATCAGCCGACGAGCCAGCTTCGCCGACGTTTCCTGGGGCGAAAGGTCATCACCCTGCAATCGACCGACGCGGTCGTCAGCCTGGACCTGCCGGGCGTGATCCGGCGACCCTCGGCGCAGCACACGACGGTCCTGGAGGTCGACACGGGCGTCACCCCGGTCGAGCAGGTGATCGCCACAGCTTTCGCGCGGGGCGGGATCGAGGACGTGACGATCGAAGACCCTCCTATGGAGGAGGTGATCCATGACATCTACTCCAATCCCCACGGCGCTTGAGCGCCGCCGGTCCGAGGCCGGCGCGCTGATGGCGGCGCTTCGAGTGGGCGCCGGACAGACCTTGGCCGGCTGGCCCGTCCTGGCGGGCCGCTGCGCCTTCTACGTCCTGCTGCTGGCCACGCTCTCGGCGCTTTGGGACAAGGTGGCGGCCGAGCGGCTTTCCGGCACGCTGGCGCACGCGGTGCCGGAGGGCGGGTTCGCGCTCTATATCGGGGTGACCGAGTGGATCACGCTCTCGCTTCCCGCGGCGCATCTGCGGCTGGAAGACGACATTCGGTCGGGCGGGCTCGAGCCGCATCTGCTGCGGCCCAAGTCCTACCTGGCGCAGGTGATCGCCCAAAGCCTCGGCGCAGGGCTGGTGCGATTGACCGCCCTGGGAGTGACGGCGCTCGTCCTCCTGGCGCTGTCAGGCCGCGGCTGGCCCGAGCCCTTTGTCTTCGTCGTGCTGCCCGTGCTGGGCGTCGCCGGGGTGATGGTCGGTCTCCTCCTTTATGTCTTGGCGGGACTGATGGCCTTTTGGGCTCGGCGCGTGCTGCCATTCCAACTGGTCACGCAGAAGCTGATGTTCCTGCTGGGCGGCCTATATGCGCCAGTGACGCTCTATCCGCCCGTCATGGAGGCGCTGGCCAAGGCGACGCCCTTCGCTGCGCATCTCCACTGGCCGGCGTCCACGATGCTCGAGCCCTCGATGACGCACGCCGCCATCGCACTCGGCTGGCAGTTGATCTGGATCGCCGTCCTCATGGCCGCGTGCCAGGGCCTGTGGCGGGTCGGCCTCGCCAAGGTGCTGGCGCGGGGAGGCGTGTGATGTCGATCAGGCTCTATGCGGCCGAGGCGGCGGCGTCCGTCCGCATGTCCTTCGCCGACCGCGGCAACTTCGCCCTGCAGATCGCCGGCATGCTCATCAACGACGTGGTGTTCCTGGCGCTCTGGGTCCTGTTCTTCGCCGGCTTTCGCAGCGTCGGCGGGTGGGGGCTCAGCGATGTCGCCTTGCTGCTCGGTCTCACCATGTGCATCGTCGGCCTTTCAGGAGCCCTGGCGGGCGGTTACCGCGACATGGCGGTGTCCATTCTGCGTGGCGATCTGGACGCGCTTCTGACGCAGCCGAAAGGCGTGATCTTCCGACTGCTCGCGCGCGAAAGCATCGCGTCCGCATGGGCCGACCTTGCGGCGGGCGTGTTCATCCTCGCCTTGTTCGCCGACCTGTCGACGAGGCAGATTCCCCTTGCGGCGCTGGCCTTGGCCGCCGGCCTCACGGTCTACGTCTCGGCGGCGATCGTGTTCGCGAGCATGGCGTTCTGGGCGCGAGGGGCGAGAAGTCTGGCCCGTGACCTGACCGATTTCATGCTCCTGCTCTCCAGCTATCCGGGGTCGGTGCACCAAGGATTTGTGAAGGTGGCCGCCTTCACGATCCTGCCGGCCGGCTTCGTCGTGCTGACCCCTGTTGAAATGCTGCGGGCGCCCACTCTGCAGGGAATGGCCATCGTCGTGGGCGCGGCGGTCGTCTACGCCATGCTGGCGACCGGGATTTTCCATGTGGGCCTGCGTCGCTATCGCCGAGGTGCGTTCGGCGCTTGATTTTGGACGCGAAGCCCGCTCGTTAGGGCCATGAGCAAAGGCCCCAAGATCACGGTGGCCGGGGCGGGAGCCCTGGGTCTGGCGACCGCTCTGGCGCTTGCGGACGCCGGCGCCCAGGTGACGGTGTTCGATCCCCGCGCACCTGGCGAGAACGCGTCAGGCGTGGCCGCCGGCATGTTGGCCCCCGTCTTCGAGGCGGTGCTGGACGCCTACGCCTTGCCACACTTCGATGTGTTGACGGCGGGGCGGGATCTTTGGCCGGCGCTCGAGGCCAGGGCAGGCCTGACGGTAGACCGCTCGGGCGCCGTGGCCGTGGGGGACCAGGATTTTCTCTCGGGCGTCAACCTCGCGCTGCTGGGTTTGGGCGTGCGTCCGACGGAGCTGGAGCGCCGGGCGCTCGACGGACTCGCGCCAGGGCTCGATGCGGCTCTCGGGCGAGGCCTGCTGGTGCGGGAGGATTGGCGAATAGAGGCCCAGAGCGCGCTTGCCGCCCTGCGCCGGGCGGCCCAGGCTGCGGGCGTGGAATTCCGCCAGGCGCAGGCGACGGGCTTCGAGGGAGCCGAGCGCCTGGTGATCGCCACCGGCGCCAGTCGCGACCTGGCTGTGGTCGCACCCGAGCTCGACCTCCTTGCGCCGATCAAGGGGCACATCCTGCGCACGGCCGACCTGGCCTATGAGGGCGTGGTCGTCCGCGGCGCGGGAGCTTACGTGACCGGCGCGCCCGGCGGAACGACGGTCGGCGCGACCATGCAGACCGGAATGGACGACCTTGAAGTCGAGCCCAGGGAGATCGACCGGCTTCGGGCGGCCGGGGCGCGCCTCTTTCCTAGTTTGGCTGAGGCCCGCTTCTCGGCGCAGACCGGGGTTCGGGCGGCGACCACGGATGGCCTGCCGCTCGTCGGGCGCGGACGCCATCACGGCGTGCTGCTGGCCGTGGGAGCGCGCCGGAACGGCTGGCTGCTGGCGCCGCTGGTGGCGCGGCTGATCGCGGCTTGCGTGACGGAAGGGGAAGCCGGCCCCTATGCGGAGCGGCTGAGTCCGGGGAGGTTCAGCCAAACGGCCAAGTAGGGAGGCGTCATGAGTGGGTTCTGGCTGAACGACGAACAGGAGGCCATCGTCGAGAGCGTCACCCGCCTTTGCTCCGACTTCGACGCCGACTATTGGCGGCGCACCGACGAGACGGGGGATTTTCCGGAGGCTTTCGTCGCGGCCATGGCTGCGGGCGGATGGCTTGGGACGGCGATGCCGGCGGAGCTGGGCGGGGCGGGCCTGGGCCTTACCGAGGCGGCGCTCGTCATGCAGGCGGTGGCGCAGTCCGGCGCGGGCTTCTCGGGCGCCAGCGCCATGCACCTCAACATCTTCGGACCCATGCCTATCGTCAGGTTTGGCAGCGAAGAACTCAGAAACCGTGCGATACCCCGGCTGATCTCGGGTGAGGACAAGATCTGCATCGGCATCACCGAGCCGGATTCAGGCCTCGACACCACGAGCCTGACCACCCGCGCCACCCACACCCCCGACGGCTACGTGATCTCTGGCCGCAAGGTCTGGACCACCATGGCGCAGCGGGCGAACAAGATGCTGATCATCGCCCGGACCACTCCGAAGGATCAGGTCCGCAAGGCGACCGAGGGGCTCAGCCTCTTCTACACAGACTTCGACCGCAGTCGGATCAGCGCCACGGTGATCCCGAAGATGGGCCGCAAGGCCGTGGAGTCGAACAGCGTCTTCATCGATAACCTCGAGGTCCCGGCCGGCGACCTGATCGGCGAGGAGGGGCGCGGCTTCTATTACCTGCTGGAAGGGCTGAACCCGGAGCGGGTGCTGTTCGCCGCCGAGGCCGTAGGCCTGGGGCGGGCGGCGTTGGCCCGGGCGACGGCCTACGCCAAGGAGCGGATCGTCTTCGGCCGGCCCATCGGTCAGAACCAGGGGGTAGCCCATCCGTTGGCCAAGGCCTGGGCCGAGCTGGAGGCGGCGAACCTCGTGGCCTTCAAGGCCGCCGCCCTGTTCGATGCGGGCCGGGAGTGCGGAGCCGAGGCCAACGCGGCCAAATACCTTGGCGGCGAGGCTGGCTTCCACGCCTGCGAGGCGGCCGTGCTGGCGCACGGCGGCATGGGCTATGCGAAGGAATACCACGTCGAGCGGTACTTGCGCGAAGCCATGATCGCGAGGATCGCTCCGATCAGCCGTGAGATGGTCATGAACTACATCGCCGAACGGGTGCTCGGCCTTCCCAAGAGCTACTGAGAAGGCCGAGACCCGAAGTCACCGCTCGATATCGAAGCGGATGGGTATCTGTACCGTCCCGCCCTCGACGGGTTGGCCGTCGCGGGTCATGGGGCTCATGCGGAAATAGGGCGCCAGCCGCAGGGCCGCCGCGCCGAAGCCGGCGTTGGCCGGCGTCTCACGGACAACGGCGCAGTCGTTCAGGGCGCCTGCCGCGCTCACCTGGCAGGAGATGGCGGCGGTTCCGGCAAGGCCGCCACGGGCGGCCGCTTCCGGATAGAAGCGGGCGAACTCCTTAGGTCCCGGCCGCTTGAGCCAGTTGGGCGCCGTCACGACCGGCGGCGGAGGGGTCACGACTGCCGGCGGCGCGGGCGGAGCGATGGTCGTCGGCGGCTGGGCGGGCGGCGGGCTGGGAGCCGGTTCCACTGGGATCGGAATGAGGTTCGACGGCGGCGAAACGATCGGCTGGGCCTGGCGCGGCGCAACGCGAGGCGGCGAGGCGGCCGGCGGCGGCTCCGGCCGCGACAGGGTCACGGTCTCGACAGTCATCACAGTATCTTGCGGTGTCGGCGGCGCCTCCGGCGGGGTCCAGGTCTTCACGGCGAGATAGGCCGCCAGCGCGGCGTGCACGGCGATGGAGGCGCCGATCGCGGCGGTGACGGCTGGCGAGCGCTGCGGACGCGGAGTGGGCGGCCCGGCGGCGAGGGGCAGAAACTGACGGATGACCATGGCGACCTCCCTTTCTTTGTTTCGTCGCTGAAACAAAGGGTCGCGCTCCGATCATGGCGCCGGCTTGGCCATGGCGAAGCTGAACCATGGCGAAGCGGTGACCAGATGGGGGAAGCCCTAAAGAACATGGTTAGCGGCTCATTAACCATGGCCGGGCACATCTGGACCATGTCGATCCAGGGAATCAGAGGAGTTGTCGAGGCCGCGATCCAGCGAGCCTCCCACGCCACTGGCGTCGACTTCACGTTCCTCATGAAGACTGCGGGACGGGAGAGCGGGTACAACCCGCGGGCCAAGGCTCCGACCTCGTCGGCCGCAGGGCTCTTCCAGTTCGTCGAGCAGACCTGGCTTTCGACCCTGAAGCAGCACGGCGCCAAGTACGGCTATGCGCGGTACGCCTCACTGATCAACCGCGGAACCGACGGCCGCTACTATGTGGAGGGCGCGGAGGCTCGCAAGGCGGTGATGAACCTGCGCCTCGACCCGCACGCCGCTTCGTTGATGGCCGGAGAACTCACCTCAGATCATGCCTCGTACCTGCGCGGCCGGGTGGGGCGCGCGCCGACCGCGGGCGAACTCTATGCGGCGCACTTTCTGGGACCCCAAGGCTCAGCGCGCCTGATCGAGGCGATGCAGACACGGCCGGGCGCCAGCGCGGCGAGCCTGTTCCCCGAGGCCGCTGGGGCAAACCGCTCGATCTTCTATCGGGACGGACGGCCAGCGACGGTGGCAGAGGTCTACGCCAATCTCACCAAGACGGGGGACGGCGCGCCGGCGACGGGAGCGGCGCGGCCGGCGGAAGGTTTCGTGCAATACGCCTCGGCGCGCCAGCAGTCGCTGCAGCAGACGCAGGATGCGATGGTGGATCTCATCCTGCGCGGCACGAAATCCGACGACGATGCCAGTTCCAGCATGCGCATGACCGGCTCGCTCTTCACCAGCGAAATGCTGCAGGTCCTCGCCAAGGCACGCGACAAGGCGAGCTAGGCGGCCGCGCCCGCGGCGAACATGCTTTCGATATCGGCCTCCGAATAGCCGATCTCGGCCAGCACCTTGCGGGTGTCCTGGCCCTGAGCGGGCGCTGGCGGGCGAACCGCAGCATCCGCCCCGGGGAACCGGGCCGGCGCGGCGGGAGAGCGGAAGGTCCCGCCCGAGCCATCCTCCACCTCCACAAGCGCGCCGGCGGCGGCGACCTGGGGATCGGCCGCGACCTCCGCGGGCGACTGAACCGGGGCCCAGACGAGGTCGGCTTCGTCCAAGCGGCGAGCGATCTCCTCGAAATCCAGAGCGGCGAAGGCCTGGTCGAACTCGGCGACCAGGGCGGGGCTGTTGTCCTTGCGCAGGCGCCCGGTGCGGAACCGCTCATCCTCCAGCAGCTCGGGCCGTCCGCAGGTGGCGCAGAGCACCTGCCAATCGTTGCTGGAGCCGCGCGGGTTGAGGACGAACCAATGGCCGTCCCGGCTCTTGTAGAAATTGGCGAGGGGATCGAAGGGCGCGCTGCGCGGCTTGTTCGAGGCCAGCCGGCCGAAGGCGAGTTGCACCGCAAGGTCAGAACCGACGGTGTAGGCGCCGGTGGCGAGGAGTGAGGTCTGGACCAGCCGCCCCTTCCCGGTGCGTTCGCGCTCATAGAGCGCGGCGAGAATGGCCGAGACGGTGGCGATGGAGGTGATGTGGTCGCCAACGCCTGTCCGCAGGATAAAGGGATCCGACCCCTTTGGGGCATGCATATGGGCCACCCCGGCGCGGGCCCAGAATGCGGTCACATCGAAGCCTGGCTTGTCGGCGTCGGGGCCCTCCAGGCCATAGCCGGTCACCATGGCGTAGATGAGCCGCGGATTGTCGGCCCGGAGAGCGGCCTCGTCCAGACCGGCGCGCTTCAAGGCGGCGCCTCGGACATTGGTCAGGAAGACGTCGGCCGTCGCCGCCAGGCGGGCGAGAGCGTCGCGGCCCTCGGGCTTGGAGATGTCGAGGGTCACGGCGCGTTTGCCGCGGTTGTCGAGAGCGAAGGTGGGGTTGCCGGAAAGTGCGCTTTTGGCGTCACCGAAGACGTGGCGCATCGGGTCGCCTTCGGGTCGTTCGACCTTGATCACCTCTGCGCCCCAATCGGCGAGGATGCCGGCGGCGCCTGGCGCTGCGATGTAGGATGCGAACTCGACGACCTTCAGACCTTGCAGCAGCAAGATGGCTCCTCCCTTTTTGAGCGCATCTTGGCGGGGGTCGGAGCGCCCCTCAAGGTTCACGCCGGGAGAGGGGCCTTAGGCGATGGCGCGGGCGGGCTGCTCGCTACGATCCACGGCGATGGCGTCGGCGACCGCACGGGCGACGGCGGCGACGCTGACCGGCTTGCGTAGCACGGCGTCGGCGCCAGCGGCGGCGCACTCCTGCGCCTCGTCGGCGTCTCCGCCAATGACGGCGACGACTGGAACCTGAGCGATCGCACCGGGCAAGGCGCGGATCTGCATGATCGCCGCAGGTCCGTCGAGGTTGGGCATCCGCCCATCGATCATCATCAGATCGAACTCGCAGACGCGGGCCAGGTCCACTGCGCGCCGGCCATCGACGGCGTGGACCACCTGGTGACCCAGCTGCTCGATGACGGAGCGGAGCATGGCGGCGTTGAGGGCGTCGTCTTCGGCGATCAGGACCCGCAAGCGGCGATGGGCGTCGGCGACGGTGGTCGGGACCTCAATGGGCGCGCTGGTTTCCTGCTCGGCCTGCGCCGTCTCGTCGAAGGGGAGCTCAAGGCGGAAGCAGGAGCCGACGCCGACCGCGCTGTGGGCGGAGAGCTCGCCGCCCATCAGCCGCGCCAGCTGCCGGGACAGCGAAAGGCCAAGTCCAGCTCCTGACGTACCGGCGCTGGTGCGGGCGATGCGGTTGAAGGGCTCGAAGGCCTTGTCGAGTTCTGCGGCGGCCAGGCCAGGGCCTGTGTCGGCCACCTCGATGGCGATCCGGCTGGTCGAGGCTCGCTCGATGCGCATCTCCACGCGGCCCCGGACCGTGAACTTGAGGGCGTTGCTGACGAGATTGGCGAGGATCTGGCGCACGCGGTGCGTGTCGGCGATCGCCGCTCCCACCTCGCCGCCGCTGAGATCGGACGCAACGTGAAGCGTCAGCTCCAGGTTCTTGGCGGCGGCGTTAGGACGATTGAGGAGCACGAGGTCGCGCGCCAGCGCGATCGCGTCGAACGGCTGGGTCTGGACCTCAAGGCGACCAGCCTCGGCGGTCTCCGAATCCAGGGTCGTGTTGAGGACGGCGATCAGGTCGTTGGCCGCGTCCAAGGCCGCCGCGAGCTGTTCGCGCGATGGGGCCGCACGGCCGTTTCGGCCCACGGCCGAGGCGAGGACGTGGGCGACGCCGGTGAGGCCGTTGCGGATCTCATGGCTCAAGGTCGCGACGAGGTCCGACTTGGACTGCGCCACGCGGCGGGCTTCCTCCATGCGCGATGCGCGCTCGGCGATCAGGATCTCGCGCTCAGCTGCAAGGGCGAATTGCCGGCGCAGAATGCGGTTGAGGATGAGCGCGAGCGCCAGAGCAAGGGCGAGGGCGCCCAGCGAGAGCTGGGTGAAGGTGGGATCGCCCGGGTGGCGCAAGAGGAAGAAGACCGGACCGGCGGCGGCGGCGAAACCCACCACCAACAGGCTTGCGAGCCAGGGGGCCGTAAAGAAGATCACCAGGACGGCCGCACCGATCGAGATCATCATCAGCACTTCGCGCACCGCGCCGGAACTGTCGGCGAAGGCGGCGATCTGGGCGACGGCGGCGGCCCAGATCAGACCGCAGAGCAGGTGTAGTTGCCCGCGGCGGACAAGATCGACCTTTCCTCGAGCGCTCTTTATCCAGCCGACCGCGCCATAGAACACGCCCCAGGCGATGGCGAAAATGGCGAAGCTGCCGGTCATCCAGACGGCGTTGGCCGCATGGGAGCCAGCCCACACATAGATCGGCAAGCTGAGCGCGAAGGCCGCCAAGGCGTAGGGCAGCAGCGAGGTCTGGGTCTCTAGCGCCTGCAGGGTGACCGAACGTCCCCCGCGCGGCTCCAACGCCTCGCTCTCAACCTGCATTGACGGCTACCTCCACGACGAATCCGAGGCTAGCGACGTAGGGTTGGCGGTTAGTTACGAACGACAAAAATTGGCTGCCGACCTGCCCCTGGGTCAGGCTTGCGCCGGGCGTCCACGGCTCCCAAGCTGGCGGCATGACGACGTCCGAGATCAGGCCTGCGGCCACCATCCTGCTGCTGCGCGACGACCCCGCCTTCGAGGTGCTGATGGTCAAGCGGCATCACCAGATCGATTTCGCCTCTGGCGCCCTGGTGTTTCCGGGCGGCAAGAGCCATGCGGGCGACCACGACCCTGCGTGGGCGGACCGCGCCCTGGGGTGGGGCGAGTTCGACGCCGAGCAGCGGGGCCTGCGCATCGCCGCGATCCGGGAAGTGTTCGAAGAAGCCGGCATTCTGCTCGGACGTCACGCCGATGGGCGGCCGATCGGCGGCGAATGCGCGACCTTGGAGACCCGTCAAAGGGTAGATGCGGGAGAGCTGCCGTTCCTTGATGTAGTGCGCGAGCTTGATGTGTCGATCGATCTGAAAGCGCTGACTATTTTTGCACGCTGGATCACACCGCCCCTGACCCCGAAGCGGTTCGACACCTGGTTCTATGTCGCGGCCGCGCCGGATGACCAGCTGGCTGCGTGCGATGGTCGCGAAACCGTGGACGCCGAGTGGATTTCGCCGAAGGAGGTCCTGCGACTGGCGGAGGCGGGCGAGCGCAAGGTGATCTTTCCAACCCGCATGAACGTGCGGCTGCTCGCGGAGGCGGAAAGCGCGGATGATTGCGTGGCGCGAGCCAGGGCGCGGACACTGGTCACCGTGCAGCCGCAGATCGAGGACCGGCCAGATGGAAAGGTGCTCGTCTTGCCGCCGGACGCCGGCTACGGCGCGGTGGAAGAGCCGATCGCCAATGTGATGTAGTCGTCAGGCCGCGGCGAGCTTGCGCTCGAGGTCTTCCAGCAGCGCCTGGCCTGCCGGCTGTTCCTCGGTCTTGATGTCCTCGCGCACGGCGGTCTTGATGGCCTCGATGTGAGCATCCACAAGCCCCAAGTCGACGCTGAGACGTTTGTCCTTGTCGTCGATCAGGCGGCAGAGAGAGCCGCCGATGCGGGTGATCAGCGGAAACTCGTAGGTGGTCCCGAGGCCCTTCAGGTCATGGGCGCGCAGATAGAGCGTCTCCATGGTCTCGGGGTTAACACCATCTTCGCGGACGCGCTGGCGCGCCGCGTCGAGCTTGGCGATCTCATCCGAAAGCCACTGGGCGAAGTTGCCGGAAAGGCTCTTGAGGGCGGCTTCCGCCTTGGCGATGGCGCTCGGGTCGAGGGCTCCCAACCGACCGCCGAGTTTGAGGCGGGGGGCGGGGGGCTGGGTGACCGGATTCTGTTGGCTCACAACGCGCCTCCTAGAACGATACGCCCTTTCCTACGACCGATGCGTTAACAACGGATGAGCCGAAGCGCCCGGAACTAAACGGAAAACTGCTCCGCTAATACGCGCTCTTCGAGGCTGCGCCCGGCGTCGAACAGCATGTGCAAGGCGACGTCCCGGTTTTCGGCCACATGGACCTCGGAGACGTTCCGGACTTCGAAATTGTCGGCGACGGCGCTGACGGGGCGCTTGTCCGCCTCGAGAATCTCGAAGGTCACCTTGGCGGTGTGGGGCAGGAGCGCGCCGCGCCAGCGGCGAGGCCGGAAGGCGCTGATCGGGGTGAGGGCGAGCACCTTGGCGTCGAGGGGGATGATCGGTCCGTGGGCCGAAAGGTTGTAGGCGGTGGACCCCGCCGGCGTCGCCACCAGGGCGCCGTCGCACGAGAGCTCCCCCAACCGCACCTTGCCGTCGATGGAGATCCTGAGCTTGGCGGTCTGGCGCGTCTGGCGCAGGAGCGAGACCTCGTTGATGGCCAAGGCCTCGCTGCGATCACCGTCGGTGTCGATGGCGCTCATGGCGAGGGGATGGATGATCGCCCGTTCGGCCGCGTTGATCCGCTCCAGAAGCGCATCCTCGCTGTACTCGTTCATCAGGAAACCGACCGAGCCCCGATTCATACCGTAGATCGGCCGCCCGCTTTCGAGGTTCTCGTGCAAGGTTTCGAGCATGAAGCCGTCGCCGCCCAGGGCGACGATGACCTGCGCCTCGTCGGGAGCGGCCTGGCCATAGCGCGCGATCAGGGCCGCCTTGGCCTCTTGCGCCTCGGGGCGGTCGCTGGCGGCGAAGGCCAGCCGGGTGACGAAGGGCTCAGGCTTGAACATGGGGCGGCAAAAGTCCGCGAAACGAGGCGGCCGTCAACCGGCGTTGACCGCCTGCCGAAAGGCTGAGCCTGCAATCCGGGCGTCGAAGGGGCCGAAGGCGCCGGCTGCGCGACGGGCGCCTTCCTGTCCGCCGCCGGGAAAACCGGCGTTAAGCTGGCGCACCATAGAGAGGATGGCGGGAAAGGCGCTGCGGTCGATGCCCACGGCGGCGCAGGCGAGGCCAAGGAGTTCCGGCGCCTCGGAATCCACGGCTTGCCTCAGGTGGCCGGGGTGGAAACCGCCGAGCGCCGAAAGGGCGGCCAGAAAGAGGCTGAGCCGTCCCTCCTTCAGGGCGCGCAGCAGATAGCCGGGGCGAAGCTGGCCGGCGGCGGCGAGCTTCTCGATCACCCGGCGCTCCATGTCCTCTCGCCGACCGGCGAGGGCGGATTGGGTCGGTATGTCGGGGTCGAGGCCGAATCTTTGCTCGAGCGTCCGCCGAAGCGCCGGCCCTGACCAGCCATGGAGGCGGACGGCGAGCTCCCGGCCCAGAGAGGGGTGGCGAGTGAGCGACGAGCGCAGGGCGGCGATCTGCTCCGACGCGGCCACCAGGACGGCGAGGTCATGCTCGCACAGGGGCGCCTGGAGATTGGCGGCGAGCGCGTTCAGGACGGCGGGCTCGCGCCGTTGCAGCACGGCGGCGATGACGGGCGGGCCGATGCCGGGGCGGCGGGCGACCTCCACCTGATGCTCGATATCGCCTTCTGCGAGGATCTGAACGAGATGATGGTCCTGGAGCGCGAGGCTGGCCGCGATGATCGGCTGGGCGATCTCAATCTCGTCCAGGGCGAGCGGCATCAGGAGACTGGGCTTGGCCCAGCTTGCATCGGCCAGCTTGCGTGCGAGCCGCTGGCGAAGGGCCGGCTCAGCATCAACGATCAGGCTGGCGAGGAGGGGTTGAATCGACAGCGATGCGCGCTCACGGGCCGAGGCGCAGAGATCCACGAGCGAAAGGAGCAGGCGCTCGCGGTCGGCGCGATCGTGATCGCGGGCCATGTGGATCAGCTTGTCGGTGTCGGCGGTCAGGCTCAAATGAGCGTTCCTGCAAAGCGCCTGATTCTGCGCCGCCGGCATGAAAACATGGTTACTGGACGTTGACCATGTTGGCGAGCAAGCCACGGGGATGAACGGAGGGGGCATGACCGAGCCGCTGATCTTGAGCCTGGACCAGGGCACGACCTCCACCCGAGCCATCCTCTTCGACGCCAAGGGCGCGCCGCTCGCGGAGGCGGGGCGGGCGCTGGAGCAGTTCTATCCGGAGGACGGCTGGGTCGAGCATGACGCCGAGGAGATATTCCAGGCCGCGGTCGAGGTGCTGCGCGAGGCGGTCGAGAAGTCGGGCAGGCCGATCGAACAGGTCACCGCCATCGGCGTCACCAACCAGCGCGAAACCGTGGTGATCTGGGAAAAAGCCACGGGGCGACCGATCCACCGGGCGATCGTCTGGCAGGACCGGCGCACGGCCGACATGTGCGAGCGGCTGCGCGCCGCCGGAAAGGAGGCGCGGGTCACGGACGTCACCGGCCTTCTGCTCGACCCTTATTTCTCGGGGACCAAGATCGCCTGGCTACTTAACGCCGTGGACGGTGCGCGGGCCAAGGCCGAGGCGGGAGAGCTGCTCGCCGGCACCATGGACAGCTGGGTGATCTGGCGGCTGACGGGCGGAAAGACGCACGCCACCGACGCCACCAACGCCTCGCGGACCATGCTCTTCGACCTAAAGGCCCAGGCCTGGTCGCCCGAGATGCTGGACATGCTGGACATTCCGGCTGCGCTGCTGCCGCAGGTGAAGGACTGCGCCGCCGATTATGGCGAGACGCTCCCCGAACTCCTTGGCCGGCGGATCCCCATCTGCGGCGTGGCCGGCGACCAGCAGGCGGCGCTGATGGGGCAGGGATGCGTGCGGGCCGGCGAGATGAAGGCGACCTATGGCACGGGGTGCTTCCTGCTGGTGAACACGGGAGAACACCTGGCGCCCTCGCGCTCCCGGCTGCTCACCACGGTCGCCGCGCGGCTGAACGGCCGTACGACCTACGCGCTGGAGGGCTCGATCTTCATCGCCGGCGCCGCCCTGCAGTGGGTCAATGACGGTTTCGGCGTGGAGGGCGGCGGCGCGGGCGTCGAACGGATCGCACAGACGGCGCGGGAGGATCACGGCGTCGTCCTGGTTCCGGCCTTCACCGGTCTTGGCGCGCCCTGGTGGGACGCTGGCGCGCGCGGGGCGCTGTTCGGCATGACGCGCGACACGGGCCTGGCCGAGATCGCTCAGGCCGCCTTCGACTCCTGCGCGCTGCAGACCCGGGATCTGATCGAAGCCATGCGCGCCGATGCGCCGGGGGCGTTCGGCAAGGACGTCGAACTGCGCATAGACGGCGGGATGTCGCGCAGCGCCTGGTTCAGCCAGAGGCTGGCCGACCTGACGGGGATCGCAGTGGGCCGGGCGAGCTATCTGGAGACCACGGCACTGGGCGCGGCGTTGTTCGCGGGGATAGGCGCGGGCGTCTATGCCGACGCGACCGAAGCTGCCGCTTCTCGCCCCTCCACGGCGCGGCTGGAACCGGCGCTCAACAGCCACGCGCGTGAAGCGGGGTATGCGCGCTGGCTTGACGCCGTGGCGCGGGTGAGGACCAGGGCCTGACGGTCAGGCGTGCGCGGTCTGTCGCGAGCGCCGCAGCATGGCGCCGGCCGCGCCGAAGCCGATGATCATCATCGCCCAGGTGGCAGGTTCCGGCACCAAGGCGAAGTTCCCGCGGATCTCGCCGCCGGGGAACTGCTGGCTATGGATGTTGAGATAGGCCTGCCCGGTGGTCAGTCCGGCGATCAGCGCCGCTCGGGCGGCGTCAAGCGAGCCGGTCAGCGTGATGAAGCCCGGATTGTAGCTGGAGGCCTGCGTCAGGTCGAAGCTGTGGCTATAGCTTCCGGAGGTGACGCCGGCGGGGAAGGCCGGAAAGGTCGGCACGGGCGTCGCCACGCCGGCGTTGTCGGTCGCCGGGGCGCAGCAGTGAATGTGCGCGATGGTCGTGGGGCCAAGCAGGCCCGAAAAGGTCGTGGAAAGCGTGAGCATGTCGCCGTCGATGACGACCGTGGCCTCTCCCGTTCCCGGGCTGGCGTTGGGCGGGTTCTCGTTCGCGCCTGAGAGCACGGTCTTGTAGACGCTGGCGGCCTCGGCGCCGCCCGCCAGAGCCGTGAGACAGATCGCGACGGCGAGGGTCTTTAGAGGAAAGCGAAGCATCTCAACCTCCGAAGGTTCAAGCGACAGACGGCCAAGACTGGGAAATCAATGTTATGCGAAGTCTCCGTCTTCGTGATCCCGAAGTCAACGCGGCGCGCTTGACGCTGCGGCGCTGCGGCGCGAGTCTGCCGATCCAGCAAAGATCTCAAAAAGGGAGGCCGCCATGGCCGATGGTTCGCTGGCGGGCGTGAGCTCGCTCAAGGGCAAGGTCAGCGCCGAAGAATGGCAAGCGCGGGTGGATCTGGCGGCGCTCTACCGCCTCGTTGCGCTCTACGGTTGGGACGATGCGATCTATACGCATATCTCGGCGCGCATTCCGGGGCCCGAGCACCAGTTCCTGATCAATCCCTATGGGATGTACTTCTCGGAGATCACGGCGTCTTCGCTGGTGAAGATCGACCTGGACGGCGCTATCCTCCAGGAGACCCCCTACTTCATCAACCCGGCGGGCTTTACGATCCACTCGGCGATCCACGCGGCGAGGGAAGACGCCCACTATGTGATGCACCTTCACACCGACCAGGGCGTCGCGGTTTCGGCGCAGAGCGAGGGTCTGCTGCCGCTGTCCCAGCACGCGCTCATCATCCGGACCATGCTGGCCTATCACGACTACGAAGGCATTGCGCTCAATCTGGACGAACGCGAGCGCCTCGTGGCCGACATCGGTGACAAGAAAGTGATGCTTCTGCGCAACCACGGCACGCTGGCTGTGGGGGAAACCGCCGCCGAATGCTGGATCAACATGTTCTACTTGGAGCGGGCCTGTAAACAGCAGGTCATGGCGCTCTCCATCGGGCGCGAGAACGTCCTGATCGCGCCTCAGGCGGCGCAAGACGAAGTCAAGATGCAGGTATCGCGCGGCCTCGGCGGAAAACTGGCTTGGCCGGGCGCGCTTCGTCAGCTCGATCGCGCGCTTCCCGGCTACGACGCCTGAGGTTGTTCTTAAGGATTGGGGAAGGCGGGCGTCCGTTATCGGGCGCCCGTTTTCTTTGCAAGCCTGCGTTAATACGGCCGAGGGTACGTCAGAGCCGGTCAAGATGTCGGCGGGCGACGTTCTATTTCAGCGGTGACATGAGAAGCCATCGTTCTGTCACTGGACGGCGCCTATCTCGACGCCATAAGACCCGCATCGATTCACGCTCAACCCAACTCCATTTGGAGCCGGCCGGAGTTCCCTGAACTTGTTACGACGCCACTTCTTTCTCGTCGGCGCGCTTGTGATCCTCGTCCTCATGGTCGCGGTCGGCGGCTGGAAGCTGGCTCTCGGCAGGGGCGGAGGTCAGGATCGGCCGGGCGGGGCCATGGCCGGACAGAAAGGCCCTGGCGGGCATGGCGGCGCCACTCCGGTGAATCTCGCCCAGGCGCAAGCCAAGGTGTTCGTCGATACGGTCGACGTGATCGGTATGGCCAAGGGGCGTCAGTCCGTGACCCTGACCGCCGCCACGACTCAGCTGGTCGACCGGGTGTTGTTCTCAGATGGTCAGTCGGTGCCGAAAGGCGCCGTCCTGGTCGAGCTGAAGGCCACCGAGCAGAGCGCGGCCCTGCTGCAAGCCAAGGCGCGGCTCGTCCAGGCGCAGAGGGACTATGACCGCTGGAAGCAGTTGGCCGCCCAAGGCTTCGCCGCCAAGTCCGCCCTCGACGAAAGGGAAGCCACCTATCTGGCCGCCAAGGCCGATGTCACCGCCGCCGAGGCGCGGGAAGGCGACCGCACCATCCGCGCCCCGTTCTCCGGCGTGGTGGGACTGACCGACATCGCGCCTGGCGCGCTGATCAATCCCGGCGCTCCCATCGTGACGCTCGACGACATCAGCAGCGTTCGGGTCGATTTCCAGATCCCCGATCGTTACCTGGCGTCGATCCGCGAAGGACAGCCGATCACCGCCCGTATCGACGCCTTCCCCGGCGAGACGATCCAAGGACGCATCCAGAAGCTGGACACGCGCGTCAATGAGCAGACCCGCGCGATCACCGCGCGGGCGGAGTTCCCCAATCCCGATCGCCGACTGCGGCCTGGCATGATGCTGCGGGTCTCCGTCGCTCAGGGGCAGCGGCAGGTGGTGGCCGCGCCGGAGGCCGCTGTCTCCGTCCAAGGCGATTCCGCCTTCGTCTACGTGGTCACTCAAAAGGGCGACCAGACGGTCAGCGAACAACGTGCGGTCTTGACCGGCGTGCGTCAGAACGGTCTCGTGGAAATCCGCGATGGCCTGAAAGCGGGCGAGCAGATCGTGGCGGACGGACTGAACAAGATCCAGCCCGGGCAACCGATCAGGGTGCTGGGCGCCGCTGGCCGCCAGAAGGCGGCGGCCGACCTCGAGCCGGGAGCGCGCGACGCGCGGCCCCGGGCATGATGCTCTCTGACCTATCGGTCCGCCGCCCAGTCTTCGCCGCCGTCGCGGCGATCATCCTTTGCGTCATAGGCCTGGCTGCGTTCAGCTCTCTCACGGTGCGCGAACTGCCCAGCGTCGATCCGCCGGTGGTCTCGATCTCCACCACCTATCGCGGCGCCTCGGCCGAGGTCATCGAAGAACGGATCACCGAGGTCATCGAGCGGCAGATTTCCGGGATCCAAGGCATCGACCGGGTGAATTCCTCTTCCCGGGACGGGCGCTCGAACATCAACATCTCGTTCCTGCTCGATCGAGACCTGGACGATGCGGCCAACGACGTGCGCGACGCGGTCAGCCGCGTGGCCGCCAACCTGCCGGACCAGGCCGACCCGCCGCAGATCGCCAAGGCGAACGCGGACTCCTCGCCGATCATGTTCATCTCGTTCGCCTCGACGACGATGAACCGGCTACAGCTCTCCGACTATGCGCAGCGCTATCTGGTGGAGCGGTTCTCGACGATCCCCGGCGTCGCCCAGGTGAATGTCGGCGGCAGTCAGCTCTATTCGATGCGGATCTGGCTGGATCCCGACGCGATGGCCGCCCGCGGCGTGACCGTCGACGACGTCGAGACCGCGCTGAACAACCAGAACCTGGAGCTGCCGGCCGGCTCGCTGGAGGCGCCCGACAAGGACTTCACGATCCGCGTGGCGCGCGGCTACGCCACGCCCGAGCAATTTGCTCAGATGCCGATTAATCCGTCCGGCGGAACGCCGCCCGCCGCGACCGGCAATAAGACTCCCGGCTATGTGGTGCGGCTGGGCGACGTCGCCCGCATCGAAGAAGGGCCCGACGAGCCTCGGCGTAGCTTCCGCTCCAACGGGCGCGACCAGGTCGGCATTGCGATCACCCGTCAGTCCCAGGCCAACGACCTGGAGATCTCGCAAGGCGTGCGGGACATGCTGCCGGAGTTGAACCAGTCCTTGCCGGACGGCACCTCGCTAGAGGTGGCGGTGGACTATACGGTTTTCACCAAGCACGCGATCGAGGAAGTCTGGATCACCATGGGGATTTCGCTAGCGCTGGTGGCGTTGGTGAACCTCATCTTCCTGGGCACCTGGCGAGCGGCCTTGATCCCGTCCGTCGTGGCGCCGATCTGCATCCTTTCGACCTTCATTGTCCTGGCGCCGCTGGGCTTCTCGCTGAACCTGCTGACCCTTCTGGCGCTGGTGCTCGCGATCGGCCTGGTGGTGGACGACGCCATCGTCGTCGTAGAGAACATCCAGCGCCGCATCGATGACGGCGAGCCCGCCATCGTGGCGGCCCAGCGCGGCGCGCGGCAGGTGTTCTTCGCCGTGGTCGCCACGACCATCGTGCTGATCTCGGTGTTCGCGCCGCTGATGTTCCTGCCCGGCTATATCGGTCGGCTCTTCGTGGAGCTCGCCGTGGCGATCGCCGCGGCCGTCGGCTTCTCGGCGCTGCTGGCCTTGAGCCTCTCGCCCATGCTGGCCTCGAAGCTGCTGCGTCCGGCCCATGGGGAAGGCTTCCTCGCCCGCCGTGTGGACGCGGCGATGGACAAGCTGAAGAGCTCCTATCACGCCTCCCTAGATTTCATGCTGGGCCGGCGCGCCGCGACCATGGCTACCGTCGCCCTGGTGGTGGTGTTGGCGGCCGGCGCGGGCGGTCTCTTCGCCGTGCTGCCTCGCGAACTGGTGCCGGAGGAGGATCGCGGGCGCGTCGATCTCAACCTGATCGGGCCGGAAGGCGCGGGCTATGACTACACGGTCAAGGCCGTGCAGAAGGTCGAAGCCCGCCTCCAAGAACTGCTCAAGGAAGGCGTCACCAACCGTTATCTGCTGGGCGTTCCGCGGTTTGGCGGCACGCAGTTCAACAGCGCCTTCGGCAATACGACCCTGGCGGACGACGCGAAGATCAGTTCGCAGGAACTGGCTGCGGAGCTAAATCGCGAATTCTCGACCATCACCTCAGTGCGGGTCATCGCTTCGGTTCGTCCGGCGTTCCAACGGGGCGGCGGCGGTGGCGGCAACAGCGTCGACGTGATCGCGGTGGGCGACGACTACGCCCAGATCGCCGCCTGGATCAAACCGCTCCTGGCCGCAGCCGAAACCAATCCCGGTCTCGCCCGTCCGCGACTGGATTATGAGCCGACCAGCCCGCGGGTGCTGGTGAGCGTGGATCGCGAGAAGGCCGCGAGCCTCGGCGTTTCCGCCCAGGCGGTGGGTCGGGCTTTGGAAAGCAACTTCGGTCCCCGCCAGGTCACGACCTACATCAAGAACGGTCAAGAGTACGACGTGCTGCTTCAGACCGACCGTTCCAAGCGCCAGACCGAGCAGGACATCGGCAATCTCTATGTCCGCGCGGCCTCCGGGCAGCTCGTTCCGCTCTCGACACTCGTGACCACCCAGGTGCGCGGCGACACGCCCGACCGGGCTCGGGTCGACCGGCTGCGCGCCGTGACGCTCACCGCCCAGGTCAATCCCGGCTATGCGGTGGGCGACGCGGTCAAGTTCTTCCAGCAGGAGATCGCCAAGCTGCCGCCTGGTCCGCAGGTGAAGTGGGGCAGCATGGCGCGCGACTATCTGGAAGCCGGCAGCGCGGTGGGCCTGGCGTTCGGCATGGCGCTGCTCCTGGTCTTCCTGGTGCTGGCGGCGCAGTTCGAGAGCTGGATTCACCCGGGCGTCATCATGCTCACCGTGCCGGTCGCGGCGCTGGGCGGGCTCTTCGGCCTGCTGATCGCGGGGTCGACCATCAACACCTACAGCCAGATCGGGCTGATCATCCTCATCGGCATCGCCGCGAAGAACGGCATCCTGATCGTGGAGTTCGCCAACCAGCTGCGTGACGAAGGCCTCAGCATTCGCGAGGCGGTGATCGAAAGCGCGTCACTGCGCCTGCGGCCGATCATCATGACTTCGATCGCGGCGGCGGCCGGCGCGATTCCGCTGATCATGTGGGGCGGCGCCGGCGGCGAGAGCCGCAAGACCATCGGGGTGGTGATCTTCTTCGGGGCGATCTTCTCGACCCTGCTCACCCTGTTCATCGTGCCGGTGTTCTACAACATGCTGGCGCGCTTCACGAAATCGCCCCAGGCCACCGCCCGCCGGATCGAAGCCTTCGAAGAAGCCGAGCAGGCGCGGGCGGCGAACGCCGCCGAATAGAAGCGTCCTTACGAAAAAGCCTCCCCCGAGCGGGGGAGGCGAGTTCGTCGGGGTGGCGCCGCCGGCGGCAAGGGGGCGCCGCGGCACGGCGCAGGATCTCGGCTGACAGATGCAAGCGCAGCCTCGACAGCCTCGATCGTGCGGCCGTTCGCAATTCTCGTCAAGGTTGCTATTTGGGGGCGCTAGCGTCCTGCGTGGGCTTATAGCCGGTTTCGACCTTCAGATAGGCGATCAGGTCGATGCGGTCTTTTTCGTTCTTAAGGCCGACAAAGGTCATCTTCGTCCCAGGCAAGAAGGTTCGCGGTTGGGCGAGCCACTTGTCCAGATGTTCGGCGTCCCACTCGAAGCCGGCGTTCTTCACGGCCTCGGAGTAATTGTAGTTCGGCAGGGTTCCGGCCTTGCGGCCAAAGACCCCGTGAAGATTGGGACCGGTCAGGTTTGCCCCGCCCGGGACGATGGTGTGACACGAGCGACACATCCCGAACTTCGCCTTTCCGTTCTCGATGTCGGCCGTGTTGTAGGGAGCCGGGAGGCTGGCCAGCAGGGCCTGCTTTTCGGCGGGCGTCAGCTCCGGCGCTGGAGCTTGGCTGGGCGCCTGGGTTTCCGCGGCTTTCTCTCCGCCTCCCTGACCGCAGGCGGCCAGCATGGCGCAGCCTCCGAAAAGCGACATCAAAACGGCCGACCTGCGCATGCCCTTGGTTCCTCCTGAAAAACTTGACCGCAAGCTAGTCACCCGCGTCCGCCTTGCAAGGCGCGGCGGCGGCGCTCCTTCTGAATTATCTGGTCCAGGCTCTGGAGGAAGCGCGAGCGGTCGTTGCGATCGAAGGGGCGTGGACCGCCGAGCATCTCGCCTGTGGAGCGCAATTGCTCCATCAGCGCGCGCTGGGCGATGGCTGAGCCGATCGAGTTCTCGTCGAAGATTCGGCCGTTCGCCGCAAGGGCGTAGCCGCCGGCCCGAAGCGTCCGTTCGGCGAGCGGGATGTCGTTCGTGACGACGATGTCGCCGGGCGCGACTTCACCGGCGATCCAATCGTCCGCCGCGTCGGGTCCAGCCTCGACGATCATGCGTGCGACCAGCGGCGAGGCGGGGATTTGCATGAAGGCGTTGGACACCACCCAGGTCTTGAGCCCATAGCGCTGGGCGACCTTGTAGGTCTCGTCCTTCACCGGACAGGCGTCGGCGTCGATGAATATGCGCAGCGGTTCCAAGCCGAAGCCTCGCGAATGACTGGCCTTCTTAGGCCGCGCGGCGTCAGATGCGAAGCGGGCTTGGCATGGCGTGCGGCTCGTGGCATCCGTCCGCTCCGAGCCAAGCCGGCTTAGCTCAGTTGGTAGAGCAGCGGTTTTGTAAACCGAAGGTCACGGGTTCGAGCCCTGTAGCCGGCACCATCCGCTCAATTCGCCAGGGCCGCCGCCCCAAGGACGATGGCCGCTCCCAGAAGCGGACCGACAACGCCCAACGCCACATAGACGAGGCGTTGGGATCGACGCTGGCGTTCTGGATCGGAACCCGGGTGAAAGAAGCCACCCATTTCCGACCTACTCGGCATGTTGCGCGACGGCGGGCGAGCGTTGGCCCGAACTAAACACGCTCAACGACATGGCTCTCCATTCCACCTTCGAAAGCTGGGCTATCTCTCCGAGGCTTTTTGGCGAGACCTTGGCGTTGGCGCGCACAAAAAGTTCAGCTCGGAGGTGTCAGCGCTCCGGCAAGGCGTAGGCGACCAGCGCATCACTGATCGGCGTTTCCATGAAGTGGTGCCCGCCAGCCATGATGACCACGTACTGACGGCCGTTCACCTCATAGGTCATGGGCGTCGCCTGGCCGCCGCCGGGCAGGACATCCTTGAAAATGGTCCGGCCGGTCCGCAGGTCGATGGCGCGGAAGAGATCGTCCGTCGCCGCGGCGATGAAGATCACGCCCCCTGCAGTCACCACCGCGCCACCGTTGTTCGGCGTCCCGATCTCCATGGGCAGCATTGAGGGTATGCCGAAGGGACCATTCTTGCGGGCCGAACCGAAGGGATGATCCCAGAGCGTCCGACCGGTCCTCAGTTCGATGGCGCGAATTCCGCCATAGGGAGGCTCCTTGCAGAGGAGGCCGGTGAAGGGCAGGCGCCAACCGGCGTTCACATCGATGGCGTAGGGCGTTCCGGCCTGCGGGTCGCCGGCGCCTTCCGCGCCGCCGCTCATCTTTCCACCGCGCGCCTCGTGCTTGGGTCGCCAGCCCTTGGCGTCGGCTTCCTTGCGCGGGATGAGCCGATTGTAGTTCGGCATGTCGTTGTAGTTGGCGACGATCACGCCGCGGCGGGGATCGACGGCGATGCCGCCCCAGTCCGATCCGCCGTTGTAGCCGGGGTATTCGATCCAGCGGCGATCACTGGTCGGCGGGGTGTAGAAGCCCTCGTAGTGCGCCATGCGGAACTGGATGCGGCAGACCATCTGGTCGATGGGCGACATGCCCCACATCGACTTCTCGGTCAGGTCCGGCTTGCGGAGGTTGTGGTAGAGGGAGAACGGCTGGGTCGGCGAGCGTTGCTCGGGCTCCACGCCGCCCTGCGGGACGGGGCGTTCCTCGACGCCCGTCAGGGGGCGGCCGGTTCGGCGGTCGAGGACGTAGATGTCACCCTGCTTGCTAGGGAGGATGATCGCCGGGACCATTCCTCCTGCCGTCGGGAAATCGACGAGGGTTCCCTGGGAGCCGAGGTCGTAGTCCCACACGTCCTTGTGGACCGCCTGGAACTTCCACACCGGCTTGCCGGTCGTGACGTCGATAGCCACGAGCGAGGTCGAGTGCTCGTTCTCGAGCGGCGAGCGCATGCTGCTCCAGTAGTCCACCGCTGAATTGCCGAGCGGCAGATAGGCCAGGCCCAGCGCCTCGTCGCCGGAGGCAGTGGTCCACATGTTCGGCGTGCCGCGGGTGTAGGTCTCACCGGCTGGAGGAGGGCCGTTGCGGTCGGGCCTGACCATGTCCCACGCCCAGCGCAGCGAGCCGTTCACCGCGTCGTAGCCGAGGATGACGCCCGAAGGCGCATCGCGCATCTGGCCATCGAGGATCTGGTGACCGACGACGATGACCCCCCGCACGATGACCGGGGCGGAGGTGATCGAGACCATGCCTGGCGGCGTGGAGCCCATATTGGCGCTGGTGCTGACCTGACCGTTCTGGCCGAAGTCGGCGCAGGGGCGGCCCGTGCGGGCGTCGACGGCGATCAGGCGGGCGTCGAGCGTGCCTTCGATGATGCGGCTGGCGCAGGCCTGTTCCGGCGGCGCGCCCGGTACTTGATAGTAGCTCACCGCACGGCAGGCGGCGGTGTAGGGGATGCTCTCGTCTGAGACCTTGGGGTCGTAGCGCCAGCGCTCCTTGCCGGTCGCGGGGTCGAGCGAGATCAGGATGTTCTTGGCCGTGCAGATATAGAGGCTGTCGCCGACCTTCACCGGCGTGGTCTCGGCGCCGTACTTGCCGGCCGCCGCGGCGCTGGGGAGATCGCGCGTATGGGCGACCCAGACCCGCTCCAGGCGCGATGCGTTCTCGGCGGTGATCTGCGAGAGGGGCGAATAGCGTCGGGCGCTGTAGGTTGCGCCGTAGGTCGGCCAGTCCGCTCCGACGTTCAGTAGGGACGGCTCGCTCATGTCGCCGCCTGCTGCGGGTAATGAGCCGGGCGCTGGGGCGCGATTGGCCTGGGCGACGGCAAACCCTCCGACGACGAGCAGAAGGGCGAGCACGCCGGCGCCGCCGAGCGCAAGACGTCGGCCCGTGCGCCCGGGGCGCAGGGCAGGCATGACGGCGAGCACGAGGATCAGAATCACGGTCGGCGCAATGACGCGCGGGACCAACGGCCAGCCTGCCAAGCCCACCTCCCATACGGCCCAGATCAAGGTGGCGACGTAGACGGCGATGTAGACCCAGGCGCCGAGCAGGCGGCCGCGGGCGATGAGATACCCCGAGGCGATCAGGCCAAGACCTGCGAGGAGATAGTAGGGCGACCCCTTTAGGCTGATCAGCCATATGCCGCCGACCGTCAGCACCAGACCGATGAGCAGCATGATGATACCGAGGACGGCGAGCAGGAACTTCGCAAGGCCGCCACGGGCCGGCGCATTGTCGAGAGGCATCCCAGCTTCCCCTGCAACATTGGCGTGTGAGGCTAGAACAGAACCGCCGGTTTATGGTTCCGCTGGCGTCCGAGTCGCGTTTGGTTGGGCGACCGTCGCGAACGAGGGGAGGGAGCCTTGGAGGGCAGCGCAGCCGACCGCCGTCATCGCCTGAAGTCGATCATCGGGGGTTCGACCGGCAATCTCGTCGAGTGGTACGACTGGTACGTCTACTCGGCCTTCACCCTCTATTTCGCACCGATCTTCTTCCCGGAGGGCGATCGGACGGCGCAGCTGTTGAACGCGGCGGCGATCTTCGCCGTGGGCTTCCTGATGCGGCCCATCGGGGCTTGGATCATGGGGATCTATGCCGACCGCAAGGGGCGCAAGGCGGGGTTGACGCTTTCGGTCAGCCTGATGTGCGCTGGTTCGCTGCTGATCGCGGTCGCGCCGGGCTATGCGACCATCGGGTGGGTCGCGCCCGCCTTGCTGGTGCTCGCCCGGTTGATGCAGGGGTTGAGCGTGGGTGGCGAGTATGGGGCGAGCGCGACCTATCTGAGCGAGATGGCGGGCAAGTCGCGGAGAGGTTTCTTCTCAAGCTTTCAATATGTTACGCTGATTTCTGGGCAGCTTTTGGCGCTGTCGGTGCTGCTGGTGCTGCAGGCGGTGCTGACCGAGCCGCAACTGGAGGCCTGGGGCTGGCGGATCCCGGTCTTAATCGGCGG